>Ga0307990_1000579_pt1 | contig 32410 bp, 20 predicted proteins | sample EllFjometagen129_FD_203168 | JGI IMG/M metagenome (GOLD analysis project Ga0307990, IMG submission 203168) | Marine microbial communities from Ellis Fjord, Antarctic Ocean - #129 | ecosystem: Environmental > Aquatic > Marine > Unclassified | place: Southern Ocean | collected 2014-10-08
AAAAAATTAACTTTTTTCATACGTAAATATTTGTTGGTTTGTATATGATAAAGATAAGAAATTATATCATATAATATTGGTTTTCTGTGAATTAAATTACTCTTTCTTAACTTAATGGCATTACCCACAATCCTGACGGAAGCATTGTCACCTCGAAGGAGCTTGCGACTGAGACCTGCCTCGCCTGCACCATTGCATACACCAGCGGCAAGGCGGGGGTCTGTTTAATAGTTAGGTTTTCAGTACCTTAAAAAAATATGATTTCTACCCTGTATAATTCATAAAAGAAATAAGATCAATATTTATGAATAATTCAGGCTACAACACGAAAAAAAACTTCTTGTAAATGATTCTATTCCAACAAAAAAAAGGCTACCGGGCGGCAGCCATATTTGGGGGCAAATTTAAGAGGAAGGAAGGGTTGTTTTTAATCTTTAGGAGAGGTATTGTTTATTACAATACAAATATTTTTAACTATTCAACGAAGTCATTTTCAACAGCCCACCTTACGAGGCCGGCAGTATTTTTGATGCCACCTTTTTGCATCAGCTTTGCACGATGGCTTTCTACAGTATGAAAACTAATGAACAACTTATCCGCGATTTCATTTGAGCAATATTCTTTACAAATAAGATTTAATACTTCGAGTTCGCGCTGTGAAAGTTTTGGGAATAATGCATTCGTTTTTTCAAGTTTTAATTCCTGGCTAACCATGCTGGCTGAAAGGCGGCTGCTAAAATAATTTTCGCCCTTGTAAACCGCTTTTATTGCTTCAAGTAAATCATCCCTACTCGAATCTTTGAGTAAGTATCCCCTGGCTCCATTTTTCATCATTCGCTTTACAAACCTTTTTTCGTCGTATTGCGAAAGGGCAATTACGCTAACCCCGGGATGCTGTTGGCTTACTTTCCTGGTACAATCAAGCCCGTCCAATTTGGGCATGTTTATATCCATTAAGATTACATCAACAGGCACTCCCGAATCTAAATGTTTCAACACTTCGTATCCGTTTGAAGCTTCGGCAATAATTTCAACTTCCTGTGAGTCGGACAGCGTATTTTTTATGCCGTCTATCATAAGTGGATGGTCATCTGCAATCATTACTTTAATCATAATAGTTAGTTTTAATGCATGTTAACAAATGGAGATTATAAGCTGGTATTTAGTCCCTTTCCCGGGAGCTGTGTCAACAATTAAATTTCCGCCAAGGTAATTGGATCTGGAATTGAGGCTGGTAAGCCCGATAGATTTTTGCTTAATCTTTTCTACGGAGTCAAAACCAATACCGTTGTCGTTATACTTAAGTTTTAATTTATTTTCAAAAAGCTCAACATTAATACTAATTTTTGTGGCCTGTGCATGTTTAATTGTATTGTTTATCATTTCCTGAACAATGCGATAGAGCATAAACTCTTTATTTTCTGAAAACCGTTTATCTTCCCCATCAATGCTAAGCCGGGCTTCAATGGTTCCGGCATCATTAATTTGATCTACCAATTCGTCCACAGCTTCAAAAAAGCCATATTTCGAAAGCAGGCCCGGCATCATGTTGTGTGTAATTTTTCTCACCTCCGATGCGGCCATCTCCAGCAGTTTGGTTGCATTATTTATTTTTGGACGACTACTGGGTGATACTCCATCGATGGAAGTAAATTGCATTTTAGCTGTCGAAAGCAATACACCTATGCCATCGTGCAACTCCTTGGCAATGCGTTTTCTTTCTTCTTCCTGACCTTCCATCAAAAACTGAACTGAGATCAGCTTTTTGTCTTTTTCCAATTGCCTTATCTTTTGCAAGGCGAAATAATTGTCGTTTTTTGTTTTTACCCTGAGAAAAATAATGATGAAAATGGTGATAAGGATGATGCCGGCACCGGTAAAAAGGAAGATGTTTCTTTGATTAGTTCGCTTATTTAATTCTAAATCTTTTTCCAGGTTTTCGTTGGTAAGCGAAAGAATGTGTGCCTGGTCTTTTTCTTTTTCATATTTGAGATTAAGGTTGGCAATGTATTTTTGTTTTTGGTGTGAAAAAATATCCTCCTTAAGTTTAAAATATTTTGTTTGATAATCAATAGCTTTTTCGAACTGTTTTGCATTTTTATAATTTTCGGAATAGGCCTCGTAAATGGTCATTTGCAGGTTCAGATCGTCAAATGTTTTGGCAATGGCCAGGCTCGAGTCCAATAATGAGGTAGCTTGTTTAAACATCCCAAGTTTTGATATTATCTCTGCCTTGCTAAGCAGCGCGGTACTATGGCCTTTCGGGTAATCAATTATTGCAAATGTATCAATGGCGAGGTTGCATTTTTCGAGGGCTTTGCTGTATTCTTTCCTGGTTTTGTAAATGTAACTTTGGTTGATATAGATGTTGTTGATGTCGATAACGCTTCCAATTTTGTTTTGAATCTCAAGCGCTTTTTCAAAATACATCATGGATGAATCATAACTTTTTTCCTCTGTAAAGATTATGCCGAGATTCATATAGGCAAGGGCAACTTTTTGAGGTTTATTAATTTCTGTATTTACAGGAATGCTTTTCATATAATAAAGTCTTGCTGCCAAATAATCCTGGGTTTCAAATTTAACAATCCCCAGGTTGATCAATGCGCTTCCAATACCTTGCGAATATTCAATTTCTTCAGAAAGCCTCAATACATTCAGGTAATAAAAAGTTGCCGAATCATATTCTGAATTATTCTTGAATATTGACCCTAATGAATTCAATACCGCTATCACCCCTTGCTTGTTGTTGAGCGCGGCAAATACATTTTTTGCTTTTATAAAATAAAATTGAGCATCATCTATTTCGCCTTTTCGCCTTAGAATATTGCCCATTTGCAGGTATCCTCTTGCCAGGGTGGCGCTGTCGTTTGTAGCTTCCCCGAGCGTCAGGTATCTCTGTGCGAATTTTATAGAAGAATCAAATTGACTTTTCAATTTGTAGATAATTGAATAATAATAAAGCGCTGTTTTTTGGCCTTCGGTGTAATTATGCTTCATTGAAATATCCAATGCCTGGTTACAATAATTTAATGCCTGGTCGGGATCAGTTGACATTACCTTTGTAATGAAACTGTTTAGCGTATCCACTTTAGCAAGAGGATCTATTATGCCCGAGATTACCTTATCCATACGGCTTATCGTTTCGTCCGATTGCGCAATTAAACTTTTGCTTATCAGCAGGATTGTAAAAACAATGATGTATAAATTACCTTTCATTTATTTTTATTTGAGGGTTAAAAAAGGATATTCCATTCCTAATCCAGAATATCTAATATCAAACTTCAGTATTTATTTCTTCCTGATTTTAATCCTACTCAATTTCTAAATCAATGTCGGCATCATCTGAAATGTGAGTTACTGTTTTTCTGTTAGAATCCCCGGTAATTTCGAGTGCTACAGAATACTGCGACAAAATTGGGTTAGGATTTTCGCGTGTAGCCGTAGCATAATCACCAAGCGTACTTAATTCGTTGCTTGTTAGTCCCTTTGACAAGCTTCCTAACTGAACATTATACTTGTTTTGGATTTGTGATGAAGTAACAATTTCAGCATCCTCTTTTTCAGTGTATTGAAATAAAATGTTTGACTTATCATTTTCAACGAAGGTGTGTGAATCCGGGACAATCAACTTTTTACCCTTATACTGAGGCACATTAATATCGATAAAAAGATTAATGACATTACCCTTAATCAACAAATTTAATTTAACGGAGGTCTCGAAAGTCTTCATTTTCTTAATTTTTAATGTTAGTAAAATATGAATTATTGTTTCATAAAAAAAATACACTAATTATTTCATAAAATATCAATATCTGAATCATCGGAAATGTGTGTTACATGTTTATCTTGTATGGTACCATCGGGATTTTTAAAAACTACTGTTACCTCAAATTTTGAAGCAACACCATCGGGCCTAAGATACTTAGTAATTTCAGCCTTGAGATTTTCAGTGTTGCAAACATTAGGAATTGCAATTTTTGTTTTAATCTCTGTTTCATCCGGAAATTTTTCCACAGGAATACCGGCCGAACTATCCGGGATATACTCAATTTTAAACTTCAGGCTGTCTTCGCTTACCGGCAATTTATTGTATGTAACCTGGGTTTCTGGGGGATTATCCACTGTTGATTTAATAAAGATTGCTTTTTCAGTAACCTTAAAAACATAGGATAGCTTGTGTGAAATTTGATTTTTCATTTGATTTTAGTTTTATATGTGAAAAAAATAATCTTTAAAAGTACATCATTTTTGCTCTCAATAAAAATCGTGTGTTTTTATTTTATTTGCCACCACAATATTACGTATCAATTACTTTAGAATCATAGCAGAATTCTGCTATAAAAAAAAATAGCAGAATTCTGCTATAAAATTTTACCATTAATTTTTGGATTAGTTTTGCACAAAATAGCTTCAGATGTTGTCTAAAAGTAAAATCCAACATATAAAATCACTGCACCTCAAAAAGTTTCGTGAGAATTCAGGAGAGTTTATCGTTGAAGGGCCAAAATTGCTTGCCGAACTATTGAAAAGTGATTTTGTAGTAAAGTCAATTTTTGCTACAAATGGCTGGATAAAACAAAACATTGATATTGCCAATAGGCAAATTGAAATTGTTGAAGTTTCGCATGGCGAGCTTGATAGGATAAGTGGTTTTAAAACCCCCAACCAGGTAATTGCACTTGCCGAAGCTAAGAAAAACAATTTAAACCCTGACCAGATTCAGGATAGCTTTTCGTTGGCGCTTGATGGTATAAGCGATCCCGGTAATTTGGGTACAATAATCAGAACCGCCGATTGGTATGGCATTCGCAACATTATTGTTTCGGAAGATACTGTTGAATGTTTAAACCCAAAAGTTGTTCAGGCTTCCATGGGGTCGCTATTTCGTGTTCAGGTTAATTATACAAATGTTGCTGCGTTGATCGAAAGCCTAAACCCCGATTTTCCTGTTTATGGAACATTTATGGATGGTAAAAATATTTACAACGAAAACTTTACTAAGGTAGGGATGCTTATTTTAGGTAGCGAATCTCACGGGATAAGTGAAAATATTGAGATCTTAGTTAAAACCCGCTTACATATTCCATCGCTTTGCTCTAAGGCTGAATCGCTTAATGTTTCGGTAGCCGCGGCAATTTGTTGTTCCGAAATAAAACGAACTGTATTGAAGAATAATTAACAATCTTTTTACTGTACATAATAAAAAAGGTCATTGCAAGGTTGTTGTAAGTTAAAATTGAAATAATATGTTAAAAGTTCTCTTGATAACAATAGTTATTCTGGCTTTAGCCATTGGTGGTATAGCAATAAAAATGTTTGTTAAAAAAGGCGGCGAATTTCAGAAATCATGCGGTAGTGTTGATCCTGATACCGGAAAAAGGACAAGCTGTTCATGTGGAAAATCCGGTGATGAACAGTGCCGAAATAAGCACAGTTTACAGGATGTTGAATTCGAGGAAATTAAAGGATAGTGTTTGCTGGATTCATAAATGAGTTTATTCTAAAAATCCCAATACTACTGATTTTTAGTCCTTTTAACCCCAATCCGTCAGCTGACGGAAGGAGTACTAAAAATCAGTAGTTTGGGAAAGTCCCCTTTAGGAGATTTAGGGGTAAGGTGGCTATTTACTGGTTTCATCAATGAGGCCAGTCTAAAAAGGTACGGGGCGGAATATTTGTGCAATTTACATTACGGATTATCAGTATGTTAAATAATATCATCCATGCATCAGTGGCTTTTTAAACCGGATTACCAGCATGTTAAATAATATCATCCGTGCATCAGTGGCTTTTTAAACCGGATTCATCTATCATTTTTAAAAATCTCCCTGTTCCCCAGGTTTTGTATTCATTCCCTTGATCTGAATAAATAAGGTAAGCATCCAACTGGGGTTGATCTTTCAAAAATTCAACAGACTTTTCAAGTCCCATTACCATCAATGCCGTAGCGTAGCCATCGGCTATTGCAGCGCTATCGCACATCACGGTGGCCGACAATAAAGTATTTTTTGCCGGGTAGCCCGTTTTAGGGTCAATTGTATGCGAGTACCTGATCCCGTTTTCTTCAAAAAACTTCCTGTAATTTCCCGAGGTGGCAATGGCCTTGTCTTCTATTTCGATGGTAGCATCAAGCTTCCGCTCAGAGTTGGCTTCCTCCGAAGGTTTTTCAATCCCCACAACCCATTTTTTGCCTTCTGGTTTTTTTCCTTTTGCAAGCACTTCGCCGCCAATATCGATCAGGAAATTTGATATCCCCTTGGATTGAAGAAATCCTCCTATTAGATCAACAGAATATCCCTGGGCTATGGCATTGTAATCGATTTGAATATTAGGGTTTTCTTTAATTATTTCGTTGTTTAATAAATAAATCCCGTCAAAATTCACAAGCTCCATCAGGCTATCAACCGATTTGGAAGGTAGTTCCGATTTGTTTTTAAAACCAAAGCCCCAGGCATTTACCAGCGGACTTACCGTTATATCAAAAGCGCCACCGGTGGATCGTGATATTTTTTTTGACAGCTTGAAAATTTCGATGAAATTATTATCAAGAACCACGTTCAAATCGTTATTGTTAATTTTTGAAATAATCGACTCCTTAACCCAAATTGATGCGGATAAATCAAAAGCTGTTAATACCGAGTCAATTTGAATTTGAGTAATAAGGGTATCGGTGGCATAATAGGTAATTGCATAATATGTGCCCTGGGCTTCACCAACAAATTGGATTCTGTTTTGAGTTTTATTTGCTTCGTAGCCGCATGAACCAAAGGTAATTGCAATCAGGAGTATAGCTATAAAACCATAAATTTGTTTCATTATTTACTTGCTTTACGTTGATTTTTTGATTCCTAAATTGCGCCAAAAGTAGTAGAAAATTTAGATTTTTTTTTCTCATAGCCCAATAGAAAACAAGGCACATTTTGTTGAGAAATATAAATTCAAAACCAAACAAGGTGATCATGTGAAATTTATGGTGTATTCCTGTTTTGGTTTGTCCAAGTTAGTCGGCAAAATTTATAAATGCATATTTTGCAATTAAGAGCTTTATTATTTATCTTCCTTTCATATTAACTACAATGCATTTTAAATTTTGCTTGGATACCTTATCTCTAATATTCTACCATTTTTTGACAGAATATTAGAGATTAGGTACTAAAAATACCCTTGATGATGCACGCATTAGCCGCTTGTTGAAAACTTTGTTAATAAATATTTAGACAAAAACCATTTAATGGGCAGTTTTATATTTTGGATAATTAAAATGAATTACTTTTGCAAAAAATGAATTATTATTGCACTATAAATTGTCATTAAGTACATGAGACAAAACAAGTTAATGTTTGTTAAGAATTTATATTTTTCATTAAACAAATTTGGGCGGATTTAATTAATTACGAATAGCTTATAGTAATAAAGAAATGAGTTGCAAATAAAAATTAGCTTAAACGTTTTGATATTCCACTATTATTATCTATTATTGCACTTGTTTTGATGTATTAGAGGCTTATCATAACTAATAATTATTAAGTAGATAACAAACTGAAATATTAATTTAAACTGAAATCATTATGAAAACGATTACCAAAATGCTTCTTTTTGCGATGGTGGTGTTCATCTCTGTGTCCCTGGTTGCACAGAATTCATTTCTGAACAATACAGGAAATACCCCTCCTGACAAGCAAGAACTTATTCAACAAATGCATGGTCCAACTTTTAAAGTACCCTCTGCCCCCGAAGGCGGAAAAGCAGTTGGCGATGATTGTACCAACCCATTTATTATTAACTATACCGGCGACACTACACTTTCCGGTTTGACCACTGTTGGGACCTTTAACAATTATGACAGCACTTGTTTGAATGATTTTGACGGTGGAAACGATGTTATTTTTGAATTGACTCTGAGCGAAGACCTTACCTTAACTTTTAATCTTGATCCCAAGGCTACTGAATATACAGGATTTGCCCTCAACGAACAGTGTTTCGATGATCCAACAGCTACCTGTCTTGCCGTAAGTACCGACACCTATGGAACAGGCGAGGCCCATGGTTTTGCCATTGCCCTTGAGGCAGGTACCTATTATATTATGGTGGATTCGTGGCCAAAAACTAAAACCGATGAAATTCCGGATTTTGATCTTACAATCAACATAACCACCCCGGTGCCCAATGATGATTGCGCGAATGCCACGGAAATTGGCGAGGTTAACAATCTGTATTTTAACACAGAAGAAGCAACTGAAAGTTTATGGCCGGGTGGATACATAGATATTTTTTACAATTATACTGCAACCTTCACTGGTGATGTGGTAATCAGTCTTTGTGATACTTATTTTGATACCCAATTGTGGATTTATGATGATTGTAATGGTAGTTTTATTGATGATAACGATGATGCAAATTGTGGATTATATGGCTATGGTTCTTTACTAACATTAAGTGTTACGCAGGGTGAGAGTTATATTCTTATGGTTACTGGTTGGGACGGTGAGGATACAGGATATGGCTTCCTTAATATTTATGAAGATAACAGTGGTTGCGACTTGGATTGTCCTACCGGTGGAACTCCCGAAGGAGAAGCTTGTGGTGAAGATATTAATGGTGGATGTAATATGGACATCCCGATGTTTACCACAGCCTTTGATGGTGATACTATTTGTGGAAACCTATGGGCTGATGATGATGCACGTGATACTGACTGGTTTAAAATTACCATTGCAAGTGTTAGTAACATAAAACTTGCAGTAATTGGCGAAGAACCTCTTGTTTTTGGTATGGTCGATCAATACGAAATGGGAGTTGTAGGTTGCGATAACCTTGACGATCATTTTGTTGGTTTTAAACAAATCCCCGGATGTGTTGAAGATTCGATAGAATTTGGATATCTGCCTGCCGGAACATATTATTTCATGGTAGCTCCATCTGATTTTGATGATGAATTTGAATGCCCCGGATTTGATTACCAGGCAGCCTTTACTGTACAAGCCGATGCTTATGGTACAATTTCAGGTATTGTTGATGATGGAGCCAAAGCAGCTATCCAAAGTGTAGTGGTTACAGCTGATGTTTATAGCACTACAACTGCTGCCGATGGTAGCTATTCAATGGATGTTCCTCCCGGAGTTTACGATGTAAACTTTAATGGTATGGACGTTGGCTTTGGTTCGTTAAATGTTGTTGATACACTTGTTGAAGTGAGTACTACAACTATTGTTGATGCTACATTGAGCGATGTTGCCCCTGTTCTCACAGCTGCCGCTAATGAAGATTTTTCATGGGCCAAATTATCATGGACTATTACTAAAAATGCAAAAGGAACTGATGCAATAGCCGGTGATATTGTTAGTAATAATAATTATACCCCGGGTTCAATAATGGATTTGGATTTTACCTTAACCTTTGTTTCACCTGATTGGGAATATTTAGATTACATTGGAATTGAATTGCCGGGTGAATTTTCGATCAATTCTGCCAGTGATATTTATAGTACAAGTCCATCATTCTTCGGTCAGGATGTTGAATGGTCAGCTAGTTCCATTGCAGAACCTGAGGCCGGTGAATTTCTTATTGTTGACTTTAGTATAAACGTAACTGTTTCCGGCGGTGCTTCAGGACCAATGATTGCAGAATATTTTGTAGAGGGGGATTTTTTTGGAGGAGTACCTCATTATTTCGCTGGCTTCGTAACAATTTTTGAAGAGGGCGGTACTTATGTTCCTACATATAATGTTTACCGTAAATTAGATGATGGTACGGGTAATGTATTTATCCCGCTTGTAAAAGATATTCTTGATACAGAACTTTTTGATGTTCTCAACTATAATGGATCCATCGTTGGTGGTGACTGGTGTTATTTTGTAACTGCCAATATGCAAGACGGAACAGAATCAGCACCATCAAATATTGTTTGTGTTGAGGTTTTTGATCCATGCGATGATGCCATCGATTATGGTGCTCCCGGTGATGCAGCCCAGAATGCAACCTTAGATTATTTTGATCAAATTATTTGGTTTACATTTACTACGCCAGGTGGTGATATCCAGATTTCTACTTGTGGCTCTGATTTTGACACACAATTTGCACTTTACAGCAGTTGTGATGATATGCCAAATATGCCTTTTATGATTCCTGACGGCGCAGTTGAAACTGCAACTGATGGTTGTAACGATATTGGCCAGGCATCTTTAACACTTTGCAGCCTTGGAGGCGGTACTTATTATCTCGCGGTGTATGGCGAAAATGGCGAAACCGGTGAAATTGAGCTTGAGATAACAAAAGACTTCCAGTGTTTAACAATTTATGAGGGATGGGGAGGATTTTCAACATTTATTGAACCCTTACCAAACGATTCAATTGCTGTTGTTTTAGCCGAGATGGAAGAAGAAATGATCATCGCTATCAGGCAAAAACCCTATGGTATTTGGTGGGCTCCCGAAAATATTAATACCATCGGAAAAATAACTCCTGTTCTTGGTTATAAAGCAAAAATGAGTGCAGACGAATCTACAATTGTTACAGGTACTCAAATTGTTAACAAGACTGTAGATTTACCAAAAGGAGCAAGTTATTTACCGGTAAGGGTTCCTTATCCAACTGATATTTTGGAACTTGAAACCCAGCTTGGAGCTGAATTACTACTTGTTTATAATATTTACAATCCTGCTGAGCTATTGTGGCCTGACGGTGGTTTACAAACACTTGATACACTTATTCCCGACTATGCTTATCAGATTAATGTGCATAATGCCATAAACTTTACCTATCCATCTTCAAAATCAGTAAACCAAATTTCTACCCCCGAGCATACAGCCTTTAAGGGTGCGAATGTTGCCTGGAACGAAGTTGTAAATACAGGAAATACGCATTTCATCTCGATAAGCCCGGATGCTATGAGCGAAATTATGGTTGGTGATATGATTGGTGTATTCAATTCACAAGGAACTTGTGTAGGTTTTGTTGAATTAGAAAATACTTCAGATAATAATCTTGTTATCGCATTTGGTGATGATACTTATACAGTAGATATTATGGATGGATTGGAAGAAGAAGAAATGATGAATTTCAAACTTTACCGTCCGTCAACTGAAAAAGAATATGCCTTAGAAGTTACCTGGAATACTTCAATGCCAAATTATGACGGAGTTTATGCCATAGATGGTATGTCGATGATCTCAAACCTTAAAGTTGGATCAACTGATATTTCTGAGAGTGATTTTGCCAATGTTAGCATTTATCCTAACCCCACCTCGGGAGTATTAAGCATTAATGGTCTTAACGGTAATGCAAATGTTTCAGTAACAAATGTACATGGACAGTTAATATTTAATGCAGCACTTGTTAACAACCAACTTGATATGTCAAATCAACCTAAAGGTGTTTATTTCATCAGAATTTATAACGATGATGAAATGATGATTCAGAAGGTGATTCTTAAATAAATTATGATTTCAGTGTTTTGAAAACCTGCTCCACCTTTGGAGCAGGTTTTTTTATTTGATCAAGTTCATGAACTGGTTTTTTAAAAATGATATTTCTAACGGCGTTTTTGATGCAGACCCTGAAGAGTCGAAGCATATTGCAAGAGTACTCAGGATGAGTGTCGGAGATAAATCTGTTTTCATAAATGGAAAGGGCGGATTATACACCTGTGTATTGCAGGAAGCAAATCCTAAGAAATGCCGTTTTACTGTGCTTGAAAAAGAGTTTATTCCAAAAACAAAGAAGTATAATCTGCATTTGCTTGTTGCTCCTACAAAAAATATTTCAAGGTTTGAATGGTTTATCGAAAAGGCAGTCGAAATTGGTATCGATGAAATTACACCGGTTCAATGCGAACATTCCGAAAGGATACGCATAAAAAAAGATAGGCTGGAAAAAATTATTATTTCCGCTATGAAACAATCCCGGCAAGTTTGGATGCCCAGGCTTAATGAACTTGTCGAATTAAATACCTTTTTAGATAATGATAGCTATCAGCAATGTCAAAAATTCATTGCCTATGTTAGTAAAGATCACGAAAATCTGCTTAAGCAAAGGTATGTTAAAGGAAATAACACTATTATCCTAATAGGGCCTGAAGGGGATTTTAGTACTTCTGAAATTAAAAGGGCAACACAACAAAATTATGAACCAATAAGTTTGGGCGAAAATCGTTTAAGGACAGAAACCGCAGCATTGGTAGCTTGTAACACCATTGTATTATTAAATCAGTAGATATTTATGAAGAGGAGTTTGTTTGCCATATTATTATTTTTCTTTTTAACATCTGCCACACCTGATGGCGGAGTTCAGATTGCATTACTCAAATACCATGGTGGAGGAGATTGGTATGCAAATCCTACTTCCCTGCCCAATTTGATAAGTTTTTGTAATAGGAAACTCAATACCTCCATAAATCCTGACCCTGCAACCGTTGATGTTGGAAGCCCCGAAATATTTAACTATCCGTTTTTGCACATGACCGGGCATGGCAACGTTGTATTTTCAACAATGGAAGCCAAAAATCTACGGGAGTATTTAATTGCAGGAGGCTTTTTACATGTGGATGACAATTATGGTATGGATAAGTTTATTCGCCCGCAGCTAAAAAAAGTATTTCCTGAACTGGAGCTTATCGAGCTGCCATTCGATCATCCTGTTTACCATCAGAAATTTGATTTTAATTCAGGGCCACCCAAAATTCATGAGCACGACAACAAAGCACCACAGGGTTTTGGATTGATTTACGAAGGCCGCTTAGTGGTTTATTATACCTACGAAACAGACCTTGGTGATGGTTGGGAAGATTTTGAAGTACACCGCGATTCGGATGAAACCCGCACAAAAGCGTTGCAGATGGGGGCAAACCTTATCGAGTATGTATTTACACAATAATTTGTGTCGATCTCTAAAGTTGTTTTTTTTCACAAATCTATTAAGAATTTCCCGCAGATTTCGCCTGCGCGACCCCTTAGTCCCCTAAAGGGGAAACCCCCCGCTGCCAGTGCGTTGGCTGGTTCTTCCGCCAACTGGCGGAGAGTTAGAGGGGTGTGGGGCGGAATATGAGTTTATAGACAGACCCTAATTAGTTTGCACTTCAATTAAACCAAATGTAAAAACTTTCCGGGGATTGAAGTTTCAAATCTTAATTTTTCATGGCTCACGGGGTGCTCGAAAGCCAGTACCCACGCGTGCAAGCCTAATCGCCCAATCGGGTTTGTTTTTGCACCATATTTCTTATCTCCTGCAATCGGGTATCCAAGATCCTTTAAATGTACCCTGATCTGGTTTTTTCGGCCGGTATCCAGATTTACTTTTAACAATGAGTAATTATTCCCCGAATTCATGGTCTGGTAATGGGTTACAGCCTTTTGACCGCTTTCCGGATTTTGACTTGAGTAAACAATCATTGCTTTACTTTCGTGAAGAAATGAGCTAATCGTTCCTTCAGGCTTTACAGGAATGCCTTCAACAACAGCAATATAAGTTCTTTCAGCAATTGATTCTTCCCAGGTTGACTGTAGTTGCCTTTTAATTGTTTCATTTTTTGCAAACATCATCAGCCCTGAAGTATCCCTGTCGAGCCGGTGAATGACAAATATCTTATTTTCGGGAGACTGGCTTTTTACGTGTGAGCTTAACATGCTGTAGGCCGTTTTGGTTTTCTCCCGATCAGTTGCAATGGAAAGCATACCAGCTTCTTTTTCGATTATTATAATATCATCATCTTCATGGATGATTTTTATACCCGGGTATTTCCTTTCTTCGGGGATGCGGTTCCAGCGTATTTCAATTTTTTGCCCGGGAACAAGCAGGTGGTTAAATTGTTTCACCCACTTTCCTTCCACGATAACTTGTTTGTTTGCCAGTAGCGACTTGATATTATTCCTGCTTTTTTTCGGAAGGCTCTCAAGCAAAAACTTCATCAGTTCCGTATTTTCTGAAACGAGTAGAACGGTGTTTTCTTTCTGCTTAGAGCCTGGAGTAGTTGTTGACCTTTTCATTTTATTCATCTAAATCAATGATTTCTTTCACCCTTCCAACCTGACCATCTTCGAGCCTGACTTTGATGCCATAGCGATGATTGCTAACTTTTGTCAGGATGTGTTTTACAGTCCCCTCGGTTAATTCACCAGAAACCTGATGTTTTTTAAGCATGACTTTTACCTCGATACCCGGCTTAATATTGATAATTTTTGTTCCTTCCATCATGGTGCAAAAGTAAACAATTGGGATTTATGGTTTTGATAATTTAAAGCTTCATTTTTAAAGAAGCTTTAGTATTCACTATTGTTTTTTGTACTTATTAAGTGTTTCTATGTCCGTTTCAGCAAGATTTAGTCAGGGTTTCACTTAAAGTGAAGCCCTGACTTTCTAACGTCCTTGGATTTAGAAATGTCAATACTATCTAATTATTATTGTTCCTCAAAATTTTCATGATTTAAGCGATCACTTCATACACGCTTCAAAAGTTATTTCAATATCACCGGAGACCAAAACATAATAAGCCTCCCCCGGATTGAGGATTCCAAGGGAATTTATTCCCATTGCCGGCCAGTAAATCTCCCAACCAGCCACCGCTTTCACTATAATCAGGTCGCTTATCACAGGAGCAAACAAATCCACCACATCCACCGTGCAGGTCGAAACAACCGGGATCAGGTTCCAGCCCTCGTAGAGTGGCAGGATAAGGTTTTCTTCTATATCACCGCTAATGTGTAGGCTCACTGCTGCATTTGTTTTTATTTTGTAGGCCGAATGTTCCGCCCAGTTGCCGATGGTATTGATGTTATACCCCGGATAGAAGATTTCATCTTCAGCAATTACAATAACAAGTTCATCGGGGATGTCGTCAAAGATATCTTCAATATCGGTATCACCTGGTATCAGGTAACTTGAAAGACCGGACCATCCCACCGGTAAGTTGATGGTATGAACCAGGTAGCTTTCCTGGGTAATGGTAACTACCACTTCGGGTAAACCACCAGCTGCTGTAACTGTAATTTCTCCTATCCTTTCAATACCTGATATATTTTGATCATAAGTTACTATGATTACATCATTTTCGAAACCGTTCATCGGATCAATGCTGAACCAGCCCACACTTTCGCTGATTGTCCAGGAGGTATCGGAGGCTACAGCAAAACCAATGGTGCCTGCGGATGCTGAGACTTCCTGGTTGGAAGGGTCAACTGACAATTCGGGAAGGGCCTCTCCACGGGCAATGATGAATTGGCTGAAACCTGTGATACCATTAAATGTAGCTGTATTATTTGCTGCGTTTACTGCACTTGCCGAAGTAAGCAATGCCCAGCTTGTATCTGCGGTAGTTCCTCGTGTATAAAGTTTAATTTGGGACGGGATGTTCTCATCTTCCGTAGTCAAATCTTCTGCGATGGACGAGGTTAAATCTGCCTCGAATACACCGTCACCGAAACGATTTACTACCCAATATTGAAAATCGAAGATGCTTTCCGGTCCTGCAGGAATGGTATTGGGTACTGTATCGATTCGTGTAACGGTAATCCCGGCTTCATTCTGAGCGTTGAAAAATATTGATGTGCCGGTTTCGGTGAAATCAACTGTGCCGGCAGTTTCTGTCTGTGAATTAGAAATTCCCGGCCCAAAAGGAATGGTAGATTCAATCCAATCCGAATCATCCATATTCATTAAGATTCCATTATTATCGGAAATAATATCTGATAAAGTTGTGCCGCTTCCATCATTGAACTGCCAGTATGCAACCAGCCCTGATTCTTGACCTGATATGGGGAGGTTCATGTTTTCACGGATTTGAACGGAGTCGTGGGCTACATTCCAAAACCTTATCTCATCCAACTTTCCTTCATAATGCATTGTGTTGGGTTGATGGGTGCCACCTCTTTTGCCGATATTAACATTGTCCGTGATACTGTACACCACATCTCCACTTCCTGCCTGGGATTTTCCAACACCATTTACAAATATTCTCAAAACACTGTTGTCGTAAACTGCAGCAATATGGTTCCAGCAATTCTCCACAAGCGGTTCATCGAATATAATTGTCTGGTTGCTGCCGTTATGTACACCGAAGTGGGCATGTCCGTTAAGAATAAAAAGAGCATAACCATCATTTCCACCACCATTCTCATCATGCATCATAATAGCCTGGCCGTTGATTATGTTGTTAGGTTTTATCCATGCTTCTATTGTGAAGTTGTTGGCAGGCCTGAGTTCAGGAGTTGAATTAACAACAACATGGTCATCAATGCCATCAAATTCCAAAACCGTCCCCGGGAAGTTATCCACCAGTCCAACCTTTGCTAAAATAAACTGGCTAAAACCTGTAATCCCTGAAAAAGTAGCTGTATTACTTGCAGCATCAACAGTAGTTGCTGATGTTAAAAATGCCCAGTTTGTGTCGGCATTGCTGGGGCGGGTATAAAGTTTTATCTGAGATGGAATATGCTCATCACCTGTCGTCAGGTTTTCACTTATGGTAAATGTGATTTCGGTATTGAATATTCCGCTTCCGAAACGGTTCGCTACCCAGTATTGAGAATCGAACACGGTATCAGATACTAAAGGATTAATATTGGGAATCGTATCAATCCTTGTTACAGCTATTTCAGCCCCATTCTGTACATTAAAGAACATAGAAAGGCCGGTTTCTGTGAAATCAACCATACCGGCAGTTTCTGTTTGCGAATTAGCAACTCCCGTCCCAATTGGGATGGTAGATTCGATCCAGGCCGAATCATCCATGTTCATTAATGTTCCATCATTACTGAAAATAATATCTGATAAAATAGTTCCGTTTCCATCATTAAACTGCCAGTAAGAAATCAATCCGTTTTCATTTCTTGTAAGGGGCAGATACATACTTTCCCTGATCTGAGTTTCTGTACGGACAATATTCCAAAGGCGTACCTCTTCTATTTCTCCTTCAAAATAACCGTCAGAAAACCCTAAATCAAGTGAGCTGTCCCAATCAAAATCAGAATGGTCTTTTGTTCCTGAAGCTACCTGTTCTCCATCCACATAAATGCATTGTCCTACACCTGACTCCACCACCACAGCCACATGATGCCAGGTGTTATCAGCATAGTTTTTGCCGCTTGAAGCAATTGTTTCGTTATCCCATAACCTATGGGAGATATTTCCATTATCAAGGTAAAGGTTCCGGTCATTTGCAGTAGCTAAGGAAGGATGGTGGACAGATGAAAATTTTGCGTTTGGGTCTGTTGTTTTAAAAAATAACTCATAAGTATAATCTGTTTGCGGGGAATTGATGTTGATTTGCACATAGTCATCAATGCCATCAAACTCCAGGGTTGTTCCCGGGAAGTTGTCTGTTCCACTAACTAATCCTCTCAGCGGGATTAGCTCTTCTGCTGCATAGCTTGTGTGAACTATATTTCCGGTGTACAGACCAATTGTATCCGGTTCAAATCTCACAAATATGGAATCAGAAATGCTACCATTAACAGGGGTGATTGCAAGATTGTGTGAAAATCCTGTTTCTTCAGAAAGCGAAATTTTGAACCCTTCAGGAGACTCAATATTCAAATCATCCAGTAGATTTTTTGCTACGATCAAATAACTTTTAGCATCAGATATTTCTCCAGTATTTGATGTAATAAACTTAAAATCAAATGATTTTAATGCTGTTATTACCGGTCTTTTTCTCCTTACGATAATGAATTGCCCAACATCAGTAATTCCGTTAAAAACGGCTACATTATTTGCAGAATCCACAGTGCTTGCATTGGCCGTATGGACCCAATCCGTGTCAGTATTTCCAGTTCTTGTGTAAAGGGATATAAGGTCAGGATAGGTTTCATCCAGGGCAGTTAGGTCCTCATTTATTGTAAAACTTACATTTGCACTAAATGTTCCGGTTCCAAAACGCTTAACTACCCAATATTGATTTTTAAAAACAGTTTCAATCCCAATGGGGTCTGTATTTGGAATCGTATCGATACAGGTAACAGTGATATCCGCACCGTTTTGCGAATTGAAAGACATGCTAAGGTCTGTTCCTGCAAAAACAACTGTTCCTGTCGTTTCTGTTTGCGAATCAGCAGCGCCCGGTCCAAAAGGAATGGTTGATTCAATCCAATCTGAATCATCCATGTTCATTAAGGCTCCATCATGACCATTGAACATAATATCAGTTAACACTGTTCCGCTACCGTCATTAAATTGCCAGTAGTCAACCAGCCCGGTTTCAAATTTTGTAAGGTTGAGATACATGTTTTCACGAATCTGGGTTACTGTCCTTACAACATCCCAAAGGCGGACTTCTTCTATTTTCCCATTAAAATATGCACCAGAATAGCCCAGGTCGAGGGAAGTATCCCAATCAAAATCAGATTGATCTTTTATTCCCGAAGCTACCTGGTTACCATCTACATAAAGGCGTTGCCCCACACCCGACTCTACCACAACAGCAACATGATGCCAAATGTCATCTGCATAATTTTGTCCGGATGACCCAATGGTTTCATCTTCCCAGAGCCTATGAAAAATATTTCCGTTTTCAAGGTACAGGTTCCTATCCTTTGCAGTCCCTAATGAAGGATTCCTTACAGAAGATATTTTTGCATTTGAATCTGTGGTTTTAAAAAATAATTCGTAGGTGTAATCTGTTTGTGGAGAATTGATGCTTATTTGCACATAATCGTTAATGCCATCATACTCAAGGGCTGTCCCGGCAAACTTATCAGGAGAGGGAAAGGTTTGAACCTCCCCGTAAAAAACCCCAAGTGCACTACTTGCGAAAGCCCTGACATAAAAGATTGAATCGGTTGACAGCCCGGATATAGTGCCCGAAAACGCCCCTGCTCCGCTGCCCATATTCTCTTTATTGTCAGCAAAGGTTGGAGTTGCATTTATTGTGCTATAACATACGCCTCTTCTTAAAATAAAGTGTGAATTGTCATCCGTAATATTCCCACCACAGGTAGCTGAAGTCTCACTAACTATGCCCGGAACATCCGTATTTATACAGCTTAAATTAATGGTTTCAACTACTGATTTAAAGTGGTTGATATTTCCGCCATATTCACCGATAAGCAAATCATGCATGCCGTCTCCATCCAGGTTAGTAAACATTGGCTTGGATTCATGCCCGACACCAATTGAATTGAAACTGTTTGTTCTAAATGTAAATGAACTGGAGTTTATATCTTCCTGTTCGTAATGGTGTATTTTTCCGTTATATTCACCGATGAGCAGGTCTATCTTTCCATCACCTTCCAGGTCGGTAAATGTTGGGACAGCATGTGCGTCCACAGTAATTCCATTAAAAAATGGATTTGCTAAAATAAACTGCATAGAATTGGACATCAGTTGGATGTAACGAACTATCTTTCCATTATAGGTTCCAATCATTAAATCCAGGATGCCATTCCCGTCCAGATCAGTGAAGGATGGTGCCGACCAATCTCCAATATCTATGTTGTTAAAAGTGGTGGTAAGCAAAGTAAAAGTATATGAATCGAAAGCATCCTGCTCGTAGTGATTGATGTTTCCACCTTCTTCTCCCACCAACAAGTCGAGCAAACCATCACCATCTATGTCGGATATTGTTGGGGTAGCGTAATTGCCAACATTAATTTCATTGAAATGATCAGAAATCAATGTAACTGATGTCGAGTTCAAGGTATCTTGCTCATAATGATTGATGTTTCCTGATGTTTCGCCAATCAGTAAATCCAGCAGCCCGTCACAATCAATATCGGCTATTGCCGGGGCTGAATTACCGCCAATATCAAATGAATTAAAATTTGAGGTGATTTCATCAGCAAATTGAGTATTAAAAGTCTTAAGCGGCCCGTAAAAAATACCAAGAGAACTTATAGCAAAGGCCCGGTAATAATAAGTTGTTAATCCTGATAAACTATCCACAGTTGCAGAAAAGGAAGTGCCTGGACCTGGCATGAAAGCCGTGGAATCGGCTATTGTCGGGACTACATTGGTATTGCTGTAACATACGCCACGGTGTACGATCAGGTGACCATTGTTGTCGCTTACATTTCCCCCAAGTATGGCGGATGTGGCTGTAAGGGATTCGGCATTTGCCGTGGTAACACAGCTTTGGTTAATTGATGTGAATGTAACCTCCCAGTGATCAACATTTGCCCCATTATCCCCAATGAGCATATCCAGTTTCCTGTCGCCATCCAGGTCAGCAAAAGCAGGGTAAGAAACAGGATAAAGCCCTAAATCAAACTCTGCCACATATTGAAATTCAGATGTATTGGCATACAACTGTTCAAAACGTTTTATCTTATCAGTTCCAAAGGCAACAAACATATCTAATAAGCCATCTCCATCAAGGTCGGTAAATGTTGGAGTAAGCGTGTAGCCTTCAGTACCAACAAATTGCGCATCGACCAGTATAAAGGTATTTGAGTTTACAGATTGCTGTACAAAATATTGCGCGTAACCATACGCTCCAACAACCAGATCCAATAAGCCATCTCCATTGAAATCGGTAAGTGTTGGTGCTGAGTAGTATCCAACATCTATTGAGCAAAAGTTGGATGTGCGCAGGTCAAAATTGAGTGATCTGGGGCTGCTCTGTTCATAATGTGTGATGAGTCCGTCTTGTTCTCCAATAAGTAAATCAATCAAACCATCTCCATCGAGGTCGGCAAATGCCGGGGCAGCATTTGTCCCCACAGAAATATAAGTAATATCGCAATATATGTGGAAGGAATTTGAGTGGTAGCCATCCTGAGACCAGCATTCAAGATATCCGGATTTGCCGCCGACAAATACGTCCAGCAAACCATCACCATTAAGGTCAGTGATGGCTGGTGCAGCACCATAATTCCAAAGCATGGTTATAACATCTTCCGCCTGAAGGGTGAAAGTTTGTGAATGCACAGGTGCAAAATACCAATGCAGTAAAAAGGGCTAAAAGTGCAGTTAGATTTTTTTTCATAGTTACTGTTTTATATTGATCCGTAAATGTTTATTGGGTTTATTATTAAATTATAGGTTGAGAAAAGATTTATTCTATCATTCTATCATTCATGCATTCATGCATTCAATCATTTCTTTACCATCCACCACATTAAAAGAAGCGTCATCTGTTATTGGGATGATCTCAACCTGGAGGTTTTCAACCAACGAATCTTTGTTCCCCAGGCGGCAAAACCGGATAAATTCATCCATGTCCAACTTTTCACCCATGGCTATTACACCCACAGAATTATCGTCCTGATAAAAAACCTGACCTGAAATTTTCAATTGAGAGGCTTTCTCTTTAATAAAATACCGCAGCCCGGTTTTGTAAACTTTGCCATAGATATTTATTTTCATACAGACCATGACAGCAAACATAAGCATGGAGTGAGGCAAAATCACTATACCTGCAACAAAACCACTGTATGTGCGTCAAAAGTTGAGTAAGTATGTCAATATGTTTTGATAATGGCTACTTTATAGTTTGTTTGGGGTGGGATTTTGAGCTGCTCAGAAAAAGTTCTTTTTTGTCAAATTTTTGAAAGAATATTTGAAACTGCGTATAGAGGATAAACATTAATATTATCATATTGTGAAAAGTTTTCATTCGAAACCCTAATGCCCAGATTCCTTTGTTTTTCCTTAAGGAAGAGGAACATACTTTGCATTGCACCTTTGGTTCCTGCTTTAACTTCCATAGGGATAATTGTTGTTCCTTTTGTTACTAAATAATCTATTTCAGCATTGCTGTTTTTGGCTTCCCTGTGCCAGTAATATAAACTTCCCGGTTGATAGCAAGAGCTTGATTTCAACAGTTCCAAACCGGCAAATTGCTCTGCCAGGTTTCCTTTGTTGATTATATTGAAGCTGTGTGAGATTAACAAATCACCAAGATTTAAATCAGATATTCTCATAAAGATACCTGTATCAAACATGAGTATCTTTTGTCTTGTTGAATTTGCTTCTGCCCCAAGTGGAATGCCATTTCCGGCTGTGTGAACTACAGGAATAGCCAGACCTGCCATGATAAGTAAATCCAAGGCCTCTTTGGCTAGCTTATGTTTAGGTTCTCCTATTATTTTTGAAAACATGAATTTACTCCCTGATTGATTCACTACCGCCTTAAATACATCCCTTAACCTCGAAACCGGTAGGCGTTTTTTATATTTTGCAAAATCATCATTTAATGAAAATATTAAGTCATCCTGGATTTGTAGGCAGGTGTTGATTTCTTTAGTTTGTACATAAGTTGATATCACTTCGGGCATCCCTCCCAAAATCAAAAACCTGTTAAGGTAAACCAGTAGTTTTTCATGAAGTGATTGATGCAAAGGGGTTGAAGGAGAAGCCATTTTCTTTTTCTTAAGCAGGATATCTTCTCCACAACTCATCAAGTACTCATCAAATGACAATGGATACATAAACATCGATCTGATCCTGCCAACACCAAACGAAGGGATTTCTGCTAAAGCAAACTCCAGCAAAGAACCGGCAGCTACAACATGAAGCTCTGGCATTTTTTCATAGAAAAATCGCAAAGATTGAATAGCAGGGATGCAGGCTTGTATTTCATCAAAAAACAATAATGTTTTTCCAGGTTGAATCGATACATTAAAAATTGCTGAAAGAGTTTCAGATATCTGCATCGGTGATAGATCGCCTGTAAATACAGCATGCGTTTTTTGATTTTCCTCGAAATTAATTTCAAGATAGTTATCAAACTGTTTTGCTAAATTACGAACTGATTCTGTTTTACCAACCTGCCGGGCTCCCCGTAATAATATTGGTTTTCTGTTTGGAGACTTGCTCCAAGCTAATAATTCACTGTCAATCTGCCTTCTAAGGTACATGAATAAAAATGTTTTATTTTTTACCGGGCTAAAGTACTGTAAAATTTACTAAAATACAAGGCAATATTGAAGTATTATTTACCAAAATACAAGGCAATATTGAAGTAATATTTGCCAAAATACAAGGCAATGGTTCATTTTATCAATTTACCGGATAACAGTAGATCACCCTGAAGGTTTAGCGTAATGGTCTTTTATTATGACTTATTAAGTTGTGTAAACTAAGAGACTGACGGGCTAATTTTGGGGACTGAGGCCAGTGCTTTATCGCGGAATTGTTTGGGTGTTAAACTAACCGAGCTTTTAAATTTCCGGTGGAAGGTTGCATTGTTGTTAAATCCGGCCATCTCACCAATACCTTCTACACTAAGATGTTTATTTGTTGGATCGGCCAGCAGGTCGCGGGCGGCACGAAGCCTGTGTTCGCATAATAAATCCTGAAAGTTTTGATTGTATTGATCGTTGATAAGCTTTGAAAGGTAGGTGCGGTTTGTACCCAGTTTCTGGCAAAACTCTTCCATGTTTACTTCTGCCCATAGATATGGTTTTTCTTCAATGATAAATTTCCTGAGGCGGATGGCCAACTCCTTAAATTTGTGATTCTCTCCAGAAGTCTCAGAAGATATTTTGTCCGGAATTTCTTCAATACTCTTATCAAGTTTCTTTTCAATATCCAGCGATTTCAGGTTTTGCCGAACCAGGGCGGTATAGGATCTGGACTTCTGTTTGAAAAGAATAAATATGATAAGTAGCAAAATAATTACAATCGAAATTACAATTATAAAAACAGTGATCTGGGTATTCTTTTGTTTAATCGCTATTTCTTTTATCTCAACTTCTTGTTGCAGCATCAGGTTTTCCTTTTCCTTTTTCTCGGTTTGAAATTTCACTTCCAGTTCTGCAATCTTTTCGCGGTTTTCTTCGGTTATGATGCTATCGTTGTATGTTTTATAAAGTTTATACTCTTCCAATGCCTTTCTCAGTTTGCCTTTAGCCCGGTTTAATTCCGACAGGTTTTCGTAGCAGGTGGCAATAGCCCAATAATCACCAGTTTCCAAAGCGATACCCAGGGCATCCTTTAAATGTACCCGCGCATTTTCGGGCTGGTTGATTTCTTTATAGATTACACCCATTCCCAAAAGGTCGCGTGCTATTTCAGCCTGGAGATCCAATTCACGGTGTACTTCCAATGCCTGCTGAATAGATTCCAGGGCTTTATCATTTTTCCCTTTCTGCTATACATCATTCCAAGATTGGAGAGGTACATGGCGTATCCGGGGCCGTCATTGACTTCTTTGAAAAATTCAATACATTCAAGTACTAATTTTATGGCATTTTCATAATCATCTAAGTTTGCATAAATACTTGCCAGGTTGGCCTTGGCCATCACAGCACCTCTCAGGTTTCCTGTTCTTTCAAATGCCTCAACGGACTTCAGATAATACAATCGGGCATTTTCATAATCGGACAATTCGCCGTAGGTGATCGCAATATTATTATAGGAGTATGCCAGGATGTTGTTGTTTCCAATTTCTGTTGCCAGTTCTACTGATTTCCTGAAATAGCTTAAAGCCTTCGGGTGATCGTAAAGGTTTTCGTAAACTATGCCTGTGAGACGATTGAGTGTTGCTGTATTTTCTAAAATTCCGAGTTCCTCGAATAATAGGAGTGCTTTTGAATAGTTCTCGAGGGCAAGCGTATATTCCCTGCGCATCGAATGAATATTCCCGATGTTGGTTAATACGGCTGCGATTCCTTTTGAATCATTACTGGTTTCGTGTTTTTGAAGAGATAAGTTTAAGTAGTGATAAGCAGAATCGAAATTACTTAAATACATGTACCCCGTTCCCAAATTTTTTGTTGCTGCTGCTTCGCCCGCCAAATAGTGAAGCTCCTTAGCTATTTGATGGGCATCTTCACTGTATGCTAAGGTTTTGTCTGGCGAAATTTTGAGGTATTCTTTTGCAAGCTCATTGAGTACATCTACTTTTTCATGGTTTTCAGTTTTATCGATTCGTGTAATTAAGCTGTCGATGTTCCGGTTTGGGTTTTGAGCAATCAGTTTGCCTACAGATAGAATCATAATTGTAAAGTATAACAAAAATGGTATAGTTCTATAAAACTGGTGTTTCATCATACTGACGTTTTTTTAGAACCCTAAAATACACAAAATAGTTGATTTGCTTGTGTTGAGTCGATTGGCTGTGGATCGCTTTTTTTTCATTGTTATTCATCTTCCTTAATAGCTTGGTGTTAAGCTCTGAATTAGAAGGACTTCAAGTCATCCGGTGAATTTCTTCTGACAGCTCACATGTTTTTAATGAGATTAGGATTCTGGTTTACACAGATTTACCGGGTGATTGTTAATTTCTTTTTTTAACGTTTCCATGTCCGCTTTCAGCGTGATAAATCCGTTTTTTAAGATTTAGTCAGGGTTTCACTTTAAGTGAAGCCCTGACTTTCCCACGTCCGCCAACTGGCGGATAGAAACGTCAATATTATCTAACTAAAACCTTTTTCACTTTTAATGTTTTATCAGTTTGTACCACTACAAGATAGAAACCTGATTTGGCGGTTTGAAACTCTGACAGGGTTTTGCCATCGGCATCCCTTCGGGAAATCCCGGCAGTGCGGCTACGGATTTAGTCACCCCGTGAATTACCCCCGGCAGTAGTGCAATGCATGAAATCATGCTTTATGCCTGGAGAGGATTCACGGGGTGACTTGTGCTTAGTCAGGGTTTCACTTCGGGAGTAGTCAGGGTTTCACTTTAAGTGAAGCCCTGACTTGGAGCTACCTAACAAAAACCTTCTTCACTTTCATTGCTTCACCAGTTTGTACCACCACAAGGTAGAATCCTGTCCTTAACTCTGACAGGGTTTTAAACCCTGTCAGAGTTTGATGCAAAACATTTTGCCCCAACAAATTATAAACCTCAACCTGCGCTTCCCCTTCTCCATTTGTTTTAATGAAGATTTGATTTCCATAAGCATAAATCTCAATACCATCACCCGGGGTATTTTCTTCGATGCCGGTGGCTCCGTTGATAAGCAGGAGAAAGCGATCGGGGGAGATATTAGGTGAATGGTTAATGGTTAATGAGTTAATTGTTAATAGATCATAGGCAATTCCTGTTTCCAGATCTTTAAGCGAAACATCCACAGTTTGCCAGAAAGTATTTTCACTTACGGAGATTTTGTACTGTGTTTCTTTCCAACTTTCAAAGCCAGCGGAATTATAATCTCATCGCTGGTGTTTGGCAGGACGTTAATGCTGAGTTTTGAATCTCCGGTTTTGGTGTAAAGCTGGGGCGCTTCATAAATTCCTGTTAGTTTGTAAGCATCGAATTCACTATCAAAATCAATTGTTGCACTGCCATTGAAATGGATGTAAGTTTTGTCTGAAAAACTGTTTCCATCCACTTTTAGAACAAGCAAATCTTCAACATATTCTTTTTCTTTATAGAAATTATGTGCTGTATGCACCCGAGTGGAATTGGGAATGGTGAGGCTTGCTCCTGATGATGCTTTGATGAAGAAACCATTCATGGGCGGGATAATGCCATCGGTTAAAGCCCCTTCACTTCCATTCCAACTCTTGTATTGGCCAGCGGCACCATCGTAAGTGTAAACCACAGCATCAATTTGATTACGGATGCATTGATTCCAATCAAGGGCTGAAGGATAAGGATTGCCCATCAGGTTCCAACCTTCGCCTTTTCCTGCCGTGTAGCTTATTGCCGGGCTTGATAAATCATTGAAAGTAAAATCTCCCACATTCAGTTCACCGGCAAATGCTTTGTTTTCATTATCAGCGTAAGCCACATTGTATCCACAGCCTACCACAAAATCATCTTCAAAGTTTGAATTCCAATTGCCAAAGTCATCTTTTGTATTTATCCACAAATTCTGAATTTCATCAAATTTATAGAAATCGTTGCTTCCGGGAATTGGATTTTCGTTGGGAACAAAACCCGGTTGGATTGGTTGGGTTGCAACAGGGGAAGAAAGGTTATGCCAGCCAGCGCCGCCAACATATTTGGGAATATAACGCTCAACGATGGCATCCACTTCAGCACTTTTGTGGATGAGTGAAGCTGTGGCTGTTTCGATAGATTTGAGGACTAGTCCTGATGTGCCCGCTTCATTTAGAATGCTATCCGAAACCGTTAATGCTTTTCCGGCACCCAGGGTAAGTGTTGCGCCACTTTCAATCTTAAGATCCTTACAAACAGCAGGACTGCCTGGCTCGTTGGTAATTACAGGCTGTGTGCCTGCCGATGATATCAACACCATATCGTTTGTGGTTGGTGCGCTAAAAGTTGTACTCCAGTTTTCGGTATTGCTCCAGGTCTCATTTTTTGCAGCCGCTTCCCAGCGTTTCCAGATGGCTCCGGAGCTAAGCCAATTGGAGTTATCCATATTTTGCAGGGTTCCGTGATTTTTCATTTTAGTATCACGTGTAATATCTCCTGAGCTTTCGTTAAACTGCCAGTAGCCTATTAACCCACTTTCGTTACCGCTTAATGTTCTGTGCATATTTTCGCGTATCTGATTTTCTGAACGGGCAGCATCCCATATCCGGATTTCATCCAATGTACCATTAATAAATTCACTGTGTCCATTGAGGCTTCCAAGGAAAACATTTCCATCTATGTTGGGTAAGGGAGTGTCGGAGCTTGTTCTCTCCTCTACTAACTCTCCATCCAGATAACTTTTGAAACCATTGGTGGTGTTTTGTTGCCAGGTCATTGCAATGTGGTGCCAGTTGCCGTCTTCTGCTCCATTGCCAACAGAAATACCGGCAGTACGTCCGTCATTCGACAGGATATGAAGATCCTGCCAGCCAGCCACAATATAACCAATGCTACCGTCCTGCTGTCTGACAGATGAATGGGTGCTGGTACCTTTAAACCAGTATTCGATGGTGATAGCAGAACCACCCAGATTATTTAAGGTAGTTTCCACATAATCATCTACACCATCAAACTCCAGGGCATTTCCTGCATATGCCTCAGGTTTCGAACTACAGATAATAAACTGACCGAAACTGCTTATTCCTTCAAAAGTAGCTTTATCATTTGCCGGGTCGATATTTACTGCATAAGAGATGAAACTCCAATTTCCATCTGAATTACTTTCCCTGCCGAACAGGGCAATACTTTCCGGATTAGACTGGTCATCGATTGTAAGGTCTTCATCAATGGTAAAGTTTAGGTCCACATCAAAAGTTCCGCTTCCGTAGCGATTTACAACCCAGTATTGAGCATCGAAAGTTGTGGTAATGAATAAAGGATTAATATTTGGATATGTATCGATTCTGCTTACAGTTATAGAAGCTCCAGCCTGGGAATTAAAAAACGCTGCAAAACCGGTTCCCGGAAAATTTACTGTTCCGGCTAATTCTGTTTGTGTGTTTGAAATCCCCCCTCCGGAAGGAATTGAAGAATCTATCCAATCATCTTCCGTCATATTCGTCAGCGTTCCGTTGTTAATTTTCCGAATATCCATTAGCGTACTTCCTGCCCCATCATTAAATTGAAAGTAACTGACAAGACTGGTTTCTACGCTACTGAGCGGATGATGCATGTTTTCACGGATTTCGGTTTCCGATCGGGCAACATTCCAAAATCTAAGCTCATCCATTTTTCCCTGGAAGTAGTCCGGATAATCTCCAAAATTCCTTCCAATATTCGCCGATCCATCAGGATTATTGCCATTTCCGTCTGCCTCTTCGTTTGCTTTTAATACTCCATTAAGGTAAAATTTGATTGTGCTGTTTTCTTCAATTCTTGCATCATAAATAAAAGCAAAATGATTCCACTGATCATACAACATATCAGAATCGATTAAAAAATATAAACTACCACAGATAGGGCTAAAAAACACAACATCACAATCCGAATCTGCAAAATATATGCTTACAAACCAGTTATCTTCTTTCGATATAATGCAATATTCATTGTAATCATCAACTGAATCAGGATACACCCAAAACTCAAGGGTGAACTGGTTGGTGAATTCAAAGCCATTTTGGTTGGCAAGGTCAACATAATCATCTGTCCCATCAAATTGCAGGGCAGTTCCTGCATAAGCCTCAGGTTTCGAGCTACAAATTATAAACTGACCGAAACTGCTTATTCCTTCAAAAGTAGCTTTATCATTTGCCGGGTCGATATTTACTGCATAAGAGATGAAATTCCAATCTCCATCTGAATTGCACTCTCTGCCGTATAGGGCAATACTTTCCGGATCAGATTGGTCATCGATTGTAAGGTCTTCATCAATGGTAAAGGTCAAGTCCACATCAAAAGTTCCGCTTCCGTAGCGATTTACAAGCCAATATTGAGCATCGAAAGTAGTTCCAATATGCCCTGGATTATTATTTGGTGTAGTATCAATCCTGCAAACAGTTATAGGAGCACCGGCCTGGGAATTGAAAAACGCTGCAAGACCGGTTCCCGGAAAATCTACTGTTCCGGCTATTTCTGTTTGAGAATTAAAAAATCCATCCCCGAAAGGAATGGTAGAAGCCACCCAATCGTCATCATCCATATTTGAAAGGGTACCTGTTTTGCCCGATACATTATCAAAAGTTTCCAAACCCGATCCTTCGTTAAATTGCCAGTACGCAACAAGTCCAGATTCGAATCCGGATAATGGAAGGTGCATGTTTTTACGGATCTGTACTGAATCGCAGGCTACATTCCAAAGACGGACTTCTTCGATCAATCCATTGAAGGTTCTGTTAGGGTAATTAGGACTCATACCAAACATCAATTCATTATTGTTGGACAAGATATTTCCATTGGTGATACGCTCTTTTATCAGTTCTCCGTTAACATATATTTTCTGGGTAAAACCATCATAAGTTGCAGCCACATGATACCAGGTGTTTAGCAATAAAGCATCCTCACTGTCAGTTATTAAGTCGTCCCAAATCCCGGTGCCAATAGCAAAACTTAGTCTTCCATTATCGCCGCAACGAAGAAGATATCCACTTTGACCTACACCGTCTTTGCAAATAATACTTCCTTCCCAATAGTTAGTTTGCCATGATTCCGCTTTTATCCAGGTTTCAATGGTGATATTTGTTTCTATATCCAACGACGGATTATCAGGTATTATCACATGTTCATTATACCCATCAAATGCAAGAGCAGTTCCCGGGAAATGGTCAATTTCAACACCAATACCGGTGACTGTGATATTTTTCGTTTCTGCACCTGATGATAAATGGATAATATCCCCGCTGTAGGTTTTTAATGAATCTGGTTCAAACCTGACAAAAAGAGTATCGGAAACCTCACCACTTACTGGTATTATACTTAATTGCTGTTCATAACCGCTTTCCTCAGTCAAGGAAACTGTAAATCCTTCAGGGCATTCTACTATGAGCTTAGCTGAAAGTTCTGTTGCCTCAACTAAGTAGTTCTTTGGTAAAGTAGTCTTTCCGGCAAGTAAGCTTCCAAAATCCAAGGAATCAATTCTCTCACGTTTATAATAGCTTATGGTTCCGTATTCCTCACCAATCATCAGGTCTAATAAATTATCACCATCAATATCAGTGAAAGTTGGAGTAGGATGAAAGCCAACATCAATGGAATTAAAGTTATCAGAAACAAATGAAAATGAAGTAGAATTAATGGTTTCCTGTTTATAATGATTTAAGGTACATAACAATTCACCGATAATTAAATCCAATAACCCGTCACCATCAATATCAGTGAAAGTTGGAGCGGAAAATTGGCCAATATCAATGGAATTAAAATTATTGGTTACGTATGAAAATAGGGTAGAATTAATTGCATACTGTTTGTAATGGTATATTACGTGGGAATCAACACCGATAATTAAATCCAATAATCCGTCATCATCAATATCAGTGAAAGTTGGTTTAGAAGCATAGCCAACATCTATGGAATTGATACTGGAGGGGACATAAGAAAAAGAAGTTGAATTTACAGCATCCTGTTCGTAATGATTTAAATTGCCAGCCCTCTCTCCAATAATCAAATCCAAAAGCCCATCTCCGTCAAGATCGGTGAAGGATGGTGCTGATTTATAACCAACATCTATGGAATTGAAACTGGAGGTGACAAAAGAAAAAGAAGGTGAGTTTACAGCATCCTGTTCGTAATGATTTAAATTGCCATCTAATTCACCGATAATCAAATCAAGTAATCCATCTCCGTCAAGATCGGTGAAGGATGGATTTGAAAGTTCACCAACATTAATATAATTAAAATTGTTTGTAACCAGGGTATAATCATCAGTATTTGAAAGTTTAATTTCAGGATTTACACGATTGCCACTGGGATTTATTTTTACCAGCTGCTCATCCGGATCATTGGAAACAATCCTTAAAGTATCCGAAACTAGTCCCTGTAATGTTGGCGAAAAGGGACTAGTCGTCCTGCAACTGTCACCTTGTGGGATCATACAGGCAGGTATGTCAGCTGCTGCAGTGATGCTTGTGTAATCTTGCCCGCTTCCTACGGTGTAGGTGCCACTTAGTTGGGCTACCCCTACTTTTGTAAGAATGAGTACCAGGCCAATAATTAGTTGTAATTTTTTCATCATTTTATTTATTTAAGTTTCATTTTTAATATTTGTTTCTTTTTTAATATTTCAAATGTTTCCATGTCTGCCGGCAGGCGAACGATGGAAAATTTTCCTGCCTGACTTCCCATCCCGCACGTGCGGGGCTGACAGGCTTCGTGACAGAATAGTTTACCCAATTAGATTATAAACCTTAAGCTGCACCTCACCCGGCTCATCAGATTTTATGAAAATCCTGTATCCATAACTGTAGATTTTAATAGAATAAATGACCGAAAAGGTTTTGGTGCAGTTTGTTTAAGGATGAATTCCTCGATGTGAGAAGAGAAATTGCCAATTCTGATAAAGCGAAGGAATTCATCCATTTCAGCAGGAGGGCCACTTGCTTCGATGTAAATAGATTTATCGGCCAAATACCTGATTGTACCTTTGATTTGAAACAGGTAGGACATTTGTTTTACATGGTACCTGTAGCCGGTTTTAAATACTTTACCTTTAACGTGGATGGATAGGTTTTTCATAAGCACAGTAAAAGTAGGCCAAAGCCAATGCCGATGTCAAGTTTAACATGTCCGCCTACATAAAAGGATGTCTTTTTGCGTAAAAATTGAGCTTTAGCTTGCCATTATCTTTACGTATATACATCCTTGCAATACCCTTTTAAATAGATTACTATGTTGGCAGGTTCAGGTTTCTTGAGCTTCTGCTAAAGCTTTAGCGACACGTGGTGCGTCTGTGCAATGCTAATAATACCGATGGTTATTTAATCCCGATGGTTATCGGGAGAATCATTAATTCACTATGCATTTTAATGCCGCTTTAAAAATGCACCTGCCTGCCGGAATGGTTATTCAGGCTGGTCGGCATTTACCATTTATGCATCAAAATTTCGCTTTGGCTCATTTTGATGTCAAATTGGTATAACACGAAAAATGCGGACTAAATAGTGTCCGTCTATTAACTTTATATTGTTGATAACTAATACGATATGCCATAAATCGTATAATTATCTTTTGTATCTTTGAAGAAACAATATAACTATGAAACTCTACGAGGAATTAAAAT
>Ga0307990_1000580_pt1 | contig 32395 bp, 28 predicted proteins | sample EllFjometagen129_FD_203168 | JGI IMG/M metagenome (GOLD analysis project Ga0307990, IMG submission 203168) | Marine microbial communities from Ellis Fjord, Antarctic Ocean - #129 | ecosystem: Environmental > Aquatic > Marine > Unclassified | place: Southern Ocean | collected 2014-10-08
CTTTTTTCCAAGAGGATAAATCTGTTCAACAGTAATCTTACTAAAACCAAAAAAATCAAAATAGTATCCATCTTTAAGTTTTGAATTATCTTCTATAATATCTTTAAGTGCAATAATTTTAAATACATCAAAACAATCATCACCAATAATATTTGCAGAAGTTGGGGAAGTACACTGAAGTTCTGGCAAGAAAGAAACAAGCTGTGCTGTCTGAATTGCTTTTAAGTTAAAATATTCTTTTCCTGTACCTTGTATACTGTCTCTTTGTACCTTGCTATAAAATATAAGCCCAAATGCTATTAATACAAAAAATATTAGCAAAACAGCAATTGTTTCAAACATTTTTATTTGTGCTTTTTTAGTTTTCATTTTAATACATGGTTGGGCAGGAGTATGACTGCAAATTTTTATTCTTTAGTTTTAGATTATCAATAGTGCTGTTGATTGATTGTATTGAATTAGTGTTTATTTCCCTTTTTGAATCAATTATTATATTTGAAAAAATACTTGAATCATAGTAAGATATGCAGCTCCTCCCAACATATAAATCTTGTAGATATTCTGTTCTTTTTTCATAAATCATACTTACAATACTAAGTTTATTAAATGCCTTCTCAACATTACATTTATAATCAACAAGATTCCCGCTAAACATAGCACCTAAAATCATTGGGTCTCCAAGATAGCCTGCAGTTCCAGATAATTTAAATTTAGCACCTTTTTTTTCATAAAATTCTATTTCATTTGTTCCTGAAATTACATTTATTGCACTAACTTCTTTATCAGAAACACTTTTAATACTGGATGAAAGAGTAACATCTTCTGGTTTTGGATTATTGAAAAATACAAATTTAAGATAATTTCCTGTATCCTTTATACTTGATATATCATCAGGTTTTACTATATCTTTTGTTATTTTGGAAGGTAAAGAGTTATATAATTCCTGTGCGTCTCCTGAATTGATAAAAATATACTTATAATTTGGTGTTGTAAGACAAAGAAAATTTGAAACATGATAAGGTGTATTCCAATCAAGTGCCCATGTAAGCAAAGTTCTTCCTTTTATAGATTCTGGAGAAAAAACAATTTTGTTTTTTGTTATTTCTTTCTCTATATCTCCTACAGATATGAAATCACAGCTAAATCTGATTTCCCTATCAGGAATCTTGATTGGAGTAATAGTTTTTGTGCTTACTTCTGCACCAGTCATAATTGTCTGCATATTGGTTATTATAGTATTGGCAATTGTTATATCAGAATTATTTTTTAATTTAACAACAAATGATCCAAAAAAAAGAAGTATTAAAACTCCTATAATTAAGATAAAAATCCAGTTAAACTGTACACTAATTACCCCTTTTTTTGATTTCATTTTATAATCTTGTTTTTTAAGTAGAATAGATAAACCAAAAATATTTAGCAATTGATAAATTATTTCTTCTTAGTTTTTTTATTGTATTTTTTAAGTTCAGCAGTTGCAACTATAGACAATTTCTCAAAAACATCTTTTGGTTTCTTCTCTTTTTTCTTTGTAGTTTTAGTCTTAGTTTTTTTAGGGGTTTTTGTTATTTTTGGTTTGCCTATATCAAGCCTCCCATGGATTTTTTTCTTTATATTTGTTTTTGGTTGAGTAGCAAAATTTCCAAATACTTTATCATGTGCTTTAAATCTTTCCCTATCTTTCATAATTTTTTGTATTGCTTGTCTTCTTCTAAGTTCTATTGATTTTATGCCCCCTTGAGTTAAAGGATTTATTAATGGTTTTGGCCTAACCACTGAACTGGAGGTAGTTGGTTTGAATGGTTTTTTCTGTTTTGGCTTTGTGAAGTTTTTATACAATAGATAACCAATTCCTGAAACCAAAAGAATTATTCCAATTATAAGCAGGATAATTGGAAATACTGATGCTGGGTGGCTGTCTGAATCAGCTGGATCAAATCCTTTTTCAACTTCTTTACCGTCTGAAACCCCATCATTATCGCTGTCTAAATTTGTTGGGTCTGTTTTATACTCATGTTCATCCAAGTTTGTCAAGCCATCATCATCTGCATCATCATCTGCATCATCAAGGAAAGGATCAAGACCATATTCTTCTTCCCAATCATTAGGCATGCCATCATTATCATTATCTGTGTCACAGGCGTCTCCTTCTTCATCCCCATCATTGTTTTCCTGACCTGAATTGCTTGTGTATTTACAATTATCATCTTTATCTGGGATTCCATCATTATCACTGTCTTTCTCAACAGCAATACACTCACTGCCTTCACATTTGTCAGACTTACAGTCTGAATTTACTTCGCAGTCCCGTTCATTATTACATTTTGGGCAGTCAACTCCGCCGCAGTCTATGTCTGTCTCTCCAAGATCTTTCTCGTTGTTAGAGCATGTATTTACTTCACCATTACTTCCTGATGTATCATCTGGTTCTGCACATTCATTAGCTGAATTACAGAAACCACTATAACAATCACTATTTTCCAAACAACTATTTGTTAAATCACATGGTGAACATTCATTTCCGCCGCAGTCTATGTCTGTTTCATTACCATTTTTTACTACATCATCACATTCTTCTGGCTTCTTTGATGGATCAATTTTTACACCATCACTTTTTCCTACCTCACCAGAAGAACCCGCTTTGTTTTTTGCAAACACACTGAAGGAATATACTGTCCCATTAGTTAAGTTAAGGTCATCACCATTGTGATCTTCATCAATTGTTATCCATTTATCTTCTTTAGTACTTTCTGTCCAATTTATTGTAACATTTCCTGATTCATCTTCAAGCATATAATAATAAGTGTAATAATTTGAGTAAGACTTCTTTTCTGGAAGTTGCCATTTAACTCTTATTTCCTCTGTAGAGTATGAATATTCGGGATACCCACTAATATCACTTGAGTCATTAACAACAGGTGTTGCTACAAGAGAAGTATCAACAGTGAATATAACTGTTGTTGTTGGTGAAGATTTACCTTCACTATGACATTTTACATAATAATGATAATTTCCATCAGCAAGATGAGAAATCAACCTTTTATGTTCATAAGTATCTGAACTAAAGGAATTTGTCATGTTACTTGAAACATTATTGTAAAAGCATTGTGCAACTTTGTTTGTTTCTACACTCAAAGAAATGCTTGATTCATTTGTATACTTTTTTGTTGTTGAGGTAACAATAAGGCTTGCATTGAGATCAACACTAACAAAAATTTCCTGGATATCGGAAATAAGATCTGCCTTATTTTTACATACAACATAGTAAGAATAATCTTCTGCATCATCTGAAAGGTTTATCCTTTGCTCATGTTCTTCAGAGAAATCAAACTCATCAAATCCAGGGAACTTGTTGTTCATTGAATCATACTCTTGCTCTTCTAAATCCCATTTGCATAATGTTTCCTCATCTGTTTCAACAAACAAAACTGTTTCAACTGGTTTTTCTATAATTGGGTTTGGTTTTGCATAATAGGATGTTATAACTGGGTTTGAAGAGTCAACATATAATTTAAACTTAGAAATATAATCTTCAGGATCCCATGTACTATCATTACACCTTACATAAAAATCATGTTTAATCTCATTATTTAAAGTAAAATCTTCTTTTATGTGCATTTTACTATTAGAACTTGTAAATTCATCCATATATTTATATTTTAATGGAACATCAAGACTAAATCTGCATGTTGCAGTATGGTCTGTTGAAAGACTAATGTCAAATGAACTTTCATTTGATACGCCATACTTTGGTGTAACAAATTCAATATATGGTCTACAATCACCGCCAAGGTCAACATCTACTTCATTTGTTTTTGTGTCTTTTTCTTTATTAAAGCAAAGTTCTTTTTCTGTGCAGAGAGAATCATCCTTTGTTATTTTTATACTACCTTTATTGTCATCGCAGTCAATTCCTTTACAAAAATCATCACCATCAATGTCTATTGCAATACCATTATCATTTACATCACATCCTAATTGAGTAAAATCATTATCATCACCAAGATTAGTAACACCATCATTATCTTTATCAGAATCATCATTATTGCAGGCAGTATCATTGTCCCAATCCCCATTTGGACCAGTTTCCGAATCATCACATTCTGAGGGCACACATGTGCAGTCATCCCTACACTCTCCACTTTCACACCTTGAATTATCAGAACTGTCACATTCTTCAATTCCTTCTCTTATACCATTCTCACATTCTGAGGGAATTTCCTTACATTCTCCATCCTTGCATACTCCCTTTTCATCACTGCATATCTTATCAACACAGTCTAAATCCTCACAGTCAATATCATGATCATTATCATTATCTATTCCATCTGTGCAATCTTCTGGCTCTGGTTCCACTATGTTGCATTCACTTACATCAATCCAGTCACTTACATAAGATTCTTTAACCTTCCTTTCATCAAAATATTGAGGAAGAGCTTCTATCTTTACATTATTAGTCATATATTTTGTACAATTTAATAATCCTAAATCAATTTCTTTATGCCTTTCTGTTACCATAATAGTAATAATGTCTTTATCACATTTTCCAGTATTTTTTCCATCTTCATTTTCAGCATGAAAAATAGTTATAACATAAGATTTTATCTCATTATCTTCCCCCCATGTTAATAATAGGTTAGGACACTTAAGAGTTGTATCAAAAGTATCACTTAGTTGTGATTCTGACTTGCAAGATTTGCTAGATGCATCATAATATGTATTTGGAGGACAGTATGCACAGCAGCTTGTATAAGTCTCAAAATCTGTTCCCCCTTGGATATCTAAACACCATTTGTCTCCTTTTGATGCCAAATAGCCTTTCCAAACAACTCCATCTCCTACTGGGATATCCTTACAATCTTTTTTGCAGAGTGAAAATCCTGTATCAAGAAAACCCTGCAAAGATTCTCCTTCTGTTGTTCCGGGATCATTGTAAGGGAGACCTGTAGCTTTAGAACAGGTGCATGTACAATCACATGAAACACAGCCAACTCCTTCTTTATAAACTGTTTTTGGTGGGCAATAAATACAACAATTAGTTCCTGTGGATGGAGCACATTTTTCACACCATTTACTTGGTGTTGAAGGTCCTTCCACAGCATATTTAAAATCTGGACATGTGCCCAGTATACATGTAGCAACACCTTTTGGGTAAAGTGCTGTAAATTCTTTTTGTTTTTCTAATTCACAATCTCCACTTGATTCTATTTCTTCAATATCCTCATTTAAGTCTGAATAATCTGCGCATGGAGCTAATTCTTCACCGTTTGCAGTTCCATAACCGCAAGGAAGCAAACATTCTTCAGAACAGCACCTTGTATCCCCATCAGGAGGTGCTTTCCATTCTGCCGAACATACTTCAGCACCAGTACATGAATCTGCACCAGGAAATTTTTCACAGCAGGTTTTTGGTCTACAATCAGCACCATCCTCAATAGTTACTTCGACTCCATCCTTATTAAGTTTAGTATGGGTATAACAAAAAGAGACTACATGATCCTCATCACAAGTACAAGTACCAGAATTATAATAATCTGATAGTTTTGTAACACCCTCTGGATTTTCACCCTTACAATCCGCAGATCCTGGGATAGACTCAGGCCCGATAGGAGGTGCTCCACATGAAGAGATAAAAAAAGCAATCAAAATAAGAAGTATACACAAAACAACCTTTTGATCTATTAAATTCTTTTTTTTAAGCATTATATCACTCTTCTTATCGAATTAATTAGATTTTATTGTCTTAATTATATAAATGTTTTTATTTTAAACATTATAAAAACCCATAAAAAACTCCCACCATTATCTAAAGATGCTGGTTTGATGAAGTTTTCTTTTGACAATGAATTTTTAGGATGCCAGAAATGTTTACCCCCGCATTAAATTAAGGGGTTTTCGCAAGCATTTCTGTGAATAATAAAATGTTTAACCATATCAATATGTTGCTTCTGATTCTCCTGAAACAATTATTTGGAGCAATTGCCAATCATAAAATGATGGATTTCCTTCTTCTTTGACAGAAACATTAATTTCTGCATATCCGCGGTCAAAGTCAGATTGTTTAACACTATACGGAAGTTGAGGATTATAAACAAATATTGTAACATCTTCATCAGGGTCATCTCCTTTTGGATTTATAATTGACTTTGTTATTTTTGCTCCTACAACTGCCTCATTACCCCCAAAAACATTGCTTGGCAAAGGTATATAACGTAATGCAGGATACCTATTTTTTCTTGCAAACTGGAATATATAATGTTCTGCATAAATCATTGACTTATTGTCTGTTATTTTTATTATGTCATCCTGTTCAAATTGACTTTCCTCTTTTTTTATTGTCATTTGATTTAAATCATTTTCAGGCGCATCAATATTAAAAAGTACATCTGTTGAATCCTTATTAATTATGTCCTTTGCGAGATCATAAATTTTTCTTAATCTAACTTGGGGGTTTGAGTAAAAAAGGCTGACATTTATTGCCTCACCAAAAGTATTTTTTCTTATTCCAATAGGATAATCCAAAAGGACAATAACATCATTTTTGCCTATAATAACAGAAATATTCATTTGATCTTTTTTATCATTTATTTCAAAGCCTTGTTTTTCAAATATTGTTAGATTAATTTTTTCTTTAAGATAATTAGTTATAAAATCATCTAATTCTGATTGAATTGAAATAGTTACTGTATCATTTGATTCGAGAGGGAGGAGATTTGTAACTCCAAAATAACCTCCAAAAAAACCTTTATCAGTGGAGGTAGGATAATGGGAATAAGGATAAAAATACCATGGGTAATATTTTGGTTCATGAAAGTAATAATTAAAGAAATCATTTTCCTGCTTAAGTATCAAGTAAGATACATTATGAATATCTTGATTTTCATCATAGGAAATAAAATCTTTTCCTTGCTCAGTTGGATCATGAATATTTGGAACACCCTGGCTTGCATAAATATAACCCCCCTGCCTTCCAATTAAAAATAATCCCTTCTTTGTTGCATCATCAAGCTGTGTTGTCACATAGTTTGTTATTGGCCTTGCTTCTTTTGGTATTCTTTGTGAGATTATGCTTTCCTGGATGCCTATTTCTTTTTCACTTGTATTCCTGAAATAAAAAAATATAATGGCTGAAAAAAGAATTATTATACCTAAAATTATGTATATTGTAACCTGTCCCCTCTTTTTTTTATGCATTGTTATACCTTTTGTTAAATTTAAATAATTAATATATTAAAATGTTTTGGCAACTTGATTTTTTGCAAAACAAATATTTTCATTAACTTATTCTTTTAAGTTAGTTTCAAGACCACATTCACCCACATCAATCCATTCTGTATTATATGAATTTATTGATTCAGTATCAGTATACTGTGGGATAAGCTGAAGCCTTACATTTCCTGTGTAATGTTCTATACAACTGCTTAAGTTTAAATTATAATAAAAAGGGCTTTTTTCCTTGTTTATAATATCTTCCTCACATTTGCCATCTTCTGTTCCATCACTATCTTTATCATAAAATGGGAGGATTTTATAGGATATAGCATCTTTATATTTCTCCCAAGATAAAACAATGTAAGGACATTCAAGTTCTGCTGTAAGTTTGCTAATATTTAAATCAGGATTACAGGATTTGTTTGCAGCAGAATAATGCATTTCAGGAGGGCAGTATGCACAACATTTATTGTATTCCTCAAAGTCTGTTCCGCCATTTATTTGAGAACACCACTTATTAAGTTCAGAAGAAGAATATGCTTTCCATACAATTCCGTTGCCTAAATCAATATCTTCACATTCTTTTTTGCATATTGAATAACCAGTATTAAGGGAATCTTTATTATTATTTTCATTGTAAGGAAGCCCAGTTGTTTTTTCACAAGAATCACAGGAAGGCTTAACACAACCTTTTCCTTCTTCATAAACTGTTTTTGGCGGGCAGTATGCACAACAATGTGAACTATTGGAGGAAACACAATTCTTACACCATTCATCTGATGAGTCACAAGAGCCTTCCACAGTATAATTTAAACCAATACATTCATCTGCGCAGACAGCAACTCCACCTGCTTTGATTACCTCTTGTACAGCATCTGTTTCCATACCAATATCTGCATCATGAGCTAATTCTTCCATATCAAGACCAAGCTCTTCAATATAAATCAATCCTGTAGCAGAAGATTCATTATCTTCACTATAACCACATGGTTTTACACATTCAACAGAACAGCATTTTGTCTCACCTGTTAATGGACTTAACCAATCACTTGGGCAAACTTCCCCTTCCTCACAAGTATACCCATCTAAATCATCACAACTGTCTGGGCAACAGCAATTTCCATCATGTTTTTTCCATAATGTCCAGAACTCCCACCAATTCCTGTATGTGCATGACTTGCCCTCATGCCATATATCTTGGCAACTTGATTTGCATTTTGATGTACATTCCTTCTCCCCTGCAGGAGATGGGTTTTCAAACTCACATTTTCCTTCTCCTTCTGGCGAAGGCCCTCCACACTCAGAACAGTCATCAACACATGGGCAATCATCTCCATAAAAGGCCTTTTGTCCGCAGCCAGGATTACATCCACCTACACATGTCTTACAATAACATTTTTCCTTGTTATTGTCATTATCTCTATGAGATTTATTAGGTTTACGAGTTGTAGGAGTTTTATTAATTGTAGAAGTTGTACTAGTTATGGAATTATCAAATTTACCAGAATTAGGTTGATCAGCATCAGAATTACCTTCATTGTCCTCAGGATTAACCACGTTCCAATCTTCACCATGATAATCCTCACTATCTGCATTCACAAATTTATTAGCGTTTAACACAAAAACCAATGTAAAAAGAATAAAAGCAATAAAGAATATTTTAATTGTGTTTTGATTTATCAGAGAATTATTTTCTTTGTTTTTCATTATGGGACCTCAGCAGGCTTATTTTTCTGGGACATTTGATTATAATTTCTATTTAAATAAAGTATATATTAAAATGTTTCGATGAAATCAGATTTTTGCTTAAGGTAACAAGCAGGATATGTTCTCTAATGAATCACTTGCCTCTTTTGGATGCATTCCCAAGCTAACAAAGACACTCTTCAAATCATAACAAGACCTTAAATCATATGGCCTCTCAGCGAATGATGCAATTGTTGTTTTTACTTTATATTTTCTGCAAAGCCTTATGTTTTGCATCATCCTGCCTAAAATCTGCGATCTTGTCTTTCCTTCTGTATTCAACATACTTGAAAATGAAAAACCTATCCCAATATTATTTTTATTTGCCAACTTGCATAAAATCTGATTAAGGCCAGATGCCCTTTGGTGTATGAAATCTCTTTTTGTAATAGTTTCAAGCTCAAAAATAATGTTAACCTTACTTTTTTCTAAAATATTTCTGTCATCTCCTGTTGATTTGTAAATAACAATCTTGGTTAGTTTTTTTGCCTTATTAATATTTTTAGAATCTGCAATCAAACCAGTAAAAAGTATTAGTTTTGTTTTTTCCTGCAGTTTATTAATTTTCTCCTGATTCTGAATAAAATCTTTTTTATTTTTAAAATTATAAATAAAACATATTCCTTCAAGATTTAGTTTTTCAGCTATCTCAATAAACTCTTTCTCATTGTTTTTCGCAAGAACAAGGTCAATGAACATATTATCTCTTAATTTTATTTTTATTTAAATCTTTTTGTTTTCCAGCTTTCCCAGTATAAAGCATGTATTGCAAATAGTCCTTTGTGATGGCTCTCCGCAAATAGTACAGTATGTCATTTCTTCATCTCTTTTAAAACCTTTTTTTAATTCTGGTAATATTCTTAAAAACCAATTAATAATATTCTCTTTTGTTTTACTATGCTTTTTCTCAAAATCAATTAGCTCATTCCTTATAATCTCCCTGTAAGATGACTGTGCATAAGGACATCTTTCATATGCCACTGGAAATTTCTTAAGTTTTGAATAAGCTGTTATTTCCTTTTCCTTGCAAAGATACAATGGTTTTACTCTTGGAACAAATCCTCTGCTCTTGATAATCCCTGCTATTGGGCCAAGCCTGGCCATAAGGCCAATATTCCCCCTTAATAAATTCATCATAACAGATTCTGCTTCATCATCAAGATTATGACCTGTTGCAAGCTTTCCTGTTTTAAGCTCTTTTGATTTTTTATTCAATAAATAACGCCTCAGGATCCCACATATTGTGCAGTAAGCCATACTAACACCATTTGAATCAAGCTTTTTTTTTATTTCATCAAGAGAATACCCTGTTTCCTGCTTAAATGAAACAATATGAAGCTTTATTGTATTTTTCCTGCAGAAATATTTAAGATTATCAAGATTTTCCATGCTTGAATTCTTTATTGAAGGATCTAAAGTTATTGCTTCTATATTATAACCAAGTTTTTTCAAAATATAAGCAAGTGTAGTGCTGTCCTTGCCGCCAGAACATGCAACAAGAATATTTTCTTTTTTTGTGAAAAGTTTGTATTTCTTTATAGTTAGCTTTACTTTGTTTTCTATATTTTCAATAAAGTGTTTTCTGCACAAACCTTCAAAAAACACTTTTTCCCTGCATTTTTTGCATTTCATAAGAATAATGCTTTAGTAACTCCTTTATAAATATATTTTTTGATGTGAAAAGATTTATATATTTGTTATCTTAAAGTAATTAAATTACAATGGAAAACGAAAAATCTTGGAAATATAATTTATATGAAAAAACATTGCGTTTATTTGAAGATATCTTTAATAAAAATAATGTTTTATCTGTTGAATTAAAAGAAAAGCTTCCAGAAGAAGGTCCGGCTATTGTTCTATCAAACCATATGAACTATTTTGATCCCATATGGATTGCTCTCGCATTTCATAAAAACACTAAAAAAAAGGCCCATATTGATTTTATGATGCAGGATAAATTTCTTGGGAAGAAAGGTATCTTAAGTAATTTAAATGGTTTGTTTAATTCAATAATTAAAAATTATAATGCCCATATTATAGATAGGGATGCAACTACACCAACTCAAATTAAGGAGTTTATAACTATTCTGAAAGACAAAGAAAAAGTTCTAGGAGTTTTTCCAGGTGGGCAGCGTAGCCGTACAGGAATTTATAACGAAAAGTATAATGGAGATGAGACAAGGGTAATTAAAATGACTAACAGCGCACAGAAAAAGGGTTATCCCGTTAAAATCATAGAATCTGCAATAACATATAACAATCTAAACAAAAAAATTATAGTTAGTTTTGGGAAGGTTAGGTATTTTGGGCCAAAAGAAACTAGTAAGGATTTGCTTGATGAAAAAATCAATTCTTTTACAAATGAAATGTGGAAAAATATAGGCTCTTTAGTTAAAGCAAACTTAGATAGTATAGGAGCATATTACCTTTATGATTATTGCAATGAATTAGTAAAGGGAAAGAATTTCCAAAATAATATTTATATAAACAGAACTAAATTAAGTGATGACTTGTTTTTAATAGTAAATGAAGCAAATAATTTAAATAAAATAAATCTGGACAGCTGCCTACTTGATAAAGATTATTTTTTAAATGAATTTAATAATTTTATACAATATTGGGGGGAAAAGAAGGTATTAATAAACACAGAAAATAAAGTATATCTTCTAAACAAGAAAGAAATACTAAATCCTAAACAAAATACTGGGGGAATAATAAAAGTAAACCTTGTTTATGCTAAAAATAGGATAGACCATTATAAGGGTCTTACTGAAAGGATTAATAATCAAGTTAAAAAAAGAATTTATCATAAAACTGTTTAATCTCTTTAGCTTCAAACCCTATCAAAGGCCTCAAAACCATAGTCTTAAGTTCTAATTCTTTGAAGTTTTCAAATGTTTGGCCAACAACAACAGCTTTTGCATTATATTCTTTTGATATGCTATCAAGTTCATCAAAATTTTTTATTATTAATAATTCTGGCTCAAATCCATAAGCATATTTTTTAATCAAGCTAATATCTGTTTTTTCTAGTGAAACAGGAATTACATAACATCCGCGCTTCATTATTAACAATGAAGCAAGCAAAGAATTTTTATCTTCTATTAAAGAAATAATTCTTCCTTCACAACCAACTGGAAGGCCATTAAGTCCTTTAACTCTTTCTGTAAAAACATATGCATTGTCTAAAATCTCTATGCCTATTTCCAAATCAAAATTCTTTAAGCTGACTTTTTTATTGAGTTTTTCGCAAACAAAAGAGCCAATTGTTCTTTCTATCTCAGGAGATGTTAAAGAAAAATCTTTGTTAAGCCTTTGCGCAGAAACCCTGAATGTATTGAATTTTTTGTTTTTTATTAGATTTGAAACTGCTTTTTGTATTTCATTAATATCCGGCTCAAGAACTAATGCAGAACTGAAGGAAGAAATTCCAAAAACATATTTTAAGCAGTTTAATTTCTGTTCTGTAAATATAATAATTCTTCCCCTAAGCCTTTGTATTTTTTCATATTTAACCTTATTTTTCTTAAGGCAGTCTTTTATATTACTAATTAATTTTTTCTCAAAAACTATTCTGTTATTTCCTTTTAGGCCGATTTCAGAATATCTTACTATAATAACTTTTTCCATTTGACTAAAAAAAGATTTTTTATTTATATTAGTTTGGTTTTTAAACTAAAGCTGATTTATTGCCTCGACCATAGAAAACTATTTATATGTAAATCTCTTTTAATTTAATAGGATGTCAAATAAAGGGCTATCTAAACTGAATATTAGAATGTTATCTAGATTGTTTGCCCATGATAATATGACACCAATTTGCTATAAGAAAACATGGTAGGACCCAAATTTTTCTGGGCTCGTGCAATGTTTTCTTGATTTCTGACAAAAATTAAGTTTTATTGCAAAGCCCAGTTAAAAAACTAAAAGGTGAGTGAAATGCAAAAAAATAACTGGGATGTAACATGCCCCCTATGTGGGGATGTAATAGACAATCCAATATGTACAGACTGCCTTAAAAGCGAAATAGAACAATGGCTTTCAGGCAAGAATCCAATGTATCTATATAGTTTAAGAAAAAACATTGTAGACTTTGATAATAAGAATGTTAATGGCCCAAAATGCATCAAATGTGGTAAGCAGGTTGAGATATGCCCATATTGTTTCATGAAAGACATTAACAGCATAATAAAAGATAAACATCCAGAACTCTTAGATGAATTTCATACTTTCTTTGGATTTCGTCTATGGCAGGAATATACAACAATAAGTTAGGTTATTATTGCTGAATGTTTATTGTTATAGATTTCTTTATTGTTATATTTTCGTAAATTGCTCTGCAACTTAAATTATAATCCCCAGCGCTTATTCCGCCGCAAACATTGCATCTTGGCAATTTATAATTAAAATATATCTTATTTATTCCTTTTTTCAAATTTAAAATTTTCTTTTCATTTAATCTTCCATTTATTCCAGTTGCAATGACTGTAACATTTTTTAAATCTGATTTTGAGTAAACCCTTGCAGTAAGGTTTACGTTTTCTGAGGAATGATATAATTCTTTGTCTGCAGAAAGATTTTTCAAAGAAATTGTTGTTCCTTCATTTTGTTCTGTAACACATCCTAAAATAAAAAAGAATCCTATTATTATTAAAATTGTTAATAAGTATTTCTTCATTTTTTCACTTTAAGGTTTTCATTTAATTCCTTCAGCATTTTGTCAAGATCAATACCATACATATTACAGATGTCACCAAGTTTTAAAGTGTCCATTTCCATCTGGGCCATTGGACAGCCTAAACAAGGCATTTGAAACTTTGAAAGAATTTCTTCAGTGCCTTTGATTTCCAAAACCTTTGCTAAGGTTGTATCTTTTGTTATTTTCATTTTGTTTTGTAATCTGTTATTGCATTTTTAAGAGCTTTTATTCCCAATAAAGAACAATGGTGTTTTATAGGAGGCATATCTCCCAAAGAATTTATTATATCTTTGGGTGTTAGTGCCAATGCTTCTTCAATTATTTTTCCCTTTGCAAGCTCGCATAGCATATCTGAAGTTGCTATCGCTGCAATACATCCAAACGTTTTGAATTTTACATCTGTTATTCTGTTATCTTTTATCTTCAGGAAAATTTTCATTATATCTCCGCACTGCGGATTTCCTTCCTGCCCAATTGCATCTGGATTTTTTATTTCTCCTGCATGTTTTGGATTTTTAAAATGTTCAATAATTTTTTCAGTATACATATTATTTATTCCTCCCACAAGGGTGATATTCTTCTTAGGCTGTTTACAATGCCTGGCAAAACTTTTAGTGTATATTCAATCTCCTCTTCTGTTGTAAATCTGCTCAAAGTAAGTCTTAGGCTTCCGTTTGCATCCTGGTGTGATAATCCAATGGCCATCAAAACATAGCTTGACTCAAGTGTCTTTGCAGAACATGCAGATCCTGTTGATGAAGCTATCCCTTTTGTGTCAAGATAACCCCCAATTGCTTCTCCTTCAATTCCTTTAAATGAGAAATTTGCATTGTTGCAAAGCCTTTTATTTCCTTTTGGGCCGTTTAATTTTACTTTTGGGATTTTTAGAATGCCTTCGATAAGCATGTCTCTTAATCTTGACATGTGTTTTATGTATTTTTTGTTCATTGCAATTTTAGCTGCTTCTGCAAAACCAACAATTCCATGAATATTTTCAGTTCCTGCCCTCATGTCAAATTCATGAGCTCCGCCATGCTGCCATATATCTATTTTTGTTCCTTTTCTTATGTACAATGCTCCAACACCTTTTGGGCCATGGATCTTATGTGCATTTAAGGTTATTAGATCAACTGGCTGTTTTTTTACATTTATATCTGTTTTTGTATAACTTTGGCATGCGTCTGTATGAAAATAAATATTATGCTTTTTGCATATTTCTGCGAGCTTCTTTATGTCATTTATTGTTCCTGTTTCATTGTTTCCATGAAGAACTGAAACAATTGTTGTTGTTTTTGTTATTGCCTTTTCAAGGTCATCAGGATTTACAAATCCTTCTTTATCAACCTTAAGATATGTTATTTTAAATCCCTGTTTTTCCAGCCATTTGCACGCATTCATAATGCACTTGTGCTCTGTTTTTGATACAATTATATGGTTTCCTTTGTCCTTGTTTGTGAATGCTATGCTCTTTATTGCAAAATTATTTGATTCTGTTCCTCCTGAAGTGAATATAATCTCGTCTGGTTTTGCATTTATTGTTTTTGCTATTGCTGCTCTTGCTTCCTCAATAGCTTGTTTTGCATCTCTTCCAAAAGAATGTGTTGAAGAGGCATTTCCATACTTGTCGCTAAAATAAGGAGTCATCTTCTTGATAACCCTTGGGTCAATCATTGTTGTTGCCCCATTATCCAAATATACTTTTTTCATTTTTCCCCCATCACCTTTTTTAATTGTATCATGCAATTTTTTCTAACATGTTCTTTTACTATTTGGATTATTGGCATTACTGTTTCCTTGTTTAAGGAATATATTCTTTCCTTTCCCTCCCTTTTAACATTTAATACATGGCAATATGCAAGTTTTTTTAGGTTATGGGATACAGCGCTTTGTTCCTGGCCAGTCTTTTTTGTTATCTGGCTAACGCTCAATGGGCCTTTTTCAAGAGATAGAATTATGTTTAGCTTGGCCTTGTTTGCAAAGTTCATAAAAAAATTATGATATGACACTTGTTTCATATGAATTATAATTCATATGTTATTTATATAATTTTTGTTTTTAGAAATCAATCGGGCTTTTGATTTTTGAAATATCTTTTTTTGAAACATTTGTGTATATCATTGTTGTTTTAATGTCTGAATGGCCAAGAAGCTTTTGTATATACCTTATGTCAATTCCATGCTCAAGAAGATGTGTTGCAAAGCTATGCCTTAATGTGTGGGGTGTTACATGTTTTTTTATTCCTACTTTTTCAGCTGCTTTTTTGACAACAAGCTCTATTGTTCTTAATGAATACTTTTTGTTTCTGTTTGTCTTGAAGATTATGCCCTCTTTGTTTATATCCAATTGTTTTAGATTTTTCTTTAGTTTTGGTGAAAGCATAACTACCCTGTCCTTGTTTCCCTTTGCAAGCTTTATATGGATTATATTTCTGTTAAAATCAATATCAGGCCATTTTAAATTGATTATTTCGCTTGCCCTCATTCCAGAAGCATACATAAGCATTATCATCGTTCTATGATTAAAGTTCTTAGTAGAAATAATCATATTCTCAATCTCTTTTTTTGAAAGTATTATTGGAAGCTTTTTGTCTCTTTTTAGGTTTGGTGTTTTTTCAATAATATTATTTATTTCTTTGTTCTGCTTTGCTTTTATATTTAAATAAAACTTTATTGCAAATCCTGCAACCCTCACGCTTTCCTTGCTTTTTCCATTATTGATTAGTTTTAGAAGAAATCCCCTTGGTTTGAGGCCTGATTCAATAAACTTGCCAACATGAAATATGTAAGCGCTTATTGTCTTTTTGGAATAGCCTTTGAGCTTAAGCTCATTTAATAATAAATTTTTCCAGTTAGCATTGTTTAAGGCCCCTTTCATTATAAGTAAGCCAGGCCAATGCTAATTAATAAAGTTTTACTACTTTTTTTCGGAATATCTTGACTTAAAACCGAAAGTTTATCACGTTTAATAGGTGTTAAATACAATAAAATTTCCATTTCTTTTTTTAAAAAAAGAAGCAAAAAGGGGGAGTTCAGGTGCTACGCACATAGTGTATTTTACTTCGTAAAATCTATTTATAGTAGAAGGGGGGAGTTCTAAAACTAAAAGGGGAGTTCCTAAAATAACAAAAAAACTAAGGGGGCGAGAAAACTTAATTTTTCAATATATTTATTAAATATGACTGATTATATCAGTTAGATGAGAATAAAAGACATATCTTTAGAAAATAGACCTAGAGAAAGAATGGAGAAACAAGGTTGTGTTGTACTGTCTGATGCAGAATTATTAGCCATCATTCTTCAAAAAGGATCAAAGGAAGAGAATGTTGTTGATATGTCCAATAGATTAATTTCTAAATATGGGATTAATAAATTATCTTCTTGTTCTATGCAAGAGCTACAATCAATAAAAGGTATTGGTAAAGCTAAAGCTTCGCAGATTCTTGCATTATTTGAATTTAATAAAAGACATAATCTTTCCAAAGCTAATGGTAAAGCAATTACTTGTGCCAATGATGTTTTTTCTTATGTGTCTCCAAAGTTATCTGGTTTAGATAAAGAATGTTTTATGGTGCTTCATTTAGATTCTAAAAATAAAGTGATTAAAGATGAGGTTGTTTCTATGGGTACTCTTAATGGTTCATTGATTCATCCAAGAGAGGTGTTTAAATCTGCTATTAAAGAAAGTGCTAATTCTATAATCTTTGTTCACAATCATCCTTCAGGAGATCCTGAACCTTCCCAAGAAGATACAGAAATGACAAAGAGACTATTTGATGCTGGAGAATTATTGAACATTAAAGTTCTAGATCACATCATAATCGGCAAGGATAATTATCATAGCTTTAAAGAGAATACCTGATTTATAGGGGAACTCCTCTTGCAGCCATTGCAAAAAACCAACTTGATCCTGCAATTACTGACCCAATGATTGCTTGCATTAGAATGTGTTCTATCGATGTTGGTGGGAGAGCACTGTAGATATAATAGTGAAGAGCTGCTTGAATAAAGTTTCCACTAAATATTTGATGGAATGTATTGAATAATGTTGTTATTGTTCCACCGAAGAGATACATACTGATGAATCCCCATCCACTCAAAAGTGTGAAGATTACATACTTGGGGAATCCGATTAATATTCCCATTTAGTATCCTTTTTCTTGCATCCTTTTATTGACGCTTTTTCTTCCTTTTCGTACTTGACCGACAACTCTGTTGTAACTTCTTCCGACTGGCGTGACCGATATTTTTTGTCCACCTATTATGCCTCGTAGAACATTGGTGGCTTTTGTGCCTCCTCTTGTTCCTCTTTCAGGTGCATCAACATTTGCTAACCTAACATATCTGGTGTTGCCTATTTTTCGGTTTACTTCAACAGTATCCCCATCAAGTACTCGTTTTACTGTTCTTTTGTATGCCATGACTATCACTAATAACTACTAATATTTAAATCTATCGGTAATAACGTAATAAATGAGTATCTATCAGTAATTAGTGATACTATTCTTGAATTAAAGCAAATATTTATATATATCTACATATAATTATTAAAATAATGGGTAGAAAACCAGCAAGGGAACTAATAAAAAGAATTCTTCAATCGATAACAGATAGTCCAAAATCTATTAATGAAATTGCTAAAGATGCAGAATCAAATTGGGAAAGTGTTAAAGAATATTTAGAGAGTTTAAGGGAAGCAGGAATAATACAAGAGAATTCAATTTCCAATAAAAGAATGTTTTCTTTAATTACTTGCGGCATTCCTAAAAAGAATGGTAACTATTTCGATCTTCCAATTATAGAAAAAGATGATAAATTAATTGCGTCTTTGTTTTCAAAAATTAAAGAAGATTGGAAACAAGTAACAGGTAAAGTTCCAGGAAAAATTCAAGTTCAGAAATCTCTCCTTCGAATTAATAAATCATGTAAATTAAATTTACCAATTGGATGGTATCTTTTTGGTGCTATGTGTGTAAAGCCATACGATCCTATGTTTGATTACGGTTATCAATCATTAGGTGGAGAAGTTGAAACTTATGTTCATGAGGTTGTTCAAGAATATTCTAAAGAACCAACTGCATACTCTCTGAAAATTAGACAATATAAAGAAGAGAATAAAGTACTGTATCAAACTAAAGAATTAATTTTATCATTGTTTACTTCGTCTAAATTTTCCAAGAAATATATTTCAGAGATAAATAAATTATTTTATACAATAATTAATAATCTCCCAGATATTAATGATAATGATTCGAAAAGTTTAGTTAATGAATTTACTGGTGTTGTTCTTCAATTAATTAACAATCTTCCAGAGGATGAGATTCAATATGCAAAACCTGATGTTTTACAGGCATTTAATGAAGTCTGGAAATTGATTGCGTTGTATGGGTATTCAACTGATTTAAAAAATTATTATGATGCCAATTATGATTCAGATATTCTATTGAAACATTTTAATTTAGAAATGAATTTACAGAAACTCGAAGTTATTGAACATCTTTCTTATTTAGATTCTTTAACTCCTGCCAATGAAGAACCTGAAGATGAAGCATATCAAAACTTAAAAAAAGTTCTTGGCAAAGGAAAGTTCCTTTCTACAGACGAGCAAAAACAAAAAGATAAAGAATTAGAAAGCATGGATAAATCAAAGTTGCTCGGGAAGTTTGGCTTGAATTAAATGACTGACACATGCAAAGTCAGATAAATTTCTTGTTACTATACATTCAGCTCCTGCCTTTACTGCTAATAATCCATGTAAAGCATCTTGAAAATGATCTGAATTTAATTTCTTTGCTTCTTCAATTTCTTTATCAGTATGTTCAACAGTGATTATTTTCTTTTTAATCATTTGAAAAAGCATTGATACCTCGGTAGAATCAACAGTTCTGTAAAGTTCTTGTAAAGTCCATGTTGATATTACAATATGATATTTGCAGGACATTGAATCATAAAACATTTTTCCAGCTGGAGTTGAGAGATCTTTCCCATATTTATTTGCTCTTCCAGTTATAGCATCAATAAATATATTAGTATCAACATATATTGTGGTCATTGTTTATCTTCCATCACAAACTATTTTTTTTAATTCTTGTATGATCCAAACCATACCCTCAGTGTCTAATCCACAATACTTGAGAAGGTTTGCCCTGATCTCTTCTTTGTTATCCAACTTTAGTTTAATATGACTGTAGAAATACAACATGCTTGCATCTCCTCCATTGTTAATTTCTAGTTCAGAATAACTCTTTCCTGTAATTGCTGGAAGGACTTTCTTTATTGAGTATGATCCTTTTTGTGATTTGTTATAATAATAAAATGCTCTGAATGGGTCTGCAAGATCTACCATTCTATTAATTGCAATTAATAGCCAATCCTTGTGTTCAGGGAAGTCTTCTGCAAGTTTATTCATCACACTAATCTCAAATGATTTGTTAAATGCGACTATATTTCCAGTTCCTTCTAGGTCTGTTTTCATTTGTTGTAGCATTGCAGGTCTTGGATCTTCTCCCCCCTCTGCTAGAAATTCTCTGTGTTCTATTGAACCATCTTCTTGTTCTATATGTAGGGAATATTGGAATGCAATCTTTTGATATGGTTTTGATTTATCTAATAATGGGACTGCTGTATCAAATGTTTCAAAATCAAAATGGTATAGGGGATAATTCAATGAACTCAAGAAGTGTTTGATGTGTTCCTTGGAAATGTATGGATTGTGTTCTAATGATTCAATTAGTACTTCATCTTTTGCAGCTAGTTTAGTTCCTGTTGGAATGTCTTTTATGTCTTGGATCCCTTCATTAAATAATTTCCAATAAATTCTCCAATTAGTTAGTTGTAAAACATTATTTTCTGGAAGAGTTCCCCAACATTCGTTTTTTAGAGGACATTCATAAGGCTTATTGCAGTGTTGACCAATTGGAATATCATTGTACCCTACAGCATTCATAACTTCTATAAATTTAGGAATATGTGATTCAATATCAGTAAACGCATTAACTTGGTTAGTAACTTCTTCTTGAACAATTAATTCTTTAGGATCTATCTCTCCATTCTTGACATATTCCTTATTGAGATAAATTAGAAAACATTTTTTTACTTTCATGCCTGCTTTTTCCAAGACATATTTTTGAAATGCTAAATCAGGAATATGTTGAGGTTTTGATTTAGTTGTCGATTTAATTTCGATTAAATCCCAACAATCTCCTTTTGGGATAATTAAATCTGATCTGACAAATAAATTGTCAATCATAAAGCCAGCTTCAAAAATAGTTTTCTTTTGTTCAACTGCTTCTTTTGTTTTTTCAAGATTTTCTTTAAAGTCCAAACTATTCAAATCAACACTATCAGGATATAATTTCTTAACATACTCTTCAAAATCATGACCTTGACTAAATTTATGTTCGTCAGAAAGAGTACTCTCTGGAAGTTGTTTCTTATTGGCAAACCATAAAAGACGAGGACATTGAAGCCCATTCATGAATTTAGATTTAGTTAGGAGAACCATTTCTAATAACCCGTAGCATATATGCTTGCTCCCTCACCAAAGTAGTTATCAAATACGTGTTGGAATGCAACATTACATTTTAATCCGTATTCGTCATCAGTATAACTCTTAGGAAGTCCTGTATCTAATTCCACTTCTATTTCCCTTCGTACTTTTGCTTTAATTTGTGGTTTTTTCCTCCAATCTACTGCACTCAAACCATCATGTTTTAATTTGTATAATAATTGTTTAGCACATTTTTTAACTTCTTCTTTATCTAATTTAGTTAATTTTGGCTTTTTTAATTTATCAAAAAGAGCTAACTCTTCCTCACTCAAACCTTCTGTTTTATGCCTTATCTCTTCTTTGCTTAGTTCTTTTGATAACTTTACCAATTCATCAAAAAAGAATTCCTGATCCAAAGAACCCAAATTATAATCATCAATTAAAGATTGAAATTTCTCAAGATAATTTGTTCTTGTATTATTAATTTTCATCATATCAGCTAATTTAAATGATAGAGTATTTTTTAATCTTTCAACATCAACATTACTTTTTCTTTTTTTGAAAGTCTTTTTTATTACATCAAAATTAATTTTACTTAAATCAATAAGATTACTCTTACCATAAGATGCTTCTGACTCTTTAACCATAATGGATTTGTCTAAAACATTATTCAAATCATCTAATACTGCAGATATATTTACCTTAGGATCAAGCGATTTAATAGTATGGAGAATCTCCTCATATAAAGCAACATAATCAATATATTCACTTAATTTTTTGTCAGGTTTACAATCATTGAATAATTTTATAAGATAATTTGAATTTTTAATAAATTGATTTTTAGTTTCATCATTTTTAAGAATTGGACTAATTCCTTCTTCTTCAAGTTCAGAAAGTAATCTCAATTTTTCAGACCCTTTTGCAGAAATTATTTTTTCATAGTTAATAGACATTGAATTAAGATAATTATTCATATCTTTAATTTTTTTAGCAAGTTCTTTAATTAATACATCCTTTTCTTGAAGAGAAAAAATACCCTCACTTGTAGTTCTTGGTACAGAATATAATGATAATGCATCTTTTAATGGTCTAAATATATCAAGATATGAAACTAAGAATGCTCTTGATTTTCCTGGAATAAATGTTGCAGGTCTAGATATTGCCTGCATCAATGTGTGATTTTTCATTGGCTTATCAATATATAATGTACTTAAAGACCTGACATTAAAACCAGTTAACAACATGTGACAAACAAATACTATCTGTAATGAATCATTTTCATCCTTAAATTTATCTCTTAAATTTTCAAGACCTTCAAGTCTTTTCCTATGTTTTTTAATATCAAGACCTACTTTTTGGAATTGTTTAATTTCATTTTGACTTTTACTGATAATGACTGCCATATCTGTTTTTTCCATTTCAGATATTTTATCTTTTATCTTTTCAGATTCTCCATATTTCACAGTTTTCAATTGAGATTTTAATAATTTAATATGGTCTTTCCAATATTTCTGAACTTTATCATACATTTTTATTGTTGTAAATCTATCAACACTAAGAATCATTGATTTTCCACTATAACCTTTGTTGACATTATGAGTAACAATATCTTTTGCAACTTTTTCTAATCTATCTTCTCTTGTTAATAGATGATAACCTTTTGAGAGTTCATCACTTAATTTCTTTTCTTGTTCTGGATTTAAATCAGCTTCATCAATAATATTATACATTTCCTCATTAATCTTAGGATTATGAAGTTGCAAAGGATCTGATCTATTCTCATAAAATAATGGAACAGTAACTTTATCATCAATCGCATCTTTAAAATTATAAACTGATACATAATCTCCAAATACTCGTTTTGTTTTTTCGTTTCCTTTAACCATTAATGGAGTTCCTGTAAATCCAACAAACGAGGCATTAGGTAACGCTGTTCGCATATTAATAGCAAAAACATCATATTGTGTTCTATGTGCTTCATCTGTAATAACTATAATATCATCACGCTCTGAAAGAAGAGGATATTTATCTCCTTTTTTAGTTCCAAATTTTTGAATTAATGTAAATATTAATCTGTGATCTTCTTTCAATAGTTTCTTAAGATCTTCCCTATCTGTTGCTTGTGTTTCCTGTTCTGTTATAGCATCAACAAGTTGAAAATCTTGATATATTTGTGAATCTAAACTTTGCCTATCAGTTACTAATAGGAATGTATAATTTCCAGTATACTTCCTAAGTATTTTTTGAGTAAAGAAAACCATTGAATTAGTTTTACCTGATCTCTGAGTATGCCAAAAAACTCCTAATTTACCTTTTAGTTTTTTTCTGTTATGAAAAGCATCTATCAGATTATTTACTCCGATAAATTGATGATATTTAGCAATTAATTTTCTTTTAGTTTCATAGAGAATGAAGTTTTCAATTAAATCAAATATTCTATCGGGATGACAAGTTCCGATTAAAGCAGTATCAATAATTGTATCTCCTTTCTCATTTTCAGATTTAACTTTCTTCCAATGGAAGTATTCTTCAAATTTAGAAGTAATTGTTCCAATTTTTGTATCTTTACCGTTTGAGATTAAAATAAATATGTTATACCAAAACAACTGAGGAATCGTATCTAAATAATCAGAAATATTATTGTCAAATGCGTCTCTAACAGGTAATCTTGGTCTTTTTAGTTCCATTGTTATTAATGGAATTCCATTGATGAACAACACTAAATCTGCTCGTTTTTTCCCATATTCACCAGAAACCCAATATTCAGACGCTAAGAAGTATTCATTATTTTTTGGCTCATTGAAATCAATTATTTTTATGGTCTTAGGAATATATTTACCATCTTTTTTAGTTGTTATTTTAACTCCATTTTTTAGAAGATGGTAAACTTCTTTATTCGCTTTTAATGCACTTAATCTACTTCTGTCTTTGATTATATCTTGAATTGCAAGTTTGACTTCCTGCTCAGTTACCTCATTTAGATTTTGTATCGCTTTGGAGAGTTTGTTAGTTAGAATAACTTCTGCTTTTGTTTCCCTACCTAAAGTTCCTTCTTCATTTTCTGTTTTAAAAACTTCATCCTCAACATCAAGATATGAGTAATTCAAACCTTTGAACATTTTTTCAAATGTTCCAATAGCTGTTTTCTTTACAATTCCATCTTCAGTCCAATCATATCTGCTCATTTTAATTCCTTTTTCTTTTTTAGATTCAGATAATTCTTTTTACTCACAACTTTATCTCCAATTTTTTTCTCAAGTTTTTTTCTTGCATCCCCAGCTATTTTTCCACCTTCTTTGGCTGCAAGAGTATTTTCTCTAAGACCTTGCGCATTCTTCTTTTTTGTTATTTCAGTTGTTGAAGCCTCTCCAAGCATGTTAAAGATAAGCTCAAGATCAGTCATATGATCTCTTAAATTTTGATTCTTGAATTTAGGGTCAAGATTTTTTATTTTTTTATGATCCTTAATTCCAACTCCAAAAGTTGCTTTTGATATTTCGTTAGTTAGGATTGCATATTCTCTTTTTTCTTCAATTCCTCTACCGCTCCATTCTTCTGTGAGTGCTTGCCTTACAGCAATTCCTCTTAGCCTTTTATCTATCCAATCTTTAGGGTATCCTTTTAGTTCATAGTACTCTTTTGCTCTATCTTGAGCAAGTTCAGGATTCTCTATTTCTTGAATTCTTTCATATCCAACTTTGGCAAGCCATTGCTTGAAAGGTTCTGCTTTTTTTGATGGGATTGACTGAATTAACCTAAACACTTGTTCTGTATTAGCAACATCTGTTAGTCTAAGTTTACCATCTTGAGAGGGTAATTTCAACTGGCTACAATTTGTAGCCGTTTGACTTCCTTCTTGTTTTAATCGTGTTTTCAATACACTCCAATATTTCCTAGGATTCTCACTTTCTGTTAAGACTGCAATAATGTCAATAACTGAAAAAAACCATTCATCTTCATGCCAAATTCTCCTTATTTTCTTATCCTGAAATACAACTAATGAATTATCTTTCATGCTTCAACCTCAACTTGAATATCTAATTCAGACACATCTACCTTGCCTGTTATTAATCTTGGAAGTAATAAGTCTCTTGTTCTTGATAGGTTTTGATTTTTTATCTCAATTAATTCAATATTTTTTCTTATAGTTCCGACAATCTTTTCAAATTCAATTAGCATAGGAGTTAAAGGTTTAATAATTTTTATTTTTTTTAAATTTGTTATTGTGAAGGCTGCTTGGGAAGTTCCTATTGATGTACTCAACAAGGACTGTTTTCCATCATCTGAGATTAGCCAATAATAAATATATGTGCTATAATTCTTGTAGATATCTTTCAACCATATTAAATTTCCATCTTTAAAATAGAACTGATCATCATTACTAACTAAATAAGGTATTCCTAATGTTCCTACTGAAGTTATTAATATGTCTCCTTTTTTAGGGACTCCAAATTTTTCTTTTATTTTCTCATATTTTTCTTTAGAAATAAATAATTTTGTTTTTATTGTATCATGATTAAACTTTTGAATAATTTCTCTTGATCTATAGAATTGCACACCATTTTCAACATATTCTCTAGAGTAAATTCTTTTGCTAGATGTTATCTCAGTAAGATCTTCAAAATTTCCAACTTCCCACCTTTCAGGAATCTTTCCCAACTCTGAATCAACAAGCTTAATTTTTTCATGTCCTGGAAATTTAAATTTCACAAACCATTCATCATAAATTAGTTTAGCAATCTTTTCAAGAAGTTTGATTCTTTTGGTGTTGTTTTCTATTAAGTTGTCATAATTTGATAGGATTGTTGCTATTTTTTGTTGTTCTGTTAAATTTGGAGCAGTTATAGTAATATCTTTTATTGCATCAATTTGTGCTCTTTGTCTACCAGAAGCACCAACCATACTTTTTTCTGCGGGCTTTCTAATTAATTCTGATCTTGATAGATAATAAATAAATCCTTGATTTGACACACCTTGTTTTTCCCTAAATACATAAAATTCAGTTGATCCGAAAGCTGGTTTTTTTGAATTCGAAACAAACTGCGTGATTTTTCCATGCTCCAAACAAGGAGTAATTCTAGCAAATAGTATATCTCCAGATTCAAATTTACTTCCTCCTTTAACTAGTTTTTTTTGTTTAGAATAAACATGCCTATAATTGGGATTGACATCTGCCATTTCTACAAAGTCATATAATTCTTCTTTATTCAGCTTAATTTTAGGATTTATTTCTACGAAATTTGTAAATTTAAATTCTTTCCAACCTTTCTTCATCATCAATCCCCTAATAACTTGTTCACATTAATCCCTATCTGTTCTTCAAGCACTTTTGATTCTTCATTCAATATCTGTAACTCCTCATTGTTTTTTTCTAATTCAGCTTCAAAATCGAAATCTTCTGCTTCTTCTTTTTCAACAATTCCAACATATCGACCAGGATTTAATGACCAGCCTTGCTCTTCAATGTCTTTAATTGAAGCTACTTTACAAAGTCCTTTGACATCTTGATAATTTTCAGCTCCTTCTTCATTACGATAACTTCTTACAATGGAAGCAATTTGCTCAATATCTTCTGGATTAAATTCTCTGTGTGCTCTATCTACTTGTCTAAAGATATTTCTTGCATCAATAAATAGAACTTTATCCTTACGAGAAGTATTTACTTTATCTTTATCCATGAACCACAAAGTACATGGTAAAGTAACTGTATAAAAGAAATTTGAAGCTATTGAAATCATAACATCAATTGCGTTTTTCTTAATCAATTCTTCACGAATCTTTGATTCATAGCCTCTTGCATCTGAAGCAGAATTTGCCATTACAAATCCAGACCTTCCTTTTTCATTTAAAGCAGACCAAAATTGCTGTATCCATAAATAATTAGCATTATCTGTTGAAGGTAAGCCAAATACCCACCTTGGATCTCCCTTAACTTTTTCATAATCTACTTTCTTAACATTAAATGGGGGATTAGCCATTACAAAATCAAATTTACCAACTGATTTGTGAATATCTTCATAGAAAGTATTGCCTTCTTTAATATCTCCAGATAATCCTTGAACTGCTAAGTTCATTTTACATAGATTAATGTGTTTGTTAAGTCTGTCTTGACCATAGAGCATAAGTTCATTCGTAGGATTCTTTTTATGTTGTTCAACAAAATGTGCACTTTGTATAAACATACCACCAGATCCACAAGCAGGATCAAACACCCTTCCATGGAATGGTTCAATAACATGAACAATTAACTTAACCAGAGATGTTGGTGTAAAAAATTCACCACCTTTCTGTCCTTCAGTCATAGCGAATTTACCTAAAAAATATTCATAGATCTTTCCAAATACATCCCCTTCAATATCGTCTGCTATTTTTGAAAATGCTTTCAATAAAGCAACTAACATAGTATTTGAAAACTTAGTATATCCTCTCGGCAATATGTCTTTTAATTCTGAATTTTCTTCTTCAATTAAATCCATGGCTTTGTCAATTTCTTGACCAATGTCAGCATCTTCTGGTAAATTCAATAAATATGAATATCTTGCTTTTTCGGATAAGTACAAAACACCTTTTTCAATGTAATCTACTTTTCCAATTTTTCTTCTTGTAGATTGCCCTTTTAGTTTTTCTAATTCACTTGCTGCTTGTTCAAATTTGGAATCAGCATGTCTTAAAAATATCAACCCTAAAACAGGTGTAGAATATTCAGCAGAACTTAATTTTGAATTAGCTCTTAGGTTGTTTGCTACATCCCATAATCTTTTTTCAGTGTTTCCATTAGTCATTGTGATTCCCCCTTAAGTATCTGTTCAAACCATACAAGTGATGCTTCAGCATGTTTTCTTGTTGCAATGTCCACTTCTCTTGAGTGTTTTATTGCATTTCGTAATTCATTGATATACAAAAATTGTTTTTCCAATTCTGTTCTTGATTTGAATATAGGTTCAAATAAATTCCAATTCATTTTGATAATTCTATAATAATCCATTACTAAACAGAAATCTATTGGACTTAATTTCTCTCTTTTTTCATGAGGATGTTTTGTTAGCCATTGAGTAATTCTTTCTTCAACTTTGTTGGTGAAATCTGTATTCAGTTTAGTAGTCCAATAACTCTCATCTTCTTTTCCGAGTTTGTCATCAATCAGTTTTCTTATATTTTTCTCAAATTTATCAATTTGTTTTTCTTCATTTTCAAGCATTCCTTTCTCAACTTGAGTAAACTCTCCAACTAAACTTTTAATCGTATCAATAATCTCTTTTGCCCTATAACCCAGGAATTTCTCAAAATCATCATCCATTAAACCAGAATCTGTATATTTTTTAACATAATGGGATTTGAATGCTTTCTCAAGTTCAGGATTAGTTAATTCTCCAAGATATTCTGTTGGTGCTTTATCTCTGAATTTCTTATTTGTTTGTGCTGGAATAAATGCTATATTGACAATACTATCTTTCATTCCACTAAACTCTGCTTGTTCTTTCTTAAGATAATTTTGAGGGAATATGTGATGGTATTCTATTGCATTGAACTTTGAAAAGCTATTAAAATCAACTGGTTTATTATTTTCCAAATGTAGTGGTTTCTTATATGCATAAATGCACATAATTGTTTTACAGAAAGCATTTCTTAAAGAATAGTTCTGATCTATGAGTCTTTGTTCTTTTACTATAGGTATTATGTAATTAAATTTAGGTTCTTTACCTTTTATTATCAAGTCAATATTCTTTACGTCATCTGCAACTCTACCTTCAACAGCAGAATCAAATCTATTGGAGATACATGCCTTCCAGAACCAATCCAGTAATGATTTTGTTTGTTGATTTGTTTCATCAGTATTTCCTATTTTAAAGAAGAAATATGATAAAGGAATTAACAATGCTCCAAATGGGAGAAGTTTTGAATTTGAAATATTTAGATTAGTCTTAAGGAAATCAACAGTTTTCTTTATTGCTTCTGTAGATTGCTTCCATGATTTAATTAAATGTTTTAACTCTAATTTTAATATATCTTTTCTATGACATCTTCCTTGGAAATGCGTGGATATACACTGAAGGATGATTATATCTGCTATGTCTTCATAATTATTATTTTTTAATTCTTTTTGAAACTCAAATAATTTATCTTTCAAGTTAAATTCTTTAGACCATGTTTTAGCTACCATTAAATCAACTACACTTAATGGAGTTCCCGAATTATTTATTCTTTCAAATATACTACAAACTGTTCCGATTGGTTGTTCTTTAATGTAAATTACTGAGAATTTGTAATTCTTAAACCTACTATGAACTTCTTTGAATGCTTGTTGACGCTCAGAAGTTAATGTTTGAAAGACTTCAAACATTTTGTTATCATCTATTATATCTCTGATAGAAATAAGTTTAATATCTTTTTCAGGCATAACTGTTTCTTTTTCAATTGCCTTTTCTTCATCATATGCGTTTTGTAATTCTTCTTTTTTATCTTGATCTAAGGTGAATATATCTTTTGCGTATTTCCCATAACCCAATTTCCACAGCCATTTTAATCTGTATAGTATTTGTTCAGTTGTTTGCCAGTCAACCTCTGAGTTTTCTTCCAAATCCTCACGCAATTTCTGAGCATTGACTTCACCTTTTTCTAGAATAGTCTCTACAAGTTCTTCAAAAACTTCAACATTTCTTAATAATAATTTAATAACGACATCGGGTGATTTAGTTTCAAGAAATTCTTTTCCTAAATAAGAAAGTACTAAATGTTTATTGCTATCTTCAGCAAACCCAATCGTCTTAAGTAATTTGACATATGCTCTTGAAGATGCATTAGCAACGCAAAATGTTTCCATAAACCAATTAACTAATGAATCATCATTGTGCTTATCTGTATTAACTGCTTTCAGAATTTCAATTAAGTTTTCAACATAATCTCCTTTTCTTGGAAATAACCAAATACCTTTCCACTTACCATTTGATGTTTCTTCCTTAATTTCTTTTTTAGCAGTAAACTCTTTACTATCTAAATCAAAATAAATCTCTAATTTCTTATGATATTGCTTTCCATTAATCTTGATTTTTATTTCTGCTTCTTCAAGACTTGCGAATAATGAAGTGATTCTCTGTTGTCCATCTAGGACATAATTAATTGCTTTGTCTTTTGGAGCTTCTTTGAGCTGAATGTTACCTATATTTCTATATGTGCAGATGCTTTCCTTTGATTCCCAGAATAAAAATGATCCAATTGGATAATGATGATAAATACTATCTAATAAATTTATAATTTGAGTTCTTTCCCAAACGAAATTTCTTTGGAAGTCAGGGATTTTAATAGTTCCTTCTTTTATACTATTCATAAGAACATCAAAGGACATGTCATCTGGTTTAATCTTCTCAATCATTTTTTATACCTTCTAAATGTTTTTCCATACACTTCTCAAATTGTCTCGAAACAATCCAACCCTCTTTCTTACAATGCTCTCTAAATCGATCATATAGTTCTACATTGACCTTTAAAGTAATATTTTTTGAAGTCATATAACCACCACATAAAGTAAATACTTGCACATACTTATAAATATTGCTGTTTTATAGTTTTCTCGCCCTTTCTTCTTGTTCTGGAAGGCTCACTTTGTTCGCTTGATTGAACGGAACTCCCCTTAATGTACTAACTAAAAGAGGCTTCGCCTTTGATAAATAGAACTCCCCTAGATATAATGTTCTTAATGTAACGCTTCGCTTTCTAAAAGGAACTGAACTCCCCAGTCCTACGGACATATAGTCTCGGCTTTGCCTCGAATTGATAGGAAATGGAAATTTTACTTTGCGGACGCAATTTTACCCCACTACGTAGGGTAAAAGTATTTAACAAAGATTAAACGGAAAATTGGGTCGCTATCGCTAAATCGCCAAGCGATTTCCCCAATGTTTCCCAAATTGAATTTTTCAGGGTTGCCTGAAAAATCCAACTTCGTTTAATCTTGATGTTAAGTTCAATATTTTGGTGGGCTAAACGTCAAAGAGGCAGTAGCTTTATAAACATGACATCCTTATTTAATAAAGAATGGCAAACATTTCACCTAAGCAAATAGTAGAGAAATTAAAATTAACTTTAAACAAGAATAACATCGATTATGAAAAAATTGTAGACGAATTTAAACAAGTTGCTTCCACAGAAGAAAGAGCAAGAGGAGAAGAATTTACTTTAAAAGACCATATTCGTTCTTTGGTTCTTGCACTGCTTAGTAATCGGCGTCCTTGGGGACCGATTGAAGAAAAGTTAGATAATATAGAAACAATATTTTTTCAATACGACCCAGATAAACTTCAAAAAGCTGATCCAGCACAGATACTACTAAAAATTAAAGAGATTAAACTGGGCAATATTAGTATTAACAAACAGATAAAAGAATTAAGTTATAATATTGAACAATTTAAAAGAATAATTAAAGAATTTGGCAGTCTTGATATGTTTTTATCTAAGAATTCAGAAGAAGCTGCCACTATGTTATCTGACTCAGAAAGCCCCTATAAATTAAAGAATATAGGTCCTGCTTTGGTTATGGAATACTTGCGAAATGTTGGGATAGCTGCCATGAAACCAGACACGCATCTTTTAAGAATCTGTGGAAGTAATCGACTTGCTATTTTTCCATCTTTAGTTTCAATAGAACAAGCTAAATTATTATTTAATAAATTTGCAGAGCAAGCAGAGTTAAATCCATCATATTTAGATAATTTATTTTGGATTTTTGGAGCAAAAGATTATGCTAATATCTGTTCAGCAAAACCGAAATGTAATAACTGTGAGTTAGCTTCCTACTGTAATTATCCAAAAAACAATCAAAACAACCTTTAAGTCTACGAATATGAAGAAGAACAAACATAATCATATACTACCTCTTTGTCGTATTAACGGAACGACTTAGCCCACCAAAATACTTTTCGGACGAAATCCGACCCCATGTTATAGGGTCGGAGAAACTAACAGGAATTTAACGAGAAATTCGGTCGCTGACGCTAAAATGCCAAGCATTTTTCCGAATTTCTCCAAATTTTTTCTCATCTCTCAAAATCCTCGCAACTCTGAAAACTGCGGGATGCCTCAGTTTTCGAGGCTCGGATTTTGGAGGAGAAAAAACTTCGTTAAATTCCGATGTTAAATGAAATAATTTTTAGTGACTCAAAAGTCAAAGGGGGACAATTCAAAAAAACAAAAAAACGGAGGGGCTAGTCCTACGGACATTTTGGTTCACTTCGTTCGAAATATTTATATAACACCCTT
>Ga0307990_1000581_pt1 | contig 32379 bp, 26 predicted proteins | sample EllFjometagen129_FD_203168 | JGI IMG/M metagenome (GOLD analysis project Ga0307990, IMG submission 203168) | Marine microbial communities from Ellis Fjord, Antarctic Ocean - #129 | ecosystem: Environmental > Aquatic > Marine > Unclassified | place: Southern Ocean | collected 2014-10-08
AATACCTTACCTATCCGAGGGGCACTACAAATAAAAAATACAGAATTTTCCTTGAAATCATTAGCTTTTTTCGGCTAAAATTGTCCGAAAAGGCAAATTTTACTAAAATCTTGTTAAACATGGGTTAGCTCAGATGAATTCTACAGAAAATCCAAGAGTTCAAAAATACATTGATCGGCTCTATCTTGCCAGCGAACGTGCAACAAAACTTGTACAGCAGATACTTGTTTTCAGCCGGCAGGGTAAAAGTGAAAAGAGACCTGCCGATATAAGTGTAGTTATTAAAGAGGCATTGAAGTTGCTTCGAGCATCCATTCCCTCAACGATTGAAATGCACCAGAATGTAAAATCAAATTTGGGCACTGTAGAAGCAGACCTGACACAAATCCACCGGATTGTCATGAACCTTTGTACAAATGCCTTCCATGCGATGGAGAAAAATGGAGGGCAACTTGATGTGGATTTAATTTCAGTAAAAATAAGTGAGGAAGATTTGTTATTTTATGAGGATATCAAGCCTGGCTATTATCTTAAACTAACAGTTGCGGATATGGGCCATGGAATAAGTGCTGACATCTTACCCCGAATATTTGAACCTTATTTTACAACAAAAGGACCGGATAAAGGAACAGGTATGGGGCTTGCTACAGTTCACGGAATTATAAAGGATCACGTGGGTCATATAAAGATTTACAGTGAACCAGATGTTGGAACAACTTTTCATATACTATTTCCGCTTATAGATAAAGAACCAGAACAGCTACGCTTGAAAACATCAGATTTGATACCACAAGGCAATGAAAAGATACTTCTTGTCGATGATGAAAAGTTTCTGGTTGATGTCGGAAAAGAATTGCTGGAAAATCTGGGATACCACATTGAAACCAGAACAAGTTCATATGATGCTCTGGAAGCCTTTCGTGTACAGCCCCACGCTTATGATATAATAATTACAGATATGACCATGCCCAAAATGAATGGTCTAATGCTTGCGAAAAAAATCAGGAAAATCCGTCCCGATATTCCGATTATTCTTTGTTCCGGGTATAGTAATAAAATAATGTCTGAGGATTCTGCTGATTTAGAGTTCAATGGCATACTTATGAAGCCTATAATTTTACATGAACTAGCAAATATGATTCGAAGCGTACTGGATGAAAGTTGCAATGGCATCCAAATTTAAGACAGCAGACTTTCTTTTCCTGCCCCCCCTCGTTAACTTTTAGGTAAAAGTTAACGAGGAGGATTCACGGAAAAAACTAATGGTTCCAAGAAGATACCACCATTATTGCCGATTTTAACAAATCATCTTGATTTTTCTTCGTTAAGTTTTACTAAAAAAATGACAAAAAGTTAGTGATAGTTAGGCAATCAAATTTCTGTGTCCGCAATGGACTGAGGCGGAAGAATTGAAGGAACTTAAAAGGAAAAATTCTTATTTGATTCACGGCTGGTGAAAAATGAAAAAAGGTGAGAACTGGAATCACCCAGTCAAAGGCTCCTCGAATCTGAAATAGTATTGTTACATAATATTATTTATTGACAATAGTATTGCATTGCATTATTATAAGAGAAAACCGAGGATAAAAAGTTGATTAAATCTTTTAAATGTAAAGAAACACAAAAAATCTGGAACAGGAAATTTTCAAAAAAATTTCCACCTGAGATTCAAGGTCGCGCAAGACAAAAGTTGATAGCCATAGATATTTCAGAATCATTAGAAGACCTTAAAAATCCTCCCTCTAATTATTTGGAACCTTTGCAAGAGGATCGGGAAGGCCAATATAGTATAAGAATTAATAGCCAGTGGCGTATTTGTTTCGTCTGGAAAGACACAAACTCTCACGATGTTGGAATCACAGACTACCACTAAGAATAAAGGGAGAAAGTTGTTATGAATAAAAATTTAATTCCATTGGAACATCCGGGAATCATTCTCAAGGAAGAATTCATGGAACCCTTGGGACTTTCTGCCTACAAAATTTCAAAAGATACTACCATATCCAGCATGGCATTAAGTGAAATTCTACGTGGAAAAAGGGGGATCAGTCCAAAGGTAGGGATTCGCCTCTCACGATATTTTGGTTTATCAGAGGGGTATTTTTCACGGCTCCAGCTTCGATACGACCTTGATTTAGTGAAAGAAAAAGAAGGTAAGGCCATTCAGAAAATAGCTCAATTAGTATTGCCCGACCAACAAGCACAATCTGTATATCCTACAGTTGTTTGATATCCTTCGTGCGGCCTATCATCGTAAAAACAAAAAACTTAAAGGTTAAAAAAGCATGAAAAAAGGTGAAAGCTAGAATCATCCAGTCAAAGGCTCCTCGATCACAGTTGAGCCAATCCGGAATACCAAGGACATCAAGTCCATCAAGAAGATGCTTGCCGGCAACCCCGGGATCTGTGTATTTTCATCCTGGGGATCAATACCAATCTCCGGGCCAGTGATATCTTGAACCTCCGTGTCCACGATGTACTAGGAAAGGATGAACTGGTCTTGAAAGAGAAAAAAACCGGTAAGGCCAGGCGGATCACGCTGAACAATACGGTCAAAAAAGCAATCAAGAACCTCCTGGAGTCCAGAAAGGACGAGGAGGATGATTATCTCTTCCTGGGGCTGCGTGGTCCACTCACCGTTCCAACCCTGTCCAGGATAGTCAAAGACTGGTGCCAGGCGATCAACCTGAAAGACAACTACGGTTCCCATAGTCTACGGAAAACCTGGGGATATCACCAGAGGGTCAGTTTTGGAATGGTCCTGCCGGAACTAATGGTCTGCTTCACACCCTGGCAAGGATCAGCGAATTTTTAGGGATGCGCTGGCGTGATGTTAACTTGTCGCACTCATCTATCAAACTGTGGACCAGGAAGCATAAAGGTGGAGGGTTGAAATATGACGATCTGCCGATGAATGAAAAATTGAAAGAGGTCTTTCAGTCTTTATGGAAAGAGAGAAAGCAAGAAGAATGGGTATTTTTTAACGAAGATACCGGCACTGGATATAACCGGCGACCAAAGGTCAAACCCTTCGGATTCCACTCAATCCGGCACTTTGCCGCTTCCTACCTTGCCGACCAGGACAAAATCAGTATGAAAGCTATCTCGGGACTGCTCAGACACAAGTCATTGAACACCACTGAACGTTATTTGCACCATATCTCAGAATCGCAGAAAAATACGGTTAGCGCACTTTCTGAAATAACTTTGTCCCGCAACGGTGTCCCGCAAAAAATAAAAGGGCTACGGAATAAACCGTAACTCCTTGATTTTACTGGTCGGGGCGAGAGGATTTGAACCTCCGACCCCCTGCTCCCAAGGCAGGTGCGCTAACCGGGCTGCGCTACGCCCCGACATAAATTCAGTATTTTTCAGACTACCGCCTATAACATAGGAGGATTGTGCTACGCAAGGATTATTCCTCGTCAGTCCCCTCTTCTTCAATCCCCAACTTTTTAATCTGATAGCGCAAAGTTTCCCTGTCCATGGACAATACCGGCCGCCAGCTGACCGATGGATGCCAGGCATTTCATTCTTTCGACGTCCTGGTCTAACTTTTTCTTTTCAGTCTGATCCTGAATCATTATCAGGATTTCACGCTGTCTGGACCAGTCATGATGCAGGGAAGTAATGGAAATAAGCAAATTCTGCTCACTGCCCAATGATATACCACGAACCACTTCCAACTGGACCATTGACTGTTTACCCTTAATTAATCCCTGGCGAAAAGAAAAGCTGTCAATAACATCACATACCGGACTATGGAGCAGATCACCCTGATTATTGAACAATCTCCTGGCCTGCTGATTACAGGAAGTAATCAACAAATCGGTATCAACGGTGACAATCCCGTTTGGAGTGCTGCGCAGGATATTCTCACGAAAATCACGTTCTTCCTGTAAATGTTGGTAATAGGTTATATTTTCGATGGCTTTACTAGCCTGGATGGCAAAAATATCAATGACATCAACATTGATCCCGGCCAAACCAGTATTCACTTGATATAATAATTTGAGGAGACCCCTAACCTCACTGCCCCCCACCAGCGGCGAAACCAGAACTTCTTTAGTGTGATAGATGGATGATTCCGATAATTAAGAAAGTTTAGACATCTTCCCCGGTAAAATAAGAGAGGGGGCATGATAATGCCCCCTGATTAAAAAACTAAAAACAAACTGGATATATCAGACTGCGTATCAAACAGCTACCGCCTGCCTCCCCAGTTTAAAGGCTTTGAGATTAAGCTCCACCAGTTTTGCCGGCAGAATTTTCCGCAGCTGCTCTTCCCATAGGGGATCGGGAAAAGGCAGAAAAGAGGAAATTGCCCCAACCATTACCGTATTGGCAGCCCGGACACTACCAGCCTGTTTAGCCAGACCCAAACCATCAATCACAAAAACATCCTCTGCATATCCTTTAATTGTTGATTCAATCCCCTCGGGATAACTACTCACCCCGGAAGCAACCGTACTCGGATTGATACGCATGCTATTATAGAATATTTTTCCACCGGGCGCAACACAATGAGCATTTCGCAAGGCTTCCAGGCGTTCAAATCCCAAAACAAAGTCAGCGGCACCATCATCAATGGTGGGAGAATAAATTTTATCACCAAATCGCACATGACTGGTAACACTCCCACCCCGCTGGGACATTCCATGAACTTCACTTTGTTTGACGTCCAGATCAGCAGCCATGGCAACTTTGGTTAAAATCTGGCTGGCCAACAGGACCCCCTGTCCACCAACGCCTGCAAGTAAAATATTTATGGTTTTCATATAATTACATCCTCCATCTTTACTTAGTTTCCATCTGAAAACTAATGTTTCCGGATGGTCTGTTAGCCGTCATCCTTTAGCCCTCAGCTTAACCAATTATTTTTTTCGATATTTTACTGAAAGCTGACTGCTGATCACTGAAAGCGTTCATCAGGAAATAGATATTTCCGGATGAACTCTACTTAGGAAATGGCATCAAATTTACAAACCTGGGCACAAACCGTACAGCCGACACAGAGATTCGGATCAATCTCCACATAAGATTTGTCATCCTCCTCTATCAGGCTGAGAGCATTACAGCTCACCTGAAGACAACTTTTGCAGCCGGTACATTTTTCCGGATCAACCTTAAGTGCCGGTTTACTGACCTTATAACGAAGAACGCAGGGAGCCTGGACCACAATAACCGAAAGTTGAGGATTGGCCAGCTCGGCCCGCAGGGTATCTTCGACTTCCTGCAAATTATAGGGGTCCAGGGAAACCACTTCCTGAATCCCGAACGCCTTAGCCATTGCCGGAATATCAGCCGCAATCGTATCATCACCGGAAATAGTTTTACCGGTCCCGGGATTTTCCTGGCCGCCAGTCATCCCGGTAGTCCGATTATCAAGAATCATCACCACTGAAATACCCTTATTATAAACGGCATTCAATAAACCAGTCATCCCGGAATGAAAAAAGGTTGAATCTCCAATAACCGCTACAGTTTTCTGGGTCAGATCATCACCGGCTTCAACTACATGAGACATCCCATGAGCCATCCCGATACTGGCTCCCATACAAACACAGGAATGCAGTGCCTGAATGGGCGGCAGTGCCCCCAGAGTATAGCAACCAATATCACCGGAAACAAAAACTTTCAGTTTTTTCAGAATCGTGAAAACCCCTCGATGAGAACAACCCGGACAAAATGCCGGTGGTCGGGCCGGCAGACCTTCAGCAGCAGCTTGGAGAGACAACTGGGAACCAGCAACTTTTTCCCGGATCAACTGGGGACTAAACTCACCACAGATAGAAAATAAATCTTTGCCGTGGGCTACCTCAACACCCATTAGCCTAATCTGCTCCTCAAAAAATGGGTCCAACTCTTCAATCACATACAGCTGGTCCACCTGGGCGGCAAAATCCTTGATCAGCTCGATGGGCAGAGGATAGGTCATACCCAGCTTAAGCACTGAGGCCTCTGGCAAAACTTCTTTAACATACTGATAAGTAATCCCGTTGGTTACCACCCCGATTTTAGTATCCGCCATCTCTACCCGGTTAAAAGAAGAAGTTTCAGCAAATATTTTCAACTTCTCTATCCGCTCCTCAATCAGGTGATGTTTCCGGCGGGCAAATGCCGGCAACATGGTATACTTTGGCATATCCTTTACCAGTTCCGGTTTTTTGTCCGAAACATGGCGTTCGGCTATATTCACCAGACTCTTGGAATGAGAAACTCTGGTGGTGGTCCGAAAAAGCACCGGGGTATCGAACTCTTCACTGAGGTCAAGAGCCATAGCAACAAAATCTTTGGCTTCTTGACTATCGCTAGGTTCAATAATCGGAATTTTAGCAAATTTACCATAATTCCGATTGTCCTGCTCATTCTGTGAGCTATGCATTCCCGGATCGTCTGCGGTAACCAGCACCAGACCGCCGCCAACGCCAGTATATGACAAGGTGAAAAGTGGATCAGCAGCCACATTCACCCCCACATGCTTCATGGCCACCAGGGTACGGGCCCCGGCCATTGAACTACCTACACCCACTTCCATGGCCACCTTTTCATTGGGAGACCATTCACTGTAGATATCTTCATATTTCGACACATTTTCAAGAATTTCCGTCGACGGAGTCCCCGGGTACGCTGAGGCCAGCAACACACCTGCCTCATACGCCCCCCGGGCAATGGCTTCATTACCTGATAAAATTACTCGTTCTGACATTTTTTACCTCGCATCCTAATTTTCGGTTATCGATTACCCGCTTTGCCTTACCTGCGCAAAAGCTCCATCTTCCTTGCTATACTTTATTTCCAGACAAAATAAAAATCAAATATTTGCAGGGTGATAGCATCAAGCAACTTTAAACACCAGCACCGCAGCAGTATCACCGGCAGCGCAACCGGTAAACATACCATAGCTTCCACCTTTAAGTTTCAATTCTTCGATTAGCTCGATAATACAACGACCGGCAGTGGGTCCCTGGGGATGGCCAAAAACCAATGAACTGCCATCAGGCAATACCGGTTTAAGGCCTGCCAGTCCCTCAGCCGTGCTTGGCATAATTCCTTCATCCTCGGAAAACATGATATTTTTCTTTCTACTGACCTTGATTTCAAGCGGAAACATGTAGCGCCGCTGGAAAACGCGATCATCTGCCAAAGCTTCGACATTTGGAAAAACAGACTATCGAGCGCCAAAAAGCGCTGAAATCAGCGACCGTTAACAATACGCAAGTTTCTAGCCAGATACTACTGGGTGGAAATAGAAAATGAGGGGAGAAAATTTATTTTTTTGACTTTTTTGCGTAAAGCTTCGTTTCTTAGGCTGGGAAACGATAGATTTACGGATACAGTATTTCACCCGAGTGACGGAAATCATAGCCACGAAACATCCCAGTTTTCAGCGTCAATCTTTCAGGCTCAAGCAAAGAAAAAAAATCTTTGATAGGATGGGCAACAAACCCGTCTTTTAAGGTCACCAGATCAAATCTTTCCTCAACCAGGGGAATAAAATTTAGACCCAACAGATCAGCCACATACTCAATTCCCACCCCGACATCGGCATCATTTCTCAGGATTGCCAGACCAACTTCCATGTGCGTCACCTTTTCACGCTGATAGCCATTTATCTGAGATGGTGAAATCCCCTCTTTTACCAACTGATAATCAAGGATATAACGAGTTCCGGAACCATCGTTGCGGTTGATGAAGCAAATATCCTGACGGGAAAGGTCTCTGATTCCTCCAATCCCCAAAGGATTATCTTTCGCTACCAGCAAGCCCTGACGACGATAGGCCAGGTTGACCACTAAATACGATTTATCGTGCAAATGGGCAGCAGCATAAGGAAGATTATATCCACCGGTGGGTGGGTGAAAAAGGTGTACCCCGGCAATCTGGGATTTACCGGCAGCCAGGGAAAGAAGTCCCCGTTTACTGCCAAGGACTGCATGAAAAACAAGATGCCGGGGGAAATGAATCTGGTTAAATTCTTCAATCAAGCTCAAGAGCAACGGGTCATCACTACCGGCCAAAAGGATATTTTTTGCCAGCTCTGTCTGTTCTTCCAGCCAGCGATTAATTTGCTCAAGGGGAAACAGCCATTTACCAACGACCCGGGTACAGGGAATACTACCTTCCTGAATCAGCCGATACACCTTTTTCTCATTTATCTTCAGGAAAGCTGCCACTTCCCTGGTGGTCAGTAATTTCTTGTCATTCATCTATAGCGGTTCCAGTCAGCGATTACCGATAATTTCATACTCTTCGCGGTGAAAACGATCATTTTTTCTGGTGGTTATCTTTTTCCCCAACTCATATTCCAGGGAATCCATGGTAAAGCTTTCCACATCATAAAGGTAATTTGCAACCTCCGGGCTAACCTTTACCACCAGTTCCCGGATTTCTTCCGCGTAGAAATAACTTTTGATTTCCCGAATAATTTCATAAGTAATTGTACTTATTGACTTAATAAATCCCCTACCGTCGCAATAGGGACAGTCATCACAAAGGACCCGCACCAGGTTGTCACGGGTGCGCTCACGGGTCATCTCCACCATCCCCAATTCAGAAATTTTCAATACATGAGCCTTGGCTTTATCCCTTTTTAAAGATTCTTCCAGGACATCATACACCCGTTCTCGATGTTTTTTATCCTCCATATCAATAAAATCAATAATAATGATGCCGCCGATATTCCGCAGGCGGAGTTGAAAGGCTATCTCCTTAGCCGCCTCCAGATTGGTTTTCAGGATAGTATCTTCCAGATTCCGTTTACCCACATATCGCCCGGTATTAACATCTATGGCCGTCAAAGCCTCTGTCGTTTCAATAATGATCGATCCTCCTGATTTCAACCAGACCTTCTTATCCAGGGCTTTATTGACCTCCATTTCCAGATCATAGGCTTGGAATAAGGGTTGGATACCCCGGTACAATTCAATAAAACAATCCATCCCGGGGAAAAAGGTCGAAACAAAATTTTTCAGTTTCTGGTATTCGCTTTCCGAATCAATCAACAAACGATCGATTTCGTCAGAATAGAGATCACGAATAAGCCGCTGTGGCAAGCGTAAATCCTGATAAATAAGGGACGGTGCCGGGCTATTTTCATACTTCACCTGGATATTATGCCAAAGCTTAAACAGAAAATCCAAGTCATGGATCAATGCCTGCTTATCCTTACCTTCACCCGCGGTCCTGACAATTACCCCCATATCCTCTGGTTTGATGGACATCACCAGTTCCCTGAGGCGTTGACGTTCCTCCTCATCAACGATTTTACGGGAAATGCCGATATTGTTTACCGTCGACAATAAAACCAGGTACCTGCCGGCCAGAGAGCTATAAGTGGTGATCCTGGCACCTTTGGTGCTGATCGGTTCACGGGAAACCCGGACCAGGACATCCTGACCTTCCTGTAATAAATCACCTATTTGCTTGTCAGGTAAAATTCGCTCATCAAGAGAATCATCCCCAAAAGGAAAGAGCTCTCCTTCCTGATCAGCAAAGATGGAAGAAGATTCCTGGCTTTGACAGACATCGGAAACATAGAGATAAGCTGCTTTTTCCAGACCGATATCAACAAAGGCTGCATCCATCCCCGGCAATACCTTCACCACTTTCCCCTTATAAATATTGCCGACAATTCCCAGGTCACGGCTACGCTCATAGAAAAGCTCGGCCAGTACCCTGTTTTCCATCAAAGCCACCCGGGTTTCAGTTTTCGTGACATTCATTAACAGTTCGGCTGACATGCAACCTCCTCATTATCAGGTTCAAGGAGATAACTTCTTCTTTTTATCACCGTGTACCCATCAGACACCCGCTCGCAACTTCCCAGCAGGACTGAAACAAAATCAAAGATATTTGGGTTCCTGCCCTCCACCACCCTGAGGGTCACCAGCAAAGAAACTGAATCCAATATTTCAATTTCCTGCAGATGCGGGGCAAAGTCAAGGGTAATTTTCTTCCCCTTTTTCCGGCGAACAAAAACCAGGGAAGTTGATTCCCGGCCCCGGGCAAGAAATTCTGGCAGCCGTTCCAGCAGTTCAGGATCATAAAACGTAACCTGATACTGACAGAACTGCAAACGTTGACTAATGGCTGGCAACCCGGCCGGCAGGACCTTACAATTAATTAATTCCAGGCCCACTGGCATGTAAGATGCCCATTGCGATGAAAGGCTGCTTGAAGTTACCGGCTTGAGAGAAAGGAACTCCATGAATTCTTCCTCACTGCTCAACCCCAGGGGCAACGCATGAGCAAAGGTCAGACGGGGATGGGGATGAAATCCCTGGGAATAGGCCAGGGGAACACCCAAACGCTGTAATCCCCGGATGAATAAGGTAACCATTTCCAGGTGAGAAAGAAAGGTTAACCGGCCACCGCGCCGATAGGACAAGAGATACTTCCATCTTTCCCCTGAAGCTGGTTTCTCCTGCAAGACCGTACTGGTTACTGTTGTGGGTTCAGGCTCAGGCTGAATTTTCAGACTGATGCCGGTCGATTCTTGACACACCCCACATCCCTGACAACCACTGGTCCGGCAATCAGGCGTTGCTTCTTGCCGGAAGGCCTTTTCCCGTTCAGCCAGCAGAAAAGATGGGTCAATACCAACGTTTATATGCCCCCACGGCAAGAGATCTTCCACCATAAAGGTGCGGGATACCTGCTGTTCCGGATCAATCCCAAAATGGGAAAAAGCCTTCTGCCAGCTGGCATAGGAAAACTTGTCCGTCCAGGCATCAAAACTACACCCATTGCGGTAGGCCTCACATAAAACCGGCCATAAGCGTCGGTCGCCGCGACTGAATATCCCCTCCAGCTGGCTTAACTTTCCATCATGCCATTTCAGTTGCAACCGTCTGGAAACAGTTTTAATTTGCTTGAAAAGAAATTGCTGCCGGCGTTTGGTTTCCTCGAGGCTGATCTGCATCTCCCACTGAAACGGGGTATGTGATTTTGGCACAAAGGTGGAAACAGAGAGGGTAATCCGTTGCCGTTTATTTTTTGCCCGCCCCAGAGCTTTGAGGCATAAATCGATAATCCCCTGCAAATCTTCATCCGTTTCGCTGGGTAAGCCAATCATAAAATAAAATTTCAGCAAATCCCAGCCATTCCGGAACAGGACATCAACCGTTTCCAGAATATCCTCTTCTGTCAGACCCTTATTAATGACATCCCGAAGACGCTGGGTTCCGGCCTCTGGAGCAATGGTAAAACCACCATGACGACCTCCCTTCAATACCTGCAACAGCTCTTCACTTATACAGCCGGCCCGCACGGAGGGAAAGGATAGCTGTACCGGCTCCCCGGCAAATTCAGCTTTCAAGCCGGTAACCAAGGGTAAAAGCTGGCTGTAATCACCAACGCTCAAGGAAAGCAATGACAGATCATCAATACCTGTCTGTTCCCGGCAATCCCTGGCTCCAGCCAGCAATTCTTTAACGCTCCGTTCCCGTACCGGCCGATAAATCATCCCAGCCTGACAAAAACGGCAACCGCGGGTACAGCCGCGGGAAATTTCCAGGGCCACCCGATCATGGACGACATTAATCAATGGCACCGGAGGGGATGTCGGCAACGGTTCCTGGGATATATCCCGGAAAATACGCCGCTGCACATGGTCATAACCCGGCTCCAGGGACGTTATTTTATCCAATCGGTCATCTTTCCAGGTCATGGAAAAAAAAGAGGGAATATACACCCCTTCGATACCGGCCAGTTCGTGCAGCAATTCCTCTTTACCGAACCACTTCTTTTTAGCTGCCAGCACGGTTTGGGCAATTTGCGGAAAAGCTTCCTCCCCATCACCCACCAGGATAGCATCAAACAAAGGAGCCACCGGCTCCGGATTCACCATGCTGGGACCGCCGGCAATAATCAAAGGAAATTCTGGGCGGTCTTCTGCAGCCAGGGGAATCCCAGCCAGATCAAGCATGGCCAGAACATTAGTGTACGACATCTCATATTGGAGAGAAAAACCAATAAGATCAAACTGACCCAAAGGAGTCTGACTTTCGAGGGAAAAAAGTGGGGTCCGCGACTTTTTCAGGTTGGCGGCAAAATCATCCCAGGGAGCAAAAACCCTCTCACAGTAAAGATCATCCCGACGATTCAGCAACTGGTACAGCAGCAGAAAACCGTAATGGGACATACCGATTTCATAGACATCCGGAAAAGCAAGAGCAAGATGCAGCTGCTCAGGCCGCCTCTCCTTATGAACCGCATTTATTTCATGGTTCAGGTAGCGCCCCGGCCGGTTGACACCGGCCAGCAAGTTATAATCCATAGGATTCTCTAAACCAGGCAACTCCCCGGGTAATATCCGCCGGATTATGGGGCTCGAAGGTATAAGCCCGGGGTTCAATTTTCAATGCCGTAACATCATTTTTAAAGGCAGCAAAATCAATCAAGCCGTCACCGGGAACCATGTGATCATCAAAGCTACCGCGATTATCATGGAGATGAAAAGAAATAATCCGCTCATCCAATAAAGACAGCCACTCTTTAAGATCAACGGTGCCAAAAAGATTCCAATGGCCAATATCAAAGCAACAGCCGAATCGCGGTGAATCAATAGCATCCATCAACATTTTCAAACCGATAGGTGAAGTTTCAAAAATATTTTCCACTGCAATGTAGGTATCCACCTTTTCCGCTTCTTCCACCAGGGGCTCCCAAAAACGCCGGCTGTTTTCCAGCCACATGGACATGTTCAGCGCATACTTCCAGCGATCATAACCGGAATGAAAAACTACCACCCGGGGATGTAGTTCTTTAGCCAACCTCAAAGCCTGACAAAATCTTTCCCTGGTTGCATCCACCACCCAGGGATCAAATCCACCCGGGGAAAGATCGATAAATGGCCCATGCATGGTGCAGGTCAGTTGCAAATCCCGCATCCGTTCAACCAACGGCATCAATACCGATAGATCATCATACTTCTGCAAATCAGTAGCAGGAGTATAGATTTCCGGTCCAACACCTAAAGCAGGAAACATATCCAAGGCCTGAGAAAGTTTCGCTAATGGAACATTAACAAATAACTGATGATTCATAAAATTACTCCATAAAAAATCGGGGCCGCTGCCGCTTCACATAACACATGACAAACCGGAGCAAAAAGAAATAGCGGCTAAGATATCGTTACAAAGGGGCAGAGAAGTAAACCTGATGTTAACAAATCGCGGAATGTTGTGCAAGAATATACGAAAAAATTGGAATTCCAAAAAAAGACAGCGGAAGGCGCAGTGCACCTCCTACTGTCTTTTTACTTTCAGCATGATTATTTCTTTAGACCAAGCTCCGAAAGGCCTCTTTGCGGCCGGTATATTTTTCCCGCATCTGTGGTTTCATCAATTTACCTGTCGGATTGCGCATCACTTGATCAAACTTGACAACCCGGGGCAACTTGTATGTTGCAATTTGGGTCTTAGCAAATTCAAGCAGTTCTTCCTCAGACATACTGCACCCCTCTTTAAGCTGGACAATGGCCATCACCACCTCAACCAGACGCTCGTCAGGTGCCCCAATACAAGCAACATCGTCGATATCGGGATGTTCCATCAAAGCATCTTCGATCTCCACTGGAAAGATATTTTCACCACCACTGGTAATCATATCTTTCTTACGATCAACAATATAGTAGTAACCATCAGCATCAGTCCTCAAAAGATCACCGGTATGGAGCCAGCCATCCGTCAAGGTCTCAGCGGTCATCTCAGGATTGCCAAAATAGCCCTTCATCATCCGGGGAGTCTTGAGGATCAACTCGCCAATCTTTTCCGGACCAATTTCCTTGCCTTCAAAATCCACCAGCCGGGCATCAACCCCGAAAGTCGGTTTGCCGATAGACCCAGGGCGTTCCAACACTTTATCTGGATAGAGATTAAAGGTGCCGCCTCCTCCACCTTCAGTAATACCGTAGATATTGGAAACCCCACAAGAAAAAGTATCAACTAATCGTTTGATCACCTCAAAAGGCACTGGCTGCGCCCCGATCTCCATATACCTCCAAGCCGAAAGATCGTAGTCTTCAAGCTTGATATCACCCTTATCAATAGCATTAAGGATAGCTACCGCGATCGGCACAACAAAGAGGACATCGGTAACCTTTTCTTCGGCAAGGGCTTCAATAATCCATTTGGGATCTTTTAAACCACGCAAAATCGTTCCGGCGGCACCAGTGGCATAAAAAGGCGCCCAAAGAAACATCGTCCCGCTATGATAAAGAGGCAGGAAGAAAAGATAGTTGTCGTTCTTTTCGACAAAGTAGCTCATACCGTTGCCAATGGCGGTATTATTCAGGGAGAAATGAGTGTGGAGCACCGGTTTCGGTTTTCCAGTGGTCCCCGAGGTAAACATCATTGTCAGATCGGCACCATCCTCAACCTCAACCAAGGCTTCGGAGACATTATCGTAATGGGCCAAATCACTAAAATCAATCATCCCGTCGCCAATTTTATCACCAACACAAATAAAATTTTTGACGGTCTTCAAATCTTCCCGAACCGGTTCCACAACCGGCAGAAACTCGGAACCAAAAATAAAAGCCTTGGGGTTGGAGACTTTAGCCGCAAACTTAATATCACTTCCAACAAAACGAAAATTAAGCGGCACCACGACGGCCCCAAGCTTGATAATGGCATAGTAACTCACCAACCACTCCAGGCTGTTATTCTGCAGATGCATGACATAGTCGCCCTGCTTGATCCCCAACTCCTGGTTCAGATAGTTGGCAACCCGGTTAATCGACTGATTAAACTCTTTCCAAGTCAAGGTACGCCGTACACCGGTCGCCGGGGTACGCTCAATTAAACAGATTTTTCTCGGCAGATTATGGGCATGCAGGCAGGCATAGTTAGCATAATTCATTATTTACATACTCCTTCTTCTTAAAAAATTAGATAGGTCAGTTACATAAATCTTTATCTCAAACCGAAGCACAAAACGCAATAATCATGCCGCATATAAAGAGACTTCTTACCCACCAGAACAACATGAACTCCAAGTAAACAGGCAAATAGAAAGGAGGTACACGTTTAAAAGGTCGGCCAATCGGGACATAATCACGCGTCAGGTTGAAGGACAAGTAAGTGAATCATCTTCACCTGATTACAGGTCAATTTTCACCGCAAGCTCAGGACACAATAATAATTGAGGCTGTCTTAAAAAATTAGAATTTTTGTTTGAGTACAAGGCCGGCAAAAATTATAACCGCAGGAATATATTTCATATTTTGAGGATTATAATTTGAGCCTAACACAGTAATCGAGCAAAAAGGTCATTTTTCAAGGTAACCTTGAATTGATAGGAATCCACTTCTCATAATACTCTGTCTTAGCACATGTCAAGAAAAACTCTACAAAACTGGAATTCCAACAGAGGATGAATCCCATTGACAACTGTGGCCACCAATGGTAGCAAAAAATATGATTCCTGATTCGCGGTCCTTAAATAAGGGCCGCAGTTTAAGTAGGCTGAAGTTTGCAATGAAAAAAATTGAAAAAAAAATATCACATGAAGTTACACAGCTTCGCAAAGATTTACATTACCATAACTACCGTTATTATGTCCTCGATCAGCCGGTCATTTCCGATTCCGCTTATGATGCTATGCTGAAAGAGCTGGAAGACCTGGAGAAAAAGTATCCTGAACTGATCACCCCCGACTCTCCCACTCAACGGGTCGGGGCTGCCCCCTTGGATAAATTCAGTCGGATAGATCACCGACTGCCCATGTTCAGCCTTTCCAACACCTACAATACCCAGGAAATTATTGATTTTGAACAGCGTTTGCAAAAATTACTTGGCGATGAGCAGGAAATCACCTATGTGGTGGAACCAAAGCTTGATGGCCTGGCGGTGGAACTGGTGTATGAACAAGGGAGATTTGTCCGTGGTTCAACCCGCGGAGACGGCCTTACCGGCGAGGATATCACCCATAACTTAAAAACCATCGGCTCCCTGCCACTTTGTTTTCTCCCCCAGTCAACGCCGTTTCCTGACCGCATTGACATCCGTGGTGAAGTGGTCATGCCCCGCCAGGAGCTGGAAAATCTCAACCAGAGTCGGGCTAAACAAGGATTACCACTTTTTGCCAATCCCCGTAACGCCGCTGCCGGCTCCCTGCGCCAGCTTAACCCTCGAATTACCGCCCGGCGCCATCTTGATCTTTTCTGTTATGCCATTGGCTACCAGGAAAGCATCACTTTTAACCTCCAGTGGGAACTCCTTTTCCAGATGGAAGCCTGGGGATTTAAAGTCACCAAAAACCGTTACCTGGCCAGCAACAGTAAGGAAGTTATTAAATATTGCAGCAAAATCGAAACTTTGCGGAATCAACTCCCGTATGAAATTGATGGAGCGGTCATCAAGGTTAACTCGCTGGCACTACAGCAGCAACTGGGAGAAAAATCCCGCAGTCCCCGCTGGGCAATCGCCTACAAATTCAAAGCCCAGGAGGAAACCACAAAGCTAATTGACATTATTGTTCAGGTAGGTCGTACAGGTGCCCTGACTCCAGTGGCCATTATGGAACCGGTCAGGGTGGGCGGTGTTGAAATAAGCAGGGCCACCCTCCATAATTTTGACGACCTGCAGAATAAGGACATCCGCATCGGCGACCAGGTTATTGTTAAGCGGGCCGGAGATGTTATTCCGGAGATCATTTTTCCGATTACAGCCCTGCGGGATGGAAGCGAAAGGCATTTTCCACCCCCAACCCATTGTCCGGTCTGCGGTGCCCATGTAATCCGAGAACCTGAAGGGATCATCTACCGCTGTACCGCCGGCTTGGCCTGCCCGGCCCAGCTGACCGGCAGTATTTTTCATTTCGGCAGCAAACGGGCAATGGATATTGATGGCCTGGGAATCAAAGTGGTTGAGCAACTGGTGGAAGAGGGGATTGTAAAAGATCTTGCCGACCTTTACAAACTGAACAAAAATATCCTGACCGAGCTTGAGCGCTTCGGAGAAAAATCGGCCCATAATCTGCTGACAGCCATTGAAGAAAGCAAACAACGTCCTTTACGCCGTTTTATTTATGGGCTCGGCATTCGTCATGTGGGAGAACATCTGGCAAAAGTGGTGGTTGATAATTTTCCTGACATCCTGGAGTCAGGACCACCTGACATTGACTCATTAATGACAATTCCGGAAATCGGCCCACAGGTAGCCCAAAGTATCTATGAATTCTTCCGGGAAGAAAAAAATCTACAGGTCATCCGGAAGCTGCTGGACCGTGGAGTAAACCCCCGATCATCAGTCAAACCTCTTGATGGTCAGCAGCCCTTGGCCGGCAAAACCTTTGTCATCACCGGCACCTTGTCACAACCCCGCGCCCGGCTTAAAAGCCAATTGGAGGAAGCTGGCGCCCGGGTATCCGGCACTATCAGCCAACAGACCGATTATCTGCTTGCCGGGGAAAATCCCGGCAGCAAATTGAAGAAAGCCCAGGATTTGGAAGTTACTGTTATTTCTGAAGAAGAGTTGAAAAAACTATTCGCCGGACAACCAGTGAAAACCAAGATTCAACCATCATTGCCACTTTTTGAACAGTCAGGAAAATAAGACATAGCATAACTCTTAACAAAAGAGCTGAAACCAAACCATGAGCGAAAAAAAATCTCTGCCGCAAGAAACAAAAGTTCAGGAATATGATCCTGATTTTTTTCACCGATTCGCCGACCTGAGCTACACCTGGGAGTCCTGGTGCAATCCGGCCGGGAAATTCATCTACGTTTCGCCTTCATGCGAGCGTATCACCGGCTATACTCCTGAAGAATTTTACCATAATAATAAGTTGATGGAAAAGATTATCCATCCGGATCAGCTCAAAAGGTGGCTGAATCACCAGCATAATGTTTTGGAAAGTGGTAAGCATGAATCCTTGGATTTCCTGATTGTTGACAAATCAGGCATAGAAGAATGGATCAGTCATTACTGCTATACAGTCTACGAAAAAAACGGAAAACCGATGGGCATCTGCAGCAGCAATGATGATATTACGGTCCGCAAACAAGTCGAGAAAGCACTGGAAAAGGCAGCTAGAATCGACCCGTTAACCGGCCTTTTAAACCGTCGTGCTTTCATGTCCAGGATGAAAAGTGAGGAAACCCGTTTTTCACGCAACAAACGCTCCTTCTGCCTGATGATGGCCGACATTGATCATTTCAAGCGTGTCAACGACACCTATGGCCATGAGGCCGGGGACTACATCCTGAAAGAACTGAGCCGTTTGATGGCCGAAAAACTGCGTTTACAGGATACCGTCGGTCGTTGGGGCGGGGAAGAATTTCTTATTATGCTCCCGGAAACCGGCGTTAACGGTGCCAGTTTTGTGGCGGAAAAACTGAGAATGGCAATCCAAAACCATGAGTTTCTTTACCATGAGCATCAGCTGACCATCACTGTCAGCTTTGGCATCAGTATATACAAGGATGAAATGACTATTGATCGATGCCTTAAAAAAGCTGATGACAACCTCTACCTGGCTAAAAAACAAGGACGTAACCGGGTGGCTTACTGAGGAAAAATTATGGCTGCCTTATATGGTTATGAAGGGGATTCTTCCAGGGAGGCTGGTGAAAATATCTCCTTACCCTGCAGGGACTTTATCATCCGGGCCGTCCTGATCAGCGACCGGTGGCGAACATTAACCATGGCATAATCAAGACCAATGGCTGACAACATGGATAAGAATACCACTTCAACGTCCTGTCGTACAGGCCGTCCGGTTGAGTGGGTGGTAATATTGGATAAACCGACCATGGTTTTTACCGGCTGAGACAAGGCTTCCGGCAAGAGAGATAGGAATTTCAAAATTTCGCCACTATGTAAGTGCCCGTCACCCCAACCAAGGGGAACAACTACCGGATCAATAATCAACCGATCCAGGGAGATACCAGCTCGAACCAGTCGTTCACACCCTTCCAGGGCTGCAACCAGCCGTTCCTCTGCTCCCCGGGGAACCTGGGGCGTCATCAGCAATAAAACGACCTGGCTTCGCTCATATTCCTGCAATAAGGGCAATACTTGATCCCACTTTTCGGCTTCCAGAGAAAGGGCATTGACAATAACCGACCGCTGCTGCCGGGAGGCCAGGGACAATCCCACTCCCAGGGCCTTTGTATTCGTGGTATCGAGACAGACAGTCAGGTGGGGAAATAAGGGGAAAACCTTTTCCAGCAAAAAAGCCATTAATTGGGGTGCTTTATGAGCATGGGAACCGACATTAAGGTCAAAAATATATATTCCCTGCCGGACCACATCTTCAACCAGCCCGATGATCGGCTCAGCATCCATATTGGCCAGTGCCAGCGCAATCAGTGGATCAACTATATTAATATTCTCACATATAAGTTCCATCAAACCAACCCGGGATAAGTGAAGGACTCAACTTTCTGAGTTATCCTAAAAATAGCCCTGCCTGTCGGCAGACACGGCTATGAGCCAAGCTCGAACATCCTGAAATGCATTCCCGGTAATGCCAGGCAAAAAGTAAAATTTTCTTGTTTTTTATACCCCTCAAGGGGATACTGAAAAGAGTGACAGAAATTCAGGAGTAGGTTACTAAAGTAATGGAAAAACTTCCTACTGATAAGGAACCAGGCAAATAAATCTCAATCCCTCGGACCCAGCCTTGAAATTGTGTTTTTCACCACCAGGGACAAAAACAACATCCCCGGGCACCAGGGAAGTGTCCTGACCTTCAGAACAAACCGCACCACTACCGGAAAGGATGAATACTTCATGTTCCCAGTCATGGTCGTGGTACGGGGTCCGACCATTGGCTTCAACGTCAAAAACCCGCATGGCAAAATTTTTCGCCCCATCCGCTTCGTTGATAACCCAACGAACACTCACTCCTTCAGCCCCTTCCAGCTCAACGGGCTCTTTCACCACGTCAGAATAATGAACATGTTTCATTATTCAACTCCTTCATACAATTATCAGATGCATCACAGCACAAACGTTACAAAAAACTTCAGGAAACCTGCGTCAGACACCGTGGACAAATCCCCGGGAACTCTGCATTTTCAGCTGTCAACTGTATGCTGTAACGCCAGCAACGCTGACATTTTTCTCCAGCTGCGCGATGAACCACAACGTTCAGCTCAGGAAACTCGTCACTGATTCCCGGTTCTCCAGCCGCCAGCTCCCTGATTTCAACCTGCGAAACAATAAAAATATCGGCTAACTGATCGGCATACTTTTGTAACAAAGCTAATACTTTACCACTGGCAGCCAGCTCCAGACGGGCATCTAAAGAGAGACCAATCAGCTTTTCCTGCCTGGCTGTCTCCAGTTGTTTCAAGGCTACCTTGCGAACTTCCAGCAGTTCATCCCATACAGCAGCCAAGGAAGGAGCATTATAGTCATCGGATAGGCAGGCAAATTCATGCAGGTACACACTGTCTTGTTCCCCAATGTCTGGCATATACTGCCAGATCTCATCAGCGGTAAAAGAAAGAATCGGGGCACACATCCTTACCAGGGCATCCAGGATCACGTACAGGACAGTCTGGGTTGAACGGCGCTCGGGAGAATCAGCCCGCAGGATATAGAGCCGATCCTTCACCACATCCAGATAAAAGCCACTTAAATTGACGACACAGAAATTATGAACGGCATGGTAAATGGCATGAAATTCATAAGTCTCATAGGCAGTCAACACTTTCTGTTGCAATTGATACACTTGATGCAGGACCCAGCGATCCAACTCTTCCAGCTCGGCATAAGGTACTGTTGTAACCGCCGGATCAAAATCGTAAAGATTCGCCAGCAAAAAGCGTAAGGTATTTCTGATCCGCCGATAGGCTTCCACCAGGCGAGAAAGAATTTCTGAGGAGATGCGAATATCATCACGATAATCTTGGGCCGCCACCCAGAGACGCAGGATTTCCGCCCCATATTTTTTGATGACTTTCTCGGGAGCAATAACATTGCCGGCCGATTTGGACATTTTCTTGCCGGCCCCATCAACCACAAAACCATGGGTCAGTACCGCTTTATAGGGGCTGACTCCCCGGGTCCCCACCGATGCCAGCAGGGAGCTGTGAAACCAGCCGCGATGCTGATCACTGCCTTCCAGATAAAGATCAGCCGGATAACGAAGATAATCCCGGGCTTGCAGAACGGCAGCATAACTGACCCCGGAATCAAACCAGACATCCAGAATATCGGTTTCCTTGGCAAATTCCCCCTGGCCACAGGACGGGCATACCGTTCCCTCCGGCAGAAAAAATGACGCCGGTTCGGAAAACCAGATATCAGCTCCATGCTCAGTAAAAAAATCAGCCACCCGGTTCATGAGCTTTTCATCAATCAACGGCTCCCCACATTCCTGACAATAAAAGACCGGGATGGGAACCCCCCATACCCGCTGGCGAGAGATGCACCAGTCGGGACGATTTTCAATCATCCCGTAAATGCGTTCACGGCCCCATTCAGGAATCCAGTCAACCCCTTTAATAGCCTCTAGAGCTCGCTGCCGCAGCTGGTTACGTTCCATAGAGATAAACCACTGTTCGGTGGAACGGAAGATAATCGCTTTTTTACAGCGCCAGCAATGGGGATAAGAATGGGAAAGAGGTTTGCTGGCCACCAAAAAACCCAGCTCTGCCAGTTTATCAATAACCCCTTGGTTGGCAGTAAAAACAAACTGCCCGGCAAAAAATTCTACCTCTTCGGTAAATCTTCCCTGGTCGTCAACCGGAGCATAAACTTCCAGGCCATACTGCAGCCCAACTTCATAATCCTCCTGCCCATGACCGGGTGCCGTGTGAACACAGCCGGTTCCGGCCTCCAGGGTCACATGCTCACCTAAAACAATCAACGATAAACGGTCATAAAGAGGATGACGGCAGTGAAGACGCTCTAACAGCCGAGGATCTATCTGTCCCAGGGTCTCAAGCGGCCTCAATTCGGCCTCAGCACAAAATTGTTCTTGCAACCCAGCAGCAACGATATAAACCTCCCCATCACTGGCAAGCAAGGCAGCATATTCCAAGTCAGGGTGCAAGGCAATGGCCAGATTAGCCGGAATGGTCCAGGGAGTGGTAGTCCAGATAACCAGATAAACCTGGCGACCGGCGAGAAAGGCATAAGTGGAGGAAATATCTTCCACCAGCGGAAATTTCACATAGATGGAAGGTGAGGCAACATCTTCATATTCAACTTCAGCTTCGGCCAGGGCCGTATTACAGGTGGCACACCAATAAATGGGCTTTTTCTGTTTAAAAAGGCCACCATTGCCAGCAAATTTGGCCAATTCCCGCACAATCGTACCTTCATACGGGTAGTTCATGGTCAGATAAGGTTTTTCCCACTCAGCAAAAATACCGAGGCGGATAAACTCATCACGTTGAATATCAATAAATTTACCCGCATAGCGACGGCAGGCCTGGCGGATTTCCACCTGGCTCATGCTTTCTTTCCGCCGGCCAAGATCTTTATCCACCTGATGTTCGATGGGCAGGCCATGGCAATCCCAACCAGGAACATAATGGCAACGAAAACCGGCAAGAGAACGTGATTTGATGATAATATCTTTTAATATCTTGTTCAGGGCATGGCCCATATGAAGATGACCATTGGCATAAGGAGGACCATCATGAAGGACAAATTCCGGCGCTGTTTCCCGTTCCTTAAGCATCCGCCGATACACATCTTTATCTTCCCAGGCCTGAATAAATTCAGGCTCCCTTTTAACCAGATTCCCCCGCATGGGGAATTTGGTTTTTGGCAGATTCAGAGTTTCCTTATAATTCATGAAATTAATCTCCTCGAAAAAAGCAAAGCAAAAAGAGCCACTCGCCCAATGACAAGTAGCTCTTTTTCTATCAAAAAATGGCGGGAGCGACGAGACTCGAACTCGCGGCCTCCGGCGTGACAGGCCGGCGTTATAACCAGCTTAACTACGCCCCCGCAAATGAAGCAAACCTTATGCAACAGAATAGGCGGAACAGGGATCGAACCTGTGACCCCCGGCTTGTAAGGCCGGTGCTCTCCCAGCTGAGCTACCCGCCCACACAAACATCTTTAGTTCAACTCATCCTTTAAAGCTTTACCAGCTTTGAACTTTGGAACCGTACAGGCAGGAATTTTAATTTCTTCCCCAGTACGAGGATTCCGACCCATCCGTGCGGGACGTGCAGCAGCATAAAAGGTACCGAAACCTACCAGAGTGACTCTTTCACCCTTTTTAATTCCGCCTTTAACTTCTTCCATGAAAGCTTTCAATACTTTCTCCGCAGCAGCCTTGGAAACACCTGCCTTACCGGCAATTCCCTCGACCAATTCAGCCTTTGTCATAGTAGCAATCCCCCTTCTCCTATTGAGATAATTTAAAGCTCCGACCTTACTACAGCCACATTAAGGGTATGTCAAGCAAAAACTCAGCTGCCATAGGCCTTATCCGGCTCTTTTTGGCTCTTTTTCCCTTTTTCAAAAACCAGCAATGGTGTACCATTACCGTCAATCACTTCTTCTTCGATGACGCAGCGGCTTGCATCCATTTGCGGCAGGTCAAACATAATATCGGTCATCACCGACTCAATAATAGAACGCAACCCCCGGGCACCGGTTTTTTGCTCAGTGGCCTTGGCAGCAATTCGCTGTAAAGCCCGCTCGGAAAATTCAAGTTCCACCTTATCCATGGCAAACATCTTTTTATACTGTTTGACCAGGGAATTCTTGGGCTCGGTAAGGATGCGAACCAAAGCCTCCGCATCCAGTTCTCCCAAGACGGCCAACACCGGTAACCTCCCAATGAACTCTGGAATCAAGCCATATTTGAGCAAATCTGCTGGAGTTACCTGTCTAAGAATCTCTTCGACAGTCAGTTCGTTTTTGTCGTTAAGAATCGAATTAAATCCCAAAACATTGCCGCGCAAACGCCGCTGAACTATTGCGTCCAGGCCATTGAAAGCTCCGCCACAGATAAAAAGAATATCACGGGTATCCAGCTTGATAAATTCCTGCTGCGGATGTTTACGCCCGCCTTTAGGGGGAACATTGGCAACCGTTCCCTCAAGGATTTTCAACAGGGCCTGTTGCACCCCTTCACCCGACACATCACGGGTAATGGAAGGGCTGTCCCCCTTGCGGGCAATTTTGTCAATCTCATCAATATAGACAATACCCCTGGATGCCAGTTCGATATCATAGTCCGCAGCCTGCAGTAATGAAACCAGGATGTTTTCCACATCTTCACCAACATAGCCAGCCTCCGTCAGGTTGGTGGCATCAGCAATGGTAAAGGGAACCTGGATAATACGGGCCAATGTCTGGGCCAGCAGGGTTTTACCACAACCAGTTGGGCCAATCAGGACAATATTACTTTTTTGCAATTCGACTTCCTGGTCATCATCATATTCTTGTGAAACAATCCGTTTGTAATGGTTATAGACGGCGACAGCAAGTTTTTTTTTGGCCACCTCCTGACCAATAATATATTCATCCAGGCTGTCCTTCAGCTCCCGCGGCGTAGGAATATCCTCCCGAAACTTGGTCAGGGACTCTTTCTCCAGCTCACCGGAAATAATATTATTACACAGTTCAATACACTCATTACAGATAAACACTGAAGGACCTGCAATAAGCTTTTTTACACTATTCTGATCTTTGCCGCAGAACGAACATCTGAGCAAACCAGTTTCTTTATCCCTTTTCATTTTTTCTCCAACTTCTCACGAACCAGTCGATGTTTAATGATCTCGTCAATTACACCATAATCTTTAGCCTGTTCTGCCGACATGAAAAAATCACGGTCCGTATCCACCTGGATAGTTTTCATGGTCTTTTTGGTATGATGATGCAAAATCTGATTCAGCGATTTTTTCAGGCGCAGAATTTCCCTGGCATGAATTTCAACATCTGATGCCTGACCGGAAACCCCACCCATAACCTGGTGCAGCATAATGGTTGCGTGGGGCAAAGCAAATCTTTTCCCTTCTTCCCCGGCAGTCAGAAGCAGCGCTCCCATACTGGCCGCCTGACCAACACAGATGGTGGCCACTTGCGGTTTAACAAACTGCATGGTATCATAAATTGCCAATCCAGCCGAAACGGAACCACCTGGTGAATTTATATAAATATTGATATCCTTATCAGGGTCATCGGCTTCCAGGAAAAGAAGTTGGGCAATAATAGCGTTGGCCACCTGATTATCGATCGCAGTTCCCAAAAAAACGATCCGGTCCTTCAGCAGGCGTGAATAAATATCATAGGCCCGTTCACCTTTCGGGCTCTGCTCAACTACCATCGGCACATAACTCATAATGTTCAATCCTCTAAAAAATAATTAATAAGGTACAATCACTATTTTACTGCCCAAGCTAAGTAGTGTTCATCCGGAAACATTCATTTCCTGATGAACGCTTTCAGCGATCAGCAGTCAGTAATCATTAAACTAATAGTTAATCACTAAGGCCTAATCGCTCAATGTAGGCTCACCATAGGTCGCTTTTTCCAGCAGATGATCGATCAGCTTGTCCATCAAAGCCTGGTTATGAAGCATCTCCTGCAACTCCTGTTCACGCCCCTGAAAATATTCCCTTAATGCCTGCGGATTCTGTCCAGACTGGGCAATAAACTTTTGTAACTGATTATTGATTTCATTCTGGGTCACCGTCATCTTTTCACGATCAGCTATTCGTTCAAGAATTAAAGTGTTTTTAACTGTTTGGGCTGCATCTTCGGCAATCTTTTCCTGGTTGGCAGCCACCATTTGGTCAACCATGACAGCATCAATCCCCTGGCTCTGATAACGGGATTTCATCCCCTGCACCATGGATTTTTTCTCACTTTCTACCAGGCATTCAGGAATTTCGAAATCCACCAGGTCACGCAATTTTGCCAATAAATCATCAACCAGTTTCCGGCGAACTAAATCCTCTTTACGGGCTTTAACCCCATCCTCAAGTTTCTTTTTAAGCTCATCCAGAGAAGTTATTTCCCCAGTTGAAACATCCGCCGCAAAATCATCATTGATCTCAGAAAGCTTTTTTTCCTTAATTTCATTAACTGTTACCGTAAAAACGGCAGGTTTTCCCGCCAGTTCTTTATGGTGATAATCTTCAGGGAAAGTTACCTCAAGGTCACGGGTTTCATTCAGTTGCAAACCAACCAATTGTTTTTCCAAAGCAGGAATAAAGCTGGCAGAACCAATTTCCACCGTGTATTCCGATGCTGAACCTCCGGGAAATTCCTCCCCATCAACCTTGCCGACAAAATCAATAATCAAAGTATCGCCCTCTTTGGCCGGGCGATCCTCAACCGTGGCAAAATGGGCATATGCCTGGCGTAGGCCTTCTATGCTTTCCTCTCTATCCTGGTCCGTTACTTCCACCAACTCTCTTTCAAGCTCCAGCCCCAAATACCCTTCCAATTCAAACTCAGGCTTAACTTCAATGATCGCTTCATAAGAAAGATAGTCATTCTCATCACCAAAAGAAAGGTTTTCAATCTCAGGAAAAGCTAAAGGAATCAATTTTGTTTCATTTAAAACTTCAAGGTAGACCTTTTGCACCAAATCTTCCATCACCTCAGCCTTGATCTGATCAAAATAAAGGTTTTTCACGATATTAACAGGAACTTTTCCCGGTCGGAAACCTTTAACCTTGGCTTTTTTACGATATTTCTTCACTGACTTATCCAATTCACCCTGGATTCTCTCCTGATCAACAGAAATTTCAATCTTTTTTTTCACCGCGCTAAGGTCAGAAACCGTAAATGCCATCGACTATACCCTTTCACTAAACGAAAATCAGCTGCCAGCCTCTTCCTGGCGGTCAGCCATTTAATAGAATAAACTTGGATAATAATTTGAAATACGGATAAAATCAAGGAAAATAAGCAGTTGCAACCGGCAAGACTACTTGTCCCCTTTGACATGGAAGATTTAATGGTGCGAGAGGGGGGACTTGAACCCCCACGGTAAAACCGCTAGATCCTAAGTCTAGTGCGTCTGCCAATTCCGCCACTCTCGCTAAAACAGAAAAAGCCACAGGATAAACTCTGCGGCCCGATCATTAATCTCACCAGCCCGATACCCCCTGCAACTTTACCTAAAAAATGGTGAGCCGTGAAGGAATCGAACCTTCAACCTACTGATTAAGAGTCAGTTGCTCTGCCAATTGAGCTAACGGCCCACACCGGTTAGAAGCTATAACCCCGCGGCCGGCGAGGAATGTAGTCGTATAATGAAAAACCTGAGACTTGTCAAATCTTTTTTATCATAATTTCAACTTTCTGGGTTGCATTGCCAGGGATACATTACAGGATGTTTGGGCTTGGCTCATAACCGTGTCTGCCGACAGGCAGGCGGTTTTTAGAGCAACTCAGAAAATTAAATCATAAATAAAAAGGCTACGGCAACCTACTTGTTTCTAACGGCCGGGCATGATATACATTAATATACATATCGATGAGAAAAATTCCAGCTAAATTTAACGGATAACAGCCATGGAAAAACATAATGATGCCTCTAGCATCCAAGACCAGGAAGCAGTAAACCTGAAACAATTATACCCAACCCAGGTCATTGATCACTGGCAACAACCCCGTAATCTGGGAAAATTGGAGAGGAATAACGGCCATGCAGGCGGCCAGGGGCCCTGTGGTGACTGCATGTGGATATGGATACAGGTTGCCGACAACGGAGGCGATGAAATTATCAGCCGGGCAACATTTATCAGTGACGTCTGTATAGGAGCAGTATCCTGTGGCAGCGCCTTAACGGAAATGATCACCGGAATGGAAGTTCAAGAAGCCATGCAGATCACGTCAGAAATGCTGAGAAAAACTCTGGGTGGGCTACCGGAAAAGGAAAGTCATTGCGCCGACCTGGCCATCAAAACCTTAAAGGATACCATCCACAACTATCACCAGGGACGTGCTGCAGGCTGGAAACGTCTCTACCAATCCTGATGGCTTCAGTACTTCCAAAAAGTTGGCGTCAAAAGTACCAGTACGGTATAAATCTCCAGACGACCGACCATCATGGCCAGGCTTAACATCCATTTCACATAATCGGGATAAAAAGCATAATTACCAGTTGGGCCGATACGACCAAAACCGGGACCAATGTTGCCAACCGTTGCCAATGCTGTCGTCAGAGAAGTGACAATATCAATACCGGCGGTTGAAACAACAAAAGTGACCAGCAGGATCGTAAAAATATAGAGGAAAAAGAAACCGGAAATGGCATAAGCAATATTCTTACGCACGGAATTGCCACTGAGTCTGAGAGTAAACACACCTTTCGGATGCACCAGGTATTTCATCTCGTTAATCCCCTGCTTCAGCAGGGTCACAATTCTAATAACCTTGATTCCTCCCCCGGTTGAACCGGAACAGCCACCAACAAACATCAGGGTAAAAAGAACCATCTGGGTTACATAAGGCCAATGCTCATAATCAGCGGTAGCATAACCTGTCGTTGTTAAAATGGAAGCTGCCTGAAAAGCCGCATAGCGGAAGCTGTCGAAAAATCCGCTGAAAACCCGGTGATAAAGTACCACCGTCATAATCATCACGGCCCCGGCAAAAATCAGCAGGTAGACTTTCAGCTCAGTATCCGAAAAAACCTTGTGGAAATTACCAGTCAGAAGCTTGAAATGGAGGGTAAAATTCATTCCGGCAATCAGCATGAAGAAGGTGATGACCAGATCAATATAGGCTGAATCATAATGGCCAACGCTGGAATTTCTGGTGGAGAACCCCCCGGTGGCAACCGTCCCGAAGGTATGGGTCAGGGCATCAAAAAGACTCATCCCCCCAAACATCAGTAAAACAGCTTCGGCAACCGTTATCCCCAGGTAGATATACCATAGATATTTTGCCGTTTCGGTAATCCGGGGAGTTATTTTATCCACCGTAGGACCCGGAGCCTCTGCTTTAACCAGCTGTAGTCCACCAACTCCAAGCAGCGGGAGAATAGCAACGGTTAAAACCACTATCCCCATACCTCCCAGCCAATGAGTCAGAGATCTCCAGTAAAGAATCGCCCTGGGAAGTGATTCAATTTCCGTCAAGATGGAAGCCCCGGTAGTCGTAAAGCCGGACATAGTTTCAAAATAGGCATCCGCGTAATGAGGAATGGTTCCGGAAAAATAAAACGGCAAGGCCCCAACCATGGACGCCAGCAGCCAACCGAAAACCACAAACAGAAAACCATCACGAATGGACAGGGATTCCCTGGTTTTTCCTTTCATCCACCATAAAATACCCCCGGCTCCCAGAAGGACAACCAATACCGGATAAAGGAAACTGCGCATGGTCTTATATTCACCATACCACAAAGCCACCAGCACCGATGAAAGCATGAAAAAGGAGGTTATCGCCAGCAGGATGGCAATAATTTTAGCAACAGTTCGAAAATGCATAATCAGTGACTGAAAATTTCTTCAAGGTCTTCGACCTGTTCTATCCTCGTAAAGGTAATCACATCATCTCCACCCTTAATGATAAAATCCCCATTTGGGACATAATTTTTATCCTGACGGTTAACAGCAACCACCAAAGCCCCTGACGGCAATGGCAGCTCCTTAACCGCTTTGCCAACCACCTCACTTGATTCAGGAATGGCGAACTCGATGGCTTCCGCCCTGCCGTCAAAAATGGTGTGAACACTTTTGATATTACCGCGTCGAATGAATTTCAAAATAGCACTGGCTGAACTTGCCTTGGGACTGACGGTCGCATCAATCCCCAGATTGGCAGCCATAGTAACATAATTGGTTTTATTCACCAGCGGAATCACCCGTTTGACTCCTAAGCGTTTGGCATAGATTGCCGTCAGCATATTCAGGGCTTCATCATTGGTCGTCGTAATCAGCAAATCGGCAGTATGCAGCTGTTCTTCCTCAAAGATTTTCTCCGCCGAAATATCTTCATTGATAATCAGGGCTTCTGGAAATTGGGCTGCCAGGAGTTTGCAGCGATCATAATTCTTATCAATTACCTTAACCTTGCGACCGGCCCGGATCAACTGTTCAGTTAAATACTTACCAATTTTCCCGCCACCGACCAACACAATATTCTGCAATATCATTTTCTGTCGCCCGGTACGGGATAATACTTTTTCCAGATTATCCCGACTTGAGACCAGGTAGAGATGGTCTTCCGCATGAATGACAGTATCCCCAGAGGGAATGATGAGTTCATCCAGGCGCGAAATCCCGGCAATAATAAAATTATATTGCAGCTTCTGACGTATATCTTTCAAAGTTTTGCCCTTGAAAAATGATCGCCCATCGACGTAGATACCACGCAGCTGAATATCGGTGTCTTCAAATACCAGGATATCACTGGTAGCGCCATGCTCCACCGTATTCATAATGGCCCGTACCGCCTCGATTTCCGGATTAACAATATAATCAATTCCCTGCAGGCTACGCTTAAACATGGCCGATTTTTCATAGGCCACATTCCGCACCCGGGCAATCTTGACCGGCACGTCAAATTCGCTGTCCACCACCAGGCAGGAAATCATGTTGACTTCATCAAGATTCGTTACCGCAACAAAGATATCGGCATTTTCCATCCCGGCATCCTCAAGGACCTGCAGACTGCTGGCCTCACCATGAACGACCAGGCAATCAAGGTGTTCGGTAATAAATTTGGCTCGTTCACGATCCTTCTCAATCAAAATCACATCCTGATTGCCACCAATCAGCTGTTCGGCTATGTAAAAACCTACCTCTCCTGATCCGGCAATAACAATTCTCATATACAACCCCCAAACCGGAAACAGGCAGATTTTGAAGTTTCCCCTTGATTTAGGTTAAAAAAAAAGCTCATATTATAATCCAACATGGCTAAATTCACTGTTTTCCGGGATATTTTTCGCGTCAATATTATTTTGTTTAAGCAAGGCTGATTTTGCCGGTTTTGGTACTCGATTATCACTACCATACCGATAATCTTAAAAAATATCAAGAAAGGGAAAAGCATAACGACAAAAAACCAGAAAATTCTAAAGGCCTTAAAAAACACCATGGAATCTGAATTGATTGGCCATCAATTTTATGAAAATGCGGCCCAAAATACCAGTAATGAACAAGGCAAGCAGGTTTTTCAGGAGATGGCTGCGGAAGAAATGCTGCATTTCAACTACCTGCGCCGGTAATATCAATCAATTCTTGATACCGGATCTTATGATTTTTCGACTAAACTGGTGCAAGAGGCTACCAAACAACATGACAACCCGATTTTCAGCCAGAAAATGCGTGAAAGGATTAAAGACTGTCACTTTGAAATCAGTGCTCTGACCATTGCCATGAAACTTGAAATGGATTCTGTCAGGTTTTACCGGCAATGTGCTGAGCAGGCAGGTGCTGAAGATGCGAAAAATTTCTATCTTGGACTTGCAGAATGGAAACAGAAACACCTCCAGTCACTGGAACAGGAACTGGAAATGCTTAAGGAAGATTATTGGGAAGCCAATCATTTCACTCCCATGTAGCCAGGAATATGAATGGCTTATGATATAATTTATCCTTCTTATGAATCCAGGGTCCGACGAACCACCAGACCGATTATCGCCAGCAGATAAGACTTTTTCACATAGGCGACAGCACCAAGCCGCTGGGCCTCCCGAACCCGTTCTGATTCAGAATAGCCGCTGGCGATAATAACCTTCTGCCCGGGAGTTCCAGCACTGATTCGTCTGTAGGTTTCCAGGCCATCTATACCGGGATCCATGATCATATCCAGGATCACCAGGTCAACGGCGTGATCTTCCAGATATGTAGCGGCTTCTTCGCCACTGACCAACGCTGTTACTTTATACCTCAGGCTCTGCAACATTTCAGCGGCAATCTGTCGTTGATCGGCCAAATCATCAACCACCAGGATATGCTCTCCCTTGCCGGTATATTCATCAGCAGAGATTATGCCGGCGCACAGGCCAGAAAATAACACCGCAAATTTGCGGACTTCTCAAGCCGAAGCCGCCGCCAAGCTCAACGTATCCGAGCACACCGTCAACGCCGCCAAGGCGGTTCAACGTGACACCTCCCTGAGCTGATTGAGAAGGTAGACCGTGGCAAAGTAACGGTATCCAAGGCGGCACAGGCCGGGGGTTCGAGTCCTCCCTGACTGCAAGATTTTTTGGTTTTCGGCCAGTTTTTCATCTTTTTTCATGTATTTTCGGCCATTACTTTTCTGATTTCTGACAGGATTTCCTCAATGGTCTACCCGTTCCCTATCTAACATGTGGTTTCCTCTAAATGAAAAACGGCCCGTGGGGACCGTTTAGATATTATGGTTTGACACTCAGAGTAAAAATGACCTACCATCCTTGCAACGTGGGTTAGGATAACCACTTAATCGGCTCTCCCAGAGCCAAAACCAAGGAGGTAGGTCATGAGTAAAATAATAA
>Ga0307990_1000582_pt1 | contig 32376 bp, 17 predicted proteins | sample EllFjometagen129_FD_203168 | JGI IMG/M metagenome (GOLD analysis project Ga0307990, IMG submission 203168) | Marine microbial communities from Ellis Fjord, Antarctic Ocean - #129 | ecosystem: Environmental > Aquatic > Marine > Unclassified | place: Southern Ocean | collected 2014-10-08
CCACTCTCAGGCGCATAAAGCCCTGACCCGCCAATGGTATGCTTGCCTCACACTGTTCCACATCGCCTCTGGTTCCGGTTACATACCCTCCACTGTTACGGCAGCTGACTGTCATGGATGCATAACTACGGGTAATTGAACCGTAGCTGTTATACCCGAAGTCCACCAACCTGAGAATGCCCCCTGACCGAACCGCTCACGAAGCACTCACTGAGCTCACCGTTACGCATATATCCCACCAAGCCACCGGCATATTGGTTACCATAGAGATATAAATCTTCTGATCGGCAGTTACGGATAATACCGTTCAAACTGTAGCCACAGAGCGAACCGCAATTTTCCGGTGAACCGCTGACAAATGCGTTTACACTTGCGCTCTCAAGCTGAAGATTCTCAACAGTTCCGCTGAAATAACCGAAAAGGCCGACGTTATCAATATCACCACCAACCACTATATTCATGTTGCGAATGGAATACCCATTACCTTCAAAAAAGACGCCGAACTGACGATCAACCGCAGCGCGTGAGAACGGATTACCGGAAAGGTCAATATCGGATGTGAGTTCGTAATACCCGCGGTTCAAATCAGCGTTGCTGCTGAACTCAAGAAAATCGCTTACACTATCGATCACATACGGGGCAACCGCCGTGCCGCTACCGGAAAGGGTTGTTTCGGGCTCATAACCGACGGGGGGCAGAGGACCGCTGCCGCTCTCCCAGCTCAGACGCGGACAGTGCCCGGCACTGATCGCCCAGACATCATCGGTTCCATCAGCGGAGCTTCCAGCGAAATCAAATCCTGCAAAGCTGGAAGCACTCTGAAGCTGGATCAGACTGAGCGGAGTGGAATGGCTGTAATCAGGAGCGGCAAAGGGGTAAAAGTAGTTTGAGCCCTGAAAACTGAAACCCCTACCGAAAAGAGCCCCTGCCGGTAACGCATTGGATGTGGCAACAAACACCGTGGAGTAGCAGTTGCTGATCGAAGCGGTCATCCTCCCGTTCAGCCCTCCGACATAGCGAGTGCCTGCTCCTGAGATAATCCGCCCAGTTGTATAACAGTTATCCACAAAATCCTCACTGTTACCGCAGAGGCCACCGACATAATCGCAGGATGTGCCAACTAAAACAGAACTGAAGGCACAGCAACGACTGATCACCGCATCGCTGTCCCCACAAAGACCTCCGACATTATCCATTTCATAACCGGTTGTGATTTGACCTGAAGCGTAACAACGGGTAATTGCACTGTAGGCACGACCACAAAGACCACCGGTCTCATTCTCTCCGTAAACATCTCCGTAAGCGTGAGAGTTCTCGGTCGTTGTCGAGGTGGTTGCTTCGCCTATCAGACCGCCAAGCCTGTCATCGCCGTAGACTGCGACATCAGCCGAGCAACCGTACACACAGCACGACTCAACCCATCCACACATTCCTCCGACATAGTTATCCGCACGCACCTCACCGGAGACACAACAATTAGTAATGTTTGCATACCTGATATATCCACAGAGCGTACCCACAAAACATGAAGACCAATTACCTTTGACAACAGCATTGGCAAGAGTCAGATTCTGGATGGAGCAGTCGCCTCCCAGAACATAACCGAAGAGCCCGAGGTAGTAATAACTCTGGCTGTCGGTATCGATGGTGAATTTGCTGATCGTGTGGCCATTGCCGTTAAAGTGCCCCGAAAACTTGGTTCCATCATAACTTGATGTACCCAGGTTTGTATCAGGAGCAATCAGCGCGGCTACATTAGTTGTTCCCGCCATACTTATATCCGCTGTCATGATGAAATAGTCATCAAGTTATATTTCATGATACTCCTTTATACATCCTTTGGCTTTCTGTAAATACGAAATTATCAGATTCTCCGGCCTACAAAACCGACACTGTAAGCCGCGCGCTTTCACGCAGCGTATTTGCAATTATGGCAGAAATGCTTCTACCTGATAATAAGCTGACGTTTGATTTGATGTGTCTGTTTGCAGAGTCAGAGATGATCCGGTACCTCGCATTCTGACGAGATGTGACCATTTGCAGGACATTAAATTGCTGCATATATTCAGAGTATACAAACTGTTGGCGGAACTTTCAGAAATTTCAATTTCCAACAATTCGGATTGCACCAACGATGTAATACGCAGAAAACTATTCGAATTGCCCGGATGGGTTCCAGCAATACATTCTTCCAGATCGGTTACACCGTCGAAGTCGGTGTCGTTGTCTGGATCGTTGTAGATATCAGGATCAAATCCGAACACCGTGTACAATTCTTCCCATGCGTCGTACAGATTGTCATCGTCCCGGTCAGCCTGCGGTGCCGGTCCGGTAGAGTTCGGCGTCTGTTCAGCGGAGTTCGGTGTCAGCTCCGAGGTGTTCTTATCCGGCGAAGTGGCGGTTGCAGTCAGAAGACAGTTGGCAGGCAGAGGAGTGCTCAATTCTATGGCAAATCCCCAATCATAACCATCCTGATCTGTTGTGGCGAAAGCACTGCCCAGCCATTCGTCCGCTTGCGGGTAGGGATTGGGCATATCCGCCGGATAACTGTAAAGTTCGATGCCGAAAATGGTGTTCGGCAGGGAGTTCAGACTCATATTCACCCTTCGGCGATCAGGGGAAAGACTTTCAATAATGGGGTAGTTTTGCTTCATGTTGGGACCGACATCAGGATCCTTGTCATCGTTGGCCTCTGTTCCCTGGTTTCCTGAATTGATAGCCATACAGAAGTTTTCAAAAATACGGTTAGGAGAAAGTTGGCATTTTATCCCGCTGATCAGATGAATTCCGTCCGCACCATTTTCTATAATTTCATTTTTGATCACATGAACAGACTGACAATCGCTCAGTCTAATGCCATCATCGGCACAATGTGCGATGTAGTTGGTTCCATCGTCTCCTCCAATAATTCCATTGGCACATTGGTTGAGAACAATGCCGTGAATCATATAGTCGTTGATTGTATATGCTGCCGTATCGAAACCGATTTCATTTTCGCCTATTGTGAAGTTGTGAACGTCCGTAAAGTGAATACCTGACACCCCGTCCCAGATCACGTTGCGCTCGACACCAGTACCGCCGATGACAATGTTTCCGCGACCGTTCTTGCCCACGTTCTGAATGCGCACAGCCGCGCCGCCTGCACCGCCGCCGATCTTGTTGCCCTTCATGACCAAACCGGCAGCACCGAGCCTGTTGGTATTCCATGTGTCACCGTCAATATACACCTGATTGCTCGCATTGTTCGCAATCCAATTACCGACTTGCGAGGTGACACCGCCGAGAACATTACTATAGCTGTCATCGATTATCTCGATGCCATGCCAGGCATTGCCCATAGCCTGCCCATTGGCACGTACACCCAACCAATTACCCTCAATGATATTCTCCGGGGAGTAGTTAACGTACATGCCCGATTTGCGATTGCCACCGATGAGATTGCCTCGAATCGTATTGCCACCTCCGCCTTGAACCATCAAGCCGTATCCATCATTACCCGGCGCATTGGCACCGGTGATGTCCACCCCTATATGATTGCCCTCGACGAGCGCATTATGACAAATCCGGAGGTATATGCCATCCCCGGCGTTACCTGCCACCACATTGCCGGCGCGGTAGAGACCATCTGCCGAATTGGTTCCGCCGACAATTACATTTTGCCCTGCTCCGTCATCATTGGACACATAAATCCCGCAATCCGCATTGGGGATCACCGTGCTGCCATCCGCTGCGAAACCAATCAGATTCCCCTGAATGGTGTTGTTGGTATAGATGCCCGCGGTAACGCAAACGGCATCGTTGCCGCATGCCGCAACGACATTGCCTTCACCCGTATGCGGTCCGCCCACCTGCACATCCGTGCTACTGCTTACGCGAATGCCGCATCCATCAAGCGGCGCGGGCGTCTGGCCATCCGCACACAGTCCGATGTAGTTGCCCATAACCGTAACGTTGGTACAGTACCAGAGATAGACACCATAACTATTCGTCGAATTTCCGATGATATTTCGAGATTCCGCAGTGGTGCCGCCAACCACAATATCCTTGGTGTTGTATGCATAAAGCCCATACCCCTTGTTCGGCAAAGCCGTCTGACCATCCTCGCCGACACCGATATAGTTTCCGCAAAAAGACACATCACAGCTATCCTCTATCTTAATAGGATAATCAACTGCCAGATTGCCGAAAATATTTCGGTCGGATGATGCCGTGCCGCCGATAACGATGTTCGAACAGCCGTCCAGAGAGATGGCATTTCCATAGGTATACGCACTCGGAATCACCTCGTTTCCATCCGGTCCAGTCCCGAACAAGTTTCCCTGAATAGTGGTATCGTTGGCAAAATACGAATTCCTCACACCATAGCAGGTCGCGACAAAGACATTATCCTGAATATCGGTGTCCTCCGCTTTGGATAATTTGATCGCCGTATAGCATCCCAGCCGGTTGGTATTGCCGTCGAGTCCGAACCAGTTGTTTTCGATTCGGGTTTGACGGGCTCCTTCCGTCAGCTCAATCGCCTCATCGGTTTTGTTCATGACAAAATAGTTTCTCGCCTGCGTATTCGACCCGCCAATCACCGTGCCGATGCCGCTCACTTGAATACCAGCGTCGCAAAGGTCTTCCGTTCCGTCCGGATCCGAACCGAACCAGCAGCCGATCACCGTATTGCTGTCGCCACTGATGGTCAGGGGATGAGGACTCCCCGCAGCCAGAAACACATTGCTTACAAAGCAATGGTGGTTGCCTGTGGCCTGAATCTCTGCGTATGATTCATAAAACGTATTGTTCAGCAGGGTGTTCCCAGCTCCCTTCACCAGGATCTTCTTGTTATAGAACTCATTCTTTTCAAACAAATTATTGCCACCGCTGATCTCGGAAGTATGCAAAAAAATGCTGGAATAAACGGTGCAGAAATCGCCCGCGCAGATGAAGGAATAATCTTCAACGATAAATCCCTCGATATAATTGTTGACGCCTTGAATAAACATATCCCGCAAAATGTAATCGCCGTCCGGAGCATACACACTATTCCCGCCATCAATCGCATCCCCAATATCCAACTGAAGCTCCCCGCTAGCCGTACAGTCTCCCAGATAATCATCCTGATGCAGGATCAAATGACAATCTCCATCAAAGGCGCATTCTATCACCGTATTGTCCGATCCCAGATCAATAGTACAATTAGAAAATGTATTCTCCTCAAAACCTGCCATATCATTCCCGAAATAGAGACCGCTGCTTCCAGCAAACCGATTGTGCGTGAATATCGTATTCAAATCCACATGCTCAAGGCGTGCTCCGGAAAACTCATTGCTGCAAATGACAGCCCCCTTCCCGACATATTCCAGATAGCCGCGGAAACGACAATCATTCACCTCTACCGGGGTGACTACGGGATAATGCTCCATGCTGCCCAGCCATACAGAATAGGCATCGACACCACACAATTTCACGCCACGATCAAAGTGCAGATAGTCAAAAGACTGCTGCCCCAATTCCGCCGTCATTCGAACCCATTGGCTGGTGAAGGAAGCATTACCAAACGCCCCGGCAACACTAAACGTCACCGTGTTGTCGTATGAGCCTGCATTGATCTTCTCGGCCACCCATGACAGCGAATTGCTGTCCGATACATAGCCGCTGGTGTTATCAACCACCCAGGCATCAACCCGTAAAGGCGATATCACCATTAAAACCGAAAACAGCCCAATAACAATTCCAAATTGTAGAGTAGACATAATATATTTCTCTTATTTTAGATTCCAGTTTGTTTTATCAGTTTCTCCACTCCCGCACCTGCGGGATATGTGGAGTGCCACAATATTCAAATTATGAAAAGCGAACTTCAATGCCCCTCACAGAACCAGACTTGTGGTTTTCTCACATCCGGTTCTTCATTTTATTTTCCCAATCCAATTTTTATCGTTTACACTTTATGGAAGCTCCCGCCTTCGCCCCGCAAGGCGGGGCTACTGCGGACAAGCAACGCGAAGTTTGTAGAAGTTAGCCGGAGAGCTACCGTCGTCCGTCATCGCATCACCTCCACCGACACCAGTGCGAGGGCCGATCAACGGCTGCCATGTTCCCTCCGTTAAGTTGGTGCGACTGAGCAGGGTGTAGTTGCGCAGAGCAGATGACTCGAAGTAGACGGTGAAGGGCGAGTTGTTGCTGACCGCAGTTATCCTGAACCAGTCGTTGCTGACGGTCGGATTATAATCCAGCACATACTCCTGCAGCGTGGTGTACGGGTCTTTGTCGGGATTAGCCGCTTCGTGAAGATCAAAATCGGTCAACCATCCGTAATCCGCCAGCCACCAGTGCGGTGTGCCCTGCGCCGCCAGGTCTGCCGCAAACGAGGCGGCAATTGTTCCGTCAGCGGTGACATTATCCCATGCAAACGCAACAATACTTCCGAGAGATAAACCATTCTTATCCACATCATCAACGTGGAAATAGGAATCAGCGGTGATAACAAAATTGGTTCCGTCACCATGCGGAATACGGATTTCTCCAGAGGGTGTCATACTTCCATTATCCCCGGCGGAGGCGGTTAATGTCCAGTAACGCTCTGCAAAAACAACATTATCGATATACCAGCCCTTGAGTTCATATGAAGAGGTGCTGGTAAGTCGGAAGCGGATACGGATATTGTCTCCATTCCATGCGGAGAGCGAAAAACGTTCCCGGCGCCACCAGTCGTTTGCAACTGTGGCGTAAGGCGGATCATTCCATTGAGTATAGCTGCTTTCACTGAAAAACAGCCGACTGGACGAGTAATCCAGAGCGACGCCCTCATAACAGGAAGCAGAGAGCGCGCTCCAGGTGGAACCATCCGTTGTAATCTCAACCCGCGCGGGATCGATGTAGGCGGGATAGAGTCCGCCGGACTCAACAATATGCCTGAAGTCCAGAACCGGATCAACCGCACCGGCCAGCGATATCCATGGTGTTACAAGATACTGATCACAGCCGGCAATGAAGTCTCCATCAAGATCGGTAGCCCAGCATGCCGCTGACCCGTTGTAGCCGGAATTAAGCCCACTGCTGATCGCAGGTGTTCCATGCTGCCACTCATCACCGGAACCACCGTGCGCGAACCCGCCATCGTCTGTCTCGAAATCAGATTCAAACGGCAACACAACCGGTGTGACCGTGGTAAAACTCCAGATCGGAGAGTTCAACGCATCTCCCCCGCCTGAGTTCCACGGAACAACCTTCCAGTAACAGTTGGTGTTGAAAGGCAATCCGCTGTATTCAAATGTGGTTGACAATCCGCAATGCACACCATCGGCAATATTCGTTGGCGGATAATCGGTTCCCAGCCACACCTTATAGCCGGTTGCATTCGAAACAGCGTTCCATTGCAATGTACCACTGAAAGATACGCCTGTTGCGGCATCCAGCGGGCCAACAGGAGTTGCGGTGTCAGGAGGGCAGATGCAGTTATAAACCTCGACATCATCCAATGCAATATCACATGAGAGGGTGTGCTTATCGGGAACACCCCTGAAGCGGATCCGGGATACGGAAGATTTCCAGGGAGTTAAATCCAATGTCTGTTGCTGCCACATTCCGTTCTTTTCAAGCACAAGTACCGCGTTGGTCCAGATACTGCCGTTATACAGATCGACATAAAGCAGTGAGTTCTGATAAGCGATTAAATCGTCTCTGCCGATCCAGTAATAAAAAGAAAGCATCGGAAAATCAACCCCGTTCAGATCAAGAGAAGGGGAGAGCAGCTCAACTTCCAATTCGTAACTAAATGTATCGGAGTTATCGATCCAGGCCGTATATCCACTCCCGGTCGTATGATCATAATCCGCGGCGTACCGGACAGGTTCCGCATCCTCGCCTCCCGGAATATCAAACTTCCAGATCACACCCTGACTGGGATCTGCCGGATTGCTCCAGCCGGCAGGCAGCGCGCCGCCATGTTCAAAAGTCTCCCGCCAAGGGAAGGCGGTAACCGGTGAAAAGAGTGTGGTGAAGGCAGCCGGTCCAGTCCAGGCGCTCTGCTCCGCGCCGCGATCTTCCTGCACATAGAAGTCGTAGGCCGTATTTTCGACCAATCCAGCCAGGCTGTATATGTTTGTATCGAGTCCGCTGATCAGCGTGCCGGCACCGGAGGTGAAACCGACCAGCCCCCACTCCAGATTCCATAGATTCACGCCGGCACCGTCCCAGTGCAAGTCGACACTAGTGTGCGTAACATTCTCCACGCGCAGGGCGAGCGGCGGGGGTACAGGGCCGTCGTCGATGATCACGTCATCCACGCAGACTCCATAGCCCCAACCAGCATTGCCTTCAAAGGCAATGAAATACGATTCGTCCGCATCTGGAAGGTAAAGAGTCCGCTGTGTCCAGTCCGGCGTATCGGCGGTGTAGACCGCACCGGAGATCAGAGTCCATGTACCAGATTCCCCTATGCGGTAATAGATGCGTAACTCATCCTGATAGTTGTACAGTGCATAAACATGTTGTGCATGCTGGAAGCGCAAACGAGGATAGGTCATGGAACTGAGATCGAATTGAGGGCTGATCAAACGGGCGATGTTGCCACTCTCGCCGCACAGCAAAACGTTGTCACCGCCGCTGTATGCATCGTCAGGATAATGCTCATTCTCGATCCAGGCTCCGCCCGCATGTGCGGACCAGGCTTCCACACCAAGAATTGTCTCGTTGGTCCAGCAATCGAAAATCGTGGTCCAGGGATCGAAATCGTCCGTCCAGGGAAAACTGGTGATTTTGCCGGCCAGTGTGACAAAATTGATCGGTCCAGCCCAATTACTGGTTTCCACACCGCACACCGCTTGTATATAAACGTTGTACTCCGACCAGCCGTCTAACCCTTCCAGGGTGTACGATGAAGTCAGTATTCCATTGGTCCGGGTACCGTCACCCAATTCGAAGTCAGCGGCTCCCCACTCGATATTCCAGGAGTCGGCGGTGCCGCTACAGGCGATGTCGGCGGATTCCCCCGTGACATTTCCGACCGTGAGATTGGTTGGAATGACACATAGTACGTCATAGACCCGTACATCATCGAGACAGATGCCATAGCCACTGAAATAAGAGCCTTCAAACCCGATAAAATATACGGCGTCAGGCTCAGGCAACGCCAGTGTGCGCTGTTGCCACTCAGGGGTGTTGTTGGTGAACACGCCATCCGGCAGCGGGTGCCATGTCCCTTCCTCGCCGACACGATACAACATGCGCAATTCGTCCTGCCAGCGTCCATTGACGTGCTGGGCGTGAAAGAAGCTCAATTCGGGGTGTGTTAAACCGCTCAGGTCAAGTTCGCGGGAGATCAAGCGAGTGACGGATCCCGTCTGGGAGATGAATCGGGCGTTATACTCACCGCTGTATGCAGAATCAGGAAAGGTTCCATTAGCGTTACTTCCGCCGCCGTCTCCCAGCAGCCAGTATTGTTCATTGACGACGAACTCAAAATTCCACTGATCCCAGGTGTCATAGCCGGATTCGAAATCCTCCAGCCAGGGGAACGCATTTACTGCACCCCAGAAGGTGTCGAACGTCTCGGGACCCGCCCATCCGCTCGCACCGTCCGCATAAACGGCTTTGACGTAGACATCGTACTCTGTCTTGTCCGAGAGTCCGGTCAATTCATGGAATGTGCCCGTGATACCGGTCACCTGCGTACCGGTTCCCAGCGTGAAGCCGGACACCCCCCACTCGAGCGTATAGCTAACGGCTGAACCGCTCCATGAAATCTCTGCCGACGCAGAGTAGAGTGCGTCAACCGACAGCCCACCCGGCATTGGATAAGCCGCATCCTCGACGCGCACATCATCGAGACAGATGCCATAGCCGCCAAATCCCGTAGCTTCGAAGGCAATGAAAGTTGAATCGGTAGCGGAAGGCAGGGTGAAAATGCACTGCGTCCACTCGTAGACCTCCTCGGTGAACACTGCGCCGGAGAGCAGGGTCCACGTTCCGTTAGTGCCGATGCGAAGGTAGACGCGCAATTCGTCCTGATCGCCATTCCATGCACGTTGCGCATACCAGAAACTGAGTTGCGGCGACGCAAGGCCACCGAGGTCCAATTCGCGAGTCACCAGCCGGGTCACCCCGTCGTAGCTGGCGAACAGCGCGTTGTGCACGCCGCCGTGCGCGGCGGACGGCTCCTCCAGGTCGCCGCCTTCAGCGATCTGCCAAACATCGCTGTAGTCGACAAACTCCTCCGTCCAGCCCTGCGGCAGGGTGTCGCCGCTTTCGAACCCTTCGTTCCACGGAAAAATGGAGACCGGTGCGAATCGCGTCGTGAACGTCACCGGGCCAGACCAGTCGCTGTCACCGGCAGAGAAGTGTGAACACACGTAGAAATCGTAGGATGTACCGGGGTTCAGCCCCTCCAGCGCATCGGTTTCCGTTGCCAGATCGCTGACTGCCGTGCCTTCGCCGGGAATAAAGCCCGTTTCGCCCCACTCGACCGACCAGGTTTCGGCATCGCCGCCGTTCCAGCGCAGGACGGCGTTGGTCTGAGTCAGCGACTCGGCACGCAAATCGGATGGCACCGGGGTGTCGGTGACCGAGACCGTCACATCGTCGATGCAGACACCGTAGCCGTAGTCGTCATACCCCTCAAACGCAATCCAGTAGGTGGCGGACGCTTCAGGCAGTTCCAGCACGCGCTGAGTCCAGTTCGCGACATCGCTAGTGTAAATCGCGCCGGAGATCAAGGTCCACTCGCCATCCGCCGCGTTCCGGTAATAAACCCGCAGTTCATCCTGGTCACTGTCGTAGACCCGCTGTACATGCCAGAAGGTGAGCTGTGCGCCACCGGCACTAAGGTCGAGCGGCGGGGTGACGAGCCGGGTCTTCGAACCGCTCGACTGGTGGATGAAGACCGCGTTATAGGTGCCGCTGTGCGCCGTCGGCGGCTGCTCGTTCCAGTAGCCACCGGTCTGGAAGTTCCAGGAATGTGTTCCGACCACATACTCCTCATCCCAACCCATCGGCATCTCACCGCCGCATTCAAATCCCTCAGACCAGGGGTAACTGACAACAGGGGCAAGCTCCGTGGTGAAGCTCCAGACGAAGCCGGTGGTTGTGTTCGTTCCATCAGACTCCACAACGCGCCAGTAATAGACGGTTCCTGGAATCAGGGCTGCCGCATGGGTATAATTGCTGTAAACGGAACCGTCACAAAGCACCAATGCAGAGGAAAAGCAGAGAGAGACCGCATTTTCATTGGTGGAAAAATAAAGCAGATTACTCACTGCGGCGGAGGGATTAGACCAGATAAGCGTTGGCGATACGTTAGTCACAACATTGCGTGCTCCGTCTGCCGGTACGCCGATACCGGCTTCGCCGGGCCCTGCGGCAGTGTAGTGAAAACGGACATTCGGAACATAATCCCTGAGCGACCCGCTCTCATCAGGAAAAGAGCTATCGTTGTGTTCATACTTGCAACGGTCATCAAGCGTCGTGTAACGGAAGCGGGGATAGCCAGTGGTATAATCTCCATCATAATTCTGCCAGTAGACAACCAGGTTATCCGTTCCGTTGTAATCAAAGGGAACATCGAAAACAATTTCATTCCATCCGCTGCCATTCCATGTCACGGTGTCGTTGAAAACCTGCACAAAACTATCGGTTGTTTCGTATGAGGCATCGGGAAACTTTGAAAGAGAGGTATGCTTCATGCAGATATGCTGATCCGGCATCGCATAGCTGCTGGGAGAGTTATCCACATAATAGGATATTCCCGTGATCTGAACCGCGCCTTTCAACTCACTCTGAAGATAGATAGTCTGTGACCAACTGTAGTCATACAGACCGTCAACCGGAACATACCGCGTACCAGACGTTCCATTACCGATCTCGACATAGGCGGCTGAGGCCGAAAAAGCCAGCAACAAGAACAAAATAAATGATTTCATTTTTCACTCCTTTGTATAAAGTTTAATTCAAAATCAATTTGCATATATAATATAGCACAAAACAAACGAAATGAAAATACCTAATTTTGCATGGGGAAAACCAGATTGATTGTGCCATCAGTATGATAGACGAGATGCCAGCGACTATATTGGGGTGATATTGGGGTCGGACCACGGTAAAGCATTATGTGATATTGGGGTCGGACCACGGTAAAGCATTATTAGTTAAACACTTAACTACATCCCAACACCTGATTACACCCCTTAGAGCTAATTTTCAGGGTCAAAAGATGATTCTAAGGACTTTCTTGCCGCTTTGAACTTCCATTATCATTTTATCTTTAAAAGACTTACCGTGGTCCGACCCCAATACTATGACTCGGCTGATGCTGATTCCAGCTCGTCGGGAGTCAGTGTAGAGTCGCAGCCTGTTTTTCGCGAACGAGGTCAGGGGCCATCCGTGCTGTTGATTTGGGGAATGAAATTTCTTCCATCCATAACGATTTTTAGGTTACGTCAGATATTTAGCACATTTTTTTGGTGCCAGACAGAGAAGTGCGAGCAGATTTTGAGAGAGATGAGAACAACTGAACAGTTGCTAAACGACTAATTCAAGGGCTCCCTCGCCTACTTGTCACGTTATAGCAGATATGCTATAGTTTGCAACATGAAAAATAAACGCAACGAGACCCTGAAGCGTGAGATGCCCGATCAGAAGACATCGATCACGAATCCCCCCAGTGATCAGGCACTACGGAACACCGACAGAACCGCGCATGCGCCGGATGTCGGAACGGTTCAGCCGTTGAGATGTTTCACCCTCCTGTTCCACGGTGTGTCCGTGATGGCCGTTGGGATCGTTTTGCTCCCGGTAGTATTTTATTACTACACGGCGACATTTACGGGTAAAGCCGTGGGTGTGTCCCTCTTTATCGCGGCCTGTGTGGAGCGTATGTGGGCCATGTACGTGCTGCAGGGGGCGGGTCGTGCGTGCAGCGGCGCAGGGCGGGACTGGACGGCGATCGCCGTCGGCTACGCATACACACTGACACTGGGTGCCGCAGTCTCCGAGTTTTTGGTGCGGAGGTGTTTTCCGGTCATGGGGTTCGTCGCCGGTGGCGCGGCGGTTTACGTTGCGGGCGTCGCGTTGCGCTACTGGGCGTTTCACACCTTGCGCCACCAGTTTCATGTAGATGTTTCCGACACAGGCGGCGAGCGTCATCTGGTACGCAAAGGCCCCTACCGGATCATGCGTCATCCGCTTTATCTTGGCGCCTGTCTGGAAATTATCGGACTGCCGGTGTTTCTCGGCACCTGGGGGGCCTTGCTGTTCGGCACGCTGGTCTTCATTCCGCTGGAAATCACCCGCGCCTATTATGAAGAACGCTTTCTCCGTACGCTGTTTGGCTCCGCATATCAACAGTACAAGGACGAGGTTTGGGCGTTCTTTCCGAACCCCTTCAGATCTGACCGCCGCCCATGACCCCCTTAGGGTCTACGCGGAAATAAATTCACAAATTTTTGTGTCGAGGCAACCGGAGAAAAAACGTCGTCCCCTGATTGACCGTACTTTGAACCGTCAGAGTGCCGCCATGCACCTGAACAACTTTTTGGGCGATGAACAGCCCGAGACCCATGCCTCCGTGTGCGTGCCGGGTGGTAAAATTTGGAGAGAAAATGTGCTTCAGGTTCTCTTCCGAAATGCCGCATCCGTTGTCTGAGACACTCACACAAATAGATGCGTCGAGAATTTCCGAACGAACGCAGATCTGCCCATTGTCGGCAGGCAGGGCTTTGATCGCGTTTTGAACCAGATTGGTAAGAACACGCGCGAGTTGTATGCTGTCTCCAAGCAGTTCGACATCATTGCCGAGCTTCTCAAAGGTCACTTGCACGCCAACAGCCTGCGCCACAAACCGGCAGGATTCCACACAGGTGTTGACAAACTCGTGAACAAGGAACCGTGTCTGCTGCTGAGGGCTTTGCCGGATCAAACGCTGCCACATATTCAGCATTTCGACACAATGACTCATCGCAATCTCCAAGCTGTCGAGATAGTGTCCGGCTTCTGACGGGATCTGCGCCTGGCGTTGCTGCAGGTCCTCCACCTCCATACGCAACAGACTTGATGAACCGGTGACCATTGTGAGCATATTGCGCAGGTCATGAACGAACTCCGCGGAAGTCTTCCCCAGTTCCGCCAGCCATTCTTTTCCCTGAAGTTCGCTAATACGCCAATCCAGCGATTCCGCCTCGTTTAAGAGACGGCTCCGTTTACGCCTCAAACGGGTTTGCTCAACATGGTGCCGAACAACACTGCGCATCTCAGAAGCATCAAACGGTTTTTCCATGTAGTCGCTCGCTTCATGGCGGATCGCCTCCTGCGCTGTGCCCAGAGCGGCAAAACCGGTCAGCATGATCACCGCCAGTTCCGAGTCAAGCTTGCGGATTTCGCGGAGCCCGGCGATGCCGTTTTGTACCGGCATACGGATATCCATGATCACGGTGTCCGGAGCTTGCTCACGCAGCAGGTGCAGGCCACACGCAACCGAATCCGCGCACAACACCTGATAGTCATCCTTAAAAAGATAGCGCAAGCTCTCACGAGGGCCAAGTTCATCGTCGATCACTAAGATGGTCGGGCGCGCATCGTCCGGTTTTGGTTGTTCACTTGTCATCATGCTGTCTCCTTGAAAGCGGCGTAGTCTGTATGGTTTTGCACATAAAAAAATCGCGTCCATTTAAAAGGCGTAAGAATAGGTCAGTGCGGCTAGATGCCCCTGAAAATCGTACGTGCCATTGTAATACGGCTGTTGGTTATCGTTGACATGCCGCGTATCGAAGATTCCGAGCGCATAGGCGACATCGACAGCATGGTTGCCTCTCTGATAGCCAAGGCCCACACTGACAACAGACTGGTCGACATCCAGCGCGATGGGAGCGAATGTCGAATCCGGGATCGGACTCTGGAGATACAGGTAACCCGCACGCAACGTCCAATCGCGCGCGAAACTCCATTCAGAACCAATGCCGAATGTCCAGGTGTCATTCCAGTTTTGAGGGGCATGAGCCAACCCCAAAGCACCCGCCAACGGAGCGTTAGCGCCTGCGTCAATGGCCATGGTCTTATAGCGAGAAAACTGTAACCACTCGACTTTCGCTTCGACGCATACCGTTTCCGTGAGCTGGATGCCGTAACCGAGTGCCACAATTGTCGGAAACTTAAAAGTGGTTTCAAGATCGCTCGAGTCGGCCGCCCCAGGGATATTTTCCGTTTCCATGTCACCCCTGAATTTCAGATCGAACGGCGCACGACAGGTCAGGGCTAGGCGCTGGCTGGGTGTCATACGCCATGTGATTCCAACATTTCCGCCTACAGCATAACCGTCCGCATCCGCTTCGACTCGGTCTCCAGGTGAAAATATATGCAACTGGCGGAATTGCAAACGACCGTAGTACACGTCAAGCCCGCCCCCGACCGATACGGAGTCCGAGATGCGCCATGACACCGTGGGAGAAGCGTCTATCACCGACATTTCGGTAGATATAGGAAACAGCCCGCCATTATCCCACTGCGTCTGACGTCCGAACGGGACATGCACGCCGAACCCCAGAGCAAAATCCGTTTCCTTTAACGGCCAGGCGAGGGCAAACCCGGGCAGAAAACCCCACGGCTTATCCGTCTCCGTCCGTCCCAACGCACCGCTATAGTCCGCATGGCTGTAACCGACCAGTGTGGAAATTTGCACCTGCCGCGACGGGATGTCGACCAGATTGGCCGGGTTGTAAAACACTGCAGACGCGTCGTCAACCCATACGATATCGTTTCCCGCCTTACCCAGCGCCGCCGCCGTGTCAGGAGGATTGCGAAACCCGTCCGCCCAAAGGACGTGTGTCCAAATCCCTGCCACCACAAAAACCGATCCGCCTAAAACACCCAACCGTGTCATAAAACATTCTCCTTTATCATGCCTCACCCGTACAAATCCGAACGGCCCCTACACAAACCAATAACCTTTTTCCTGTACACGCACAATCTATGCCACCTATAACCAGTGCTCGTTAATAGAGCCTAAACGTTACCCTGCTACTAAATCGGCTCTTTCAAAGGGAGTAACCCGCATAAGCCTGTGTGTGTCCAAAAACGTACATTTATAGGATGTAGTTCACGTTTTAGTCCTAAACGCACATTTTTGAACAACTTATTCCTTTTGGAGTGGACAATCACCCCGTATTAATGCAAAACTAGTGGTCAAAATTATGAATAATATCTATCATAACGATGAACGTCGCGCAGTCGTCACCGGAATCGGAGTCGTTGCGGCCAACGGTATAGGTGTGGCTGACTTTTGGAGAACCCTTATCGAAGGGCAATCTGGGGTTGGTCCGATCACGTTGTTCGACGCTTCCAAATTTCCCAACCGCATTGCCGCTGAGGTGAAGGAATTTGACCCCAAGCGTTTTTTTCCACCGTCTGTCAAGTGGAAGCGCATGGCGAGGCACACGCAATTCGCCTTGGCCGCATTAGACATGGCACTGACAGACGCTGCGTTAGGCAGCGCCATTGAGAAAGCCGTTCGCCCGGTGAGTGTGTCCATTGGCGTCAGTACCAGCGCCATCGAGGTAGTCCAGCGGGTTGCATACATCGTACAGGATGGTATCACGGACCGGGTACGACCGGGACAAGTCTGGGCCTCTCAACCGCATGCCGTGTCCGCCACGTTAGCCGAATATCTAGGTACGCGCGTAGCGTTTCAGACGGTGGCAACAGCGTGTAAAGCGGGATCGGACGCGGTGCTGGCGGCAGCCTCCGCGATCCAGACGGGGCAAGCGGATATTGCGATTGCCGGCGGAACCGATGCGTCGATCACCGCAACCACCTGTGGCGCCTTTTGTGCGAGTCGGTTGTCCTCGGCCCGCAATGACGACCCGCAACACGCCAGCCGTCCCTTTGACCGTGACCGCGATGGCGGCGTGCTGGGTGAGGGCGCGGGTGTTGTGGTACTTGAAAGTCTGGCTCACGCGCGTGCCCGCAGTGCGCATATCTGGTTGGAAGTGTGCGGCGGCGCGTCATACCCCGACACGTTCGAAACACAACCGGCCGAAGGCCTAGGCACCTGCATGACACTGGCCCTGGCTAACACGAGGTTAAGCGGGGATGCGATCGACTACGTGTGCGCGCATGGTCCAAGCGACCCGGTCATCGACCGCGTAGAGACGGCCATGCTCCGTAACACGTTCGGTCGCCACGCCTATCGCATCCCGATCTCGTCCATCAAAGGGGTCACTGGCAATCCGCTCGCGGCGGCAGGCCCCTTGGAACTGATCACCTGCGCGCTCGCGATGCGCGATGACCTGATCCCTCCGACGGCCAACTATACGACGCCCGACCCGACGTGTGATCTTGACTACGTGCCTCAAGCACGCCGAACTCGGATCAAACGCGCCCTTATCAACGTACATGGCATGGGCGGCGGCAACACCACACTCATCGTCAGCAGGACACCGCGATGACAAACCCCTTCATCATCGCGCTGCCAAGTGTTATCGCGGTCAACCTGCTGTTGGGTACGATCGTGTTTTTCACCCATATACGCCGGTTGGCAAACCGCGTATTCACCATCCTTTCACTCTTCATCGCTCTCTGGCTGACCTGCCAATATTTCGGCTCGACAACGTTGTCTGAGGCGTGGCTGATGTTCTGGATCCGCCAGGCCTGCGTCGCAAGCTTGTTCATGCTGTTTTTTTTCATCTGCTGCAAGGCACGGTGGCACGGCCAGAGGAGACGTTCGTCCACTTGTTGCGGCAATCATGGCTGTGGTTTGTAGCGACGGTCGCCATTGCCGTTTTGTGTCAGACCCGCTTCTTTCTCGTCGGCGCGCATCTTTCGACTACGGCACACGCAATCGCGGAACCGATCTACGGCCCGGGATTTATTTTATTTGTCGATTTCTGGATCATTGCCGTAGCAGCCCTGGTGTGGATTTTTTACCTGTCTATTGCGCAGGCTGAAGGCGTCCGCCGCATGGAATTGCAGGTCATGACGTTCGGTTCGTTTCTCGCGCTCGTCCCGGGTGTCCTGCTCATTCTGGTGGCCCCTCTGCTCACGGGGTCGTCACAGAGCGCACGCTTCACGCCGATTACGGTCGTGATCTGGCACAGCGTGATCGCCTACGGGATCGCTACCCGCCATATCATGGGCGTCGGCGAATTCTTGCGACGCACCATTACGTATGCGCTTCTGATCAGTTTTCTGTCGGTACTGTATGTCCTCACCTTCCGACTCATGCTCAGTCTGCCTTTTGCCGGGGAAAACCTGCGGCAAACCGCGGCCCATGTGGTCGCGGCCATCGCAATCGCCGTAACCTTTGCGCCAGCAAAAGAACTCCTCCAGCACAGGGCTAACCGACTGTTCGATGAGAGGCATGACGAGATTTCCGAACTGCTGCACCGCGGAGGCGAGCTAGCGCGATCCATTACGACGGTTGACGTGTTATTCCATGATTTCAGCCACTTGCTACAGACATCGCTCGGACTTTCCCATGTGCGGGTCTACCTGCGTTCCGGGGTTCAGTTTGTACTGCACACACGCCTAGGTACTGTCAAACCCGCTGACGTGCTCGGCGAAACTGATCCTCTAGTGCAGGCCTTACAAATCGAGAGTTATCCGCTGTTGCGCGATGTGTTACGCCGTGCAGGGGGATCGATGTTGCGAGTGCAAGCCGAGCATGCACTTACCCGGTTAAGTGCCGAAGCCGCCGTCGCCTTGAAATCAACTAATGGATTAGTCGGCTTTCTGTTGCTCGGCCGCCGTCAGAACGGACGGATTTTCGGCAGACGCGAAGAGTATGCGCTCATGCACCTCGGTGACCAAATGGGAATTGCAATTGAGAACGCCACCCTCTACACACGTCTTCAGGATACGCAGATGTACAACGAGGTTCTGCTCGACAACCTCGTAACCGGAGTCGTCGCGGCAAACACAGAAGGCTCCGTCACGGTGTGTAACCGCGAGGCTCAGCGTATTTTGCATTTGACCGAAACCGAGACAATCATGGGCCGTCCTGCGGAGGACCTTCTGCCTGAACCGATTTGGGATGAGCTGCACACTAGTCTTGTTTCCGGCCGCGATATGCGCGACCGGGACCTGATCCTGCGTCCACAGTCGCCCGACGAAAAAGCCATCCGTTTCGCAACCGCTGTCTTCGGAGGCGACGGCCGTGTCGCAGCAGGCGTGTTGCTAGTGATACAGGACACCTCTACCATCCGCAAGTTAGAGGAACAAATCCGGCGCAATGACCGGCTGGCGAGCATCGGCACGCTGGCCGCCGGAATGGCACATGAGATCAAAAATCCGCTGGTCTCTCTCAAAACGTTCGTCCAGCTGTTGCCCAGCCGATACGAAGATCCCGACTTCCGTAACACCTTCACCCCGTTGCTTGAAAACGAAGTCGACCGTATCAACTCGATCGTTTCGCAATTGCTTAACTTCTCCCGTCCGATAAAACCCACGCTGGTTCCCCTGTCGCTGCACGTGACGCTGGATACCGCCTGGCAGCTGGCCGTCCAGCAGATAAAATCCAAAGGGTTACTGTTCGAACGTCATTACAACGCCGAGTGTGACCGACTGCCCGGCGACCACCACCTGCTCGGACAGGTGTTCCTGAATTTGTTTCTCAACGGCATTGACGCCATGGAGCGCGGCGGCACGCTGACCGTGTCGACGCACACAATCAGCCAACCGCCTCAGCCCTGGCCTCACGGGCAGCAGGACACCGACGCTTGGATCGAGGTGCGGATACAAGATACCGGACCAGGTATTGAACCGGATGACCGGCAACGGATCTTCGACCCCTTTTTCACAACCAAGGCCAATGGCACGGGCCTGGGCCTTTCAGTCGCACATGGAATTGTCCTCGAACATCAAGGGGTGATCAACGTGGTAAGCTCACCCGGAAAGGGTACGTGCTTTTGCGTCCTGTTGCCATTACTTGATGCCTCAGGCGAAAATAATAAGCATGAACAGAAAGGAGAGGCATGACAACATCTGCAACAACGTTTTTATTGTTGACGTGTGATTTAAAACTGGCCCAACGGCTGACTCGGGCCGTAGGCGGATTGACCGACATTCACGTAACTTCCAACCACGTGGAGTGGACGCGCGAACAAAGGACACCCACGGTCCTGCTGCTCGATTTGCGACATCCTGAAGCCGAAGCAGCCCTCGGTGACGCAGTGCCAGAGGCACGCGCCGAAATCGTCGCTTTCGGCGTGCCGGAGTCCGACCCGTTCCTGGCCTGTCACGAGGCGGGCGTGTTCGCGGTGGAACCGTTGGATGTGCCCGCTGAGCACCTGCGCCAAACCCTTCGCCAAACCATCCTTCTGCATCAGGCTCAAGAAGAATTGAGCGTGTTGCGGCAGCAGCGTGCCATCTGCACAGCGGAACCGCTGCCGCTGGCGGACGAGCCAGCCCTGAATCTCGCGCCCCTGTATGAATTATGGCGTGCTTCACGCCATTTTCACGACGTCCAGAAGCTCCTCGACCAATTGGTTGAAGGCGTCGCAACCGCCGGTCGATTCGCACGCGTCGGTGTGTTCGCCCGTTTGCATGACGAGACGGATTACCGCTTGTGGGCAGGGCTCCGCTGTTTGGACAACACCGACTCGCTATCGTTTGAGCCGCTTGATCAGTTCGTGCGCTGGCTTGAGCGCCACGCGCATCTCGTCTGCCGCGCCCACCTGGCTCATGTGGACGACTTCCGCGACCGCCGGCTGCTGCAACATGTACTGGATGAGGCAGGTGCTGAAATCATCGTCCCGCTACTCAGCAAACGCGGCCTGCTCGGCTGGATCTTCGTCGGACACCGCTCCACGGGCATTCCGTTTGTGTCGCGTGACCTGACCGATCTGACCTTCATCGGCGAACAAGTCGCCACGCTGCTGGAAAACGCACTGCTGGTTGAAGAGCTGGCCGTTCAGAAGACACTTGCGGAAAATCTGCTGGAAGCCATCCCCATCGGTATTCTGGCCGTATCGGAGGATGGCGTGGTCCGCTGGTTCAACCGTGCGGCGGAACAGATCCTGGGTGTGTCCGCCGCAGAAACCATTAACCACCCTGTGGAACAGTCAGGGAGTCGGATGGCCGACATGATCCTGCGGACGATCCAGGATGGGGCAACACCCGCGCCAATCACATGGACTGACTCCGCAAGCCGGCGTACAATCCGAGCCGACTCGCACCGTATCGGCAACGACGGAACCTCTCTGGGAGCGATGTTGTTGCTCTCCGACATTACGCATGAACGGTTGCTGCGGGAGGAGCGGGAGGAGTTGGAGCGCCATACATTCTGGAATGATCTCGCAGCCGCAATGTCACACGAGGTACGTAACCCGCTGGTTGCTATCAGCACCTTCGCGCAACTTCTACCCGAGCGGTACAACGATCCGGAATTTCGCCAGCAGTTCTTTGATATCGTCACCGGAGAGGTCAACCGCCTGAATGCGATTATCACGCAAATCAACACATTCGCACATCCGCCAAAACTCGTTTTCCGCCCGATTACACCGGGTGAGCTCGTGGCGCAGGCATGTGCGCGTGCCAAACAACTGGCGGGGTCAGATAAATGCGTCGTGACGTGTGAGATTCAGGAGCACCTGCCGACACTCACAGCCGATGCCGACGCGTTGATTGACGGCCTTGCCCATGTGTTGCTCAACGCGTATGAGGCGGTTCTCGACCGGCCGTCACCACGCATATGTCTGCACGTTCGTTGCGCCGGCATTGATGAGCGCCGTGCCATCGTATGTGCGATTAGCGACAACGGAGCGGGCATCGCTCCGGACATGCTAGGCAAACTTTTTTCACCGTTCAGCACCACCAAGTTGCGCGGGCTGGGACTGGGGTTGCCGCTGGCGCGACGCGCGGTCGTCGACCATAGTGGCCGCATCGATGTCGACACGACAGATCAGGGAACGACAGTTACCATCACACTGCCATTGGAGGGAGATCCGCATCATGCAAAAACTCTTGATTGTTGACGACGAACGGGGTAGTCGCGAATCCCTGAAACAAATCTTTTCGCACGAGTACACCGTATTCTCCGCCGCATCGGTGGCCGAGGCTCAAACGGTACTGTCGCGCGAACAGGTGGATCTCGTCCTTCTGGATGTCGTGATGCCCGGCCGAACCGGAATCGACCTGTTGCGTCAGATTCATGTCGACCAACCCGATCTGCCCGTCATTATGGTCAGTGCGTTGACTGCCATTCCGCCCGTGGTCGAGGCCATCCGCCAAGGGGCTGTCGATTTTATCGGCAAACCGTTCGACGTGGATAACATCCTCCATCTAGTGCGACGGGCACTCGAGACCAAGCGGCTCCATCGACAAGTCGCCGTCTTGAAGACCGAACTGTCAGCAGCCTTTCCAACGCAGCAGATCGTCGGGAGCAGTCCTGCTTTTTCAGCCGCAATTGCCCAGCTGCGACAGGCTGCCTTAACCGATGCCACCGTGCTGATTCAGGGCGAGAGTGGAACAGGTAAAGAACTTGCTGCCCGCCTGTTGCACACGCAGAGCCCTCGTCGCGACGAGCCGTTCGTCGCCGTCCATTGCGCAGCCCTCCCCGATAACTTGCTGGAGAGCGAGTTGTTCGGACACGAGAAGGGTGCGTTCACCAATGCCAACCGTCAGAAACCCGGACGATTCGAACTGGCCGGATCGGGAACCCTGTTTTTTGATGAGATTGGGGAGATGTCAACTGCCACACAAGTCAAGCTGTTGCGCGTACTGCAAGAGCGCGAATACATGCGGGTCGGCGGAACCCGACTGCTTCGCACCAACGCCCGCATCGTCGCGGCCACGGCCCGAGACTTGCGCAGAGAGTCCACCAGAGGGGGCTTCCGCAAAGATCTCTACTACCGCATCAACGTAGTACAGGTCCGTCTGCCTCCGCTCCGCGAGCGACGTGATGACATCCCGCTGCTACTCACGCATTTTTTGGGGCAACTTGGACCCGCCCTGCACGCCGTAACCCGCGGGTTTGAGGCCGAGGCCATGTGCCGGCTGTGCGCGTATGCCTGGCCCGGAAACGTCCGCGAATTACGAAACGTGGTCGAACGCATGCTGGTGCTCCACAGAAGCGAGCCTGTGATCTCCGTTTCAAGGCTACCGGAAGAGTTTCACGCAGAGCCGGAGTACGGTAAACCGGTTGTGGCGAAACCAACCGTCCCCACGGTCTCCGCTGCTGTCTCGCCTCTCAAGCAAGGCATGACCCTCGAAAATGCTGTCAGTGCCTACGAGCGTCAACTGATAGCCGATGCCCTGCACCAGGCTGATGGTGTACAGACACGTGCCGCCAAAGACCTCGGAACGACTCGCCGCATCCTTCGCTATAAAATGGAAAAACTCGGTCTTGCAGACCCTGAGCCATAGGATCGGTTAGGACACAACCACACACCTTGAACCCTGTTACGGTGGGCGTTGGGATTACACCCCTTAGAGCTAATTTTCAAGGTCAAAAGATGATTCTAAGGACTTTCTTGCCGCTTTGACAGTACCATCCGAAAGCCCTCAGATACATCGTGTGTCATGCACCATCTGCATGCTGATTCCAGCTCGTCGGGAGTCGGTGTCAATGCGCGGAGATCCTCAATGTGGTTCTATCAAGCGACTTTTGCATTACATATACCTGTAGTAGTGATAATAAATACTATTAGTATGCATATATTCTCGCGTCAATCGAATTTTGTTACAGAGCAGTGGAAACGGCGCATCTGCAGTTTGGTGCGTTAGCGTAACCAAAATCAAAGCATGATTGCGTCTTTCAAGTGTAGGTCCGGTTTGCAACCGGACTGTCCCGATACAATCGGGACCTACGTTGCGTAGAGGGCAGCCGAGATTCTTACTTACACTTTACACAAAGTACCGTTCAGCCCCTTTACGCTGTGTAACGCGTAAACATAATCCCAAGAACATGCTCTGCAGCTGGTGCTGAACAGTATTGATTGCTGCGCAGGATGAAAGCTCCCGATAGCACAACAATTATCTCAACAGCAGTAATCTTTGAAGTATGCATTGACGGCAACTATCATATTATGAGAGTATCTAGTTATGGATGTTGCAAGATACAGAGCGGTCCAGAAGTGAGCTGATGAGTTGGATGGCGTATTCACGATTGCCGATCTGAAAGTCGTACTCAATGAAAATGCTGAGGCCACTCTCTATCATGTTCTGGGAAAACTCGCCCGGGAAGGCATGCTAATCAAGGTGAAGCGCGGCATGTATGCCACCCCGGAGACAAGCCTGACAACGCTTAGCAGCAGGATTGCCCCTGAATCCTACATCTCAACCGGATAATAAAACGTAGTTCGTTGCATCCATTGCAGTTATAGAGACAAAATCAAAACCATTATCAGTTTGCCATCAGCGGCACTATCTGATAAATTTCAATTATTAAATATGGAATTATCTTTATGTCGAAATTCATCAGTATTCTTTTTACTTTAATTCTCATCTGTACTGCGGGTCTCTCAATAGCAGAGGACCTCTCCATCAGACCAAAGAATTTTATCGTAACCCCCTCCACCGGTCCAATCTGCGAGATAATTGTACACAATAAAAGCACCTCCGCTTACCAAGGCACTATAACACCCGAATTTATAAAGGGCTGGAAGGTTGCTCCGCTCTCGCAGAGGGTCGAACTCAATGCGAATGAAACAAAGCTGATCCCGTTCGCAATCGAATCCGGCACCGATCTGGTGGCCAACATATATCCGGTAACCGTAAGCGCTGAGGCAGGCAGTACCAAGACCGTTGTTAAGGTTGATGTAGTCTGCGCCAGCACCCCCTACTATAAACCCGTAATTGATGGAAAACTGGATGAGTGGGCCGATGCCATACCGATAAAATTTATGACCAAAGGCAAAAGTACAGTTGTCAGAAGCTACTGGAATAAGGAGCAGTTCTCTCTGGCAGTCGAGGTGGAGGAGGATAAACTGATTGGCCTGACCGATGCTGACCAGAAGATAGGCCTGGATGCAATCCAGTTTGTACTCTCGCCAAAGAGCGGTGCTGTTACTGAAAGGCATGAGTTTCTGGCGGCGGACTCGGCCTCCATCTGGAAAGCAGACCGCTGCTTTCAACTTGCGCAGAATGGCAAATCGCCTGACGAAAAATCCGAACTCGCAGATTTAATCTTGAAGGAAGCTAAGATTAAGGTCAGCCGATCTGGCAGCATCACAACCTACGAGTTGAGCATCCCCATCAAACCCATGCAGAACCTGCGCGCCACCGCCGGACGCGAGTACTGCTTCAACCTGCTGGTGCACGACCCCGATGGCACCGGCATACGCGATCTGGGCAGCGTCATGAATCTTAGCACGAGCGAACGAAACAAAGATAGCTGGAGCAACTGGAAATTTGCGAAGTGGAATGGATATGTGCCCTATGGCATCGGAATTGAATTCGGATTCTGCTCATCGATTCACTGAAAAAATTTTGCTACCCCATTTTTTTCCCGCCAATCTCCGCGAATCTCTGTTGCGTTTTTAATTTTTTTAACGTTAATCACTAAAAATTAAAAACGCAGAAGCAAATGATGTTTATAGAAGCACATAGTTCTACTCACATAAGGAATATGAGATAAAAAATATTTCTATTGATGTGGGAATTTTAAGTGATTAACGACCCCGCCATGCGGGGATAAAATTACCTCATCTATTCGCGGAGATTCGCGGGCAGATAATAACAAAGAAAGAGAGATACTTATGAACAAACTGATGATTTGCATGACCGCCGCGAGTGCGGCAATATTAACCGGTTGTATGACCGATAAAACAACCCTGAACACACCCCCTGCCACAGATGGCGGCGGCATTGTAATGAAAACCGCCATGATTGAAGAGCAAAACCCTTTTCAAGCCGGTGTAACCGCGGCCACAAAACTCTTCAGCAGCCTCAATGGAACGCAGCCACATGCCATTCTGATGGTGGACTGCTATGATTCAAAGAAGGCAAAACGGCAGGCCATTGCCGGCGTGGCAACAGTATTCCCTAAAAAGCTTATTTTTGGCGGAGCGGTATACGGCATGTATACCCAGGAAGGTGCTCTCGATACCGATGGCCTCTCGCTGCTGGCTCTGGCCGGCGAGGGACTCCAGGTGCAGGCGGCCCTTACCGAGAACATGGGTGCCGCCGGTCTTTCAATGGAAACTGAGAAAGATGCACTCGTCAGCGCTCTGAATGCAGGCGGAGCCGATCTTGCCCAGAAGATCACAGATGTATCTGCCGCCGACTTGATGATAGTAATGGCAGATGCCCACTCACCCAAAAATCAGTATCTCATCGATGGCATCCAGAAAATTGCCGGCAAAAAACTTCCTATTACCGGTGGTTCATGCAACAAAAATGATGGCCTGACCTATATCTACTATCGCGGTGAGCTCTATAAAGACGCCGCAGTTGCTCTTGCTCTGAATGGAAAAATGAAGGTTGCCCAGTCGGGACGTCAGGCTAAATCTAACGACAAAGTCATCTCTACCGCCAACGAGGGCTCAGCTACCGCTGTTAAAGCGCTGAAAGTCAAACCGCTCGTTCTGCTGGCTTATGACTGTGCCGGTCGCATGGGCAAGGTTGATAAACTTGATGACGAACTGAACGCCATCAAGGGCAACATTGATGCATCTGTGCCGATCTTCGGCTGCTACTGCGCCGGTGAGTTCGGACCAGCCGACACAACAATCGAAAAATCGGATGGCACCAGCACCGGCCGTGGCTGGCATGTGATGTTCTCCCTACTGGGCAAATAATGGCTGGAAAAAGTGCGGGAAGAAGTTCTAAAGTGCGAGAGTTCTAAAGTTCAGATATTGTTCGTAAAAGTAGGTCCGGTTTCCAACCGGACAATCCCGATAAAATCGGGATCTACAATGCTGATATTACTTTTTCATCTCAAACGGTCGAGAGTTTACGACTGTTCCAAAGCTAGCTTTTAGTTGCTTTCTCTCAACAACTTATGAATGTGGTCGCCTAAGTTTCTTCTATTAGCGCAAAATCCGGTTGGATTGACTGGATGTAGCCCGCTCGCGCCGCGAACGCGGTTCCGAGCGTAAAAGCACTGTCCGCTTTGAAACCCCACCCTATTCGTGCTGACAACCCCGATCCACAGTTGCGGCGCAACTGGGCTACATGTAAATAGCTCCATGCCTGCGCACATTTGAAGAATCCAACCGGATTTTGCGCTAATAGCTCGCACAGAGGCGCAAAGACACGTAAATAATTGCTGCGTAGATGTTTAGACAGGATTAACATGATTAAGAATAATTTACAATACTTTCTTTGTGTTCTTTGCGCTCTTTCGTGGATAAGAATTAGCGTAGCAAAGACATCCTGTTAAACTCGTCAAAAACCTCTCACCCGCCGAAGGCGTATATATTTAACCTCCCTGATTTTTCTGCCTTCTCTTAACACGCTAAGCACCCAATCATGTTAATCATGTTAATCCTGCCGTGCCACGGCGTAGCCGTAGGCGTAGACGGGTCAAAAAAAAAATTGGTTGCGGCTATGCTGCGCTACGTACTCTGTGCTCTCATAGTAAAAAAATCTTTGCTGTTCATTTTTCTCACTGTGAGCTCACAGAGAACACAGAGTGATTGCTTCCTCCTACGCTCTTCGAGCCACGGCGTAGCTGAAAACGAAGCAGGGTGGCTAAAAACCAATAGCCACGGCAACTCCGGAGGTTATTGCTTCAAGTTGACCTTCAGTGATATGCCCAAGTTTTCTTTTGAATCGTTCAAGCGCCACTGTTCTGATTTGAAATGCGTTAGCCATAGAATTCTTAGTCAGCCCATTCTCTCTAGTTGGCGCAATTCGCGTCATCCACAAAATGCCATCAAAATGATTTTTCCACTCTGTAACCGGCACAATGATACGCAGAGGCAGACCAACATCAAACTCAGCATTAATCACAATTACCGGTCTAGTCTTGCAAATTTCCGAACCACGCGTAGGGTCGAGTTCAACCAACCACACTTCAGCTCTTTTTGGATTAACCCTACTCATTCCAGAACTCCTCAGTTAGAGAGTCCTGATTAATCTGATCGCAATTTTCTTTATATATCCCTGCCACTCTCTTTGCCGCCTGCTTAAGGGCCGTGACACGTTCATTCTCAGGTAGTTTTCTTATCCGTTCCGCTTCAGATTCAACCAGCAGACCTTCCGTCCTCAGTTTTTCTTCAAGTTCAGGAAACCACTGAACCACTTTCCTTGAAGCTATAAGACCTTCGGCCACGGCCCTTAAAGCTGATTGCCTCAATCTGACTGGTTGTTCATTACCATTAAAAACCTCTGGTTCTCTCTCTCGCCAACCTCTCTCATCAAGAATAGCCCACAGTTTTTGCGAGTGTGCCTTGTTGATAACTCCATGAGCCGAAACGGCATAGAGCCATGCAGCCGCACTTAAACCATATTTTTCCTTCAGTAGCAGCAACTCCGATAATGTCAGGTTGCGCCGTTGCTCTCCCAGCTCTTCAATTACTTTTTCAGGTGGGACAAGAAATGAAGAGGCAAAACGATGCGCCAGCTTCTCCCCCTGTATATCACCATTCCCGGAATCCATCAGAATATGACCTAATTCATGAAGAAGATCAAAGCGCAAGCGATCCACCGGCACCGTGCTATTAACAATAACTAGTGGATATTTTTTGTTAATCCTAGCTGACAGCCCGTCAAAAGAAATTGTCGGTTCTCTATTATAATGAACAATCAGAATACCGTGAGATTCAAAACACTGCGTCACACTATCAACAGGACCTTTGCCTAACTTCCATCGTTTTCTTAAATCAGCGGCAACGCCATCCGCATCACTCAAAGAAGAGACCTTTCTTCGAACAGGAATGTCTGCCCTCATCGAATGAGGTATCAAGTCACAGACCTGCACATATTTTTCGGCCTCCTTCGCGGAGTAGGCCATAACAGACTCTCGTTTTCTCTCAGCAAGTCCAGTTTGAGCACGAAAAGAAAACCACTCTATATCCACAACAGGCGTTTCAAAAAAATAACCAGAAGTCACCCCATACACAGAGGCAAGAGAACGTAAAATATAAGCGTTGGGCATACGCTTTCCTCTCTCATAATTTGACAGAGCCGCCCGTGTAACATTACATCCACCCTCTTTTACTTTTAACGCAACCTGATTCAAAGACAAGCCACAGGCTAGCCTAGCATTCTTGAGCCTCTCTAAGTTCATTGTAAGTTTCCCCCTTCAAGTGTTGACAGTTATCGCATATTATTTATCATTTGTCAACAACTAGCTTAACCCAGAGGCACCCCCTTTTTTTCTCATTATGAGCTCACAGAGAACTAAGCGCAGCATAGCCGCAACCAATTTTATTTAACATGGATAGACAGGATAAAAAGGATTAAGATAATTGTTACATATTTTTTTACTACGAAATGAGCGAAAGGGTGCGTTGATAAGGTAAGGTAAAAAGATTATTCACTATGAGGGCACAGAGAGCACAGAGAATGAGGTAGGGTAGTGAGTGGTTATGGATATAGCGTAGCAATAACTTTTGTGTTCTATGTGATCTTTTGTGGACAGATCATTTAAGGGAATAATTACGAACGAATTCCGTATGTAGTACAGGCTTTAGCCTGCCGGGTTGAGCGATGACACTGGGGATAAACCAGCACGCTGAAGCGTGTACTACAAACGGTAGCGTGATAAAAAAAAAGCCACTTGCTCCGGTAAAAATCCCAGAGCAAGCAGCCACTAAGCAGTTATTCGTGATTCACTACCTGATGAGGATTATCGTCCCAGAGGGCACATAATTCTCGGAGCTGATCTCCATCAAGGCCGAGTAAGCGGGGGCACTTGTGCTCGAGGTCGCTTCAACACGGAACAGCGGTGTGTTGGTATAAAGTGACGTGATATCCAGACTGGAAAATTTAGCCCCGTCGATATCGTCCCAGGTGCTGCCGGTCGTGCTCTTCTGCCACTGAATGTTGACAAATTCATTCGTCACGCCAAGCGTCATCGTCTCCACGAAGATCTCACCGCCGACTGAGGGAGGAAGGGTGTCAACAGTATCCAATGTCACGTCATCCAGAAAGGCGGACGCGGCAGTGCACTGAAGCTGGATATTAAGCTGTTGGCTTGGCACTCCGCCTGTAAAACCGGCTGCATCAATGTTCCAGCTGAAAAGCTGCGGGGCGGTCATCGGCACGCCGTCCACGCTCGTCGAACCGCTGTCCCACAGGACCGTTCCGTCAGTCTGGCGCAACTGCACACTGAAGGCTTCGCCACTCCCGCTCCAAGACATTTCATGCCCGGTAAGGCTGAGGATGTATTTATCGCTCGCCGACCAGTTGTGGCCCAGGTCCTGGTCGACTTTGCCAGTATTACCGAAGTACAGGAGTTGGTTACCATTTGGCGAGTAGGTCCAGGAGTTAGCACCTTCGTTCCACTCAGGCACGGTTGTCCAATCACCACCGTTATCGGCGCTGAAGTCACCGTTGTTAATCGTGATCGACTCAGCACTAGCTGATCCGACCGAAAATCCAACAAGCCCAATCGCCACGAGGGCGGTGCTCAATACATTTGTGATCTCTTTTCTTGTAGTCATCATCTCTTCTCCAATTAAATCTTTAATTTCTTCATAAACATGGCGTTATCCGCTTGCGACTACCATCAATTGATCCTGACAAGTTTTCCTTCGGGTGTATCCTCAACGGTCACCTTCATGGCCTCCGAGTAGGCGGGTGGATTCGCGCCGGAGGTCGCCTTAACCCGGAACCAGGGGGTGGCGGCGTAAAGCGTTGTAACATTCAACTCGGTAAATATGGCCCCGCCGACTTCACTCCAGCTGCTGCCGTCTGAGCTCTGCTCCCACTGAATAGAACCTTCGTATCCTGCTACAGCAAGATTGAGATCCTCAAGAAAGAGGTCTCCGCCCACCGAGGGGAGTGCATCTTTTTCATCCTCCAGTGTTACATCGTCGATATAAGGAGTCCCGGTCACGTACGCGATCCGGATGTTAATTTGGCTGCCTTCCACCACGCCAGCGCCGCTAAATGTGCTCGCATCTACGGTCCAGCTATGGATGTGATTGGTTCCCGCATATTCATTGTTATTGATTACCGTGCCGGTTACATCGATCGCCCCGCTGTCCCAAAGAACCGTTCCGTCGGTCTGGCGTAGCTGGACTTTGAATTCGGTCGTACCGGTAACCCAACCGGCGTTCTGCCCGATAAGGCCGATGGTAAAAACGTCATCCGAGGCCCAAGTCTTTCTTGCGTCCAAATCCTGATTGACCGCCGTATTTGCAGCACCCAAATATAAACACCGGTTAGCTTGGGGTTTGTAGGCGGTCCCGGCATCATCGACAAACACAGAAGCTGCATTCTCTTCAGTCCAATGATGTACATTATGGAGGTTGCCTCTGCCGGCACTACCGTCTGCCTCTTCAAAACCGGGATTGCGGATTGTGAGCTCGGCCGCGTTAGCCGACCCAATCGTCAGCCCGATCATCCCCACAGCCAAAGCCGTGATGCTAAATAACTTTGTGATTCGCTTTATTGTCGTCATTCTCTCGTCTCCTTTTGAATTATTTTTTACAGAAACCTGCGTCATTTTTAAATTACACTAATATGATCCCATACCGAATACTTGACATCCCATTAAACATATGCTAAAAGCCATAATCATGCATACAAGAGATTTGATACTCAAGGGACTGCTTGAATCCCGCGTAATTGCAGATGACTATCCGGAAATGGCCTTCTGCGGAATTGAGATGACAGGTTTTACACGCGTGCTCTCCAATCGCACACGGTGGTCGAGGGAGTCGGAACGCGAATTCAGCCATCTACATATAACCATCTCCGGAGAGGCCAAATGCCTTGTGAATGGACGCTGGGTCAGCCTGCCTGCCCGCTCGGTTTATATGGTGCCGCCGGGAGCCGAATGGGCATGGCGCTACGAGGCAGAAGATGCGAGACCCTGGGAGGTTCTATTCGTTCGGCTCCGATCCGAGTTCCGATGCCCTATCCCTGCGGGTCAGGATAGAGCTTATATGATCCGAGACTGCGACCCGACAGATTTGCTGTGGACATTCCAACAGCTCTATAGAGAGTCACTGGCTAAAGGGCGTCCACCTGTTATAACAAACCTGTCGGAGATGATTGCACACTTTGTGCGTGAGCTCATTGACGAAAATGAACATCATTACCGCCTCTCAAACCTGTGGATGAGCGTATCCCGTGACCTTGCCCGCCATTGGGACATCGGCTCCCTTTGTCGCGAAACGGCAATGAGTCAGGAGAAGCTGCGCCTTCTCTCGCATAAGGAGACAGGGAAAAGTCCGATAGCGCAAGTCACTCATTTACGTATGCGGCAAGCCGCTGATCTACTGAGAGCGGGAGAGTTGAATGTGCAGCAGATCTCTCAAATGGTAGGTTACGAAAATCCATTCAACTTCT
>Ga0307990_1000583_pt1 | contig 32284 bp, 14 predicted proteins | sample EllFjometagen129_FD_203168 | JGI IMG/M metagenome (GOLD analysis project Ga0307990, IMG submission 203168) | Marine microbial communities from Ellis Fjord, Antarctic Ocean - #129 | ecosystem: Environmental > Aquatic > Marine > Unclassified | place: Southern Ocean | collected 2014-10-08
GAGCAGCGTGTCACCATAGTAGAAATCGCAGGCATTGGCGTCGAAGTTCATGACGATCCTCAACTGAACCCACTGATCCCGGAGCAACGGCGCTTCGGTACGGCTCCCTGAGGTCAACTCATTGACATACACCAACCCAGTCGTGCAGTTGCTCAACAGGGTGCCCAGCCAGGCGGTATCGTCCCAGCTTGTTCCGTAGGAAGTCAGGGGACCAAAATGCATAAGCCCATCCGTACCAGTAGGTACATACTGCATCACGGACGCCACATACACACCGTTCTCCACCATCGGCCAATTTGGCACCACGTCATCACGGGTTCCCATGATCTCCAGAGAGTTCGACCCACTGTACGCCACAGTATTCGTGATCTTGGCGGCCCATTGGGCATCTCCGAACCAGCCTTCCCAACCAGGCACGTCTTGCATGCTTGAGCCCACTGCCAGCGAGTCAAAATCATTGACCAGTGACACGGTCTCTACTGGCTCCGGAGGTGTCTGACGCAGAGTGATATCGTCAATCAAGAGCATACCGGACGCCCCATTGCCATCCATACCGATCGCCAGCGTTGTGACGCTCTGGGGGTTGATACCCAGGGTAGACAGGTCGATAATCCAGGTCTTCCAGGTTCGCGCAGCAATATCCGTGGGTTCCAGTGAATAGGTTACCTTGACACCGTTGATCTTGGCATACAGGGTGCCGGTGTTGTCGGCCTCGCCAAAAAATGCGATGCTCAGCAGCTTTGCCCCGCCCACGGTCCAATCCTGAGGTGTGGCAAATGTGCGCTTCGTCTCTGAAGCCACATTATCAGTATTGTTATAGTAGAACGGCATGGACTGAAGACTGCCGGCAATCGTTCTTTCGGATTCCATGATATTGCCATTGTAGTATTCACTGGCCACGCTCCAGATATCATGCCCCACGCCAGCACCGGTACCATTACCATTATACCCGACAGAGAAGAACTCATCAGCGGAATAGCCAAATCCATCAAGCCACACCTGGAAGGGACGATCGGGGCTGTCGTTGGTGTAGCTCTCAAAATCATCAACAATCAATGCGTCCACAGTAGAGAAGCTCCACACAGAACCCGACCACACAGGTGTGACCTCTGCCTCATTGACTTCATCCACAGACCAGTAATAGGTCTGGCCCATTTCAGCATCAAAGGCACTGAGGTCTACACTGTTGGTATTGGAGGTCACAGAAGCGGCCAGACCATCAGCCACCTCATTGGGATCTGTGCTGAGATAGACGGTACTTTGAGCAACTCCACGGCCTGCACGCCAGGACAAAACAGCGTCAGGCGAAATGTCCACTGATCCGGACTCAGGCATCGGCGTACGAGCGGCAGCAGGGATCATGGAGAACTGAACTTCACTCAGACCATAGGACTGCATGAATCCACCAAAGTTGCTTTGGATATTCAAACGAACCATCTTGGCCGCCACACCACCCAGGTTTATTTCATCGTACTGATTATAGGTGGGTGACCCGGGTGCCCGACTGAACTCATTGGCATCTTCAATTACATTCCAGGTCTCGCCATCCTCAGAATACATAATTTCAACGCCCATCACGCCGTAACCAATAAAGCCTTCTGCAGCGCTATTTGAATTCCAAACGGTCATGATATCCAGCTTTTTGACGCCATCAAATTCATATTGAATCCAGGGCTCCATATCACCCATGGCCGTGAACCACATCGTTTCAGTTTTGATGTCATGTGACTCATCTTCACCCAGCCCAGACCCATCAAGGGTCTTTTGAGGCAATGAAAATTCACTGGAGGAACTGGAGGCCGTGGCAATAATCTCAGAGCCTGCTATGGGAATCGAATAGGGCTCCACTTCAAAGCTCCAGACGCTGCCTTTATATACAGTCTTATCCGCAGTGCCATTGACTTCATCTACACGCCAGTATACCGTTTTTCCAAACTCAAGGCGACCCGGATCAAATGAATTGACATCCAGGCCTGAGGCTGTGGGCACCGTGCCCTCATCCACCTCTTCAAAACTCTCACCCACGTACACATTGTGGGTCGCGGCAAACTGGCCAGGGACCCAGCTAAGGTTTGAATCACGCAACACATCCGATTGTTCATCATCCGGGCTGGGATCTTGAGCCCTTGAAGGATCACCGCCATCCACGATCACGCCCATGAATCTCGCGCGGGATCCATCCGCATCCGTGTTGGTGTAGTGGTAGGTGATCGTGTTATATGCGCCCCCTGTGGAGAAGGTGAAGCTTGTGACCCAGCCCATGTTTGCCGTATCTGGGGGATCTTCCGTATATTCGGCGTCGATATCCGGTTGGCCGGATCCGCTCATCGTCAGGGACAGGGCGAAGGAATCATAGTACGTGCCGTGGATGAAGTACAGCGTGCCTGTTCCCAATCCACCGATATCGATTGTCCCTGTGATGTTCTGGGCTCCAGCCTGTGTGTCGGTCGTGAAGTCTGCAGGATCGGTATCAGGATCACTTGTGATCCAAACATCAGGCCAATTCTGACTATTATTGGTAGGCCCTGCCACATTCGCTCCTGGAGGACTCGTAATGTCCGCCACTCGGCCTTCCCCGCCATCGATCCAGGACCAGACGGTATCAGAATCTGCAGTAAAGAAACGGTAGTCCACAACAGTGCCGTCGCCAAAAATTCCAGAAACAGTCCCGTTGTCATATCCCGCTTTACCGGGAAAAACCGACAGGTTGAAAACACTCTCATTGTCCGAGACTTGAACGGTCGCCTCATAAATCAGCTCAGCCGCGCTGACCTGATGTGTGGTGGTGAAAAGGATTGCCATCGCCACGGTCGCGAGGATCAATACGGTTCTGGTTCTTGCAGCCATCTTCTTACACATGATAGTCCTCCTCATCAAAACAAAGTTTTAGCGTATCCTTCTCTGGGTACAACCCAAAGCAAAGAATAATGATTTTCTCGATTGCAGTGCTCCATCCATATCTGCCCAACACATGTGTTCCAGCTTGAGACTGCCTTGTTGCCTTCCCAAAGACCACAGATGTTTGAACTCGCTTCCAGACAATCAACTCTGTCATCAGGCCCTACAAAAGTCACCAACGCCCGGCACAAGACGCATACAATACGTCTAATCCCATAAATCGATACTAACAATTGCAGCCCCTGGGTTCAATGGTATTACAGGACTTTTCACAAAAAAACATGGCGTCAAGTTTTCAGGGACAATGTACCCTTGGCACCTGTACAAAGTTCTAATGCGTGTCAATGACTCGCAATACGCATGATTAGGGTAGGCATGAGAGATGCTTCATCTGCCTGTGACCCTGACACACTGAGGTGGTTAACTGAGGTAGTTAAGCCCTGTGAGGCGTTGAAATACACTGGCAAATTTGCGTGAGAACAGTATAGTCATGGTTTACGCGTTTAGATCGCTTCTGGTGTATCATGGATACAGTGTATATTAAGGAGAAGTACAATGGATACGGGACTGAGCCGTGTGTGTTTGACGTTTGGTTTTGTCTGGATCTTGTGGCTGGGTTCTGAGGGTCTTGCGGCCAGGCGGAATGCCCCACCTTCTGTACCAAATCTCACCCAAGGTGGAGTGAAAGATACGGGTCATGATTGGAACCTGGGGCCTACCGGGGCCCGGGGTTGGATCTGGGGATGGAAACTTGAAACCACCCACAGTCGCCAGATCCTGATCACAGAAATAGACAAAGGCTCACCCGCCGATGATCGTTTGCAGGTGGGTGACATCATCCTTGGCGTGGGCAACAGACCCTTTAGCAGCGATGCACGCAAAGCCTTTGGCCAGGCTATCACCGAAGCCGAAAAGACTGAGAACAAAGGCATTTTAAAGCTGCGTGTCTGGCGCCATGAAAAGACCATGACCGTGACGCTCAGGCTTCAGGTGATGGGCCGCTATAGCAATACGTCACCCTATGACTGCACCAAGTCCCGGAAAATTCTTGATGCCGGCTGCAGACACATTGCTGCGAACATGACAGGAAGCATCCAAGGCACGATCAATGCTTTGGCACTTTTGGCATCAGGCAAACCAGAGTATGCTCAGATCATCAGAGACTTTGCACATCGCATCGCTCCGCCAGACCTTCACCTGGATATTTCAACCAAAAACGGGATGCCTGCGTGGTCCTGGGGATATAATAATATCTTCCTCACAGAATACTATCTTGCCACGGGTGACCGGACTGTGTTGCCTGCCATCAAGGCGTATTCGGTCAAGCTAAGCATGGGGCAGAGCTTTGTGGGGACGTGGGGTCACGGCATGGCGTGGCTGGATATAAACGGCGGTAAAATGCACGGGTCACTCGGTGGGTATGGTGCCATGAATCAGCCTGGCCTGACCTGTCATTTGTCGCTCGTGCTGGCCAAAAAATGCGGCATAAAACACAAAGAGATCGACATGGCGATCGACAAGGCGAACAGGTATTTTAGCTTCTATATCAACAAGGGTGCCATTCCGTATGGTGACCATAGGCCGGGCTGGCAATGGCACGACGACAATGGCAAGGATTCCAGCAGTGCGATCATGTTCGACCTTCAGGGCATGGATGAAGGCGCAGACTTTTTCTCCAGGATGACAGTGGCTTCCTATGGTGAACGCGAGCAGGGACATACGGGCAACTATTTCAGTTACCTGTGGGGACCACTCGGTGCAAACCGTGCAGGGCCAATAGCGGTGGCCGCCTTTTTGAAAGAACAACGATGGTTCTATGATCTGGCCCGCCGATGGGATGGTAGTTTTCTGTACCAGGGCGGTGCGGCCAGTCAGGGCGGCGAGGATTCCTACAAGGGGTGGGATTGCACGGGTGAGTTCATCTTGCCTTGCGCCATGCCACTCAAGAAGCTCTATGTGACGGGCAAGGGGATCAACCAGGCCAACGAACTGACCGGCTCCGAACTTGCCCATGTCATCAAAGCAGGTAGAGGGTACACGACCTGGGGCAAAGGCCTGGAAATCTATGAGGCGAAGACCGTCAGTGATTTGCTGACGTGCTTGCGCAGCTGGTCGCCTGCAGTCAGACACCGTGCCTCTGTGACACTGGCCAAGAAAAATGCTGATGTAGTCACTGAGCTGATCAAAATGCTTGGCGATGACACTCTTTCAGCACGTTACGGGGCATGCCAGGCACTCACTGAGTTAAAGGGCCAAGGCGCCCCAGCCGTGGATACCCTGATCAAACTCCTCAGACACGATGACGTCTGGCTGCGTATCCAAAGTTGCTATGCCCTGGCCGGCATTGGCCAGCCTGCTCGCAGGGCCGTACCGGAAATGCTCAAACTGGCCGTGCGCAGGGACCCACAAGATCCGAGACAGTTCACACAACGATTCCTTGCATTCACCTTGTTCTATCCTGGCGGTGCACTGGGCAATCGTGGGCTTGTTTCGCGTGACCTCAAGGGTGTGGACCTTGATCTCCTGTATCCGGCTGTGAGAATCATACTTCGCAACGACGACGGAAGAGCCAGGTCTGCCGTTGGCTCGGTCTACAAGAACCTGACCCTAGAGGCACTGTCACCACTTCTACCGGATATCCTTGCCGCTATCGAAACCCCGTCACCCAGTGGGGTCATGTTCTCCAGCGGTATTCGCCTGCAGGGACTCGACCTGTTGGCCAAAAACAAGGTCAAGGAAGGGCTCCCCATGTGTCTCAAGACCATGGAAATTCAGAAGTGGGGTAAGAAGAGTCGTGTCAGTGCCTGCCTGAAGACCCTGCAGAGCTACGGGCCTGCCGCAGCCAAGACGATCCTACCAGAATTGAGGGAGCTGGAAAAAGATATGCTGAATCATTCGGAGGCAAAGAGTGTGCTCAAAAATGCAGCGACACAGATTCGCGAGATTATCGAACAGGCTGAGAAGGCCACAGGAAAAGCAGATTTTGTGCCGTTGAAAGAGGTCATGAACAAATAAAGATTAGGAAGGTCAAGCAGAGAATGGATAAGAGAAGAACGATCGTCCGTGTTGTCGTTGGGATGTTACTTGTGGGTGTGGTGATTGACAGTTCATTCGCCCAAGAGAATGTGTCAGAGATTCCCGGCCTCACTGCCAAGGGCAAGAAGTGGATGCCTGAGATTCCTGATTTGACGCAGGGTGGCCAAAAGAGTAATAAGCACGATTGGAATCTGGGACCCACCGGGGCTAGGGGCTGGATGTGGGGCATGCGTCTCCGCACAGACTATGCACGCCAGATTCTCATTACCCAGGTTGATCCTGGTTCGCCAGCTGACGGCCTGCTTGAGGTGGGTGACGTGATCCTGGGCATGGCAGGAAAAGCATTTGACAGCGATGCACGTATCGCCTTTGGCAAGGCCATCACCGAAGCTGAGAAAACAAAAAACCGTGGACAGCTGAAACTGGTGCGCTGGCGTAAAGGCAAAACGAAAAATGTCACACTCCGGCTCAAGGTCATGGGCTCCTACGGTCCCTTGGCCCCCATGGATTGCTCAAAGTCGCAGACAATCCTGGACAACGCCTGCAAGTACATCGAGACAAATGGTATAGGCAAAGGCATCACCGGCCATGTCAATGCCATGGGACTGCTGGCCAGCGGTCGAACGCAGTACCTTCCCATGGTGCGTGACTATGCGCACAAGATTCGGGTCAAGGATGCCTATGAGATGTCCTCATGGAACATGAGCTACATGAATATCTTCCTGTCCGAATACTATCTTCTGACCCGAGACAAGTCGGTCTTGCCCAAGATTCGAGAGATGGCCCTGTACCTGGCCAAGGGGCAGAGCCGGGTCGGCACGTGGGGACACGGCAATGCCGGGCCCGACGGGATTCTGGGGGGATACGGAGCGATGTGTCAGCCCTCTCTGTCCTGTGCGGTCTCTCTGCTGCTGAATCTAAGATGCGGTATTGACGATCCGGTCGTGGAACAAGCCATTCGCAAATCGGAAATCTTCTTTTCAACGTTTGTCGACAAGGGCAACATCCCATACGGCGATCATTCGCCAAGGGAGGTCCACGATAGTAATGGCCGCAGTTCCCTGGCCGTTATCTTATTTGACCTGCTGGACAATCCGCATGCTTATGGCTTTTTCGCACGCATGACCGTGGCCTCGTACGGTGAGCGAGAAGAGGGCCACACGGGCAACTACTGGAGCTTCTTGTGGGGTCCGCTGGGGGCTATGCGCGCAGGCCCCAAAGCAGCGGCAGCGTTTATCAAAGAACAAGAATGGTTTTTCGAGCTGGAACGTCGGTGGGATGGCGGGTTTACCTACCAGGGCGGCGCCGACATGGCAGGGTCGGAACACACCACGCCAGGGTGGGACACCACGGGCGCACGCATTCTGATGTATGCCATGTCCCTACAAAAACTCCATGTGACAGGTAAAGGCCTAAAGGTAGAAAAGGCCCTGACCGGCAAGGATCTTGAAGAGACGCTTATGGCCGGGCGGGACTACAGCACCTGGTTCAGGGAGGGATACATCCGCACGGATTCCTACGATGCGTTATCGAGTGATGAACTGATCAAGCGATTGCATACCTGGTCTATGCCGATGCGCATCCGCGCGGCCAAGGCGCTGGCCAAAAAGGCAGGCGATTCTATTGCCCCGTTGAAACAGATGCTCAAAAGCAAGGACCGCAGTATTCTGTTGGGCGGCATATACGGTCTTGAACATCAGGGAAAAAAGGCCGAACCTGCCCTCGACGCTTTGGTGGGACTGCTCACCCATGACGACGAGTGGGTCAGGTTCAGGGCGGGCTGCGCCTTGTGCAGCATTGGAAAACCCGCCAGGGACAAGGCCGTACCGGTCATGCTCAAAATGGCCACTCGAAAGCTCCCGGGCGATCGGCGTGAAATGAATCAGCGTTACATCGCCTTTGTGCTATGGGGCGGGGGAGTCAATGGGGCGCCCCACGGCCTGCTGGAACGCAACATGGACGGCGTGGATCACACACTATTGGTGCCGGCCATAAAGAAACTGATCACAAACGAAGATGGCCTGGCTCGCAGTTTTGTCGCGCGCGCAATCCGTATGATGAGTTTTGAAGAGCTGGCCCCGCTATGGCCCGATCTCGTGTGGGGGTTGAAGAATCCTGCGCCCAGCGGGATCATGTTCAATGCCGATATTCGTGAGGCCTGTATGAACGTGCTGGTCAAGTATCGTTTCAAAGAAGCGATACCCTACTGTGCAGAATATGTCAGGACCATGAAACAGCACGGTTCACAGGATCGTATATACCGGGTGATGGACACCCTGAAAAGCTATGGCGCAGCCGCAAAAATCACGCTGCCGGCACTTTACAAGACTCGCACCTACTATCAGGAAAACCTGGGGCCAGGTAAACCTCTGGAATTTCCAACATGGGCTTTGAACAAGTTTATGACCGGTTTGAACGAAGGTATATTGGCCATTGAAGAGGCCACGGACACGCCCAAGGACCTGCGAACCATCGAGGATTACATCCAAAGGGACACACCCCAAAAGGTCCCCCTGGATCTGTCGCTGTTGAATGCGACTCGCCATTCCATGGTGATCGCATTTCAGCATCTATGTGATTCTCAGCAGCCCAATGGTTCCTGGAAATATGATCCGGCCATTACCGCACTTGTACTCTACAGCTTCATGCTGGCCCCGGAATACAATCCGGATAAAAGAACCGCTGAGGTAATCAGCAAGGGATACATTTTTCTGGAGAAATATGTCAAGCCGGACGGCGGCATTTATCATGAACAATATCGTAATTATTCGACAGCTGTCGGTTTGATGGCCTTTGCCGCCACTGGAAAACCCCAATACCAGTCAATCATAGACAACGCAGGCAAATATCTCGTCAAGTTTCAATTGGACGAAGGCGAAGATGTTTCGCCTGATCACCCGCATTATGGAGGTATTGGGTACGGCGGCGACGATCGCCCTGACTTATCCAATCTTCAACTGGCCCTGGAGGCCATTAAAATGGCGGAGGCATTTGAAGCAGTGCCCGAGGGACAATTAAGAATTCCTGATCCTGCCAAGCAAACGATGCAGGCCGAAACATTGGCACCCCACTGGAAAAAGGCGCTGGTGTTTCTGAGTCGAACTCAAAATATTGAGTCCATCAACGACATGGATTACGCCACCAATGATGGGGGATTCATCTATGAAACCGGTCACTATAAGCCCGAGCGGAGTATCTCCTACGGGTCCATGACCTACGCAGGGCTCAAGAGTCTGCTCTATGCCGGCATCGACAAGAACGATATTCGGGTAAAAAAAGCATACGCCTGGATTCGCAAAAATTATACCGTTGAAGAGAATCCAAATTTCGGGACCTCTTCACTGTATTATTATTTTATGACCGCCACAAAATGCCTCGCGGCATTCGGTGGAGATACACTGCTTGACAGTACGGGCAAAACCCATTACTGGCGGGAAGACTTTATCAAGAAGATGATCTCCATGCAACATGAAGAAGGCTACTGGGTCAACCCGGATGGGCGATACCAGGAAAACATCAAAGATCTGGCGACAGCCTATTCTGTGATCGGGATGAAACATGCCTTGTCGCAAACCTATTAGTCCTAATTGTTCAAAAAAGGATGTAAAAAAGATGATTAGAAACTGTCTGCTGCTTTGTACCGCTTGCCTGTGTCTGCATGGATCCTGGGCTGACTCACAAGCTGCGAACCTGTCAGACCATATCGATCAACACACATTCAACACGGGGACCGTGCTCTGGTATGATGGGCCTGCCAAAGCATGGGAAGACGCCTTGCCTGTGGGCAACGGACGGTTGGGTGCCATGGTGCTCGGAAAGCCCGGTGAAGAAAGAATCCAACTGAACGAAGAAACCCTCTGGTCTGGTGGCCCCTACTCCACAGTGGTCAAGGGAGGGGCCAAGGTCTTGCCGGAGATCCAGAAGCTCATTTTTGAAGGCAATCCCCTGGAGGCGCATAAACTTTTTGGCCGTCACCTGATGGGTAACCCCGTGGAACAGATGAAGTACCAGTGCATGGCCAATCTGCACCTCTTTTTTGAAGATGAGGCAAAGGTGACAGACTATAAACGGTGGCTTGACCTTAAAACGGCCACGACCTGTGTGACCTACAAAACGCACGGCATCCAGTACCGACGTGACGTATTTTCATCAGCGCCGGACCAGGTCATTGTCGTAAGGTTGACAGCCAGTGAACCCGGGCAGATTTCCTTGCGTGCTCAACTCAGAGGTGTGCGTAATGCGGCCCACTCTAATTATGGCAACGATTATTTTCGAATGGATAGCGTGGGGCACAATGGATTGATGATCAATGGCAAGTCCGCTGATTACCTCGGGGTTGAGGGACAACTGAGATACCGGGCCCACCTCAAGGCCGTGCCCCAAGGCGGCACCATGAAGGTCAAAAGGACCCAGTTGATGATTGATGGGGCTGATGCTGTGACACTGTATTTTGTGGCAGCCACCAATTTTGTGAATTACAAAGATGTCAGTGCAGATCCCATAGCACGCGTGGCCGAATATCTCAACGGCCTAAAGGGCAAATCTTATAGTGACATCCGGCGTCGGGCCATTCAAGACTATCAGTCCTTGTATCAGCGTGCGTCACTGACCCTGACCAAAACCGCCAACTCGGTCCTGCCCACGGACCGGCGTATGAAGGCCTTTGAAACCAATGATGATCCGAGCCTGGCTGCCCTGGCCTACAATTTTGGCCGCTACCTGCTCATATCTTCGTCACGTCCAGGGACAGAAGCCGCCAATCTACAGGGCATCTGGAATGAAAGCCAAATTCCCAAGTGGGATTCCAAATATACCACCAACATCAATCTGGAGATGAATTACTGGCCCGTGGAATCCGGCAATCTGTCTGATTGTGCCGAACCCCTGACCACGCTGGTCAAGGAATTGACCGATCAGGGCGCAGAGGTGGCACGTGAACATTACGGCGCCAACGGCTGGGTCTTCCACCAGAACACCGATCTTTGGCGCGTGGCAGCGCCCATGGACGGTCCCACCTGGGGCACATTCACGGTGGGTGGCGCCTGGCTGACGACCCATCTGTGGGAACATTACCTCTATACCCTCGACCGGGATTATCTCAGGGAGGTGTACCCCGTGATCAAGGGATCCGTAGATTTCTTTATGGATTTTCTGGTGGAGCATCCCAATGGAAAATGGCTGGTGACCAATCCTTCCAATTCTCCTGAAAATCCACCCAAAGGCCCAGGGTATGAATACTTCTATGACGAAGTCACTGGGAACTACTATTTCACCACCATCTGCTATGGTTCCAGCATGGACATGCAAATCCTCACTGATTTGTTTGGCTATTATGCGGAAGCCAGTCGCGTGCTTGGGCTGGATCAGGCCTATGCGAAAAAGGTTCTTCTGACTCGGGCACGATTAGCACCACCCCAAATAGGCAAGAGTGGCAGCCTGCAGGAATGGTCGGAGGATTACGAGCAACTGGAAAAAAAACACCGGCATTTTTCCCATATGTACGGACTTTTTCCAGGCAATGTCATCTCGGCCAAGCACACGCCTGAGCTGGTGAACGGTTGCAAGGCTGTGCTGGAGCAACGAGGCGACGGAGGCACCGGATTCTCACGTGCCTGGAAAATGGCCCTCTGGGCAAGATTGTATGACGGTCAGCGCGCTCACAAAATCTCTGGGGATGGGACGCTCCACGGTCGTGCCTTTTTAATGAATCGTCCCATCCGGCAATATCCCTCGAAAGCCTTGGGGTATCGAACGAGCAAGGTAAAGTGCCTATCCACTAGACCAGATTAATCCAAATTGGGCTGGACCATGCAATGTCTTTGTTTTTCTGAGTGGCGCGAATATAATAGTATAAAACCTCTTTTTATTCGGTACCTTTAATTCTTGTGCAATGTGCGAAAAGATACCGGAGACCTCTAATTGCTCAGAGCGGTAGCAAACCAAGCAAAAAAATAACGGTAAGATACAAGGCCGCTCACTATTGAGCTAACGGTTAATTGCATAATATCAAAGAACGCAAAGATGACGGGATTCGCAGATCGCGACGCGATCAAAAAGTAGCCTCGATTGACATGTTAGCACATGTCACAATATAGTGACGTGGTTAAATGTTAACAATTACGGCATGACCCCTTTAGTTCTCCAGGCACGTTTGTTTGGCCTGCGACCCATCTTCAATTCCAGCAGACCTCCCTGGGTCAACTGTTCATGGGTAAAGAAGGGTTTACTCATCGCTGTACCCTTCAAACTGGCCGACTGGATGTACATGTTTTTGGGGCCGTTATTCAGGGCACGCACAGTAAAGATCTTGCCCTGGCCGCTCTTGATCTGGACCTCATCAAACATGGGGCGTCCCAGAGAATAGGTGGGATCCCCAGGGCAGAATGAGTAGAAGCCCATGGCGTTTAGGACATACCAGGCCGACATCTGGCCGCAGTCCTCGTTGCCGGAGAGCCCGTTGGGATTGTTGAAATAGAGGGTGGTCAGAATCTCGTGTACCAATGCCTGGGTTTTCCAGGGCTGCCCCACATAGTTGTACATGTGCGTGATATGGTGACTCGGTTCATTGCCATGGGCATATTGGCCAATCAGACCAGAAATGTCACTGGAGCGGTGTTCGCCCTCAATGGCGGAGTCCGTGCTGAACAGTTCATCCAACTTGGCCAGGAATGGCTTCGTGCCACCCATCAGAGCCTCAAGACCGGCCACATCGTGAGGTACAAACCAGGTCCACTGCCAGGCATTGCCCTCAGTGTACTCATCCCTGCGGTGCTCCGAGAACTTGGGGTTAAACGGCGTCTTCCAGGAGCCGTCCTTGTTCTTGCCCCGCATGAATCCGGTTTCCGCGTTGTAGTAGGTGCGGTAGCGACCGGCCCGTTCCATGTACTTGGCCGCATCGGCCTCGTGCCCCAGGTCCTTCGCCATCTGGGCAATGCACCAGTCGTTGTAGGCATACTCCAGGGCCTTGGACACAGATTCGTTTTCCAGGTCACAGGGCACAAATCCCAGTGTGTCATTGTAGTACTTGGCCTTGGCATTCACCTTCTCACGTACGCCTGCAACTGGGTACAGAAATCCTCCCTCACGATAGTGGGCAGCCTGAGCCACAGCCTGGTAGGCCTTGTCAATATCAAAGTCACGAATGCCCTTCATATAAGCATCCACAATGACAGAGACGGCATGGTAGCCGATCATGGTGCCAGTGCAGTTGGCTGCCAGTTCCCACTTGGGCAGCACGCCGCCCTGATCATAGTTGGTCAGGAGTGACCGAATGAAGGCGTTGTCTCGCTCCGGATCAATAATGGTCAGCAGGGGATGAAAGGCACGGAATGTATCCCAGAGCGAAAAGACCGTATATATGGGGCCCTCCTCGGCCACATGAATCTGCTGATCATGTCCCCTGTAGCGCCCGTCCACATCGGTAAACAAGTAGGGGCTGATGGCACAGTGATACAGGGCCGTGTAGAAGATCGTCTTGTCATTCAACGATCCCCCTGTCACGTGGATGGTATCAAGCGCCTGCTGCCAGGCAATCTTGGCCTGTCCCTTAACGCGATCAAAATCCCAGTCCAGTATGTCTGCGTCGAGGTTCTTGCGAGCACCGGCATAGTCAACAGCCGAGATGGCCACCTTCGCCAGGACCTGGTTCTGTTCACTGTCAGAAAACTTCAGCACAGCCTTGGTATTGCCCGTGGCCACAGCCCAATTGCCTGCACGTGCCTTCCCGTTTTCATACAGGGTACAGGTAAAGGGACGGTTGAATTTCGCATGGAAGTAGACGTGATGGTTCTGGGCCCAACCACGTGAACGTTTGTATCCCTCAACTTCCGTGTCATTGATCACACGCAGCTCGGTGATGGGATTTTGATGACCGTGAATCGTGTGGGCCAGGTCGATCACCAGACTGGCCTCAGCATCTTCTGGATAGATATAGCGGTGGAATCCGGCGCGGGCCGTGGCAGTCAGTTCTACGTTGATGTCATAATCAGTCAGCTGGACGCGATAATACCCTGGTTCAGCGTGCTCGTTGTCGTGGCTGAAACGACTGCGATACCCGGCATCGGGATTATCCACAGGGCCAGGTACGATTTTGGCCTCGCCCGTGCAGGGCATGAACAGGATATCGCCCAGATCCCCAATACCGGTACCACTGAGATGCGTATGGCTGAATCCCAGGATAGAACTGTCAGAGTAATGATATCCCGCACAGGCATCCCAGCCCAGGGTACGCGTATCCGGGCTCAGCTGCACCATACCGTGAGGGGTCGTGGCGCCAGGAAAGGTATGACCATGCCCCCCAGTACCGATAAAGGAGTTGACATATTGCAAATGGTCCTGTGTGTCCGCCGCCTGAGACAGAGCCGGAGACACCACGGCCAGGCCACAGCATACGATTCCCGCCAGAAGTAGATTTGTCAGCATTCGAAAGCATTTCATAGGATATTCCTCCATTTATAAACTAATAGTAAACTTGAGTTAATAACTAAAGTTTTTCAAACTTCAAGTGTTCAGTTTCTAGATGGCAGTATACAGTATAAAGACCGCATTTTTCTAAAAACTGAACACTGAAAACTATACACCACAGGACTTTTTGTAAAAGTCCTGTTATGATTATCTTGCCAGCTTGTAGGGCAACACAAAATGATATTGACCCGATTGTACCCTGTAGATGGACACGTTATCTTTACATGACTCGAATGTAACACCCGGTACCTGATTGACAGGAATGTTATTTTCCTTGACGGTTTCAGGGTCACTGCAAGGCAGATATACGGTGGCTTCAGTATTGACCGGAATTTCTATGTCCATGAGGATGGTTTGGTCAGTCTTTTGCCAGTGGCTTGTAATCTTGCCTCTCACTGAATCATAGCTGCAATTGACCCATGCGAGGTCCTTGGGAATCTGAGGTCGAATGATGATACGATCAAACCCAATGGCATCAGGGTGGGCTTGAATCCCGCCCAGCCAATTGTAGAACCACTGTGACACGGAACCAAACATGGGGTGGTTGTGAGAGAATGTGTTGTCGCTAAAGGCCCAATGTTCCCACAGGGTTGTAGCCCCGTTTTCAAGCATATACCCCCAGCCCGGGAATGTTTTCTGATTAACCACATCATAGGCCGTTTCGACGTGACCCAGTTCTGACAGCAGCTCGAGCATATATCGGGTGCCAAATATGCCTGTGGTCAGATGGTCGTTTTGCTTGCTTATGTCATCCAAGAGATAGGTGAGAACAGCAGGCCGCTGCGATTCAGGGATAATATCGGAGAATAGGGCAAAGGATTGACTCGCCTGTGTCCCGGGACTGCATGCACCGGAATCAGCCTCCACGAATTGATCGTTATAGGCGGTCTTGATGTTTTCGGCGAGAGCGTTGTACTGCTCTGCATCCCTGGCATGCCCCAGAATCTCAGCCATTTCCCCGAGCATCCTGGCGCTCTGATAATACAGAGGAGTCACCATGGGACCTGCTGGTTTTTTGGCCAGAGACTCATGATCACTCAAACCGCTTTTAATGATATGTGTGGGGGTGTCCTTGATGACAAGATCAAGCCATTGTTTTGAAATCGGGTATTGACGCTCGATGATCCTCTTGTCGCCATAGTATTGATAGAGCTTGAGTTGGGTCTGCGGATGCGCCATAGCCCAACCCACACCACAATATTGAATGCCCACAGACGGCGCTGTATCGGTGAGCATACCATCTTTCAGCTTGCTGTCATCCCAGTCCGTTACGGCCTTGGCATAAAAGTTCGCCATGTCATAATTGAACATAAATGTCTCATTGGTATTGACCAGGTCACCGCCATAGCCAAAACGCTCGCGATGCGGACAATCGGACTGCACACTGAAGATATTGCTGAGAAATGTCCAGTCACATAGGGTTTGAATGGCATTAAACATCTCATTGGAGCAGGCAAATTGGCCCACAGGTGTAACATCGGAATTCAAACGCAGGCTCGTAACCATATCAAGCGTGGGCTTGACCGGACAGCCTGTGATTTCAACATACCGAAACACATGAAAGGTAAATCGCGGGGTGTAATGTTCCGGGCCATGCCCCTTGGCAAAGTACACATCCTGCTGCCAGGCCAAGCCTGGATGGGCTTCAAGTGCCTCGTTTCGCTTTCCCTTGATTTGACCGCACACACTGGTCATGGGATTCAACGTACCATCCTTGTGGAGCAATTCACCGTAGCGAAGCGTGATCCGGGTGCCCTTCTTCAAATCAAATTTGAACGCAGCCCAGCCTGAAAAGTTCTGGCCCATGTCCATGATGTACACACCTTCTTTGGGCTCAGTCATGGCCACAGGCTTCACTGTGGCAGTCACCTTGATAGGTTCCAGGGGCTGGGCCTGAAGCCTGCCCATGGACTCTTTGGCAAGACACGCCCTGGACCAGGTCGAATCGTCAAACCCCGGCTTGCCCCAGTCCGCAATTTCTTTGCGTGCATCGTATATCTCACCCAGATAGACGCTGTTGCGAAGCATGGGGCCCTGAGTGACTTTCCACTGTTCATCGCTAAGGATCGATTCAGCAGACCCATCTGTGTAGGTAATATGGAGCTGCGAAATAAACCTGGGACGTCCCACAGGTACATGTGCGCGAAGGTTCTTGTGTCCCCACATACGCAATGGCATGGGATTGTACCACCCATTGCCCAGCGTGACACCGAGGCAATTGTCTCCATCCTGCAGTTGCCCAGTCACGTCATATGTACTGTAATACACGCGTTCAGAGAATCTCGTCCAGCCCGGATCCAATCTGTGATCGCCAATGCGATCACCATTCATACTGGCTTCATAATAGCCAAGACCCGTGATGTAGAGGCGTGCCTGCTTCACTGGCTTTGTCAGGGCAAACTCTTTTCGAAACAGGGGCGCCGGATCAAAGCGGTAGAAATCTTCGTCCGCCTGAGGATTGGGTTTGCCGTCATTGATCCATGTGGCATGCCAGTCACTCTGCTTCAAAAGAGCCGTCTCAAACCAGGCCACCTTGCTCCATGGGCCGACCTTGCCATTTTTGTCCCAGGTGCGAACCTGCCAGTAGTAACGAGTGGCAGAGGTCAACTTCTTGCCCTCATACAATATATGAATCGACTCGTCCGACACCACCTTGTCACTGTCCCATTGATCCCCCCTGTTGGCTTTGACGGCTTCAGGACTGGTAGACACAATCACCTGGTAGGCGGTCTGTGCCTGGGCTCTTACATCGGACTGCAAGGTCCAACTGAGACGCGGCTTGTTTTCGTCGATGCCCAATGGATTGACCTGGTATTCACATCGCAGGTTTTCAGCGAGTAATACCTGAGAATAGTCTGCGGCAAATCCCTCTGTCTTGGCACGCATCTTTACCAGGACGTTCTGGTAACGCGGATTCGACGCCAGGTTCTTCAACTCAGTGGGGTCTTTCTTTAAATCATGCAAGAACTCATAGGCCGGGGTTTGCTCAAAATAACACGCATATTTGTAACGCGGCGTGCGCACCCCTTGCCATTTTGGAATGAGTGTGTTGTCCATAAGATGCTCACAGAAAAACGTCTCACGCGATGCCACATCGCTGTCGCTTGACTCATTCTTGTTCAAAAGAGACATCAGAGATCGTCCCTGATAATGCTCGGGCATTCGCAGATTCCCCAGTGCAAGGATCGTGGGTGCCAGATCGATATTCAAGGCCGTGGGATGAACAAGGCGTCCCCGTTTGTCTCCCGGTAAGCGAGGATCGAAAATGACAAGAGGGACACGAAGCGACTGTTCGAAATGGCTCCATTTACCGGCAAAGCCACGGTCTCCCATATAGTAGCCATTGTCCGCCGTGTAGATGATCACCGTGTTTTCAGCCAGGCCCTTTTCCTTGAGCGTTTCGACCAATTGCCCAACCACCTTATCAATGCCACTGAGCATTCGCAGATAGGCCCGCATATTCACCTGATACTTTTCCGGCGTGTCCCAACGCCAGTGAAAGCGCTCCCGATTCATGGATTTTTTCAGAAAGTCGGGAAGGGTATCAAAGTAGGTTGAATCCGACAGATTGGGCAGCGGCATGGTTTGATCGCGATAGAGATCCTTGACCCCTTCAGGATAAGGATAATGCCCCATACCCGGCGTTCTGTTGCCGTCTCTTGCGTGAGAGGCATGAAAACTCACAGACAAACAGAAGGGACGGTCATCGTCTGTCTTGATGAAGTCCTTGGCCAGATCCCCCATCACATCGGTACTTTCGCGACGGGTTCCATCAGACTGTTTGATATACCCGGGACCCGACACAGGCTTGTTGAAATCGAACATGGCCTTGCTGTCTTCCATGCGCACGCCAAACTTGCCGATGAAACCGGTTCGATACCCCGACCGTCTGAGCAGCACAGGGTAACTGGCCAGTGTGTAATCCCTGTTCACAGCAGGTTTGCCAAACGTATACCCATGGGTGCGTTCGTGCAGGCCCGTAAAAATGGAGGCCCGACTGGCCGCACAAATGGAGGTGGTGACAAAGCAGTTCTCAAATCGAACACCCTGCGCGGCCAATGTATCTATATTGGGAGTCTGCACAATGGGATGACCGGCACAGCCCAATGTATCATTGCGTTGATCATCCGTGAGAAGCAGAATAATATTGGGCCGAATATCGGGTTTTGCCCTGGCCAATACAGGATCCAAAGCCCGCACACATAAAAAGACAAAACACAGACACACAGCACTCAGAAAACGGTCAGGATTATTCTTAGTCATGATTCTCTTTCCAATTCAATGATTGTTTCGGTGCGACAACACGACGTTCTCGAACAGAATGTCACCCGGATGGCCTGACATCCGTCAGAACCCTGTCACGCCCTCTTTGGTTGAATCGGCGGCACCTTGTATTGATCTCTCAACCTGACAAGCTCGGCCCTCATCTTCTGAACGATTTTTGTATAGCGCTTTTCGCTGAAGACACTCTTCAATTCCTGGGGATCTTTCTTCAGATCGAATAGTTCCCACTCGTCCGTATCGTAGAAGTGGATGAGCTTGTATCGGTCTGTTCGCACGCCTTCATGCGCAGGCACGTGGTGTTCACCGCGTTCGTAATAGTGGTAATAAATGCTCTTTCGCCAGGAACCGGGTGTCTTACCCCTTAGCAGCGGCTTGAGGCTGCCCCCCTGCATATCCTCTGGTACTGCCACACCGGCTGCTTCAAGGAATGTTGGGGCAAAGTCAATATTTTGCGCCAGACCGCGTGTACGCTTGCCCGCCTTTGTCACGCCAGGCCACTTAATCAAGAACGGCATACGGAAGGACTCTTCGTACATCCAGCGTTTGTCGTACCAGCCATGCTCACCCAGGTAGAAACCCTGGTCGGAACTGTACACCACAATGGTATTGTCAGCCAGGCCCTGGGTCTCGAGATAATCGAGGAGACGTCCCACATTGTCATCCACTGAAGCAATACAGCGTAAATAGTCCTTGATGTATCGCTGGTATTTCCAGCGGACAAGGTCCTTACCCGACAGATTGGCGGCCCGGTACTTGTCGTTCTTGGGCTCGTACGCAGCATCCCATTTCTCTCGTTGCTCCGGTGTCATGCGGGTACGTTCACCATTTTTGAGCGTCCTGCCCAACGCATCCGGAACCTTCGAACCCGTGATCTTGAGATCGTAATCATCCATCATATGTTTCGCGATCATCATTTCATTGTCTTTGAGCACCTCGCTACGATTCGCGTAATCATCAAACAGCGTGTCCGGTTCAGGGATGTCCACGTCATCGTACATCGTCAGATGATCGGGGCCCGGGGCCCATATGCGATGGGGCGCCTTGTGTTGACACATGAGCAAGAAAGGTTTGGACGGGTCACGTTCCTTGCCCAGCCAGTCAATAGCCATGTCCGTGGTGACGTCCGTAACATAGCCCTGATGACGCGTCTTGCCCTCTGCCGTGATGAAGTCCGGATTGTAGTAACTGCCCTGCCCGGGCAAAATCTGCCAGTGATCAAATCCGGTCGGGTCACTCCGGAGATGCCACTTACCGATCAATGCGGTTTCGTAGCCAGCCTGCTTGAGGTATTTGGGCAGTGTTGGCTGATCACCATCAAAAACAGTGCCATTGGTCATCAAGCCATTGGCATGGCTGTGCTTACCAGTCAGTACAGCGGCCCGGCTTGGCGCACAGATTGAATTGCAGCAGAAACATCGCTCCAGGGTGACACCCTCTTTGGCAATTCTGTCAAGATTGGGCGTCTTGTTGATCTTTGAACCGTACGCACCGATCGACTGGACCGCATGGTCGTCCGTAAAAATGAACACGATATTGGGCCTCTCTGAGGCTGGTTTTTCCTGCCGAGTCATCGAGCAACTCGACAAGGCCGACGCCGCCGCAAAACCGGCCGTGGCCATGCCAATATTCTTCAGAAACTGTCTTCTTGTTTGATCGTGGCGGGTAGACATAGATGATTCCTTTATTCTTGCTCTGGCATTCCCATTTGAACGGCTTCAAAACCATTGTTTAGTCGTTTTAACACCCACAGTCTTATCAAAATCACCCTGAACTTTCAATGATTTGCTCCATGCAATGGCAATTAATATTGACATTTCAACCGTGTTATCGCACCAGGAGCCTTTTAGTTGGACATTCAATGATGATGACCAGAGTACAGGCGTACAAGGTTTCTCCATTGATTTGCCTGATTGCGGGAGGTATAATCGTTTGTATAGTTGTTACGTTAAGAGGCCTATCCGTGAATCTGTACTGTGTGACAATTGACTCATAACAAACTCATACACGAAAGTGAAAACACCACCATGAAAAATCCTACGATGAAGCGAAGAACCTTTTTATCCAAAGCAGCGGGCACCCTGGCGGCAAGTACTGTGTTCCCAGGATTTTCCATCGGAAAACCCGGTCAATCCGCCCACAGCAAGGTCAATGTGGCCTTTATTGGATCCGGGGGCTGGATTGCCCAGCAACCGTACAACCAGGGCTGCAAGGATGAAAACCTGGTGGCCTTTTGCGATGTGGACCGTACCCACTGTGCAGAAAACATGAAAAACTGGCGCACCACACAGCCCTTCTTTGACGATTATCGTGTGATGTTGGACAAGATGCACAAGGACATTGACGCCATCGTGGTCTCAACGCCTGATCATTCGCATTTTCCTGCCACACTGGCTGCCATGGAACGCGGTATTCACGTGTACACACAGAAGCCCCTGGCTCATAACATCTGGCAGACACGCACCTTGGTCAAGGCCAAAAAACGCTACAAGGTCATGACCCAGATGGGCAACCAGGGCCATGCAGGCAATGGGATTCGAAACTCTGTGGAGGCCGTTCGCGGAGGCGTGATCGGAGACGTCAGCGAAGTGTATGCACGCAACAGCGGACCGCAGATGGGCGGGCAACACTTTGCCAACCCCGCGACCATGCCGCCCCCCTCATCACCAGTGCCCGAAGGACTCTCCTGGGACAAGTGGGTGGGACCGGCAGCGACGCGCCCCTTCTATCGTGGATACCTCCCGTACAAGTGGCGGGCCTTTTATGATTTCGGGCTGGGCATGCTGGGTGACTGGGGCTGTCACACATTCGACACGCCTGTATGGGCACTGGACCTCGATCCCCCCACTGTGGTGGAATGTCTCGAACGAAAACCGTCGCTTGCGGGCCTGATTCCGGCAGGCAGCCGTCTCAAATATCACTTCCCGGCCAAGGGCAAGCGAGGTCCTGTCACACTTGACTGGTTTGACGGTCCACAGGACTGGACCCAGGTGGGACGCATTGACAAATTTGGCGCGGAACACGCTGCGCATCTTGACCTGGCATGCTGGATGGTGGGTACCAAGGGCATGCTCGGCTGCGGCACACACGCTGGACAGCCCGCCATTCTCCCGAGAGACCTGCGTGCCCAGTGGAAGGCCAATCCCCCAGCGCAGAGAATCCCGCGCGTGTCGGGTGGCTCGTTCCGTGAGTGGCTACGTGCCATCAAGGGCACTGGCCCGGAACCAGGGTCCAATTTCAGCTACTCGGCCAACTTAACAGAGATCATCCTGCTCGGTGTGTTGGCCCAGCGTTTCAATACGCGCATAGAATGGGACGCCAAAAACGCATGCATCACCAACCACCCCGAGTTGAATGCCTTTATCAAGGAACCGATGCGAGAGGGTTGGCAGTACGGCAAATCCTTTTGATCTCTAAGAGCCTCTTCAGAGATAGCATGACAGGAACCCAAGAGCAAATCCGATCTGGCTTCGAACGACTTGATTCCGTCAGCAAACCATGTCCTGTGGGCATGGTCAGAGTTGATCCGCTTCGCGGGGCTTATTTAATAGACTTCTCGGCTGCGCTCGGAGTGACAGAGTCGTATCCGACCGCTGATGATACAAACGAGGTGACTTTGTCATCCCGAGCTTGTCAAGGGATCTGTTGGACAAGTATCCGCGTTAGCGGATTCCCTATGGAAGCCCCTTTTAGGGGTAAACTGAAACCATGCCCTCAAGGCATGGTCGTTCACTTGTAGAGTCGGGCCTTTTTCTTCCTCTGCTCAAGCATGGCAGCATGCGCTTCAGGAGAACCATCGTGGAAGCGCCCGAACCACTTATCCAGAGGCAGAGCCTCAACGCCAAAGTTTACCGTGAAGTATTTGTGATGTAGATAGAGCCCCACTGAAGGAATGGAATTATGAAGGTAGGAAGATCAGAGGGTTTAATCGCGGGACGGTCGTTCGAATAATTCACATGTTTCACATTCGGCGAAAACCCATAAAGATAGAAACTTCCATCTGATTAACGTTCATACCTTAAAGGCTCATCTCCCAAACCAAGCCGTCATTGAGGCCGGGTCAGGCTCCATGTGGGAAACTTGTTTACCTAAATGGTGACAGGCGAAGGACTCCCACGCAGTGGTACACGCGCAGCGTGTTTTGACGGCAACGTGCGAATAAAGTGGGAAGTCAAAACCCAATTCGCTGGCACAGCGAAGATATGTGTTTATCTGGGCGATTATCTGTGGCAACAAAAAGCTTTCAGCTTTCAGCTTTTTGGAACCACTTCGTGGACTGGTTAAATAGACCCCTCAGTTCTTCGGCGTGACAGAGCCGGCGCGTGGGTTTGTTCAGTTAGCGATCACAGGCGAAAGCCCATAAAGACAGGAACTTCCATCGTGCTCAGCGGGGTATTGCAATGCGAATGCACGATTGGGTGGGATTCCTACACAGCTTCCTGGAATTGTCTGACTATCCAATTTTACAGGACAAGGGCAAAGTGAGCGCCTTGGAGACCAAGCTGAAGGCTGAACAGGAATATGACACATTTCAAGTACGGCAGGACAGAGAGTATATCTCCGATTTTGACCGTGAGATCAAACACCTGAAGGGAAAGACTTCGAAGCAGAATGATTAGTGCCCACGTGGCCCATACCGAGTGGAGTAATTATGCAAAGTTGTCAGATCACAGATCACAGATCACAGATAAAGGCCGTTTTTTATCTCTGCTGGTGGAAACTGTGGTCGGCGAATTCGCCGACCAAGGGTGTGTGGATCGCCCCTGAAAACGTCCCGATCAGGACAGTAAGGCATGCGACGAGGCATGCGACGAGATCGGGCATTTTTTGCTTTGAAACCTGTGTTCATGGGCTGAAATGTCCATACCGCGGCCAAAAATACAAAAAAAAAGCGTCAGATTTTCTTGTGTTGTCCGAATAATACTATAGATAGCGCTTTTGCGAATGAAAATGGAATGTCTGGACGGAATGTGTACATGCAATGAATGATGAGTCATTGACAGATTGTGAAGTGGTAAAGCGGGTGCAGCAGGGAGCGTCCGATGACTTTGATATCCTGGTTCGCCGGTATCAGGCGCGCATGCGAGCCACGGTGGCCAAATATATTGCCAATCACGAAGATATCTTCGACATCGTTCAAGACGGTTTTTTGGAGGCCTTTCGCAGTATTGATACCTTTAATCCAGAACGTGACTTCTCACCCTGGCTACGCACAATTTGTCATCGCCGTATGATAGATTTCCTGCGCCAAAAGAGACTCCATTACCAGGCGATCCAGATGATAATCGATGAAGGGGCCAAACGCGACATGGTCACTAGATCACAACAACACGACAACAGTCTGGAGCAATTACAGGCCCTAAAACACTGCTTTGATCAGTTGAACCAGCGTTATCAAGACCTCATTCATCTGCGCTACCGGACCAATCTGGCTGTCAAGGACATTGCCCTTCAGTTCGGTCAAAGTGCCATGAGCGTTTCCTCCCTCCTGTACCGCGTGCGCACGACATTGGCCTGTTGCGTGCAGAGCCAAATGACCCAGGAGCCCGGCTAATGGACAGCAAGCGTATGAATCAGTGGCTGGAAGCATTTAGAGACGGTACATTGACCGAGGCCGAGGCCGAACAACTGGCCCGGTTGCTGCGTGAAGATGAGCAAGCCCTGTCGCGATTCCGTGAAGACCTGGCCTTCACGAATCTACTGGGACACGTGACTTGTGATATGACGAGTGACGATGATTTTTCTCGGGCATTTTGGGAACGGATCCAAGCTGAGGACTCTGCGCTGGAGTTTTCAGACTGTTTTCGTGAAAAAAGAAGACAGATCGTGGGCTCAACTAACCCTGCTGCAGAGGCAGATCCGTGGCGAGCCTTGTCCCGAGAACGTGAGATAGAAAGACGGGCCCAAGAGGCCCTGGAGCGATTCCAGGCCGAGGAAAGAGAGCGTGCAGAGGCATTGGCCTATAAAGCGTACCTTTCCCAGCGACGCCAATTCGTGGTGGGCGCTGGGGCCTTGGTCATGCTTCTTGTGATTTCGCTCCTGGCCTGGCTGGGGCCCAAACCAACACCGGATGAATCTGCCTTGGTTCGCTCTTCAGTGCCCATTACACCTGCGCCGGTTGCCACAATAGTTAGATCCGTGGATGCACAATGGGACCGACAGGAGTATTCTGTGAGCGATGGTACACGACTCACCGCCTCCTCGATGTTGCTCCAGCAAGGATTGCTGGAAATCGTCTTTGATGATGGCGCTGAGGTGATCCTGCAGGCACCCTGTGCGTTGCGCCTCAATGACGCAGGCAGCATGTATCTCACACAAGGCATCGTATCCGCCTTTGTGCCGCAGCACGCCCTGGGCTTTACAGTGGAAACAGCGACCGGAGTGATCACGGACTATGGCACGGAATTTGGCGTGATTGCCCATGAAAACGGTGAATCAGAGGCCCATGTGTACAAGGGTAAGGTCGAACTGGCAAGCCCGCGCAACGCCGCCTCTCCCGGGCACACTGAAATGCTAACCAAGGGCCAGGCCGGAGCGATTGAAGCGACCGGTACCATCAAACGGAAGCCATTTAATCTCACGCGTTTTGTTTATTCGCTTAAGCAAGCCACCCGTTTTGGTGTGCCGGGCATACGCTTGAATCTGGCGGATATCGTGGGCGGCGGTAATGGATTCGGAACCGGGTCACTGGAGCACGGCATCAATCCCTTGAACGGTAGACCCTATACCAACAAGATTCAAACGCTCGGTCTCAGGTCACGCCAGGGAACAACACGCTATTGGCCCGTTCCGGAAAATCCCTTTGTCGACGGTGTATTCACGCCGGACAACGAAGATGGACAGATACAGGTCAGTACTGAGGCACACACATTTACGGGTTTCCCCAACACCTGCGGCGCGTTCTACGGCGGGATTACGAACGGCTCATACCATGAGAGTGACACCGGCACTAAGCGATTGCCCAAAACCTATCTGCGTCTGGGGGGCAAGGACTATGGCACAGAAAATCCCTCAATCTACCTATGCAGCAATCAGGGCATCACCTTTGACCTAAATGCCATCAGAGCAGCCATGCCGGGCGTGACGATTTTACGATTCACCGCGTTGTGCGGCATTACAGAGACTATAAAAATGTACACTCCGGACGAATACAGAACTGATTTTTGGGTCCTGGTGGACGGTCGAGACATGTATATGAAACAGAGCGTCACAGTGAATTCCCCAGTTCAATCACTGGATATTGAATTACAACCAACAGATCGATTCCTCACGCTAGCCACCACGGACGGCGGAGACAGGTCGAGCAATGACTGGGCCCTCTTTGCCGAGCCGGTGTTGGAACTCGCCCCTGAGACAGGACCATGAAAACAAGAGACAAGAGTATTGATGAAGGAAGGAGTATTCCCGTGATGATTCCCACATGAACAGGGTTGACATCCCAATAGATGGGCTTTTATGCCCACAGACTCGATCTCAGACCGTCTGGACCAAGTCGCATGAACTATAACTATGATGAGGAGGCATCCAACATGAGTATGTTAACAAGAAACAAATTTGCAGCCATACTGCTTGTACTGTGTGTGAGTGGAGTGATGACTCACGCGATTGAAATCGATGCCGCAGCATTGTATCGCTTCGAAGAGCAAGCCGAAACGATCGCCGTGGGTGAGTTTCTGACGGATGCCAGCGGCAAAGAACGTCATGCAGAGGCCTTTGGCGGCGTCATTGGCCTGGTCGCAGGAAAAGCCGGGCTGGGTCAGGCCGGATTCTTTGATCAAAGCTCGGCTTTTGCGGATTTTGAGGATGTCGACACCAGCGGCGATTTTACCTTTGCCCTTTGGATGAAATCCGCAACCCTGGGGCAGGCTGACGTGTATCTGCTGTCCCTTAGCAACGGCAGCGGTGGTGGCGAACAAACAGCCGTCATTTATCAGTATGAACAAAACACGGTGGAGTTGTATAGCGGTAACAGCGCCACGAACCTGCGTCCTGGGTCACAGCTTTCTGTGCCTGATACGGAATGGCACCACATTGTGTACACGCGCAGCGGGTCGGACTACGATGCCTATCTGGACGGGGCGAAGCATGACATTGCCACCGTAGATGGCCCAGTCCATAACCCACAATATCTGAGTATCGGCGGGACCGGTCATCTACGCGATACGGGTCCTTTGGCTTTATATGAAGGGTTGTTGGACGATGTGCTGGTGATGACTCGGGGCATTGACCAGGCTGAAGTCGACTTCATCATGCGAGGATTCACCCATGAATTTGCAGCCGCTCCCTCTCCGGAGAATGACGCTGCTGATGTACTGCGAGATCATGTTTTGACCTGGGAACCGGGTGAATTTGCAGCCACGCATGACCTGTATGTGGGTGAGAGTTTTGTAGACGTCAACAATGCAACGATCCCCACGCTCTCTGATCTGGATGTGAATTCGTTTGATGCGGGCCGCTTCGAGTTCGGCCAGACCTATTACTGGCGCGTGGATGAAGTTAATGGCACCGCAGACAAGACAGTATTCAAAGGAGGTGTGTGGCGTTTTACAGTCGAGCCCTATTCGATTCCGATTCCCGGGGCCGACATCATTGCCACAGCCTCCAGTAGTTCTAATGACTTTTCAACGCCTCAAAAAACGCTTGATGGGTCTGGACTGGGTGAAAATGGCACACATGACATCCAAACTGAGACTATGTGGTTCACAGCCACGGGTGATTTGGAGCCGTGGATTCAATACGAATTTGATGGCATCAAAAAACTGGATACCATGACCGTCTGGAACTCCAATAGCTCTGCCGAAGGCTTTATTGGCTACGGCGTTAAAGACGTTAAGATTGAATATTCAGAGGATGGTCAAACCTGGAACATCTTTGAAGATGCCAATGAATTCAGTCGGGCACCAGGGGTACCCACCTACAATCAGTACGATGAAATAAACCTTGGCGGGCTGGCAGCTAAGATGGTGCGTTTAAACATCCAAAGCAACTTTGGTGGATTCATGCAGTCCTACAGCCTGAGTGAAGTGCAGTTCTCCATGATTCCTACGGCAGTTCGGACGCCAGTGCCTGACTCTGGATCAGTGGATATTTCGCCTAACGCAGTTTTGTCCTGGCGTGCAGGCCGTGAGTCGGCTCAAAGTACGGTTTATCTCAGTACTGATGCTAATGAAGTCGCTGATGGTATTGCCGCTTCTCTCATATCCAATACCAACAGCATAAACCTCAGTCCCTTTGATGTTGAACTGGGCCAGACCTATTACTGGCGTGTGGATGAAGTCAACGAAACAGAGGTTCCATCTGTGTGGGCAGGTCCTGTGTGGAGTTTTTCCATTGTGGACGCCATTGTCGTTGAAAATTTTGAGAGTTACAACAACAACAGTCCCCTTCGTCCTTTCCAGGTATGGCTTGATGGTTTTGGCTATTCAGCCGATGAGTTCTTCCCGGCCGGCTATGGCGGCAATGGTACCGGTGCTGGTGTGGGACATGACATATGGAGTGTTGCCAGTGCTCACTACAATGGCAATATCATGGAAACAGGCGTCACCTTGACTGGCAGTAGCCGGTCCATGCCATTCTATTACACCAACACGGGAGGCGCAGCGTCCCAGACCGAACGCCAGTTTGCAACCCCCCAGAACTGGACCACGAGCGGCATCAAGACCCTGTCTGTCTCGTTTTACGATGTAGCGGACAATACCGGTGAGTTGTATGTCAAGATCAACAGCACCAAGGTGCCCTATGACGGTGATCCTGACAACATTGTCTTCAATGTATGGCAGACATGGCACATCGATTTGACAGCCCTGCAGGGCATGGACAATGTGACATCCCTGGCCATTGGTGTGGACGGTGCTGGTGCAGCAGGTGTGTTGTATATCGACGACATCCGGCTGTCTCCCCAGGCCGCTGTGAATGACGTGTATGGCGATGACATAGCAATCAATCTGTATGAATGGGCCCCGGAAGGATTTTTGGACAATACGCCAACGCTGCCCGACTATTGGGGATCGGATCTGGATGCAACCAAGTTGACCGATGGTGTCATAGCGGCTGACTACAGCGGTGGTCTATGTGCCGGCTGGAATTTCAGTAGCGCTGATGCCCCCTTTGGTCCCACCCTCTACTTTGATCTGGGATCCATTCAGAGTATCGGCGGCGTGGCCATCTATCATCAACCCAAATACTATGGGTTCGAGACGGTCACGGTGTCCGTGTCCTCGCGGGACAACCCCAACCGTGTTGACATCACTGACATGGTGGACTGGACTGGCCAGGAGATCCACGGAAGCGATCACTGGGGCGCGGGAGATTCCGGCAATGCCCCCTCGGTTATGCAAGCCGTGCCTATTGGCCAGGAGGGACGCTGGGTCAGACTGCAGTTCCTCAACTGGACACCCGGGTATGATACCTCCTGGACCATGTTCTCTGAATTCAAGTTTTACGCCGAGTGAAACGCTTTCTGATGAGAGTGACTTGGTGAACGAAATGGTAGCCAATTCCGGGCGACAGGCTTTCCGGCTCATTACATGCTGGAAGGCCTGTCTTGCCCGGATGATTTGAAAGACGTATGTATCATGATGAATGCCTCTCAAAAATATAATGCAAATCAGCGAGACAGGGGGTTTACCCTCATTGAGCTGCTGGTCGTGATCTCTGTCATTGCCCTGTTGATGGGTATTCTCTTGCCGGCCCTGAGCAAGGCCCGGGCATCGGCCAAGAGCACTGTGTGCATCTCCAACCTGCATAGCTGGGCACTGGTCTTTGGGATGTATAGCAGCGATTATGACGGTAAATGGAGTCAATGGCCTTCGGACTATACGACCGGCTGGTGGATGGTGCTCTTGAAACCGTATTACAGCACCCAAGACATGCGTGCCTGCCCTGCCGCTGTGGTGGATATCGACGAAATACCTGTTCCGGGAATGACTCCGGATACATACGGAGGTGCCAGGGAGGCCTGGGGACCCATGTGGGATGGGACGACCGGCAGTTACGGGATCAATCATTATCTCTATGGTCATGTCCCGAATATTGGGACCAAGGACAATGGTAAGCCGGTTTTCTGGGGTCGACTTGAAGCCAGCGGCATGGGCAATCAAGTGCCCCTGTTGATGGATTGCACCTGGCCGGGTACGTTTCCCAGCGATACGGATTCAGTCCCCCCCTCCGGCGATGACGGGGATCCCGAACAACAATGGGGATTAGGGATAGACTGTGAAATGGCACGCGTGAGCCTGGCTCGACATGGCCGGGCCATCAATTCGAGCTTCACTGATTTGTCCTGCCGCAAGGTTCCATTACCTGAATTGTGGGATCTGAAATGGCACCGACAGTGGAAACCACAATTCAAAACCACAGAAGAGTTTGTAGATCAAAACGGCAAACAATGGTTAAGGTAACTTTTTTAAGGAAAAACAACAATGCAGCGATGTTTTGTGCGATCTTCCATCATATGGCTTTTCTTGATAACTACAACGCAGGGTACGCTGTACCTGAGTTGTGAAAAAGACAATGATCTGTATCAGGTCCTGAAGAACAATAACATCCAGTGCGTGCGATGTGATAATCCCAAACAGGCCGTGAAGCAGGCCCCTCAGAGTGCCGGTGTGCTGATCCTGGCCCAGGGGTATCCTCTGACAGCCACCGCTATTGAACCAGCCCTGCTTGATGAGGCAATGCGTAAGAACCTGCGCCTCTATATCGAGTTCCCCAAGCGAATCACGGACATAAGGCTCGGGAGCATTCAAACGACGCCCCTGGCACGCTGTGTGGTGACCTCGGATCTGTTTGGTGAAGCACTGCCCGCCATGTGTATTCTGGCGATCCACGCCTGTCATTTTGTGAGCAGTGAAAATGAGACGCCCCATCTGGCACTGGCCAAGGTCGCGGGCTTCGACAAGGCCGTGTTCGGCCTGGAGGGAACGACAGTCTATCCTCTCCTGTTCGACCATCCGGACCATACCAATATCCTCATCGCCACCACGAAACTGAGCCAGTGTGTCACGGGTCGATACGCACCCACACGCAGCTGGCAGCTGATTTGGCGGAGGATCCTGCAGTGGCTCGATCCTGAGTTGCCTGACAATCCGCTAACATGGACACAAACAGTCAGACCGACATACGCCGAGAACGATCCATTGCCGGCCGATGCTCAGAGAGAGGCCGTGATTCGCGGTATTGACTGGCATGACAACGCCAAGATGCTGGTCCATGAATCATGGTCCGATGAGTTGAATAAATACGGGGCAGGCAATGCTGTCGGTCCTGCACCCCAGCCGAACTGGCCTATTGGAGACGGCACCCACGGTCTGCTGGAAGGCGTGCATTCCGGCATCGATCCATCCGACGGCAGCCAAAAGATCCGCTGGTGGCTTAGAACGGATGTAAACGGTGAGAGTTCAATCGCCTTTGCTTTGAGAGGGTTGATTGACGGGGACACGCGCAGCAGAACGGTCGCTGCGAACCTGGCCGACTGGGTCTATGTCAACTCGGGGCTCTTCAACAACGGCGATCCATTGGACGGCCATTATGGTCTCCTGGGCTGGGCGCCTGACACCAGAAACCGTTTCTACCAGGACAACGATATCAAGGCGATTCTCGGCATCATCGGCACAGCGGCTGTGCTGAAAAGCGAACGCTGGGATGAGGCCCTGGTCAAGAATATCCTCGGCAACTTCAGAACCACCGGCCAAAAAGGATTTCGAGGAAATGCCCTGAGCGACCCGGCCGTCACACATAACGGCTGGCAATTTTACTGGAAACGTGATGTCGTCAATTTTCATCCGCACTATGAGACCTGGATATGGGCTTCATACTTATGGCTCTACCACAAGACTGGCTACGAGCCCCTGCTCGATCGCACGCGCCTGGCGATCACCCTGACCATGAACGCGTATCCGGACCAGTGGCGCTGGACCAACGGCTTTCAGCAGGAACGGGGGCGCATGCTGCTTGCCCTGGCATGGCTGGTTCGCGTGGATGACACGTTGCAACATCGCGAGTGGCTGGATCAGATTGCCAACGACATGATGGAAGACCAGGTGGCCTGCGGCGCGATCAGAGAAGAACTCGGCAAGATTGGCATGGGCTCATACGCGCCGCCCACATCCAATGCCGGCTATGGCACGAATGAAGCGTCCCTGATTCAACAAAACGGCGACCCACTGGCCGACATGCTTTATACATGCAATTTTACCCTTCTCGGCCTGCATGAGGCATACGCAGCCACCGGCCATGATAAATACCTTCAGATGGAGAATAAGCTGGCCGAGTTCTTTATTCGCATTCAGGTGTCAAGCGAAGATCATCCAGAACTTGACGGCGCATGGTATCGCACGTTCGACTACACACAATGGGACTACTGGGGCTCCAATGCAGATCACGGTTGGGGCGCCTGGAGTGTTGAGTCGGGCTGGACCCAGGGCTGGATTACCACGGTGCTCGCCCTGCGCGAGTTGAATCTGAATCTTTGGGATTTAAGCGCAGACAGCAAGATCAAGAGAGTCTTCGATCCCATTCGCCAACAAATGATACCTGATGACATGGGTAGCCCAACTCAGACTGCCGGTGTTCATGATGTTAGGAAGTAGTCAATGAATTCGCGGCA
>Ga0307990_1000584_pt1 | contig 32270 bp, 33 predicted proteins | sample EllFjometagen129_FD_203168 | JGI IMG/M metagenome (GOLD analysis project Ga0307990, IMG submission 203168) | Marine microbial communities from Ellis Fjord, Antarctic Ocean - #129 | ecosystem: Environmental > Aquatic > Marine > Unclassified | place: Southern Ocean | collected 2014-10-08
TGCGCATTCTCGAAGGAAATATCATCTGCTTCCTCGACTTTGGCATGATGGGATTCCTCCTCCCGCGAGACAGGAAGCACCTCGGCGACATCCTGATCGGTCTTGCCAACCAAGACGCGCCGAGAATTACCCGAGCACTTACGCATATGTCACGTGGTAAGCGCCCGGAGAACCCCGAGCAGCTCGAGTATGACATCCACATGCTGCTCGAACGCTATTCGTACCGATCGTTGAAAGAGATAGATTTGCTCGAAAGCCTGAACGAGCTCGTCTCCCTCGTGACCGACCACAAGCTATACGTGGCCGCTGATTTCTATCTGCTGGCAAAAGCTCTGATGATCATCGAGGGCGTCGGAAGGGATCTGGACCCAGATTTCGACTTTGTGGAGCATGCAACGCCATTCGCCAAGAGGTTGATTAAGGAGAGACTGAGCCTTCCTGATCTAGCCAAAGATGTCTACCTCTCCCTCACCGACCTTGCCCTGTTACTGCGTGACCTCCCTGCGGACACGCGAGATCTCATCGATCAAGCAAAACAGGGGAAGCTAAGGGTTGTGTTCGAGCACAAAGGGCTCGAACCGATGCTCAAGACGCACGAACAGATCAGTAACCGTATCTCCTTCTCCATTGTGCTGTCGGCGCTGATCGTTGGTTCGGCGCTCATCATGCGAGCAGACATCCCTCCCAAGGTCTACGGAGTCCCAATCATCGGTGCTCTGGGCTTCCTCGCTGCAGGCCTGATGGGTTTCTGGCTTCTAGTCTCGATATTGAGCCACGGGAAGATGTGATGCCGAATTGTCCGGGAAGCTTTGCTCGAAAAACTGAATCGCAAGAAGGGACAAGATGACAAACAAGGGTGATGTGAAAATTGGGCTAACACTGGCTTCGGGAGGAGCGCGCGGGTCGGCCCACGCTGGTGTACTGAAGGTTCTCGAAGCGGAGGGGATTTCCGTCTCTGCTGTGACGGGTTCGAGCATTGGAGCGATGGTTGGTGGTATCTACGCAGCAGGGGTTCCGGTAGAGCGGATTGAACAGGAGTGGCTGAACACAAACCTTCCCAAGGTGGTGCGAAGCTTCCTTCCCACCTTTCCTCGCGCGGGACTGAGTTCCGGACAGGAGATGCGCAAGTATTTGCGGGAGTTGATTGGCGATGTACAGATCAAGGAGCTTCAGATGCCTTTTGCGGCAGTTGGCTGTGACATCGATACGGGTGAAGCGGTGATCCTCGATCACGGCTCGCTCGTCGACGTTATTCGCGCTTCCGCCTCAATTCCCGGCATATTTCATCCCGTGCGTTGGGAAGGACACCTGTTGGTCGACGGAGGATTGGTTGAGCCATTGCCGGTACAACTGTGTCGAAGCTTCGATGTGGACATCGTCATCGGGGTCGATATCGTGCCTGCTCCGTATCCCACAACAGCCGATCGGCGCAGCTTGTGGGATCGTTTGGGACAGGGACTCAAGGAAAGGGCGACGAGCCAAACATGGATTCCTGGCAGCTTAACTGAACTGCTCGATGATGTATTTCGTGAGCAGACGGAAGATGAAAGACCGCTCCCGGGTGTGTACAGCGTGATTAACCAGGCGGTGGCAATCTTCCAGCAGGAGATCCTGCATCTTAAGCTAACCCTCTGGCCGGCCGATTTGATCATTCATCCGGATCTTCCTCGTGGGCTCAACTACATGCGGGCGGCGGAAGGGATCCGTGCGGGAGAAGAGGCAATGCAACAAGCACTGCCTGCGCTTCGTGCGTTGATCGAGGAAAAGGCGGCGCAGAAGGAAGCGAACTAGGACATCACCAACGCGCAAATGCTCGTTGCATTGATCCTTGTCTGCTCTTAGAATCTGATTATGTGAGGTGTCTTGCAAATGCCAGAACAAGTCAAGCATGAAATGAACAGCCATATGGAGCAGACGATCGAAGTGCTGAAATCCGCGCTGGCCAAGGTGCAGACCGGACGCGCTAATCCGGCGATGATTGAGGACGTCACAATCGACTACTACGGAGCCGCTACGCCATTGAAGCAGATGGCGACGATCGCTGCTCCGGACGCGAACCTCCTCGTTGTGCAGCCCTACGATAAGACGCAAATTGCTGCTGTGGAGAAGGCAATCCTCGCTGCCGATCTCGGACTCAACCCGGCGAGCGATGGCAACGTCGTTCGCATAAAGGTTCCGAAGCTCTCCGAGGAGAGGCGCGCGGAGTTGACGAAGATCATCAAGGCCAGGGGAGAAGAGGCCAAGGTCGCCCTGCGCAACGTCCGCCGCGATGCCAACGACAAGTTCGAGAAGATGAAGGACAATGGCGACATCTCGGAAGATGATTATCATCGTTACCGTGACAAGACCGACGAAGCCGTGCGTGACTACTCGAAAGAGATCGATGACCTCATCAGTGAGAAGGATAAGCAGCTGCAGGTTATCTAGGTCCATGCTTTTGATATGAACACTGGAAAGCAGGTCGGTTTCATCAGCTTATTTCGGCTACCTAGTTTTCTTCTTGTTACTTCGATCGCGGGGATTGTCCTTGGCTCGCTTGGCATGGGGAGAGCAGCGATCGGCCTCCTTATTGGTGTGTTTCTCTACATTGCCAATGTGTTCTTCCTGTATGAAGGGGGCAAGTCACTGCTTAGTGCCAACTCGCGCCGCAACGGGAAGATGGCTGCGACACTAGGGAGCATCGGGCGGATGTTGTTCCTCGCAGTCGCATTGGTGTTTGTGCTCCGCATCGGGCTTGTTGCCTTTATCGCTGCCTGTGGCGGGCTGTTGGCCGGGCAGGTAAACTTGCAGCTAGTGCTTCTCATAGAAGGGAGGATTGGGAGAAGATGTTAGGACCCATAGGGCAGAAACTCATAGCGCATGTTTCGATCGGGAGCTTCTCTTTCAGCTTCGATCTTATCACGATCATCATGAGCTGGATCGTGATCGCCCTATTAGTGATCCTTGCTCTTACGCTGCGACGGAGCCTGCGTCAAGATGTGGATGAGAAGCCAAACCGGGTGCAGGCGTTGCTCGATGCGTTGATCGACCTCATCAAGAGCCAGTTGACATCGAGCTTCTCTTCGGACCAATTGGCGCGGGAGCTCTTCCCATTCATAGCCACTCTGTTCCTATTCATTCTGGTAAGCAACTTGATATCTGTCATCCCTTACTTCGAATCACCCACCAAAGATCTGAATGTCACATTCAGTTTCGGTCTGCTTGTCTTCTTTATGTCGCAGTTCTTTGCTATACGAAGGAAGGGAGTAGGTAAGTACTTCAAGGGATTCATCGAGCCATACCCATTCATGCTTCCCCTGAACATTGTCGGGGAGATGGCCAAGCCACTCTCGCACTCGTTTCGTCTGTTCGGGAACATGTTCGGTGGGGCGATCATGCTTTCAATTATGTACATGTTCCCGATCACATCGTGGATTGTTCCCATCGGTCTCAATCTCTTTTATGGCCTGTTTGAGGGGATGATTCAGGCGTTCGTATTCAGCATTCTTGCCGTAGCTTATATCAATGTAGCCGTAGAGACGTAGAAAGGAGGAGACATGCTTCAAGAGGCACAAAGTGTTGTCAGTCAGATTTCAGGCGCCGATATTGCCACCGCGGCAAAATACATCGCAGCCGGCATCTGTATGGGAATCGGAGCGATCGGCCCAGCAATCGGAGAGGGGAATGTAGCAGCGCATGCGCTGGACGGGATGGCGCGGCAACCGGAGATGGAGGGAGCCCTTCTGCGAACGATGGTTTTGGGACAGGCAATCACCGAGTCGACAGGTATCTACTCCCTCTTGATCGCGATTGTCCTGTTGTTCGTAATCTAGGGGGATAGAGTGAATCTCGAGTGGGGAAAGGTCGTCAAGACTCTCAACTGGACGTTCGTCGCCAACCTCGTAAACTTCGCGATCCTGCTCTACCTGATGAAGCGCTTCCTGTACAAGCCGGCGCTTGCCTACCTGGATCGCCGTCGCGAGCAGATCGCCTCGCGCATGGAGTCGGCGCGTCAGAGTGAAGAGCGTGCAGAGCAATTTGCCACGCAGCGCGAACAGGAGCTCTCCGCCGCGCGCGAACAGGCACACCGTACTCTAGAGGATGCACGCGCACGCGCCGAGGAGACAGTGAATGAAGCCAAGGGAACGGCACGGCAAGAGGGCGAGCGTATTCTTGCCGAGGCGCAACGTCAGATTGAGCAGGAGCGGGAGCAGATGAAGGAAGACCTGCGTCGATCCTACGCCGAGATCGCCGTCCTTGGGGCGTCGCGCGTCTTAAGTCGCGAGGTGAACCTATCCGATCACAAGCGGCTCCTTGATGAGCTTCTCTCAGAAGTCGATGACGAAGCGTTAAGGATGCGGCAATGAGATCGCAAGAGACCGCACGCCGCTACGCAGAAGCGTTGTACACCCTTGCGGTGGAAGAGAACTGTGTGGAGACGATCGACAACGACTACCGCCGTGTCGTTGAGGAGATCAAGGATGTCCCTGACTTTCTTCGATTTCTGACGCACCCGCTTGTTTCGCATGACGACAAGAGGGCCCTTCTGAGTGAGGCGTTTCCGGATATTACCGAGTATCTGCACAACCTGTTCTCGCTCCTTGTGCGTAACGGTCGCGAGGGCTACATCGACATGATCTACGATGAGTTTGAACGACAACGCGGAAGCGAGGAAGGAATCGTACAAGCACAGGTGATAACGGCACAAGAACTCACTCCCGAGGATCGAAAGAGGCTCTCTGACCACCTAGCAAAGAAACTGGGAAGACAGGTGCGGCTTGATGAACAAGTGGACAAGAACCTCATTGGCGGTCTGCGGATCGAGGTTGACGGAAAGGTCATCGATGGGTCATTGCGCGCACGGCTCGATGAGCTCAAAACGGTGCTTGCAGGATAAAGGGGAAAAGGAAAATGGCAGCACGCAAAGACGAGATTAGTGCTATCCTGAAGGAACAGATAAAGGGATTCCAATACGACCTCGACATGAATGAGGTTGGCGTTGTGGTCGAAGTGGGCGATGGGATTGCCCGTGTGTTCGGATTGCAGGGAGCACTCGCTTCGGAGATCGTCGAATTCGCGGGCGGCGTCAGCGGCCTCGTCCTCAATTTGGAGGAGGAGAGCGTCGGTATTGCCCTATTCGGAGAGAGCGAACTCGTGCAGGAGGGCGATGAAGTACGTCGCACGGGCAACGTCATGGAGACAATAGTTGGGGAGGAACTCCTCGGTCGGGTTGTCGACCCGCTGGGGCGTCCGATCGATGGCAAGGGTGAAATAGCAGCGACCGAACGCCGCAAGGCAGAGATCAAGGCCCCGGGCGTCATTGAACGGCAGCCTGTCGATACTCCGCTGCAGACAGGGCTGAAATCGATTGATGCCATGACCCCAATTGGCCGCGGACAACGTGAGCTGATCATCGGTGATCGCCGCACGGGAAAGACGGCGATCGCCATCGATACGATCATCAACCAGAAGGGAAAGGGGATTGTCTGCATCTACGTCGCTATCGGTCAGAAGACATCGACCGTAGCTCGCGTTGTCGATACGCTACAGCGCCACGGGGCTATGGAATACACGATTGTTGTCGTTGCCGATGCCAATTCCCCCGCCCCGATGCAGTACCTCGCCCCTTACTCCGGCTGCGCGATGGCCGAGTACTTCACGTACAACGGCAAAGACGCGTTCATCGTTTACGACGACTTGTCCAAGCATGCTGTCGCCTACCGCGAGATGGCCCTGCTACTGCGGCGTCCACCGGGGCGAGAGGCGTATCCGGGAGACATCTTCTACACGCACTCGCGCCTTCTCGAACGCGCGGTGCGTTTGTCTGCCGAACATGGAGGGGGATCGCTGACCGCGTTTCCGCTTATCGAGACGAAGGCTGCCGACATCACGGCCTACATCCCAACGAACGTGATTTCTATCACAGACGGCCAGATATACCTGGAGAGCGAGCTGTTCAACCAAGGCTTCCGGCCGGCGATCAACGTTGGAAAGTCCGTCTCCCGCGTCGGTGGGGCAGCGCAGACAAAGGCGATGAAGCAGATCGCCGGGGAGCTGAGGCTGGAGCTGTCTCAGTACCGCGAGCTAGCAGCGTTTGCCGAGTTCTCTTCCGATCTTGATGAGGAGTCAAAGGAGCAGCTTGCGCGTGGCGATCGATTGATGGAGACCCTCAAGCAGAAGCAGTACGAACCGATGAGCGTTGAGGACCAGGTATTTGCCCTGTACGTCGCGGTGAAGAGCCATCTTGCAAACGTGAAGGTCTCGCTCGTGCGACGATTCGAGGAAGAATGGATCAGGTTCCTGCACGCAGAGCACGGAGAGATCGTCACTGCCATGCACGATCGCATGGAGTTCACAGATGAGATCACGGCCAACCTGGAAAAGGCAGTAGGCGAGTTCAAGGAACGCTTCGGAGGATAAGTGGCAGAGAACGTCCGCGAGATCAAGACGCGCATCGGGAACATAGAGAACATCCGCCAAATCACCAAGGCGATGAACGCAATTGCCATGACGAAGGTGACGCGGATGAAGCGTCGCCTGGCTGCCGTGCAACCGTACATGGAAGGCGTAGAGGGTGTGATTTCATCGCTCGTCGGCCAGTACGCCGATCTCGCTTCCGCACACCCGCTAGTTGCAAACAATGGATCGGAGGACGTGGGGATCCTCGTCCTGAATGCGGATCGCGGCCTGTGTGGAAGATTCAAAGGAGAGATAAACCACAAGGCGGAGACACTTGCCCGCGAGGAGTCGGCCACGGCACGCTTCCTCCTTGGCGGAGAGAAGGCGCGCGCCTACTTCGTACGCCGCAAGGTGGAGCCACTCCGAACCTACGTCCACTTCTACGAGGATCCAACACCGGTGATCGCGCGTAAGATCGCATTGGACCTGATCTCCTTGTACAAGGAAGGCGCGTACGGTAGCCTCGTCGTTGTCTACATGCACTTCATCTCCGACCTCGCGCAGCGCCTGCGCGTGGAGGAGATATTGCCGATAAAGGCGGAGGCGAAAGTAGGCGACATGATCCTCGAACCAAATCCAACGCGTATGCTTGACATCGTGCTGCCCCTCTACCTGCAAGGGAAGGTGTTCCAGGCGTTGCTGGATACGAAAACGAGCGAGGATGCGATCCGTCGCCAGGCGATGAGCAGCGCCACTGACAACGCGGATGACCTATTGAAGAACCTCACCCGGTCGTACAACAAGGCACGCCAGCAGTCGATCACGCGCGAGATCTCAGACATCATGGGTGGAGCGGAGGCGCTGCGCAAGAGCTGAGAAATTGAGAGATTGAATGATCGGGAGATTGAATCATCGAGAGATTGAATGAATGGGGGACAAGCGATGGCAGATGAAAAGACAGTAGGAAGGATCACCGAGATCAAGGGCCCAGTCATTGATGCACGCTTCGAGAAGGGGAAACTCCCGCGCGTTAACGATGCGTTGCGCATTGTGCGCGAGGGCGAAAAGGATCTCATCCTCGAAGTGGCACAGCACCTGGGGGATGATGTCGTACGCGCGATCGCCATGGACTCGACCGATGGACTAGCGCGAGGGGCGGAGGTCGAGAACACAGGTGGCCCGATCACCGTTCCCGTCGGGCCGGAGACGCTGGGGCGGATGCTCAATGTCACCGGCGACCCGATCGACGAGCTTCCCGCGCCAGAGACAAAGAAGCGTTATTCTATTCACCGCCCCGCTCCTTCCCTCATCGATCAGAAGACGGAGAGTGAAATCTTCGAGACTGGGATCAAGGTTGTCGACCTGCTTGCCCCGTTCCCAAAAGGGGGAAAGATCGGCCTGTTCGGCGGTGCCGGAGTGGGAAAGACGGTACTGATCATGGAACTCATCCGCTCGATCGCCTACGAACACGCTGGCTACTCCGTCTTCGCCGGTGTTGGCGAGCGCACGCGTGAGGGGAACGAGCTGTACCTCGACATGAAGGATGCTGGCGTCCTTAAGAACACCGCCCTTGTCTACGGACAGATGAATGAACCTCCCGGGGCACGCTTCCGCGTTGCCCTCACCGGAGTGACCTTGGCTGAGTACTTCCGCGATGAAGAGAGAAAAGACATCCTTTTGTTTGTAGACAACATCTTCCGCTTCGCACAAGCGGGAAGCGAGGTGTCAGCGCTCCTCGGGCGGATGCCGTCCGAGGTCGGCTACCAGCCGACGCTTGCCACCGAGATGGGTGAGCTACAAGAGCGTATCACGTCAACGAAGAAGGGATCGATCACTTCAGTGCAGGCGATCTACGTACCGGCAGATGACCTCACCGACCCCGCACCGGCGACGGTCTTCTCCCACCTTGACGCGGCGATCACACTCGACCGAAAGATCGTTGAGAAAGGGATCTACCCGGCTGTCGATCCATTGCAATCGAACTCAACGATGCTCGACCCGCACGTCATCTCGCACGAGCACTACCGTGTTGCGCAGGAGACACTGCAGATATTACAGCGCTATGAGGATCTTCGCGACATTATCGCCATCATGGGGATGGACGAGCTCTCCGAGGAGGACAAGCTCGCCGTGCGCCGCGCGCGCAAGGTGCAGCGCTTCATGAGCCAGCCATTCCACGTTGCCGAGCACTTTACTAACAGGGCGGGAGCGTACGTCAAGCTGGAGGACACGATCAAGGGATTTGCCATGATCATCGACGGTGAGCTGGACGATGTGCCGGAGCAGGCATTCTACATGACCGGATCGATCGACGAAGTTCTCGCCCATGCCAAGGAGGCAAAGGGAGAGCGGGAGGCTGTCGAGGAGACGGCCGAATGATAATCACGAATTACACGAATCGTACGAATTGCACGAATCAGATGATTAGAGGACTGCCAAATTGTCGACTGTGGCAGTAAGCGGATTCTAAGCTTCAGTCGTGTGATTTGTCATATTCGTGGCATTCGTGATACGCTAGAGCTGTGAAGCCGTTGCAGTTCTTGGTCAACAGACTGAAGAAGCGCATGTTTCGCTACACTCCGGCGGGGTTTCCTGACCCGAAGGCGTGCGGTGCATTTTACAATGCCCGTGTTGGCCTTCTCAAAGGAGACGACATGATGGTCCTCGAATACTCTGGCGTGGAGGCACAGGAACGTCTCTTTGCGCGAGCGATGACACTCTTGCCACCTCAGGGAGAGATCCTCGATCTTGGATGTGGCCTGGGGCACCTCATTTCCTACCTTGACGAAAAGCAGCTTCCATATGCGAACTATCACGGCATCGACGTCAGCTCTCGCATGATCGATGAGGCCAGCAAGCGATATTCGGGCAGGAACGAGGTGTCATTCGAGCGGCGTGACGTGTTGGAAGATTCGCTTCCTCCCGCAAGATACGACACGGGATACATTCTAAGCGTTCTTGGCTATCCAATCGGAGACAACCCAATGCGCTCGATGATGGCGATTATCGAAAATGCATTCTCCGCCTGCCGCACGGGGATCGTCTTCTCACACTTGGCTACCGGGCGCAAGGAGGGCTTGAAGTTCACAACCCTTCCCGAAGAGCTGGCCGTTCGCTGCGAGAGAGAACTCGGGGCAAAGGTTGAGATCGATGATAACGGAGAAGACTTCACCTACCTTATCGCCCTTCGACACTGAATATCCTGTGTTTGAGAACACAGTCCTTGCGAGAGGATACTTCTCTTCCGGAATCTATCTACTCAAGCCTGTATATTGTCTTTCGTGATCGAGAAGCCTCTGTTTGCGCCACAAGCCGCCTCCGTAGCCAGTGAGCTTTCCGTTCTTTCCGATAACACGATGGCAGGGGATGATAATCGAGATCGGGTTGGCACCGTTGGCGCGTGCCACAGCCCGAACCGCTGTTGGGCGACCAATCATCTCTGCCTCCGCCTGGTATGATACCGTTTCACCGTACGGTATCGTACGCAAAGCCTCCCAAACGCTCTTCTGGAATACTGTCCCCGGAACCACAAGGGGGAGATCAAATTCACTCCTTGTCCCGGTGAAGTATTCTTCCATCTGCGTGGCCAGCCTTGCAATGAGATCGTTAGTACCTGGGAAGATCTCCCCATTCAGCAGCTTTCTCAGTCTGCCAAGCTGTTTCTCAATCCTCTTGCTATCAACAAACTCCAACAGGCATATCCCATCGCTTGTCGCTCCAGCAAGCATTGTGCCAAGCGGTGTAGGAATCTCCGCAATCTGCAGCACAATGTGATCTTGGCTCCGGAGCACAGTATGCTCGTGCGATGGTGTAACGGTCATTGCTCGTCCCCCTCTTTGTTTCTAGTGCGATACAACAATGTAGCCGCTTCCTGGCGACGGAACAACCCGCGGGCCTCGATACTGTCATCAATCAGTCACACAGGGGAGTTTACAGTCGCTCGTAGCGGACATGGCTGTTACAATGACCGAATCTTATCGGGAGAACCACGAGGGGGCAGATTCAGTGACGACTATCGCAATTCTACTTGCCACCGGAGCTGCGATCGCGTGGGCGCTGGAGACCGTTCTCTCGAAGCCGGCCCTGCGCTACATGGACATGTTCTCCTATGGCGCCATCAGGCCCTTGTTTGCTCTCCTGTTCGTTATCCCATATGGGCTTCTCACGTCTGGGTTTGTGTTCCCTGGCTGGGAGCTTCTGGGAATCGCTGCGGTTGCGGGTGTCATCGATTCGTTCGTCGGATCGATGCTTTTCTACTATGCGGTTAACAGGGTCTCTGCTCACGAGGCGTCGTCCCTTGCTAACACCGCCCCGTTCTGGGGAGTTGTTACCTCCATCGTCATCCTCGGTGAGCCTATGCAACCGATCCTCCTCGTTGCCGCGGTATTCGTCGTCCTCGGTGCATTGTTCCTTGTCAATCAGAGTGATGAGAAGTCGATGTTTCGCTTGAGTTGGAGTGCACTGCCTGCGCTAGGATCGGGAATCTTGTGGGGCTTTGTGGAGACAGTGCCGGCCAAGTACTGCCTCACCAATGGCATGTCAGTGATGACCTTTCAGCTTACGCTGATAGTCTCTTCTGGTATCGCTTGGGGGATTGCGGCACTTGTACACTCGCGGCGCATCCCTCTTCGGTTTCCCCGTCGCGGTGTGGCGCTTGCCTTTGTCACTGCCGTGTTGGGATACGGCGTTGGGTGGATCTTCTGGCTCTCAGGAGTGAGCATGGCACCAGCAAGCCTCCTCTCCCCCGTGCGTGGATCGATGACCCTATTTACGTTTCTGTTCAGTGTCGTTCTCCTGCGTGAGAGGCCGTCGCGCAGATCAGCTTTTGGAGCGCTGTTTGTTCTGTGCGGGGTGCTTCTTGTCTCAATCTTTGGATCCGCATAAGCGCGATTGGCGACATGTCCCAGTACCTTAGTTGGTGTGGTGCTCGTCTCCAGTGATCAGGCCATCGACTATTGTGACCAATCGATTCACCCGATCGAGGAGGCGAGAGTCGTGCGTGGCAAAGAGGAAGGTTGCTCCCCGCTCCTGGTTTAAGCGTCGCATCAGGTCTATTAACTCGTGGCTCGTCGCCGTGTCGAGGTTAGCCGTTGGCTCGTCCGCGAGAACGATCGACGGCTTGGCAACGACTGCGCGTGCTACCGCGACGCGCTGCTGCTCTCCGCCAGAGATACGGTTAGGATACTGATTGGCGTATTGCTCGATTCCCAGTTCTGCTAGGATCTTCCTTGCGCGGTTGATTCTCTCTGCGTGTACAACGCCCTGTAGTTCGAGGACGAACGCCGTGTTCTCCAGCACCGTCAGCACCGGGATCAGGTTGTACGCCTGGAAGACAAAACCGATGTTCGTCATCCGCAAACGAGCGAGTTGATCCTTGGATAGCCCGGAGAGAGGCACACCTTCGAGGAAGATCTCCCCCGAGGTTGGCCGATCGAGGCCCCCGAGCAGATGCAGAAGCGTCGATTTTCCGGACCCGGATGGACCGGCGACAGCAGTGAACTCCTTTTTGTGAAGCTCGACAGAGACCCCATTGAGCGCGGGCGTCTCGACAGCATCGGTCTTGTACGTCTTGCGAAGATCTACTGTTTGAATGAGTGCTTTGTTATTCGACATATCTCATTGCCTCCACCGGCTCGAGCTTCGAGGCCCGATATGCCGGAAACCAGGCCGCCAGGAGAGCCACTACGACCATCGCAGCAGCGGAAATGCCTACCTGGGGCCAACTAATCATCATGTGCAACACCGACTTCATGCCGAAGGTCTTCATGTAGTTGGCAAGCTCAGCTCCTGGGAGAGGAATACCGCCGAATGCTTCCACAATCCAAGCGAGGGCTACGGCGATGAGGGCCCCATAGACCGCGCCGATGACGGCGATCAGTCCCGCCTCGGTTAGGATCATGCGGATGACGCGCCACCTGGACGCCCCGAGCGCGATGATTAGGCCCAGCTCGCGCGTACGCTCCATCACCGATAGGTACAGCGTGTTCAGCACAACAAGCGCGCCAAGACCAAAGAAAATCACTGCGAAGATGATCATGACCGGCTGCAAAATCCCCATGTACCCGCTCACCTGTGGGGCCAATTCACGCCAATCCAACACCTCTAAATCGTCAGGCAGCAAGCCTCTCAGTTGAGCGGTAACAGCTTCGATCTTGCCGACATCCCAGGGACCCTTTACATCATCAACTCTGACGACAACGGCAGTAGCGGCATCAGGACTGTGAGCGAGCGCTCTCGCCGTGATCAGAGTAGAGTGAACGATAGTTCGTCCCATCGCCGAGATCGGTGCATGGTAAATGCCAACGACGGGAACCTTCAGTGCACCGAGCCCGGTTTCGGGATGGGCGCCGAGCAGGATGATCTCATCGCCTACGTCGACGTTCAACAGGTCGGCCAGTTCCTCTCCGATAACGACACCGCTCTGTCCGCTTTTCAGATACGTCCCTTTGACGACCAAGTCGGCGATGGAGCTGATGGGAGCGATCTCCTCCGGTATGATGCCTTGGACGTAGATTGCCTGTGATCGATCAGCGGCCGAGGCTAGCGCGGGCATGTCCAACCGAACGGTTCGCCACTCGATGCCGTTAATTTGGTCTAGGGCAGCCAGGACCGAATCAGAATCATGCATAAGCGGAATCGCCGAGCCCATGCCTCGTCGTTCGACGTGCCGGATCTGGAAATGTCCGGTGTCAACGCGCGTGGCCGTCTCAAACATGTCCGACACGATGGAATTGCTGAGAGCGAACATGGACACAAGGAAATAGACGGGGATCAGCACGGCGAGAAGCGTAAGGATCGTGCGTCCCCGATTCCTCTTCAGGTGCCTGATGGCCGCCTTCATCAGCGATCCTCCCAACCATCGAATGTATCAAGACTGAAGAACGACGCGTCAAGTGTAAGATCGAACTCTGGATCCTCGATTCGTTCGACCGTCTTGTCACCGTAGGCGTCTTCGATAACAATCGTGGTGGCAAACTTGCGCTCGCCAACCTCGATAATATCACTGAAATCGGCCGTTTGCAGCACGTCACCCCGCTGGTCGTAGTAGATCAGTTTCTCGATAATGTAGTCGGCTGAGACCCAGATCTCCAGTTTGCCATACACCACGGGAGCATCGGTATGAGGAATTAATGTCAAGAAGTAACCGGTTTCCGTGGACTCGGCCGTGGCGTCGTAGTCATCGGATAGCGTTGCGCGGGATAGGTCGTCCAGTGAGGGGCCAGCTCCGAACAGGGCATCGCCGAGGGCCACTGACGGCAGTTTGATGGGACCGACGGCCGGCGAGTAGTACCAAAGCTCATCGCCCATTTGGAGATAACCTGAATTCAGGTCAATCTCAGGCTCCATCACGCGCATGAGTGCCTGCTTCTCGCCCAGGGTCCAGACCTCCAACTTGTACGACTTCGTCTGTCCGCTCAAGGAAATATCTAGCCCGATGATCCCGTGGAAGCTGTTGCCTTGCCAGATGGAATTAACTCGACTAAGAATGCTCTCAGCATCCAAGTTATCTTCCTGGGCGATGGCGCATACTCCGATCAGAACGATTGCGAGCAGCGTTATCCAAGCGATGATTCGATTCATAATGTCTCCTTTTTTAGCCCTCACGAATGGCTACCACCGGTTCAAGGCGCCTCGCTCGCCGTGCCGGATACCAGGCGGCGACCAGGGCGGTGAAGACAACAACCGAAAAGGCGGCCACCCAATACCACCCGGATGTCGAGGCGTACAAGGTCGTGGGGATGCCCGCCTCAGAGAAGTTCGCCATAAGACCGCCAAGGGAGAAACCGTGGCGCGACAGATACATAAGGCATCCATATCCGACACCGCCACCGACAACGAATCCGATGGCGGAAACAAATACTGACTCCATTAACACCACCCGCGCCAGCAGCTTGCGGCTCATGCCTAGCGCCATCATCATGCCGAATTCCCTCGTTCGTTCCAGCACCGAGTAGAAAGCTGTGTTAGCGACCCCAAAACCGGCCATCAGCGCGATCATGATCACCATGGGGATCATCTTGATCGTTGAGCCTTGGATCATGATGCGGGCAAATGGATTGAGCGCAAAGTAGTCGGCCACTTCGATTCGCTTAATGCCCGCAGTCGCCAGGTCCTTCTCTAGCATTGACACATTCCGACGTGTTGATGCGCCGGCCGGCAGATTGATGGCAATCGAGGTCAATCCGCTCCATCCGGACATTGCGTGTGCATCTTGAAGCGAAATCGCCGCCATGCTGTCCAATGTCCCCAAACTGCTGGCGAAGAATCCGACGGCGCGAAACGCCTGCGAGCTTGTCCCGGACTCTCCTTGTGCGAGCAATACCACACGCTCGCCCAGGCGAATATCCAATGACGCAGCCATCTTGGCAGAGATCAGGATCTCTCCCGATCCTGCGATGTATTGACCCTCGACAATTGTTTCCTGCAACTTCGTCACGCGCTGCTCGCCGTTGGGATCGATGCCGCGAATCATCACTCCGTCGGATCCGTACGAGCTACGAAGCATGCCGGACGTCTCCAACCGTGCAGAGGAGGCATCAATGTGGGCATCTGTAAGCACTCCCTGCGCAGCAAGAACCTGCTTAGCCGTCAACCCATTGGATGGGACCGGATCGTCGGCATAGCCTACTGCGCGGAGTTGAAGGTCACCCAGGTTGTACACAATCTGCGTGTCAGTCATGGATCGAATCATTCCGTCCGCGATCCCCCACATTACCAGGATCACCCAACTGCCGAAGGCGACAATGGCGATCATGAGGATCGTGCGCTGTGTATGGCGCCACAAATTGCGCCATGCAATGCGTAGGCTTGTTGTAGTCACTATTTTCCTCCCTTCCCAACGGGGCAAGTTAGCCCATCGGCGATCACTTGTGGGGTGAATTCCAGTATCGAGTCATACAACCCCTTGGGCAGCAAACCTTCTCAACGTCGATTGCTGCAGAATGCTGCTCGATTTACTGAGCAACATTGGCGTAACCTTGTCTGTATGCAGCAAGATACTATTCTCACCTCTATTGTGCAAGCAGGTGTTCTTCATGTACTTGCTCAAATGGCGCTATAATCCTCGTCATGAATGCCATCATCGAATCCCTGAGAGAAAAGATAGCGAGTGTGTCATCCTTTGATGAGGCGTGTGAGATAACCGTGCGCGAGCTGCGCCGCCTCGTCGCTCATTTTAGCTAGGTGGGGATCTACATGCGCCAAGGAGAGGAACTTGCGCTCACCGCGTGGGACGGGCCGGAGGCGACGCAGCACGTACGCATCCCAGTTGAGCAGGGAATCTGCGGTCTGGCCGCGCGTACCGGGGAGACGGTGATCGTCGGCGACGTCAACGCCGATTCGCGCTACCTTGACTGTTTCCCGCAGACGCGCTCAGAGATTGTAGTACCGATCTACGCACAAGATGAAGTCATCGGTGAGATCGATATCGACAGCGACCAGGCTAGCGCCTTCAGCGACGACGATCGGCAGGTCCTCGAAAGGATCGCAGCAATTCTTGGAGGATTAAATCTATAGTCTGCAACAGCGTCCAAGTTCGCTCTGCGCTTCCTGCTTAGATACCGAACAGCTGTCGCGCGCTCTCTGTGGTAGTGGCAGCTACGTTCTCAACCGGAATTGCTTTGATACGAGCAATCTCTTCCGCCACGTAGCGAACGTAGACCGGTTCATTGCGCTTCCCGCGGTATGGGACAGGGGTGAGGTAGGGACAATCAGTCTCAAGGAGTATCCTGTCCAGCGGAATCTGGCTCACCGCATCGCGCAGAATGTCGTTCTTCTTGAACGTCAATGGCCCACCGATCCCAAGACAGAGGCCAAGCTCCATGAACTCTCGTGCCAGATCGATATCTCCAAGGAATGAGTGAATTACTCCACTCTTTGGACGGTGCTTACGGAGTATGGCGAGCATGTCTTTGGTTGATTCGCGGTTGTGGATGATCACCGGAAGATCGAAGTCGTTTGCCAGTTCTATCTGCTTTACGAAGACATCCCGCTGCGTCGAACGTGGGGAGAGGTCGCGGTAGTAATCGAGCCCGATCTCGCCGATGGCGACGACCTTGGGATCAGCAGAAAGCTTGCGCAATTGCTTCGTAACCTGCGCATCGAAAGTTCTTGCCTCGTGCGGATGGATTCCCACCCCGGCCCAGATGAAGCGATGATGCTGGGCGAGCTCCAGCGCTGCCTCGCTCGATGAAAGGTCCACGCCGACGGTGATCACACCGATTTTCTCGGCGAACGTACGGGCGATGACTGCAGCGCGGTCGTCGTTGTAGTCTGCGGAATCGAGGTGCGCGTGCGTGTCGATGAGTTCAATCTTCGAGCTATCGGCTATCAGCATTCAGCTCCCTTCCAAGAGTCTTTGTTGACAGCTGACAACTGAAAGCTGATGGCTTCCTAACATCTCTCCACCTCTGCGATGGCTTGCGGCAGGGTAGCTACCAGATCACTGGGGATGATCGATCGCTCTGCACGGTCGCGGGCTAGGTAGTCAGCGGCGTATCCATGCAGGTACGCTCCCACTACTGCCGCATCACGCATAGATGCACCCCCGGAGAGGAGACCAGCGATGATCCCGGTTAACACATCTCCACTCCCTCCCGTGGCAAGGCCCGTGTTTCCGGTCGAGTTGAGGAAGACACCGCCATCCGGCGTTCCGATCGCGGTGGGTCTGCCTTTAAGCAAGAGGACAACGTTGTTCTCGGCCGCAAACGAGCGGGCAATTTCTATCCGCTCAGCGTTGATCTCGCTAGCAGGTCGCTCTATCAGGCGGCTCATCTCGCCGGGATGGGGAGTGAGAATAGCGCGACCAGCAATCAGACTCAGGGTTTCGCGATTAAGCGCGAAGAGGCCGTCAGCATCGACAACAAGCGGCAATTTCGCCTCCACGAGCAGCGTGCGGATGAGCCTTGCGGTATCATCGGCGCGGTCCAATCCCGGCCCGATGGCGACGACATTCGCCTGGGTGATCGCGTCACGAAGGGAGGGAAGAGACTGTTCTGTTAAATGTCCCTCTCGATCGGGCAAGCCGATAGTGAGTACCTCGGGAAGGGACCCGGCGATAACCTGTTGAATTGTGTGTGGACAGGCAACGGTGACCAGTCCTGCTCCGGCGCGCAGGGCTCCCGTAGCGCAGAGTACCGCCGCCCCACTCATACCGAGCGATCCCGCGACGATGAGGACATGTCCGAATGTCCCCTTGTGCCCATCAGGGAGGCGCGCAGGCAAGTGCTGCGCTACCCATTTATTCTCCACAACACGCGCAATCGGAGTAATACCCTCCCACAGCTTGTCGGGATAGCCTACCGGGACGACCTGGATCATTCCACAGTAACTCCTTGCTGGATAGAGGAGGTGCGCCGGTTTGTACGCGGCCATGCACACCGTGAGATCGGCATTAATCGCTTCACCAATGATCTCACCGGAATCGGAAGGCAGACCTGATGGTAGATCGACAGCAACGCGGACCAGATCAGCGCTGTTCAATGCTCTCACTACATCTAGGTATCTTCTGGAGAGCGGGCGATCGACCCCGATCCCGAGCAGGCCGTCGATTGCACAGTTGGCACCAGCGAGGGCTTTATTGAGTTCGTCAAGATTGTCATCGAGCACGCGTAGAGTCCCTGGGAATCGTTCACTCAGGAGATTCGCCTTCTCTCTTGTCGTCTGCGTTAGGGCATCGACAGAAGAAAGAATGAACGCCTTCACGTGGAATCCCGCCTCACACAGTATTCGTGCAGCAACGAGCGCATCCCCGCCGTTTCCCCCTTTGCCAGCGACGACAACTACACGTTTCCCGGGTGCGGCTCGCCTCGTAGCATCTGCCACGCCGTGCCCCGCGTTCTCCATAAGGTCTCCTGCGGGGATTCCAGCCTCCACTGCTGCTCGGTCAAGTGCCTTAATCTGGTATCCAGTAACGATATTCATGACTGCACCTCCACAACAGCGAGCATCTCTTCCACCACTTGCTGGGTCGATCGTCCTGCAACGTCGATCCAGGTGACTTCGGAGTCGCGCTTAAACCATGCCTTCTGTCGACGGGCAAGGGACCAAGTGTTATTGATCAACCGCTGTTCAAGCTCTTGACGTGAGATCCGCCCATCAAGGAATGCCTCTGTCTCAGGAATGCCGATCGTGCGGTATGCCTGGTGCTGCGGGGTCAGTCCCTGAGCGGGCAAGGATCGCACCTCGTTGATCAGTCCACCTGCCAGCATCTTGCGGACGCGCTCTGCGATTGAGTGGCGATGAGCCTCACGATCCATACGCAGACCGAAGACGGCAAAATCGAGCGGCAACGGCTTCGCTTCCTTCTGCAAATCGCTGATCGGTTGTCCGGTGATCGTGTGCACTTCAAGGGCGCGCACGATGCGCAGCGTATCATTCTCGTGAATCCTCGCTGCTGCCTCCGGATCGACCTCCCGTAAGCGTGCGTACAACTCATCGAGTGGTTTGCTCAGTAGCTTCTCGCGTAACGCAGGATCGGCACTGGGGCCGGTGAAGATTCCGCGTAGAATAGCGCCCAGATATAACGTCCCTCCACCGACGATGATCGGGATGTGTCCGCGCGATCGGATCTTGGGGACCAATCGCGCTACATCGTTACAAAACGCCATCGCGTCATACTTGCCCGTCAGCGGAACGATGTCGATCAGGTGGTGGAAAATCCCGCGATGCCCTTCTACAGACGGCTTGTCGGTGACGATGTCGAGGCCGCGAAAGAAGGCGCGTGAATCGGCTGAGATAACCTCGCCAGAGACCATCATTGCAAGTTCTACGGCAACAGCGCTCTTGCCGACCGCGGTTGGACCGAGGATCACAAGGACCTGGCCGGCCTTCAACGACTAATCCTCCCCGAGCAGGAGCTCCCGGAAGCGCTTCAGCTCGGTGCGACGGGAAGGATGCTTCAGCTTCTCGATAGCCTTTATCTCTATCTGGCGAACGCGCTCACGTGTGATGTTGAACTTAAGAGAGACATCCTTGAGCGTGCGGGGGTGGTCGTCGTCTAGGCCGTAGCGGAGCTTGAGGATCTCGCGCTCCCTTTCATCGAGCTGATCAAGGGCACGGTTCAACTGCTCCTTCAAGAACATGCGGAACGTCTCCTTGGTGGGCGAAGGGGAGGAAGTGTCCTCGATGAAGTCGCACAGTGTGTCCTCGTCCTCATCGCCAATCGGCCGTTCCAGGGAGGAGGTGTAGGAGGACACGTTCTCCACTTTTTTGATTCGATCTACACTCATGCCCATCAGACCGGAAAGGTCCTCCAGCGTGGGGGCTGCGCCGTGCTGTTGGATGAATTCCCTCTTGATGCGCTTCAGATCACGCACAGTCTCGATCATGTGCACGGGAACGCGTATCGTACGCGACTGATCGGCGATGGCGCGAGTGATCGCTTGCCTGATCCACCACGTGGCGTAGGTGGAGAACTTGAAGCCCCGTTTGTAGTCAAATTTCTCCACCGCCTTCATCAGGCCCATGTTCCCCTCCTGGATTAAGTCAAGGAACGATAACCCGCGATTCGTGTAGCGCTTGGCGATGGAAACGACGAGGCGTAGGTTGGAGATCGTCAGTCTGTCACGCGATGCGCGTGCCTCTGCGTCGATCTGTTCAAGTTCTTGTCCCTTCTTCTGTAGCAGGGGGGCAAGATTGGCCTTGCTCTTCTGCTTGACGAACCCAAGCGCATGGGTAGCCTCTTTGCCGGCGTCGACAAGTGCCTTCAGCTCTTCTTCCATCTCCTTGGGGATGATGCTCACCCCTCCCTTCTTGGGAAGGACGACATGACTGAGCTTTTCTGCTGCATCCGCACCCAGCCGAATGGCGCGTACCCAGTTTCCGTGCTCCATTGCTGTCGCTAGTTCAACCTCCTCCTGCTTGGTGAGGAGAGGGTACTGCCCAATCTCTCGCAGGTAGGTCTTCACGGGATCTTCCCTGCGTGCCGGCCTTCTTGCATCGATGGTCCGACGCGAGCGGGTTTTCTTCTTAGATACATTGAGATTTACGGTGCTCACAACATCCGGAACGGCGTCCTCGATCGCGGGTGTCTCATCCTCCTCTACGATGTCGTCTCCCTCAAGGACATCATCTCCTTCGAGAAGTTCATCCCCGTCGGCGACTACATCTTCTTCATTGATCGGCTTGTTCAGGATCGCCTCTTCAGGTTGCTTTGTTGCATCAAGGTCTTCCTTGGTGGGATCGATTTTCTTGTTGGGTTTCTCTGTTGCGGAATCGCTCGCACCCTGCTTATCTTTGGTCTGCTGTTTACTTCTTGCCATCTCTTCTCCTCCTGGACACCCTCTGGGCTTGAAGTGTAATTATGGCACCCTGCAGTTCATCGTTGAGGCGACGATCACCCGATCTCTCAGCATCTTCCCTCTTTTCGCGCAAATCATTCAGTTTATTCTCGATCTCCGGAAGCTCCACAAGCCGCTCCAGCGCATCCCGTAGCGCCTTCTCGACATCACTCCACAGCGGCTCAGACAGGGTTAGATAGCTTACCTCGCGCGCACTATCCTCATCAAGGAACGTTGTCATCGAAGATGCGTCCACTTGACCCCTTGTCTGTGCGATCTCCTCGACGATTGGCCGATATTGGGGCGCAAAGTCCTCCGCCGAGACGAGGGCAGCGACACGATCCCAACTTACCTCGCCGCGCAAGAGTAGGGATAGGATTACCTGTTGTGGTCCCCAATGATGCTCTTTCTGCTCGATGCTTGCTTCGGGCTTGTGTCTCCTTCCGCGCATGAGCTCCTGCATCAGGCCGTCGAACGGGAGGTCGAGGAGTTCGGCGAGGCGTGTGGCAATTTCCTGCCGCAGCGGAAGACTACGGATGCCTTGGAAGAACGGCTTTGCCTCCTCCAGCGCTGCCTCCTTTCCCGTGATGCTTCCCGTGTTGTACCTCTCCTTCAGCGACTCGATGTAGAATGTGTGAAACGCTGCCGCCGCATCGATGAGCTGATGCATCCGTTCCGCTCCCTCGCGCCGCACCAGGCTGTCCGGGTCGTCCCCCTCCGGCAGACGCACGACGCGCACCGACAAGCCGTGATTGCGCAGGATTTGCATCCCCCGTAGTGAGGCCATCCCCCCTGCCGTGTCGCGGTCGTAGGATATCACTACCTCCTTGACGAAACGGCCGAGCAGGTGTGCCTGACCCTGCGTGAGCGACGTGCCCATGCTCCCCACGGCATTGGTGATTCCCGCCAGGTGAAGCGAGATAACATCGGTATAGCCCTCAACGAGGATAGCGTTCCCCTCCTTCTGCATCGTTTCGCGTGCCCAGGAGAGGCCGTAGAGGTGGTTGCCCTTGTCAAACAACGCCGTCTTCGGCGAGTTGAGGTACTTCGGTTCACCCTCAAAGGCTCGGCCACCGAAGGCGATTGGTCGCCCCGAGAGATCGAGGATGGGAAAGATGACCCGATCGCGGAATCGATCGTAAGTCGTGCCATTGTCCTTGCTCACGAGGAACCCCAAGTCAACGAGGGGCTTAACGCCATACTTGCCCTCAAATCGCTTGCGGAGGTGATCCCAGCCTGGGGGAGCATAGCCCAACCCGAACCTGTCCCATGTCTCCTCGGGATACCCTCGTTTGATCAGATACTCCCGCCCGCGTCGACCGGCGGGACTGTTTGTCAGGTTGTCGGCAAACCAGCGAGATACGGCGATGCTGATCTCGAAAAGCTCGTCATGGGAGCCGTCCCCCTTGTGTGAGGCAAACGACAGGCCCGCCTCTGTGGCCAATCGCTCAGCGGCTTCCACAAAGGGGATGTTCTCGATCTTCATCAAGAACCCGATGACGTCCCCGCCTGCCCCACAACCGAAGCAGTGCCACAACCCCTTCTCGGGGCTGACCCAGAAGGATGGCGTATCGTCTTTGTGAAACGGACAACGCCCCTTGTGGCTCGACCCGGCTTTGGTGAGGGTGACGTAGCGTGAGATGACCGAGACGATGTCGATGCGATCCTTGATCTGTTGCACATCGGCCCGTTCGGCACTCATCGCTTCACCCCGTGGGCAGCAAGGAAGGGATTCGTGCGCCGTTCCTTATCTAGCGATGTGGTCGGCCCATGCCCCGGATACACGATGTATTCTCCCGGGAGGTCGACTAGTCGAGAAAGAGACCTATTCATTTCATTCATCGATCCGCCCGGAAAATCGGTCCTCCCGATTGACCCGGCAAACAGCAGATCTCCGACGAACAAGACGTCTTCACCGATGAGGACGATGCTACCCGGCGAATGTCCGGGGGTGTGCATCACCCACAGCCCACCGGGAAGGAGATCTCCATCCTCGAGGTAGCGGTCGAATGGTGGATGATCGGGGTAGAAGTGATCAACCATCGGTAGTGCAGCCTTATGGATAAGGAGCTTCGCCCCGCGCTTCTGAAGATCCCAATCACCCCCGATGTGGTCGAAGTGGCCGTGGGTATTGACCACAAGGTTGACGCTACGGCCAGCAAGGAATGAAGACAAGATCTCGCAAGATTCGGCCGGATCGATAAGTATGGTTATCCCATCGGCCTTAATGAGGTAACAGTTGGTGGCTAGCTTACCCAGGCAGACCGTTTCCACCCGCATCTTTCCCCTCCTTCAAGCGCGCGCTACAGTGAGAACAAAGACCTCCTCGCAACCACCACTCTTCAATGTATGAGCGCACTCTTCAACCGTTGACCCAGTTGTGAATATGTCATCAACAAGAAGAACCTTCCCCGAAACAGATCTTATCGTGCGGAACGCGCCCCGCAAGTTTTCCCGCCTTGCCCGTGCCGAGAGGCGCGCCTGCGGCTGTGTTTCGCTCCACTTTGCCAAGAGCCGTGCCATGGGACGATGGATGCGCTTCGCCAACCCCTGTGCAAGCAGTTTCGCCTGATTGAATCCGCGTGCACGCATTGCGTGTCGGGTCATCGGAACGTAGGTGATGATATCGATATTGCCAAATGGATCCTCCGCGTGAAGGAAGTCTGCCATCCGCGCGGAGAGAAATTTTGCCACTGCTGGCTCTCTGTCGAACTTGAGCGACCTGACGAGTTTTCCCCAGGCACCTTCGTACGGCCCAAGCGAAATGGCACGGTCAAACCAGCGCTCTCGCGTACCGCAAGCATGACACAGATCAAGTGAGTGATCTGCGAGTAGCTCCTGACACTGCGAACACCGTGGCCCTGCAAGATGTGGAAGATCCGCGATGCAGCCCTCGCACAGTATGTTGAGCTGAGAGGTCGGTCTTTCGCACAACAGGCATCGAGGCGGGAAGAGGACCGCGAGTGGGCCCTCTCCCGCCATTGATAGCGCCCTTTTAGAAATCGGTAGCCACGCGCACAAGTTGGTTTGTGTATCCCCACTCATTGTCATAGAAGGTCACGACCTTCACCAATCGTTTGCCCATAACCTTAGTCCAACTAGGATCGAAAACGCTGGCGTGCGCCTCGCCAACGATGTCGCTTGAGACGATCGGGTCGTTGGCCACGTCGAGGATCCCCACCAGCTTCCCCTTCTTCCCGCTGGCATAGTCGCGCATCGCCTGGTTGACATCTTCCTTCTTAACATCTACCTTGAGGACGGCGGTAAAATCGGTCACTGATCCGGTGGGAACGGGAACGCGAAACGCCATTCCATCCATCTTTCCAGCAAGGCTGGGGATGACCTTGGTCGTTGCTGTAGCCGCACCGGTCGTCGTGGGAACGATGTTTGCCGCTGCTGTCCGACCACGGGTGAACTTGTCGTGCGGCGCATCGACGATCTTCTGATCGGCTGTGTATCCGTGCACGGTGGACATCAGGGCATGCACGATCCCGAACTCCTTCTCCAGAACGTAGGCCACTGGAGCAAGCGAGTTCGTGGTGCAAGAGGCGGCGGAGATGATCAGATCTTTTGCCTTGTCATAGGCATCAGTGTTCACACCGTACACGATCTGCGGGATGTCTGCATCCTTTGCCGGGGCCGAGAGGAGGACCTTCTTTGCCCCCGCCTGCAGGTGCTTTGTCGCTAGCTCGCGGGTGAGAAAGTGCCCGGTCGATTCGATCACGACATCGACTCCCAATTCACCCCAAGGGAGGTCCTTGGGATCCTTCTTCTGAAGCAAGGGGATAGTTACGCCACCGACGACGAGGTTACCGTCTTCAATCTCCACTTTCTTATCGTAGCGGTGATAGACGGAATCGTACATGAGCAGATACCGCGCCTGCTCGGGCGAGATGAACGGATCGTTGATCGCCACGACATCCAGATCGCCTTTCCCAAAGGCAATACGAAAGAATGCCCTTCCAATGCGACCAAACCCGTTGATTGCTACCTTCTTCATTTCATTTCCTCCTGATTTCTCTTTTCCACGATATTGAGGAAATACTCATGGATTCGCAAGTCGTCGGTCAGCTCCGGATGGAAACTTGCGACAAGAACGTTTCCTTGACGCGCCATCACGACGTGCCCATCGTGTTTTGCAAGAGCGGTCACGCTCTTTCCCAATCTGGTGATGTACGGGGCGCGGATGAAGACGGCGGGGATATTCTTCCCAATCCCCTCGACGGCAAGCATCGTCTCGAAGCTGTGCACCTGTCTCCCCGAGGCATTGCGCGCTACCGTGATGTCGATTGCCCCCACGTACGCCTCGTCTCGCCCTTCTATCTTCCTCGCCAGGAGGATCATCCCGGCACAGGTGCCGAAAAGAGGGAACCCACCATCCGCCAGGGTGTGCAGCCGATCAAGAAACGTAACGCCTCCGATGAGGGAAATCGCTGTCGATTCTCCTCCGGGGAGGATCAGCGCCGATATCTGATCGAGCTCCTCGACATGTTTTACGACGAGCGCATCGACGCCAAGCCTGGATAGGCTGCGCATGTGCTCACGCACGGCACCCTGCAATCCGAGTACACCGATTTTCATCTAACGGACCTGCATCATCTCGTGCGGCGGAATCTCGTCGATCGATATTCCCACCATTGCCTCGCCGAGCCCCTCCGAAACACGGGCCACGACTGCTGGTTCATCGTAGTGAGTCGTCGCCTCGACGATCGCGCGGGCCCTCTTCTCCGGATCACCCGACTTGAAGACGCCGCTTCCGACGAAGATCCCATCGCAGCCAAGTTGCATCATCATTGCTGCATCGGCCGGTGTGGCGATCCCGCCAGCGGCGAAATTGACAACCGGGAGCCTCTTAAGCTCGCGGATCATGCGCAGAATCTGGTAGGGAGCACGCATCTCCTTTGCCAGGCTCATCACCTCTTCCTCCGGTGCGGCGATCACGGTGCGAATCTGTTCGTTCATCAACCGCATGTGTTTCACCGCTTCGACAACATTTCCAGTCCCCGGCTCGCCCTTAGTGCGGATCATCGCCGCCCCTTCGGCAATGCGCCGTGTCGCCTCACCCAGATTGCGTGCACCGCATACGAACGGGACAGTGAATGCCCACTTGTCGACGTGATACTTGGGGTCGGCGGGGGTGAGGACCTCTGATTCGTCAATATAATCCACCTCGAGAGACTCGAGAATCTGTGCCTCAGCGAAGTGACCGATGCGTACCTTAGCCATTACTGGAATAGAGACGGCCTTCTGGATCTCCTTCACCCTGCCCGGGTCAGCCATGCGCGCCACTCCGCCTTGGGCACGGATGTCGGCGGGGACCCGCTCCAGGGCCATAACAGCCACTGCTCCAGCAGCCTCCGCGATCTTCGCCTGTTCGGCGGTAGTGACATCCATGATCACGCCGCCCTTCAACATCTCCGCGAGCCCACTCTTTACTCGGAATGTACCTTTCTCTGCCATTGCTCTCACCCCTCTAGTTGACTACGAGGAAATTATACTCCCATTCTGCCGCCCTCTAAAGGGTGAAAGAGTTCTATGCTTTTGCAAGAGCCTTGACGGTTTGCTCCTTTTTTTCGTTACTCATCTCACTTGGAACGACAAAGAGCCGTTCTTTCAATACCCGCAGGCGCAGCCGTCCTTGCGCGACTCCGATCCGCCGCGGAGGACACCCCGCTTCTGATCGATCCAGATTCCCTGATAGCCGCCGTATCCGCTCTCTTTGTAGGTTACGTTGTGCCCTCGCGCGCGCAGATCGTCGGCCACCTCTTCTGGGATTCCCGGCTCTAGATTGAGTGTCCCGCCATCGTTCATCACATCTCCCACGGGAGTTGAGGAACCGTCGTGACGGAAGCGAAGAGCATCTCCCGCCTGCTGCACGTCCATGCCAAAGTCAATCACGTTGCATAGCACCTGTACCTGTCCCTGCGGTTGCTGATCGCCCCCCATCACCCCAAACGAGAAGGCAGGCTCCCCATTCTTGGTGACAAATCCAGGAATGATCGTGTGGAACGGCCGCTTATGCGGTTCCAGGCGATTGGCCGCGTGTGGATCCAGGTCAAACAGCGCTCCGCGATCCTGCATGGCGAACCCGACCCCAGGTGGTACGATCCCCGAGCCGAAGCCGTGGTAGTTGCTCTGGATTAATGAGACCGCGTTTCGCTCGCCATCGACCACCGTGAGATAGACCGTATCCCCATCGCGCAAAGCGCTTGACTCGGGTGGAAATTCACGGGCTGCGTGCAGAGGGTCGATCCTTTCTCGCTGTCTCGCTGTATATTCGTCGGAGAGCAGATGATCGATAGGTGGATCGTAGAAGTCGGGATCGGCATAGAAGCGTGCCCGATCCTCGTAGGCAATCTTCTTTGCCTCCACGAGGTGGTGCAGATAGTCACCGGAGTTGTGCCCCATTCCCGCAAGGTCGAAACCATCGAGGATACGCAACATCTGAAGCGCTGCCAGCCCTTGCGTGTTTGGAGGAAGCTCCCAGACTTCATGGTCGCGATATGGCGTGCTGATCGGCTCAACCCATGTCGATTCGTGGTCGGCAAGGTCGCGCATGGAGATATATCCGCCCAGGCGCTCGCTCGCGGCAACGATCTTCTCTCCGATCTCTCCGAGGTAGAACGCGTCTCGTCCGCCACTTGCAATCGCACGCAGGCTGCGGGCAAGGTCAGGGTTAGCAAAGACGTCCCCGCACGCGGGGGCGTCCCCTTGTGGGAGGAAAGTCTCCTTAGCGGCGGGATCCTTGCGTAGCAGATCAGCAGCTCCCACCCATGCGCGAGCGATCACCGGGCTCACAGGGAAGCCCTTCTCTGCATACGTAATCGCCGGCGCGAGGAGATCGGCGATTGAGAGACGACCAAAGCGATCGTTCAACGCATACCAGCCGTCCACGCAACCGGGGACGCTCCAGGATAGCACGCCGCGTAGCGGAATCCGATCGAGCTCTCTATCGGAAAAGACATCCCTCGTGAGAGAATAGGGAGAACAGCCGCTCCCATTCAAACCATACAAGCGTTGTGAGCCGGCATCCCACACGATAGCGAATAGGTCTCCCCCAAGGCCGCAACTCATCGGTTCGACTAGGCCAAGCATGGCGTTGACCGCAATCGCAGCATCGATTGCGTTTCCTCCACGCTTCAATATATCAATACCTACCTGTACAGCGAGCGGTTGGCTTGCTGCCACTATCGCCTCGGATGCGAGAACCATCGACCGCCTGCCATTGATGATTGTAGTATTCATCTTGCCTCCCGAAAGGAAGAGTACCTCCACTCGCGATGGCTTGCCAGCAGCAAGGTGCTTAGGGTTTCTTGGTGCGTGATGCACGGTATAATTGGAAACACGAAGAGGTGTGCGATGGAGAAAAAAATCTTGTTACGCGATCTGTTGCTCAAACACCCGGCCGATGTCGCCGAGGTGCTTTCTCAGCTATCGGATGAGGAGGCGACGGAGCTTCTCCATCGCTTATTCCTGCGTCACGCAGCAGCGGAGCCGCTCGGAGAGATGGAGCCTGAGGATTCAGCCGAACTCTTGAGCGAGATCGATCGCGATGAGGCGATCAAGATCATCTCCCGAATGGATCCGGATGATGCCGTCGACGTGTTGGACGAGCTCCCGGACAACGTGCAGGAGGAACTCCTCTCTCGCTTAGGGAAGGAAGACGCCAAGGTACTATCAGGTCTTCTGACCTACCCACCGGACACGGCGGGCGGATTGATGTCGCCGGAGGTCGTTGCGCTTCCGATTGACATGTCGGTCCAGGAAGCGATCGATTTTCTGCGGAAAAAAGTAGAAGAAGTGGAGACGATCTACTACGCTTATGCCGTCGATGAGCAGGGTCACTTGCAGGGCGTCTTCTCGCTGCGTGACATGGCACTCGCTCAGCCTGGCACTCTGCTGGCAAAACTTCTCAAGCGGGATGCCGTATCCGTTCTGGTAGATGCGGATGCGGAAGACGTAGCCCATTTGTTTGATAAGTACAACTACTACGCTCTACCGGTTGTCGACGACGACCAGAAGTTGTTGGGCGTCATCACCATCGATGACGTAATCGATGTCATCCGTGAAGAGGCGACTGAGGACATCTACGGAATGGCGAGTGTACCAATGGAGGAGGGAGTCGATACGTCCCTCGCTGCTTCCTTGCGCATGCGCCTCCCCTGGCTATACGTTCGCTTGGGAACAGCGCTGCTGGCAGCGATGGTCGTCGGGATCTTCGAAAGCTCAATCGCAAAGATGGCTGCACTGGCAGTTCTTATGGGAGTGGTTGCCGGACAAGGGGGGAGCGCCGGCATGCAGACAGTGACGATAATTACCCGTGGAATGGCCTTGGGCGAGCTCGACCGGCAACGTGGCTGGCATTTGCTGGGCAAAGAGGCGTTACTTGGAGTAGTAAATGGGGCCTTCATCGGCATAACGATTGGCATTATCACGTATGTGTGGAAAGGCGAGATCATGCTGGGTGTAGCGGCGTGTTTGGCGATGATTGTTAACATGTTTGTCGCTGGGGCGGCAGGCGTGTTAATCCCAGTTTCCTTGCGCGCGATGGGGAAAGATCCCGCTCTTGCCGCGGGGATCTTCCTTCCCACGGTTACCGATGTGCTAGGATTTGCCTCTCTCTTCCTAATTGCGCATCTTCTCCTTCCCGGAATATAAAGATGAACAAGAAAGACTCTCTTCCCGCATGGTCGTATCCTCTTGTCCTCGCTCTCTTGGGGATCGTTATCGCTGTCGGGCACCTCCCTGCCCTCCTCCAGATTGCGATCTCTGTGGAGACATTGCTGTTCATGGTCTATCTCATCATTCGTTCCCGCCGCGAATCAGCGGCAGACAGTGCAATAAAGAGCCACGCCGTGGCCAATCTTCTGTCCCTCTTTCCTGGACACCTCTTGCTGTTGTTTGCCCTGTCGATCATTCCAGGGCAAAATACGGGTTTGGTGGCCCTGTGGATGATTATCCCCGCGGCGAGTGTACTCTACGATCTTGTTTCGTTGAGGAAAGGACAGCTGGCACCAAAGCAGGTCTCGATCTTGACAGTGTTATACTGTATAATTTGGGCCGATCTTCTCGCTCTCTTGGAGCGGGTAGTCGCCTTAGGAAGAGACCTACATGGCGCTTCTGAGATCAAACTGATCGTTGTGTTTGGTGTTCTTGCGGTGGTATTCTTGGCTGCAGGAGTATACAGGCATGTATATGCGATCAAAAGTAGTAAGGAGTGATAAAGCATGGAAAGAGTAGCTGTTTTAATTGCAGGATTGATTACGTTCCTGTTTGGGTTTTCCGCTTTTGGGCAAACGGCAACGCCAGCAGCGGGAAGCTCCGTGATCTCGCTTGTCGTCATTCTTGCCGTGTTCGGTGCGGTCTTCTATTTCATGTTGATCCGCCCGCAGCGCAAGCGCCAGTCGAAACATACTGAGCTGATATCCACTCTGAAGCGAGGAGACAGTGTAGTCACCGCTGGCGGGATTTACGGGGAGATCGATTCGATCAGCGACACGTCGATGGTATTGACGCTAGAGGATGGCGGCAAGATCCGGCTGGCAAAGAGTAGTGTCGTCGACAAGCGAACAAAGTAACCGCTAGGGAGGGCTTATTGTAATGGCACACAGGAATATGGCGCGCAACGATTGGCTGCGCTTTGGAACAGTGCTTCTGGTTATCGTCGGATCGTTGGCCCTCCTCTACCCGTTTTGGCCGCTCAAGGATGTAGTACCTCTCGGGCTTGACCTGCAGGGCGGAGTGAGACTCGTTCTCGAAGCGCAGGATGTATCAGGGATGACCGCAGCGCAGAAGCAAGATACGCTCGATCGTGTGATCACCATTCTTAACAACCGTGTCGATCAGTATGGAATGGCAAATGCGGAGATCAAGCGAATGGGAACCGACAGGGTCCTGGTCAATCTCCCTGGAACAAAGGATCCGACCCAGGCACGTACACTGATTGGCCAGACGGCGATGCTCCAGTTCCACAAGGTGGTCGAGGCGGGGACAAGCCCCAACTCCGATTTGGTGCCCTCCTCTTCCGCACAAGAGGTTCTGTATAACCGCGATGGTATCCCCTACATCGTGGAGACCGAGCCGTTACTAACTGGTGCCGCTCTGTCCGATGCTCTGGTACGCACCTCCCAGTCGATGCAGAACGCTGGCTCGTTGTACATCGCCATGACGTTTAACCAAGAAGGGGCGCAGCAATTCGTCGAGGCACTTCGCACGCTGAAGGGAGACAATCCCGATACCCCTCAGAATGAAGGGGATCTCCTGGCAGTCGTGTTAGACAACGTAATCTACAGCGCGCCGCGCATTACACAGTCGATCAAGGACGCCGCCGCGAAGGGGTGGCGTAATGTTCAGAGCACAACGACCATAAGCGGCAAGTTCACCAAGGAAGAGGCAACACGCATAGCCATCGTCCTGCGCGCCGGTGCACTGCCGGTGGCGGTGAAGGTAGTCGAGGAGAATACGGTTGGTCCAACTCTCGGTAACGACTCGATCCGCCGGGGAATGATGACCATTGTGATTGGGTTCATCATCATCCTGCTGTATATGCCGATCTACTATCGCATGCTTGGTATCGTCGCTGACGCGGCACTGGTATTAAACATGCTGATTATCTTCGGATCGCTCGTGGTATTTCACGCGACGCTGACCCTGCCGGGGATTGCGGGTATCATCCTGACAATCGGTATGACGGTTGATGCCAACGTTATCATCTTCGAGCGAATCAAGGAAGAGCGGCGCACCGGCAAATCCCCGCTTGCATCAGTAAGAACAGGGTTTGAAAAGTCCCTTTCCGCGTTGCTCGACGCAAACGTCACAACGATTCTCACTGCGTTGATCCTCCTCCTCGTTGGAACGGGGCCGGTGAAGGGGTTCGCGATCACGCTCGGTATCGGTGTTGCTGGAAGCCTGTACTGTGCTCTTGTCGCTAGCCGACTGCTCTTGGAGAAGGCTGGCTTCGCCGAGTATATCCCGGTGAAGGTGGCAACGCAGCAGTAACAAAGAGGATAAGCTTCAGTAGCGCGTCATCAAAACGGATGCCGCCGTTCTTGACCAGAAGATCGAGGTCGATTGCTAGGTCGAGTGCGGCGGCAAGTCTTTGCGCAGTGTGTTTATTGGCTTGCCCAATCGATCGGCGCACAATCCAGCCGGGGACTCCAAGGACAGAAGCAATCTTCGTTGCATTCATCTTCTCGTCGAGGAGTGTACGAATCATTAATGTGCGGGTCAGTTGACGCGTGAGTGCCGAGAACATCTTCCCAGAATCCTCATGTGATCTTGCAAGGCGCGCTGCCGCTGCGTGCAGATCGCCATCCATGATCGAATCGAGGAGCGGATAGATGGAGCTCTCCCCCGCAGCGAACACCAGAGCAAGGACTTCATCCACATCGAGTGTCTTATCGGGGGCGAAGGTCTTAAGCTTCTTCGCCTCCTCGCGCAACGCTAGCAGATCACCATTGCAGCGACCGATGAGAGCCTTGCGCGCTGCCGGCGTGAGGCGCAGCTCATGTAGAGCGATGATTCGCGTCGCTTCCTCCGTATTCTCTCCACCTTTGAACGGTGGGAGAGCGAGGACCTTTCCGTGCTTCCTCGCTAGCTTGACAAGTGAGCTCG
>Ga0307990_1000585_pt1 | contig 32231 bp, 29 predicted proteins | sample EllFjometagen129_FD_203168 | JGI IMG/M metagenome (GOLD analysis project Ga0307990, IMG submission 203168) | Marine microbial communities from Ellis Fjord, Antarctic Ocean - #129 | ecosystem: Environmental > Aquatic > Marine > Unclassified | place: Southern Ocean | collected 2014-10-08
GAGATATTGTCCATACGGGGGAGAGGGACTGGGGAGGGGGAGATACGGTTATATATTATTGGGGGGGGGGAGATATACTCTAATATCTTCACCTTAATGATTGATGCCGATAAAATCATAATCTCCATACAGTTTATCACCCTATTATCTTAATTCCAATTCAACTTTTCATATTCACTTTGTTCTTGCCTATTAAGTGGTATTGAAGAATTTCCACTACGAACGAAAAAATTGTCCGATCCCTCATGGTGCACAAAAACAGGTTTGCCACATTTTGCTATTTTAACTAAACAAATATCTTTGTCATCGACTTTTGGAAATGAGACTTTTAAATATTTTTCAAAATTTGCACCTAAGTATTTCTTTACTATTTGTCTTAATTGTAGTTCGAATCCATCAATGTCTTGTTTTTGAAGAGTATTAAAATCCTTCTGTAATCCAATTGTATTTCCTTCATCATCAACACCCATTATCAGTGTGCCCCCATCAGCATTTAGGAACGCAGAAATAGTTTTTGCAACTACAAACTCAAGTTTCTTGTTCACCTTGGCTTCTCGCAAATCATAGCGCAAAGTTGTTTTAAATTCTACATGTTCATTCTCACCAACTAAAATCAATTCCTTAATTGCTTCTTCTTGTGCAACTCCTTTATGCTCTAATTCAATTCTACTTTTCAATTCTCTAAAAATAGTCGTGGCTCGGTTTTCTAAAAAAACATCGTAGTCATCGCTTAAAATTCCATATTCTTCTATGTTTTCAATCAAATGAGATTGCAGCGATTGAGGGAGTTCATCATTCAAATCCCAGAAATCCTGAACATAAACGGAGGGTGCTTTTGCACTAATCTTTCGCTTATTCAAATCAGCACCTACCAATGTTATATTAACTAAACTATTTTCATTTCGGATACCATTTTTCCTTAAATATGCTTTCGGAAAGAAATGGTGATAGTTTTTACTGTTTGCGACTTTCAACCAAGAATTATCCAATATTACTTTTCCATTATCTTGGAAATCCTTTGGTTCATAATATGCCAGTAGGCATAAAATTGCTTTGCAATAGGAACTACCTGCACTAAAATTTGTATCAATTAAATCCATAGGGGAGCTTAAATACACTTTCACTTCATCGTAATCGGGTCTGTTCCCAAGTAAGATTTCATCTATCCTTTTAATATCTTGAGCTAATTTGGACTCAGTGGAACTTGAATATCTATATGATAGTGATATTCTCCAGAAAAATTCTTCTAAGAATTTAATCTGGTTTCCCTTTGGTTTTTCCTTATGTAAATAGAAAAAATATGCGAATGGAATTAAAAGGGAATCGTATGGTAAAATTGTTGATACAGGAATACGATATACAGAACGGAAATAATCAATGCTTTCTTTCAATGCCGAAATTACATCATCCCAAATATCAATGATTTTTTGTTTATCTAATTGTAATATAATTTTCCTTTTGCATTCTTTGTTTTTGCTTAAAATAAGACCTAAAATACTGAGAATTACTGAGCTTGAAATTGTATCGTATTTACATTCAGATAATTCTTTCAATAGCTCTTGAAATCTATCTTCCATGTCGAAGTTTTGCTCTTCGTCATAAGTTTTTGCAGACATAATCTCAAAAAGCGTAAGTGTTTGTCCTCCAGTATTTATTCTTGTAAATACTTCAATTGCAGAATCAATATCTTCTTTGCGCAATACAATCGTTGAGAAATCATAAGTTGAAAATGTTTGAGCATATCTCCTTATCTTTTTTCGCATTTCTCTTTCAAATTCTTCTTCGATTTCGTCATCATGTTCTAATGAATTCAGAATTTTGTTAAGTGAGATATGTAATCCATTTGGTTTTTCATTAGTGACTATTTGGTCCTCATCGTTTATGTCTTTCTCTAAGTCAACATAGATATCTGCGTAATTGGTTATTTTTTTCTCTCCTTCTTTTTGAATCTCCGCACCTAAATATGCTGCGTATAGTGAAGTGATTCTTTGCTGACCGTCAAGAACATATTGAATCTTATCTCCTTCTGGGGCAGATTTCAATTCAAGATTCCCAATTTCTTTTATATCGTTCAGCCTTTCTCTTGTTTCCCACAAGATGAATGTTCCAATAGGATAGCTTTTTAGAATACTGTCCAATAATTTTGCAGTTTTATCCAAACTCCAAACAAAATTCCTTTGAAATTTTGGAACTTTTATCTGACCTTTTTGAATCTCTGAAATTAGGTCGGTATATTTCTTCGAATCAGGTTTTGGTTGTTGACTCATGCTATTTATTTAGTTAGTTACATTCTTGAATTGCCTGTTGATTAAACCCGTTTAGAAAAAAGTATTGTAATTTAATTGATTCTTGATCGACTTTAGGACTTTTAAAATCAATCCTGATTCAAATGCTGAAACCAATGCCCCCTCACAAAACCTGTCATTCCGTACTATTGCAGTAATGATTTTGCATTTTGCAGGGATGTCGATACTGTTGTAATCAAATGATTCATCATTTACCATCCTTCTTCCCTCGTCCCATGATCCCCAGTCAAATGAAATAATTACAGACATTCCATATACAATATCATGAAACTTTGATACGACATCGCTTTCAGATATATGAGGAAAGTTGAATACACCCTCTTCGATTTCCTCACCACCTGTTACTTCTCCGAATTGTGATTTTTCTTCTATTTCTGGAATTAAATCAAACAGAGGTTGCCAATCACCATCAGAATACGATGATATGATTTCGGTATAATTACTCTCATCTATTATCATATTCTGAATTTGGTTCTGCTGCCATATTTAACCCTACATCTAACTCATCAACAGTTACCTGACCATTCATTAGCAAAGGCAATAACCAATCTCTTAATTCTGTAAGTTTCTGGTTTTTCAATAAATTCTTTTGCTTTTTCGCATGAATTGGTTTAGCGAATTCATAAAACTTCTCAACGACATCTAATTTTGGATAAACCTCCATTTGGTTAGTTACAAAACTCTCGAAAAGCAAATTTTTTATACCACTTGTTTTCCCTTCCCACCCAAAGAGAACCCCATGATCATAAAGTCTATTCCATTGGTAAACAAAGTTGTAAAGATATTTTTCCTTTTTTAAGGTGACCGCTTTACAGAAATTAGAACAGATCAAAGGATTATCAAAGCGTTCCAATGTTTCATCTGTCACAAAGGCTAATCTACCTGTTGACTGTATTGGACTACCCCCAGAAATTTCAATAATTAAATCGTGAGCTTCTAATATCTTTTTTGAGTTCTTCTCTAAAATATACCGTGTCGGAGATTTTAACTCTCCTTTGCCATTTAATCCATTTAAATCTGCACCTCTTACGCAAGACACTTTTTGTGTATAACCTCCTTGTTCCGATTCTTTACCCCAATCCCCACTTTTATCATTATTAACCCATTCTGATATAGCTTTTGCTTCCCACCCCTCAGGAATCTCCCTTTTCAATTCATCATTATAAACCATCTTACCACCAGATGATTTATAGGGTTTCCCTTGCTCATTGGGAAAGTCATACTGCACAAACCAATAATCGTAAAGCGTTTTTGCCATTACTTCCAATTCTTGGTTTATTTTGTTGTTGAGTTCTATTTTGGTATCCAGCGATTTCAAAACTCTCGATATTTTAACCTGCTCAGCCTTTTGAGGAAAGGGTATCTCAAAGAATTTCAATGTATTTTCGTTAACTCGTTTTCTACCTGACGTTCCCTCCATACAGCTAATTGCTCTCTTTCGAAAAGTTGGGCTTATAGCGAGGTAGAAAATGAAATCTGATATTGTATCTTCTGTTTCTCTTAATACAATAAATTCAGATGAACCATATGCAACTTCATCATCGTCAAGGATGTCACATTGTGCAGTTTTACCATTCTCAAGACAAGGGGTTATCTTTGACAATAACACATCACCATTTCTAAATTTCGGTCCACTTACATAATTTACAAACTCAAAACCCTTAATTTTCCTTCGAAATTCGGTAAGCATTCCCATTGGTATCTTCTTTGCCAATGAACCCTTCTGAAGGGTTTCTTTTGGGTTAAATTCTATTGCTCTACCAATCAGCATATTTGACCACTTATTCATAATTCAACCCTTTTAAGTTCTTTTGGATTTCAACTTCCAAATCTTTCCCCTCTTTAAACAATTGAGTCAAGTTACTTTCAAATCCCGCTATCTTCGACTCAAACTCATCATGAGTAATATCTACATACTCAATTCTCACCTCAAAGTATTGCCCTGCACTTAACGAGTAGTTCTTTTGGGCTATCTCATCGTATTTTACAACTACTGAAAAATCATCAACAGCTTCCTTTTTATTGAAAGTACTGATTATCTGTTGCTCTTCATCAGTGGTTAAAACTGTCTTTTGGTTCTTACCTTCTTTTATGGTTTCGCCCAGATTAGAAGCATCAATTAATACTACATCTTCCTTGTTGTTTTTATCCATGAACAATATTGAAACATTCGTTCCTGTTGTTGCGAAAATATTGCTTGGCATACTGACCACCCCCGCCAACATTTTGCTTTCTACAAGTTTCTCACGTATTTTCTTATCAATTCCACTTTGTGCAGTAATAAAACCAGTAGGGACAACCACAGCCGCTTTTCCATTTTTTGTGAGAGAGTGCATAATGTGTTGAATAAACAACAGATAAATTGCCATTTTATCTTTGGCTTGTTTGGGAACATTGGGTATTCCAGCGAAAAAACGGACATGGTTTTCTTTACTATCTAAATCATCTCTGAAATCTGAAAAATCAAGTTTAAATGGAGGATTAGAAACGATGTAATCGAATTTTTCAAGTTCACCTTGTTCGTCTTTGTGGTAGGGACTTGAGATCGTATTACCCTGAATAATATTTTGAATGGAGTGAACCAAATCATTTAAAATCAAATTCAATCGCAACAGACTTGACGATTTTTGAGAAATATCTTGTGAGTATATTGTGCATTTGTCTTCGCCAATGGCGTGCGCAATATTCATTAAGAGAGTTCCTGAACCTGCCGATGGATCGTAAACGGTAACATCTTGAACAGGTTCATTTACTAAAATAGCAGCCATAATCTTAGCCACTGCATGAGGCGTAAAATACTCGGCATACTTACCACCACTGTTTGTATTGTAGTCTTTTATAAGGTATTCAAAAATTGTTGCGTAGAAATCGAATTTTTGGTTGAAAATATGCTCAAAACTCACTCCAACCAATTTATTGATAATTGCTTTTGCGAAGGCATCTCTTTTTGAGTCATCGCTGATGTATTGGGTAATACGCTCAAACAAAACCACTTTTGCACCACCATCAGTTTTAACCGAAAATATGTCATTGTTGACAATGGCAATATCCATTAGAGTATCATCGAAGAGCTTGGCAAAATCGCTTTCGTTTTGTCTGCCAAAAAGACTTGAAATGAAATGTTCTGGTTTTAACTTAGCTGTATCTGCACCTAATTGAAGCAGCAACATTTCATAATCATCATCTGAATAATTATCTAATGCTTTTTCCCAGTTTTCAGCAGTTTCAAGTTTCTTATCAACCTTTTTAACTTCATAAGCGAACTTATCATTCATAAACTTATATAGGAAAACTTGAGTAATTATTTTAAACTCGTTTCCATCGTTTCCTAAACCGTAATTTGCACTTATGCTTTTCAAATTGTCAATCAGTGCTTTGGTTTTATCTTTAAAATCTATATCTGTCATACTGCTCTCCCGTAAAATTCATTAATGTATTCGTTTACTACTAAGTTGTTAATATACTTCGATGATTCAGCATTTAAATCAAACTGGTTTTTATTCTTAAATTGGTCAATTACCAATCGCATCATTTGTGTGCTGAAGTAACTTTCATTATTCAATAATTGTGTGTTTTTTATTACCTGCAAATCTGCATCATTCTTAACAGACTTCAACGCTTCATAAATTTGACTTTCCTTTTTTGAAACTGACCCCTCTTCGACCAACCGTTTATGAATACGAGCATATTTAGGGTCACTATTGTATTTATCCTTTAATAAATTATTTTGGCGGTTTAACTCTTTAATTTTCTCATATATCTTAGTTAAAGCACCAATATTTTTCCTCATTTCATCCTGAGTAATCTCATCCAAATTTTTCTTATCAAAAAGTCGCTTTAGCTCATCATAAAGTGAAACAAATTCAGGGTCTTTCTTGTCGAAATTACTCGCCATTGTTTCACGAGTTTTTCTAAGTGTATCTTTTAGCTCATCAGCTAATACCAATTCTTCTTCTGAGACTTTAGTGAAATGAAACAGGACATCCTCCAATGCCACATTTAGCAAGTTGGTATTATCAACATTATTTTCCAGAGATTCTTTTGTGTTTAAAAGTGCCAAATGGTTCTCGGCTTCACGATAAAGAATGGATAGTTTTTTGAAATCTACTTTATCCAATAAATCAAAATGCCCAAATAAGCGGATTAGATTATATAAGTTCTTAGCATGCTCTAATGCCTTCTTTATCTCAATAACCTTGTCACGGTCTTTAATCTGACTGATTTGTTTCTGAAATAATTCGGCATTAGTTGTGTCAAAATGGAATAGTACTTCTTTGATTTCAGCAATTTCCTCCTCAATCTCCTCTTTCGATTTAAACAGATTGGAATAGTATTCCATCTCATCTCCAAGTTCAGCTTGAAGCTCATCGAAATATGCTTTATTGGTTGCATCGAACTCTGCTCTAATATCTGCGAAATCAACTACATATCCGTATTTGAAATTTTTATATGTTCGGTTTACTCTGGTAAGCGCTTGTAATAGGTTATGTCTTTTAATTACCCTGCCAATGTATAGTTTCTTTAGTCGTTTAGCATCGAAACCAGTTAATAGCATATTGTAAACAAACAAAAAGTCAATTTCACCAGCCTTAAATTTTTCAACGAAGTCTTTTCTTTCGTCTTTAGTCCCGATATCATGTAGGATTAATTCTGCCGATTTTACTTTATATACAGTTCTTATTTTATTACCGTAATCTTCTTCTGCTTCCGCTGCAATTGGGAATTCATCTTTTACAATTCTATCATGCGCATATTTTTCATTGAATATTTTGAACATTTCTTTGGCTTGGTCTGAACTATCACAAACTACCATTCCACCAATAGAGGCATCAGAAAATGTCAAGCGACTTTTCTCAAAGTCATTAACAATATATTTAAGCATTGGCTCAACAAAGCTATGGTGCGCAAAGACATCCTTCTTCGGTATGTCACCTTTCAGGACCTTAATTTTATCAAGAGCTTCCTTTAGAACAATTTTATAATCGCTCTCAATTTCCTCTCTAATTAGCTTTAAAGTATAGCCATCAGCAATAGATGCATTGTAATAGTACTTATGGATATAATCTCCAAATAAATCTTTTGAATAGTAGTCTTTGGAGATCAAGGGAGTGCCCGTCAATCCAATTTTTATGGAGTCTTTGTCTGATTGGGTTAAGTTGGCTAAGAAGCTACCCTTGGGATTATAGCTTCGATGCACTTCATCTAAAAAGTAAATACGTTGGATATTAATATCGTAATCCTGTTGAGTTACAACATTAGCCTCTTCGCTAAACTTCTGGATATTTACAACTGTAATTTCGGGTTTCCCTGAACTATTATGAATGGCTGTTGTAGTTCTTATATCTCTAACAAATTCGTTTCTTGAATTAACAATATGAACTACCAAACCTCTACCTGTAAATTCTCTTTTTGCTTGAATAAGTAAATCCAAGCGGTCAACAATAAAGTAGAATTTTGGTACGACTTTTTGTCTTTGAAAGTAATCCGTTAAATACTTAGTGTTGTAATAAGCTAATGCTGTTTTACCACTCCCTTGAGTATGCCAGATAATGCCTTTCTTAACACCACTATCCAATTTCTTTTCAATGGCTTTCGTAGCGAATAACTGCGGGTAGCGCATGATCTGCTTCTCAATTCCAGTTGTCTCTTCCGCATAAGCAATACCGTATTTGAGAATGAAAGCTAATCGGTCTTTACAAAACAGCGATGTTGATACTCGATTTGTTGGTGTATTTGTAGCTTTATTAGTTATGAATTCAGGGGAGTTCTTAATAACACTTAGGTTATTATCTTTTAGTATAAAGTTTTCGAGTTCATCATTTTCATCTGCCAGAATTGTTTCTAATTCAAGTATTTCTTCTTCTCTGAAATAATTAAAAACTGGTTTTTTGTAGGAAGGAGAAGCATAGAAAACACCTTGTAGTGGCTCGATATCTTCATTATCATATTCCATGTTGTTTGAGAACACCATCAATTGAGTGATATTCACAAACTTTCTAAATTTCTTATTTTGAAACCTTCTGTTGATCCTTTCTCTTTCTGCAATTATTCCATCTCTGTTATTCGGTTTCTTTACTTCAATAAATGCCAAGGGCATTCCATTTATCAATAAGATAATATCTGGTCTGAATTCTTCATCACCATTCTTGTAGGGTAGTTCGGTTACAACATTTAATGTATTGTTGTCGAAGTTGTCAAAATCAATAAGTTTTGTGCCTGACTCACTTGTTAGTTTTTCGTAGAATGCTTTTCCCAAATCTTCATTGTCGAGTGTCAGAGAAACATCTTGCAATAATCTTTCTGCTTGGTCAGGATCAAGATCAGGATTTATTTTGGTGATCGATTCAATGAAGATATCTTGGAATATATTAGTATCCATATTCCATTGTGCATTTTTCAATGAAATGTACTCATAACCAAGTCGGCATAAATGTAAAATTGAAGGGATTTTCACCCTTGAATCTTCGTTAAATATTTTCATACTATTTCACTTCAAATAATAGCTTGCAGCGTCAGGCAAGTTATTCCTTGTTATTATTGTTGGGTTCGATTAGTAAATCCTTTGCACTTACATTGAGAAGTTCCGCAATCTTATATAAGACTTCAAGACGAGGTTGTTGTCTATTCTGAGCATAACTATTGACCATGTTGTAGCTCTTGCCTAATTGATCTGCCAACCACGTTTGTTTGACTCCTTTCTCTGCTAATACCTCTTTGATACGATTCATCGTCAATAATTTTAATAAATAAAGGTAATGAATTGTATGAAATATCTTGTTTTTTGAGATAGTAATATTCTGACTTGGAGAAGCAATTAAACTTCTACTTGTCCAATGTGATTTTGTAGATTTGATTTTTGAAATCAACACAATTAAAATCAATAATATCATGACAAGCATTTCCTGTACCTCCTAATTCAATGCATTTAGCCCTCCATACTTCATTGTGCCCACAATTTGGAGTTAGTGCATGTGCTATTTCATGTAATAACAGATTACGCATTTGTTGGAAGTCAAGCAAATACAGAGCCGTTGGGTTTATATAAATGGTTTTCTTTTTATAATAACAAGTTCCTAAAAAATTTACTCCAACCTTTTCAATAATAATAGTCCAAGACTCCAAGTTATTTTCCTTTAATAGTGGGGTGTGTAATGTTCTGTGAAAATTTATATCATACACATATGGGGGATTATTTGGTATGATGGTACGGAGATCACCACCAATATTTAAATATACATATCTCTCGTAAAACATTACTTTTGGGGGTTATACTTTTCAATTATGTTTATTACTGTATCGGAGTGCTTGGGATTTCTCATTATTTTTAATGTATTCTGAACGTTAATTGGAATTATTGTTGGGGTATGAATCAATAGAAATTGTTTAAGTTTCTCAATACTATAATCTTCATCATTTGGATTTGTTATAGCATATTGATTATGAATTTCCAATAACAATACTTTTTCAAATTCGTGAATTGGAATATTGTAATCTGTTTTCTTAACAAATTCATTATAGACATCTCCAACAAAGCCATTTGAGTTCTTAAAATAAACTGGATTAAAGACTTCAATTTCATTTTGGATATTTATTGAGTCATATCCACTATCTGTACTTTCTGTTTCTTTTTGTAATGAAGAGGATGCTACCGAATCCGAATCATTACCATTTACAACATTCAGTTTATTATCCAAATCCTCTCCCTTGGGTTGACAATTGTTGTTATTCAAATTCGCAGAATTTGGATAATCATTTATTTCTTCAATACTTGTTTCTTTTTTAGTTATTCCTTTAGTATTTATTTCTTTAGTACTTATTCCTTCAGTACTTATTATTGGGTCATTTATTAACGATGGCTTCTCAACGTTATCATTTGAACCTTCATTTTTCAATATTGGCTTTTTAATGTTAGTATTAGACCCTTGTTGAATCTCCTGTGGGATTTCATTTACTATCCAGTGCCAACCACCATTAACTCTCTCGTTTTTCAAGTATCCTAACTTCTGTAATCTCTTTGATGCCTTATCACGTATAGTTTTACCGAAACCTGATATATCTCCAGCATGATTCATGTTAAGCACATACTTATCACTGTTGGATAATATCCATGTCATCAATCCTTTTTCATAAAAACTTAATCTCTCGTCATTAATAAGTGTATTGGATATTAAGGTGTAAGGGTGGTCTCTGTCATTCAACGCACGGTTATATGTTGTCGTATTTCTAAATTCTTTTTTCTTCATATTCTTCTTCATTTTAGATGTAGTTTATCTTGACCTTCTTCCCCTTTATGAGTGAATCAATCATCATTGAAGCATCTTGCTTACTCAGCTTTTTCTTCGCCTCCTGATCGGACTCGAAGGGGAACACTATATTCTTCTTCATGAAGAGTGAACGCAAGTAAATCAACTGCTTATCCGTAACCGCATTCTTCTCATTCGGTCTATATAAGTTGACCTTATTTCGATCCAATATCTTTCTTCCAAATTCCATATTATTTAGTTTTAATTGTTATTATAAACCTCTGTTTTTCTAAGGTATTCCTCATATTCATTCAATAGCCTTTGATCATTTTTGAGCATAAGAGAACCTAATAGTGAACTATTGTATGGGTCCAGTTTAGATAGATAGTAGACGGATAATGTTTTGTTTGCGAATATCCATTGGTCTTTATATTCAACAACTTTTTCAACTTCCATATTATGAAGTCTTATTGAACACTCAATCAAACCTTTTGCCCACTTCAAATTCATAATCCTTTTTGGAGAATTATTTCGTGGGGAATTATAATCTTCATATATGTAGTTGAGTTCTGTAAGATTATTATTAGTCTCATTTTCGCAGATGCTTTTCCAATGCATAAATAGCTTATCCTTTTTCCGAATGATCTCCGCATCATTACGATTAGTGATTATATATTCTTCATCACAGTCATCATCGTGACAAACAATTAAGTATCCCTCGTTCTCGTAAAAGGCATGAACTTGAGAAGCCAAATCAGGATCAGTAAAATAATCCAACCAAGTCTCCCAATTTGATTGTGAGACCAATTCCTTAAATTCCTCTTCGGCTTGTTCTATTGTGAAAATCTGATAATTCGTTACTATTACTTCTTTGTTTTTCATAATTTTATTATTTAATATTTCAGTACCATTTGAGCACACTTCTCCCATTAGAGTAAATCCCCTTCAAATGCGGTGAAAAATCACCACACTACACGTGTGTGTTTTGGATATCTAAATTTAACCGATCGGTTGGCAATTCAGAGCAGTTTTTCTTGCCGACAGAGAAAATAGTTTGTCTGAATTGGCTTTACAAATATAGAGCCTTAAAGTGTTGTTTGCAAGTGGTATAGGAGCGCAAATGGATGAAAGTGCATTTTTGTATGATGAAAAATCAGACTTTAAATTTAAAGTCTCGAATTTAAATTTAAAGTCATTTAACTATCAGATATAGTGGATATTAAAGAAACTTAAAATCAATTTTCGAAAATTGAAAATTCTATAAGTTTTACACTAACTTTTTTGTATAACAGAGCTTCTTGTTAGAATCCGCTTGACACTATATGAACAAAACCTAAAAAACTTCAGCAAATGCAATTTCTGGACTAACTTGAAGTGCATCGAGATATCTCAGCAGTGAATGGACGGTAACAACCTTCCCTGTCTCGATTCGTTCGATCAGGCTTCTACTTATATCATATTGTTCTGAAAATCCCTGACGGGACAGCATAGTATCGTACCTATACTCTTCTAAAAGATTACCAAGATATTGCATTCTCATCTTGTTATGCTCCTTTATATGATGTCTGTTGTATTTTCGTTTTTGATCCATATGTCTTTTAGTATAAATACTCGACATATTTTATGATACTATTTTATGAACCTGAAGCAAGGATTAAAGTTCCAACTGGAGTATATAAGTCTTTTTATCGATCCTTTTTGGGCGGGAAATAACAGGTATTGGAATTTTAGCCGCTTTGGAAGCCACAAAAATGGGGAAACTGACTGACCCCCGTTAAGACAAATTGCTATTACAAGTTACAAATTTTCGAAATTCGAATAAATTATAAAATATTATAATCCTGCCTTCTTAAAAAAGCTACTTAATTTTTGATCTGGATATTTCGAAATTATTTTAATCAAAGTCCCAATATTATAGTCTCCAACGCCATATTCAATTCTTTGGTAAGTATTTTTATTTACTTCCGAAATATCAGCAGCATAATCTTTATAATTTAATTTACCGTGCTTTTTTCGCATAGTAGCTACTTGTTCACCGATCTTCTCCAATATTTCCTTTATCTCAGGATCAACTGGTTTTACTTCTTTTCCCATAAGAATATAGTAATTGAATAGATAATAAATGTAATATAATTTACCCTATTTATAGGGTATTCGATATATATTCGTATTTTCGTACCCTATAAATAGGGTATGAAGCACATTAAAATATATTCCAGCGAAGTTATTATGGAAACGGAGGGAGAGAAAACATTCCTCGTAATCACTGAAGTGAGAACAATCGATCACCGTCCATTAAGATCATATCATTATGAAATGCCAAATCAATTTAAAGGTGGTTTGCCGATCTATGATGAAGATCAGCATTTCTATCAGTATCATCCAAATTAGACAAAATGAAAACACTCACTATTGTGCAATAGTGAATGTTTTTCACGCAAACTTAATGTTTACAGGGGATTCAGAACAAATTACAAATGATTGACAGAAAATAATATTCACTTTTAGCTAACAACTAATAAAACTGAAACAATATGAGTGCAAAATACAGTAAAACAACAGCAGACCATCTTGAATGGTCACAAGCAATGAATTTGGTCAGGAATTTATTCAATGATGGAAATTACCGTATTTCACTTCTTATCGCCATGGGTTCATTTTGGGGTTTAAGAATTTCAGATATTCTCAGTTTGCATTGGCAACAGGTTCTTGACCTCGATGAATTCGAACTCGTTGAGCAGAAAACCCAAAAGACCAGAGAAATAAAAATCAACCAGCAACTGAAACAACATATTCGGGATTGCTACGTGAAGATCAATCCAAGAACAGGAGATGACAATATCTTCACCAGCCAGAAAGGAACCGTTTACTCTATCCAAAGAATCAACGTTATCCTAAAAGACCTTCGAACCAAATACAATCTCAAAATCAAGAATTTTAGCACTCACAGCTTGAGGAAATGCTTTGGAAGAGAAGTCTTTAATCGCAGCGAAGCCAATGCAGAACTCGCAATAGTTAAGCTGAGTCACTTATTCAATCATAGCAACCCAGCAATTACAAGGAGGTACTTAGGGATTACGCAAAAGGAATTGTTGGATACATATGATGTTTTAAGTTTTTAAAAAGAATTTATCAATAGGCAGTATTCATAAATCTATCTCTATATCTATCATAATTTTGACTGTGATACGTCGGTACTTGATTGTAGTCATCTGAACCTAAGACTGAAAAATATCCACAATCAATATTGAATTCACTTCTCAAAATATTTGATAATTCCTCTATCATAGATTCACGTTGAGCTAAACTCCTCAAATCATTGAACTCAAAAGGGAAGCATAGATATTTGTTTTGATTATTTACTACAATACGTTCATTATTGACTAATGCCCTTGTAAATTCATGCATACTATCATATAACCAGAGCCAGCAACCCCCAAATTCACCTTCTTCAATAACTGTTTGCTTGGTCTCAATTCCAATAATGATTTCCCTGAATACTTTATACATTTTGTCGTCTCGGTCGCTTTGGGGGTTAGTATGTTCAGATAAATCAATAAGATTCTTATTTATTTCTATCATCTCTTGCTGAGGTGTCATTAAAGAATTTATTGTAGAAATTTGGTCAGTGTAAAAGACGAACTTATATGGCGTGCATTTGCACCTATCATATTCTGCGAGGATATCACAAACAACCAATTCTGCTTCATTCTTTGTTTGAACAATGACACCCAACTCAGTAAATGTATCATGTAATGGGAGACAGGGTATTTCCTCTACTTCGGCTACAATTCCATATTCTTCAATTTTACTTTCAAATTTTTCAACACTATCTGGATATGCCCATCTCCATTCTCTTTCATGAGTCCAATCAATATGATGAATGGGATTATATGTTACATAACGATACTGCTCATTCAAGGGGAGTAACGATACATCAATTACCCGATTAATGCTCATTGAATCTACTAATCTGATATCATCAACACTTAATCCATAGATTACAGGTCTCGCACCAATATCAAATAGCTCGGTCTTTAGAAATGATATGCCATAAGTACTAATTGCTTGTCCAAGCCTGCTTCGTTCCCTTGAGGTTTGAATGAAAGCAGCAAGAGGCATCTCAGTAAAACATATCGCAGGCGATTTTCCATATATGGTTCTTTTCTTATTTCTTACTGCCCATGTAGCAAACAACCTTTGTTTCCTAACCGCAGCACGTAACAAGAAGAAGGGATTGAAATCATGATTTTCAACCAAATGGTCAAGACCCCAGTTCTCAGGAAAGTGCACAGGACTATCTCCAGCTAAATCAACTTGACGAAAGAAGTGTATTATTCTATCTGATAAATCGTAGCGATTATTATTATTCATTTTTAGTATATTTTGCATCAGTCTGTTAATTTACATAATTTTGATTGAGTTGAAACATTAATACTGAATTCGACTATCACCATTCAATAATTACATTATGCGAATCGAGAAAATCAAAATTTGCAATTTTAAGTGTTTTAAGGAGACATTTGAACTTGTCCTTAATGAGAAGTTAAACATCATTGTTGGCGACAACGATACTGGAAAAACTACGATTGTTGAGGCAATCGATTTAGCCTTGACAGGCTGGTATAGGGGTAGGTATATTTACAATGAATTAACACAATCTTTGTTCAACAAGGATTCAATAAATGAATATCTTAAATCTGTTCAGGATGGAAATCCGATAGAACCACCAAGACTGACAATCGAACTGTTTTTTTCAGATGATACTAATCCAATACTAAAGGGTACAAATAACAGTGATAAATCCGATTCAATTGGAGTAACTTTTATTGTTGAGTTTGATAATAAGTTTTCTCCTGATTACGAATGTCTCGTGGAGGAACAGAGCATTCATTCTCTACCTATTGAGTATTATCATTACTATTGGGATTCCTTTGCAAGAGACGAAAAAATTACACCAAGATTGATTCCTATAAAATCAGTGCTCATTGATTCAACGTCAACGCAAAATCACCATGGTTCAGACATTTATATTAGCAAAATAGTTAAGAATCACCTTGATATAAAAGATGTTGTCGAGGTATCGCAAGCACACAGAAAGATGAAGGATGTTTTTATGGAGCAGCCTGCAATTATAAAAATCAATAAGAAAATTAAAGACGACTCCAAGATAACTGACAAGGATATTAAACTGTCTGTGGAGCTTTCAACGAAAAATGCATGGGAAAGCTCATTGGTAACGTATATCGATGAAATTCCATTCAATCTCTTGGGAAAAGGAGAACAATCACTACTGAAAACGAAACTGGCACTTAGCCACAAAAAAGCCGAGGAAGCCAATATTCTATTAATTGAAGAACCCGAAAACCATTTGAGTCATTCAAATCTGAATACCTTGCTTAAATCGCTTGGTGATAACAATGAAAATAAGCAAGTGATTATTACTACACACAGTAGTTATGTTGCTAATAAACTTGGTTTAAAGGACTTGATTTTACTACATGATTTGGAGACAGTAAAATTATCTGACTTAAATGATGATACCTACAATTTCTTCAAGAAACTTTCAGGGTATGAAACCCTTAGGTTGTTGTTAAGTAAAAAGGCGATACTTGTTGAAGGAGATTCGGATGAATTAATTGTGCAGAAAGCCTACATGCAGAAACATGACAATAAATTGCCAATTGAAGATAGCGTTGATGTAATTTCAGTTGGCACATCATTTCTTCGATTTCTCGAAATTGCTGAAAAGATAAAAATCACTACAACTGTAATTACTGATGTTGACTGGAGTATAGAAGACCTTGAATCAAAATATGAAAATTACCTTGATGGTAATAAGAAAGATAATATTCTTATCTCATATGATTCGGATTTCGATGAGGGCGAATTGACTATCAATGGAAAACCTTTCAATTATAACACTCTTGAACCAAAACTATTGAAAGCATTTGGTTTAGAATTGATGAATCAAATCCTTGGCAAAACCTATGAGTCGGAAATTGAGATGCATAGGTACATGAAATCGAATAAGACTTCATGTGCACTGAAAGTTTTTGAGACTGACGAAGCACTTACCTTTCCAGACTATATCGATAACTTATTATAAACCCCATGTTGAATAAACTACTAATTGCTGCTGCTGGATCTGGCAAGACAACTCATATTATCAATGAAGCATCAAGAGCGATTCATGGAAATGTTCTTATTACAACATACACGATTGCTAATGCAAATGAAATAAAAAGAAAAATCGTTAAAGTAAATGGCAGCATCCCACCAAATCTTGTAATCCAAACTTGGTTTTCATTATTAATTCAACATGGTATTAAGCCATATCAGGACTATTTGTTTGATGAGAGAATTAAGGGAATGCTATTAGTAAATCGCAAATCTGGGTTGCGATATTACCACCCAAGAACTAATATACCCATTTACTGGGGAGAAAATAACTTTCATAAATATTATTTCAATTCAGAATTGAAAGTATATTCTGATAAACTATCCAAGCTGGTATGGAAAATAAATGAGGAATCGGAGGGTCGTGTAATTAAAAGACTGACTGAAGTCTATACATCAATATTTATCGATGAGTGCCAAGATTTAGCTGGTTATGATTTGGAGATTTTGAAAGCACTCTCATTGAAATCTGATTTTCTATGTATGGTATGTGACCCACGACAGGTTACATATTTAACTCACCTTGAAGCGAAAAATAGGCCATATAGGGAAGGACTAATTGAAAATTATATTCTCGAAAAATGTGAGGATGCCAAATTTCAAATTGATACTGAGACACTTTCTGATTCATATCGAAGCAATCAGTTAATCTGTACCTTTTCGAATAAACTATTTCCAAATCTGCCTGACTGTAATACAAGAGTGACTGAAACTACTAATCATGATGGTGTATTCCTTGTAGATAGAAGTAACATTAGTAAATATTTAATAGATTTCAATCCTGTTCAGCTAAGGTGGAATAATAATTCACCATTAGTGAATGAAGGATATTCTTTTTACAATTTCGGTGAATCTAAGGGGATGACCTTTGATAGGGTATTAATTTTCCCAACACAACCAATGCTGGACTGGTTATTGAATCATGATAGTGAATTAAAGAACAGTGCAAGGGCAAGGTTTTATGTTGGAATCACAAGGGCAAGATATAGTGTTGGAATTGTCTGTGATACAAGTTTAGAATATGATATGGATGGCGTGTTAGTCTATCTGGGGTAGGTTGTTACAAGGAAATCACTGTTCCATAAGCATTGATGGTGCCATTTGCATATTATGTTAATCATAGCAGTGAATTAAATGATTAAAATTTGAATTTATTATCGATGGGGGGTTTGAAGTCAAACTCCAACAATGCCCCTTTATTAGTTAATCTTTCGCAGACCCTATTTTCAAGGTCATTCATTACATATTCATAACTCACAACCCACCAGAGAAAGAACTTGTTCTCATGATCAAGTATCTGGATCAGATTATTAACTCTACCCGTTATTTGGTCTTCAATCATGATATACAAATAACCATCTCGATCTTCAATTTTTTTGACCTTGATCACGTCCACATGTCGTCCCTCAATCTTCAAAAGAAGCATTTCAGGATGAACAATCTGGTTTCGAGTCAAAATGTTATCCAGATTGATATGGACTCTCTCATTGGGGAGGTAAGTTAAAATCGGAGTTGAACTTTGGACATTGGTTTTCATGTTCTGTACATTTAATATAAATACAGACAATCTGATATCTCCCCCCCCCCAATAATATATAACCGTATCTCCCCCTCCCCAGTCCCTCTCCCCCGTATGGACAATATCTCACTGGGGGTACTACATCCAAAAAATCTGATCTAAAAAAAAACTCAAATAATATTTCTCTTCCCCAAAATCCGATTTTATAAAAATTCCTTCAGAGTAAAAATTCTTCTGGAAATACAGACCTTATATCGATTCCTCCTCCCAGTTGAAGGAACACTATTCAAAGTTTATAAACTGCTCAGTATAGCTCTTAAATAAACCGTAGAAGTGCCCTAATCGGTTACCTCCTCTGGGATGGTGATAATAAAAGGACCATTTAATAGGGGACGGAGAAAGAGTGTTCGACTCCCCGCAGGTGTTGAACCCTCTGAATTGCATCTGAACCTGCTATTTTAAAAATATAGGGTCTTCTGAAAGGCTTGTGATAATGGGGTTAGGAGTTTGACCCTATTTTTAAAATAGGGTCAGATAGTAGAATCTATGGACTGCTTGGACGAGGGTTCGGGAGCCAGCAAAATGACTCATTTCACCCTGTTCTGTTCGCAATTTGGATTACCCATACAATAGGGGGATGAGATATGGGAATAACAATGTCTGTAAACGATTGAATTTCAGAAATTAACTAATAATAAGTATCTTCGTTCTTAGATCAAGTTCTTTGGGATTTTAGCGAAAAAAAGTAGCACTTTCTTGTACCATTGTTTTTGGGGGTCGAGATAAGGCACTGTGATATAATCATTTAATGGGATGGGTATGTGGTCTGATACGCTCCACTTTGGACTATTTCCGACCACTCCCCACAAGGAGTGGTTTTTCTTTCACAGTCCCCATGAAATGGGCAATGCCGCCCGATCATCTCTCGACCAAAACAATCTTTTGACCATACTTTGGGGGCGAGAAATGTGGACCATATACGATTACCAAACCAACCCAATAATATAATGTCCAAACGTAAACGTATGCTTGGGTCAATTAAGAGTGAACTTCTCATAAAATCACGAGAAGCCATGTTGACCTCTGTGCAAATTTTTAATAATCCAAATATTCAATTCAAGTCAGAGAGTTTTATTGTCCTTTCAGTAATAGCATGGACCTACTTGTTACATGCATATTATAGGGATAATAATATTGAGTATCGTTATTATCAAAAAAGAGGAATGAGAAGGAGGTTTGATAAAACTAAATTTGGTGCTTATAAATATTGGGAATTGGAAAGATGTTTAAATGATGAAAATTGCCCAATTGACAAAGTAGAAATGATTAATCTAAAGTTTCTAATTGGACTTCGTCATGAAATCGAACATCAAATGACAACTAAAATTGATGATTATTTGAGTGCAAGATTTCAAGCAAGTTGCTTAAACTACAACAAGTACATTAAGAAACTTTTTGACGATAAATTAGGGATTGATAAACACCTATCCTTCTCACTTCAATTTTCATCAATTTCTGAGAAACAAGTTGCACAGTTACGAGAATTCACAGATTTACCTGCCAATATATCTTCGTATATAACAGATTATGATGAGAGTATAAATGACGCAGAATATAATGACATGAGATTTTCCTATCGTGTTCTGTACGTCCCCAAATCAGTCAACAATAAAGGTCAAGCAGATAAAGTAATAGAATTTGTACCAGCAAAATCTGAGGTAGCGGAAAAATTAAATACAGAATATGTATTGATCAAAGAAAGAGAGAAACCCAAATATATTCCAAGCAATGTGGTGAATGCTATGAGAGAAAAAGGTTATCCTCATTTTAGTATGCACAATCATACATCACTTTGGCAAACTGATAGAGATAAGTATTACTCTCCTGATTACGGTACAAGAGTTGCTGGTCATTGGTATTGGTATCAAAAATGGTTTGATGAGGTAGAACAACATTGCAGCGAGAAAGAAGATTTGTACAAATAGTGAATATAGTAAATTACTTTTATGATGATCCCAAACGATCAGTACCAAACTGAAAATTGGAGAGAAAAGAGGAGAGAAATATTAATTCGTGATAATTTCACCTGCAAAATATGTGGTACTTTTAATCCTTCCGAAGGTCAAGTGGAAGTATCTAATGAAGTAGAGAATTGTATTGAAATGCATCAATATGATTCTGAAAATAGCGTTTATACATTATCTACTTCAGTTTCTCCAATTACAATAGAGATTAATTACAGAAGAGGCTTATGGCTCGTGACTCCAATACTGCAAGCACATCACAGAAGATATATTCAAAATAGGTTAGCATGGGAATATGAGAATGATGATTTTATATGTATTTGTCAAGAGTGTCATAATAAATATCATAGTGAAGTTGAGATTCCAATTTACGACTCAGAATTAAATCTTGTAGAAAGAAAACTTTTCAAACCTGAAGACAATAATACGGGCAGAAAGCACGGGTATAGACCTTGGCAGTTTATCAACAATTACAGTGGAAAATATGTGCTTTCCAATGTAAGTCCCACTATGACTTATATAGCATTGGGGGAGGAAACAATTAATAATCCTGACCTTGATAAGATTGCTGACAATATGTATTCAAATTTTATGAAGCATTATCTTCCTTCATATTACAAAGGTTCAGATTAATTCTTACTTTCCTTCCAGTTAACAGCCTTAACAATTTTATTAACTGCTGAATTGTCTTTCAACTCGTACATTTGAAATTCATCATCTTCCGATACAAATTTCTCTCTAATCATTCTAACGTTATTCATCATCAATTCATCCATTACACTGGCATATGAATCCAATGTAACCTGTATGGAACTATGCCCAAGAAGTTTTGAAATAACCCCAATATTAACCCCTGAAGCAAGCATAGTACAGGCGTAAGTTTTTCTCGCAATATGCACCGTCAAATTCTGGTGTATTCCTGCCAAATCAGCAATCTCCTTCAAATAGGCATTCATCTTTACATTTGAATTAACGGGAAGGAGGACCCCATTTTTAACAACCCTTGGATGATTCTTATATTTCTCAATGAGTTGAAGTGCTTTGGGTAGAAGCGGAACCGTGTACTCTTTTTTGGTTTTCTTCCTCATAACCCTTATCCACTTCTCGTCATCCATCCCAATAAAAATATCTTCAGGTTTCAAGGCATGTACTTCAGCATAGGCAAGACCAGTATAACAACAAAAGACGAAAATATCACGAACAACTTCCAGTCTCGTGATCGTTATCTCTAAAGCTTCAATGCGATTTAATTCATCCCGATCCAGATACTCGATTCTCTTTCGGGGCATCCTAATTTTATAGTCGGGAAACGGGTACTTATCCAAATACCCTTTCTGGATTGATTTGCGAATCACTAAAGTGAATCTTTGATAATGCTTGTAGCAAGTTGCTTTGGAGTTATCGAACTTCTCTTTTAAGAAGGTCTCAAATTCATTCATAAATTGATCATTTAATTCATACAAGAACAGATCACCTCGTTTAAATTTATACTTAATGAATTGCTGTACTCTTAATCTTGTATTTGCATACTTGATGATTGTGGTTTGCTCGTAGTCTTTGCCTATCAATCGTTTCATAAATTTCAGGTGTTCATCGTATGCTTTAAGAACAGTAACCTGACCTAAACTTTTTCCGTCAAGGGTAGTTTTGATAGTGTGTATATTGAAGGGTTTACCAAGTACTGTAAGTTGAGTGATAATTTGATGCACCTTCATCCTGATTCCTTCCAATTTGTTATTTGCAATACTGGCATCATTAGAGTTGCCTTTAACCCGATGTGCTTTCTTATCCCACTCAGATTCTTTTATCATCAATCCCGTGGATTTTGTAAAGAATACGTAATTATGAACCACTCGTAAATAGATTGGGACTTGTTTTGAGGAGTTCTTCTTCGATTTGTTAAGCCAAAACGATACTTTGATTTTTGATTCCATAAGACATAAAGTTTAAAAATTTAACATTCTGTAACCTTTGTCCAATGGGATTTAGCGAGGATCAGTTAGAACTTTCTTATACCAATTTGTAGTTTTTACCAATATGGAGTTAGATTATTCCACTTTTTTAGCCCATTTCTCGCCCCCAAAGTATGGTCAAAAGATTGTTTTGGTCGAGAGATGATCGGGCGGCATTGCCCATTTCATGGGGACTGTGAAAGAAAAACCACTCCTTGTGGGGAGTGGTCGGAAATAGTCCAAAGTGGAGCTGCGGGGAGTCGAACCCCGGTCCAAACGAGAAACCCATATGCTTTCTACATGTGTAGCCTTTCCTTGGTTGTCGGGAAATGACTGGCGATAGGCAACCGATCAAGACCTTAGTTTCAATTGTGCTTTACCCCAAAGTCGAAACCCCTTTAGTGGCTATCCCGTTCAAACTGCACCTCCTGTTGGAAACCCGATAGGGAACAAAATCTCCGGAGATGTCCCGTCCCGATGCCTCGCATCGGGATTAAGCTTAATTTACTTAGTAAGATTAAGCAGCAAGAGCATAATTTGTATTGCCAATTATAAATTTGAAAATTAGGATTAACGAGCCAATATCCAAAGCTCGACATGCTTACATACCTGTTTTACCCGCTGTCAAAACCAGCTCAGCCCCAGGTGTGAGTGCAAAGATACAAAAATCAGACCAATACCTGCTGTTTGATTTTTTCTCCTGCTACTCGGTAAACGCTTCTATTGAGGATATTCTTCCCTACCTCCAATCTTTTACATCATCCAATGGATAAATGGGCCTGGGAATATACTGGTAATCCAATTCCTCTACCCTGATGTTGCTCAGTCCCGGGGTGATCACATTAATTGTTTTCCTGTTCTGCAAGAGATACATATAACGAAAGGGAAAGAGATTCTTCACCACCACGATATCTGCTTTCATAATCTTCAAACCAAGGTCCCTGTAATCATTGGGATCATCTAATGACATTGGAAGATCAGAAACAACGAGCTTAATCCCATCATGCTCTACGATCAGGGTTTTACCATAATCTGTCACTTCTTTAGAGGTGATCTCGCCTTCGTAGGTATAAGGATGATTGTAAATTGTATCAATCTTCCCTCCCAGGTTCATGCTGATGGTCTCCCCAACATCGTGCGACCATGCCTCTGCTACCGCTACTCCATCACGGATGGTAATATAGGAGACCAGTTCTCCGGATTTCTCCACCAGTGCCTTCAATATCCAGGTACTCTCACCCGGTGTTCCGGTGCCTACTGCATCTGAAACATCACAAAATACGACCACTCCAAGTGCCCGTGCAATCTTTGCCTTCCGGGCCATCTCTATGGCTTCTTCCGGGCTATTACCCGCCGGCTGCGGCACTGTACGAACCTCCCAGGCCATGTCAGCAATTTGATCTGCCTTTTCCTGTGCCAGGGCAGCATTCCCATCTGCAATTCCGATGGTAGTATAACCCAGCTCGGGATCATCGATCCAGATATGTATTGGGAAAAAGGATACGGACAGGACATCCTCTTCCTTTTCCATCTGCTTCATGGCACGAAAGATCTTATTGAAAGGTTTCAGAAAATCGACATTCATCCCGCCTCCCTTTAACAAGGGCATTTTATTCACAACCATCACAGGATCGATCTCCCCTGCCACAGTACGAAGCAGAAGACTTCCCGCCTTGTAGCCTGTCTCGAAATGATCCCTGTGTGGATTGGTGTGATATCCTACAATAAGGTCCGCCGACTCTGCTCGCCGTAAGGTGTTGTTGGCATGAAGGTCGAAAGTGACAGCCATTGCAAAGTCCTCTCTCCGAAGCTCCCGCACCATTGTCATGATCTCACCCTCGGGATCAAACATACCCTGCACTCCCATGGCTCCATGCATGGAGAGATAGATGCCTGCTGCCTCCGGGTGTGCTTCAACACCCGCAAGGATCGCATCCCTGATCTTGAAATAAAACAAACTGTCAACAGGTCCGCCCGACATGGACTTGGCCTGCAGGATCGGAATAAGATTGACTTTCCCTCCTCCAATCTCATCAACTACAGAAAGAAATCCTGCAAGCTGCTTGTCTTCCTCTATAGCAGAAGCCGGAACTTCATCTCCAAAAAATAAATGATCTGCCTTAAAATTACGTTCCATAGTATATACCGGATTAAAGGTATTTACTTCCTGCATAAATTCTGCATATAGGATACTAACCTCTTCTTCAAAGTGAACAGGCTCTGCCTTCGGTGCGCATCCCATAAACGATAGGATAGCAAGGCTCGCTAGAATGAAAAATAACTGCTTCATAGTGTAGGTATTTAGTGAGTATGTAATTTTTTCAGTAGTGTATGGGTAGATATCGATAAAGGTAAAAAAATTGAACTTCTTCACAAGATCATCTGCTTGTACGTAGCGCCAGGAACCTTAAACCCTTAATACATTTAATGCTTAAACCCTTGCACACCCTTTCACAAAGTGTACTTTTGTATGCCTTTAATACTGTAATTAATATCAACCCTGTAAAATACCAACGAATCATGATACGAATCGCAATCCCGGTAATCATTTTATTATTGACTTCATTCTTCGCATCCTGCGGCGGTGAGCAAACAAAGACCAACAATTCAGATCTGCCATCAACGCAAAAGGAAGTAAGCGCTGAGGATCAGCAAGAGCTGGTAAATCAAAAAACGGATATCGATATAAGCCAGGTGATGGAAGCGGCGCTTAATGGTGATATCTCCACCATTGAGACTGCCCTGGAAAACGGTTTTGAAGTAAATAGCACAGATGCTGAATTGCATACCGCGCTGATGCTGGCCGCTTATAATGGACATAGCACGATTGTTAAACTCCTGCTGGAGCATGGTGCAACAACTGACCTGAGGGACCTGAAAGACCGCACGGCCTTGATGTATGCTTCTACCGGTGATTTCAATGAAACCGTTATCCTCCTGTTCGAAGCAGGGGCAAAAACCAACCTCGTGGATAACGAGGAGCACTTTACAGCACTCATGTTTGCCGCGGCTGAAGGACAAGCAGAAGTGGTGCGCACCTTGCTCGCTCACGGTGCGGATCCTGCCCTGCTCGATGTAGACAGCGAATCTGCTTTTGACTTTGCAGTGGCAAATGGACACCAGGATGTGGCTGCCCTGCTAAGATAATCGAACCTTCCGAAGGACACTTCAACAAACTTTTATTCCTGGGCTGAGAAAACAATTTCAATGCTTGTATGTTATTCTATATCAATTAATAAATATAGGATTATGTATAAGATGAGTTGGAGTGTTGAAAATATACCTGCATTAAGCGGTAAAATTATAGTGGTAACGGGTGGTAACAGTGGACTGGGCTATGAAGCATGTAAGGCGTTTGCCGACAAGGGAGCCGAAGTAGTAATGGCAAGTCGCTCAACTGAAAAAGGGGAAGAAGCAAAGGATGAAATACTAAAAAGCGTTCCGAAGGGAAAAATAAAGGTGATGCAGCTTGACCTGGGCGATCTGGATTCAGTGAAAAAGTTTGTAGCTGATTTCAAGAAAAGCCATAAGAAACTGGATGTGCTACTGAACAATGCGGGAATTATGATGAGCCCTTACTTCACCACCAAAGACGGATTTGAGGGACAGAATGGGATCAATCACCTGGGACATTTTGCATTAACAGGGCTATTGTTGGATGTGGTGCTTAAAACGCCGGGTTCAAGAATAGTGAATGTAAGCAGCATGGCACACAAAAATGGGAAAATGGATTTCGATAATTACCTCTTTGAGAATGGCAATGGATATTCTTCAATGAAAGCTTATGGAAGATCCAAACTATCGAACCTATTATTTACCTATGAGCTGGAGAGAAAACTGGTCGCAGCGAAAAAAGATACCATTGCAGTGGCAGCCCATCCTGGTGTTGCCATGACCAACCTGGCGCATTACCTGGAAGAGAAATGGATTGTTAGATTCCTGCTCCCCCTGGTTAAAAATATGGCACAGGATCAGGCCATGGGTGCTTTACCTGAGATTCGTGCATCTGTAGACCCCGAAGTTAAAGGAGCTAGCTATTATGGTCCTGATGGAAAAGGGGAAAGAAAAGGTCACCCTGTACTTGTCACATCCAATGAAGCTTCGCACAGCATCCAGGATGCAGCAAAATTATGGGAGGCTTCAGAGAAACTCACAGGAGTGAAGTTTGGGTTGTGAGAGAGCAGTTAGCAGTTAGCAGTGGGCAGTGCCCGGTAGGCAGTTAATCCCCTTATTTAAAAAAAAATGTAGAAGAAAAATATACGTATATAAATACGGATTTATATACGTATATTATATGTTGAGGTAAATTTAAGGATTTTTAATCTGTACGCTTGATAATCTCAGCGCTTCGATTTCCGTAGGGGAGGGATCCGCCTTCATCTTCCTTCAACTTTTTCCAGGCATTGGAAATGATAAGCTCATCAATATCATCCTTCTTACAGGGGACCTCCATTACATACTTTTCTTCGGCATAGGTGGCTATATACAATTTTACAATGGCTTTTCCCATGGTTTATATTTATCGTCCAGGTGAAGTGAAATAATTTTTGCTAAAGTTAAGTTTTTCAGAAGAACTATTCAAGTTCCTGGCAATCCAGTATTTTCTTCAAAAACCATATCCAGGAACACTGGTACAACCATCGAGCCAACATTTCCCGGGGAGTTAGTAAGAAAGGCGATACCTACTTCCTCTTCCCTGCACAGCGCGATTTCTGCCCTGTAACCTCGCACATATCCTCCGTGGTAGGCAACGTCACGACCATTGTACCCTATGATACGCCAGCCCAGTCCGTAGTGTTTAGATTCGACACCGTTCCATTTTCTCAGGTATACTCGTCTCAGTGGAGAGAGCACCTGTGGAGAGAGCACAGTATCAGCAACATTGGAGTTTAGCACATTTGAATTACTCCCGGATAAGGCGATTAAGAATTGCCCCATATCAGAAATACTGGCATTGATGCCTGCAGCCGGATTGGTGTTGTAGTACCTGTCGTTGAGACGCAAAACACGGTGCCCGCTGTGGGGCATGGCTTTGTTGGGGTTTTCTTTAAAAGGAGCAAATCCGGCAGAGGCATTATCCATTCCGAATGGGGAGAAAACTTTTGCCTGCAGCAGCGCAGCAAAACTTTGTGAAGTGGCCAGGGTGGCGATGGTGTCGTACATGCTGAATACGGCATTCTGATATCCATAGAGTTCTCCCGGGGGAGCACTTATGTTTACCAGGCGTAAGCTATCCATAATAACACTGAAAGGTTCCTGTGCCTCCACCAGGTTGTCGTAAGCATGAGGCACCAGTCCGGAGGTGTGACTGAGAATATTCCGAATGCTTAGATCGGTTGTATTGATGGAGTCTTTGAGCTTAAAACCAGGGAGGTAGGCAGTCACTTTATCATCGAGTCCAATGGTACCCTCATCTGCCAGAATTCCTGCCAGTACGCCCGTAACGGTCTTGGACACAGAAGCCAGGCGGAAAACGGTATTTTTATTGATGGAATCAGTTTTCCCATTTTCCTTCACGCCATAACATTTCAGGTGGGCGATCTCCCCTTTGTAGGTAATCACCAGTGCGGCACCAACACTTCCTTTTCTCTCTATATTCTCGCTTACAATACTGTCGTAGCGAAAGATCAGCGAATCCATTTTTGTGTAGACCTTTTCAACTACTATCTCTTCTACCGGTTCATCTACAGGGCCGGCCTTTGCTTTAAATATAACGATTGCAAAACCTGCAATCAAAGCAACGATGACCAGGATGTATCTTGTTTTTCTCATTCTTTAAATTTCTTCCCACAATAAATTCTTTGCAAATGTATTATTAGATTTTTATGCAAGGAGTTTTAGTTGTTTAAATTTACTAACAAAGTATTGTTTTTAACATAGTATTACTATAGTTCAGGAATCAGAATTTCTATTGTTCAAATTCCCGGGCAGCATTTCGCAATCCTATTAATTGCTTGCGGTATGCGTAGAAAAAAGTTAAGAGTGGCTGTTAGCCAATTGCCAATGACCAATATTTTACTAATTTAGTTTTGTTTTAATTTCATGTAACTAACAGTACAAGTAAACTTGCCAGACCAGGTACAACATATAAGTAATATCACGAGACCGGATTTTGAGGTTCTGTTTCGCAACCATTACAGCAATCTGTGTGCGTATGCGAATGTATATTTAAAAGACCTTGAAGCGGCTGAAGAATTAGTGCAGGAAGTGTTTTTTAAGCTATGGAGCAAGAGAGATTCAATTGAAATTACCTCGTCCATGCAATCGTATCTTTTCAGAGCTGTTCGCAATAGCTCGCTTAATTTGATCAAGCACATAAATATCCGGGAAGAGTATAAAGTGCATAATGAACGAGAGATTTCATTCGGCGAAATGGAACATTATGATACACTTGAAGCAAGTGAGCTGGAACAAAAGATTAACAAAGCCATTGATGAATTACCAACGGAGCGCCGTAAGATATTTATAATGAGCAGATACGACGGTTTGAAATATGGCGAGATTGCTGAAAAACTAGGAATATCTCCCAAAACGGTTGAAAACCAGATGGGAAAAGCACTCAAATATTTAAGAGAACGTTTAAAAGAGTATTTGACATATTTAGTGGTTGTGATAATGATGGGGATGAAGAACTGAACCACCCCACCCACCTGCGGTGGTCACCCCTCCTTAAGAAGGAGGGGAAGTAGAGACGCGATTTATCGCGTCTCAGAAAAATTTGGATCAGATATATAAGTATTGTGCAAGTAGGGGAAACCCCCTCCTGAATTGTCTTTCAAGTGAAAGGTTGTGAACAAGAATAGCAAACATATTGACGAAGAGCATTTAATGGCATACCTGTTGAATGAAGCTGATGAGCAGCTCGTACGCGAGATTGAGCATTGGCTTTCTTTGGCTGATGAAAATAAAGCCCTCTTGAATGAGCTTGAAGCAGCATGGTTGGAAAGTGGTAAACTAAAGGTGCCTCCCGTGGTGGTTGATGTGGATGCTGCATGGAATAAACTCAGCGACAAAATGGATCTTGCTGATAAGTTATCACAAAAGCCGATTGTTCACCTGGATACTGAAAGAGGAAAATCTTCAAAAATTACGCTGAACTTTATTCGGGTGGCTGCAGTGGTAGTGCTTGCTGTTGGACTATGGTCCATACGGAATGCACTGCTGAAACCGGAACTTCAAATGTTTGCCAGTGCAGAAAATGTCGAGGAAGTTGGGCTATCTGATGGCTCTATCGTCAGCATGAATGAGAATACTACCATGATTGTTCCAAGGCAATTCATTGGAAAAACACGCGAGGTAGAGATGGAGGGCGAGGCTTTTTTCGATATCACACCAGATAAGGAAAAACCATTTATTATCCGTGCAGAAGATGCCTATATCAAGGTGCTGGGAACCTCCTTTAATGTAAAAGCTTTGGATGTATCACCCCAGGTAGAGGTATATGTTGAGGAGGGTATGGTATTGCTCTACACCATCGAGGAAAACACAGGTGATACAGCATCTGTTTTATTGAGTTTGGGAGAGACCGGCTTATATGATAAGGAGACCAGGGAAGTGAAGAAAGTAGGAGAGACAGATATCGAGGTGTTGTACTGGTTGAATAAGACCCTGATTTTTGAAGAGACTGAGCTGTGGAGGGTATTTGAAATACTTGAGCTTACTTTCGACGTATCCATCACACTGCAGGATAGCACAGTGAATAACTGTAGGTTAAACGCCAAATTTTTGAATGAAAGGATCGATTATATTTTGGAGGTGATCTCCATTACATTCGGATTGGAAGTTGAAAAAGACGAGACTACGGATATAAAAACATATTTCATAAAAGGTGAAGGTTGTAAATATTAAGTATATCGTACGCACCATTGCTGTTATGGCCATGGTTATTTTTTCTGCCGGTTCAATCTCCGCGCAGCAATCTCCCCTGAATAGAGAGGTCACTTTGCATGCCCCGGGTATTGCCGTAAAGGATGCTTTGCTCCTGTTGGGAGAAGAGTCTATGCTGAATTTCTCCTATAACTCTGCGCTTATCGATAACGATAAAAAAATAAGCGTGAATGCTGATCATGAGAAGCTGGGGTCGGTATTGGATGAGATCCTTGATAATGATATTCAATATAAGGTAGTTGGCAATCACATCGTTTTATTGGCTGATAATACTGTTAAAGTAAAAGAGAAGGAGGTTAAGAAGAGTGGGTATGCCATCACTGGAACAATTTATGATGCCACAAGCGGGCAGGTTATCCGCAGTGCCTCTATTTATGATGTAGACGGCGAGCGCAGCAGTCTGACCAACAATGAGGGCTTCTACTCCATCCTGGTTCCTGCCAATGATGATTTCAAAGGGCTCACCTATTGCAAAGATGGCTACCTCGATACTGTAATCATTGTTCAACCGGCTGATGATCTTTACCTGGATATGCACCTTAGACCCATTGTGAAAAAAGTGATCATAGCTGAGGCAGTCGATCCAGAAACTGACCCTGAGCTTGTACTGGAAAAACCTACCTTTAATGAGAACAGGTTTGTGGATGCCATGATACCTGCTGAAGCACTTTCGCACTCAGATAACCTGCAGCTCTATAATCGCAAGATCGGACAAGTTTCCTTCCTTCCGTTTCCAGGAACGCATACCTCCAGGAACGGACTGTATGTCAACAGATTTTCTTTAAATATCCTGGCTGGTTATTCCGGGGGAGTTGAGGGTATTGAAGTTGGTGGCTTGTTGAACGTAGACAGGAATTATGTGAATGGTATCCAGGTGGCCGGCTTAGGAAATATTGTCGGTAAAAAAACCCAGGGTATCCAGGTAGCCGGATTGACCAATATAAACGTCGGATCAATAGTAGGTGTCCAGGTAGCCGGATTTAATAATGTTACCAACGACACCATCACAGGTGTACAGGTGGCTGGGTTTACCAATTACCTGAGAGGAGCCATGAATGGTGTCCAGGTGTCGGGATTTTACAATCATTTAGCAAGAGGAGCTTATGGGGCCCAGCTGGCCGGATTTGTGAATTACGCAGGCATGGACTTCAGAGGTTTGCAGGCTGCAGGATTTGTAAACGTGGCGATTGATTCAATCAATGGTCTGCAGGCAGCAGGATTTGCGAATTACCAGAGAGGGGAGATGAAAGGAGCGCAGGTAGCTGGCTTTGCAAATATTTCTTTTGGAGGGATTGATGGTGTCCAGGTAGCAGGATTTGCCAACCTGGCTGTGGAAGCGGATAGTGGAATACAGGTAGCTGGTTTTATGAATGTTGCTTTACAGGATTATGAAGGTGTGCAGGTTGCAGGGTTTTTGAACAGGGCGGAGGCTTTTAGCGGATTGCAGGTGGGAACATTTAATTTTTCAGCGGCTTCAGATGGCTATTCCATCGGTATCTTCAATCACGTACAACAGGGCTACCGTGCCATTGAGTTTTCTGCCGATGAGGTACTGCTGGCTAACCTGACATACAAAACGGGAAATAACAAGCTCTACAATGTCTGGAATCTCGGTGTAGATCCTGTCAGAGGTGGCTGGGGAGTCGGATTTGGATTCGGTTCGTATACGAATTTAGGAGAGAAGTTCCATCTCTTTGTTGACCTGACTGCCAACGCGATCAATGAAAATGCTGTATGGGAAAGTAATATCAATCTACTGAACAAGTTCACCGTGGGACTTGATTACCAGCTCACAGAAAAATTGGCCCTATTTGCAGCTCCATCCTTCAATGTGCATGTTTCAGGCATTCGCGATGTTGCTGATGAATTTGACAGCAAGATTGCTTTTCATCCCTTCTATGAAAATTCCGGAACCTACGTTCTGACCCAGATGTGGATTGGCGGTAAGTTTGGTGTGAGGTTGGTGTTGAATGAAGGGGTTAGGGATTAGGTATTAGGCGTTAGGTATTAGGTATCAGGTAGTCCATGCCTGAATAGGGTTGACTTAATTAGACATTAAATTTCTCTTTATAATGATGATGATGTATTGTTGACAACGGGAAATATCTTGAAGAGATATT
>Ga0307990_1000586_pt1 | contig 32179 bp, 16 predicted proteins | sample EllFjometagen129_FD_203168 | JGI IMG/M metagenome (GOLD analysis project Ga0307990, IMG submission 203168) | Marine microbial communities from Ellis Fjord, Antarctic Ocean - #129 | ecosystem: Environmental > Aquatic > Marine > Unclassified | place: Southern Ocean | collected 2014-10-08
GGTTTGAGTTTAACCGGAGCTCCCGCAATATGAACCTGCGGATTACGGGGCCACCCTGAACGCACAACCTGAGCCACTGTATCCAGAGTGGCAGGATCCTCGCTGACAAACCATTCAACCGTGTCCTTTCCCGGACGCAAAGGAAAGAGTTGATTGTTGCCTTCGGCCCATTCATACATATCACCTTCGCCATCTGGTCCGTTTTCCGTAAAGAGGGGTTGACGGATGGCAACACCGGTTGGCATGACAATCGGCTGACCAACCGCGACACCGCGCAACAGCTTCCACTCCTGCGTTCCCTGCATTCCGGAGATTGCTCTATCGTTGTTGATGGTCAATGCATTGACATCATCCAGCAGAGGCAGACCGCTTTCGAGGGCTATCAATTCATTGAGGTCGGCAAAGAGACTCTGGCATGCGTAAAACAAACAGCTGCTGCCATCATCTTTGGTTGCACGTCCAACAAATTCTCCATTGTCATTTCGTCCGTATGCCTGCGCGATCCAACCCGAAGGAACTCCAGTGGTATATGATGAACCGGAAAGCGATACTCCATCCGAGGCTAAAACTGCGGTGCTGTCCGGCACAAAGAAAGGCAGCCCGACCGTCACACTGAAACGACGCACAACCTCACCAGCAGGAACATAGTCATCACGAACGGTAACGGTAATAATGGATGACCCCACGCGGTTGGTCACGGGATAAACTCCCATTTCCCAGCCGTCAGACCCCTGTTGAAGGTAGATTCCGTGTCGCTCTGAGAAGTCGCTAATCGGCACAAGAGATGTGTCACTGGAGGTTACACTGATTTGTAAATCATCCAGCTCCGTTTCACGATCATAGATATCCAGCATAAAGATATCCTCTCCACCCGGGGGCAGATCAAGATCATTAATCGGGCCAAGCGTTGGCGGCGACTGCACCACGATAAATTCGAGCTCGTCTGCTCCTGTAGCAACATTGTTATACATCCCGGGTTCAAAGATGTGCCCCGGTTCCGCTGCTTCGACCTTGTAGTAGCCCTCCGGCATACCTTCAAACAAAAACTCTCCGCTGGATCCGGTTTGTTCAATGAGTGTGGTTGGCAAGGGCTCGCCGAGTTGCGTAATCTCAACTGTTATCCCTTTGGCACCCTCTGCTGAACTACCTGGTTGCGATGCATAAACAATCCGTCCGGAAAGCAGACCAGTGGCAACAAAATCAATGCCTGAAACACTCCCTTCTCCGGTTGCAACCTCACGATGAACCGGAGCCATTTTGAAACCAGGAAAAGAGGGGAAGAGGTCAATCCGGGCATACAGCGGCAACTCTGAAACAACATACTCCCCTTCAGCATCAGTCAAAACCTCAAAAGCCACAGTTACACTCTCATCACCCTCTGCATACACAACGGAGCCTGTGATGGAAACACCCGCAAACCCCATAAGCGAACCGCTGTTCAGGTTCATACATTCAACCTGACCCCTGACCTCTGCACTGATAACAAAATTCACATCCTTGTGGGTTGATTCCAGCACAAAAGGATCTGCATAGACTGCATTCACCGGCACAATTATAACATTGTCAATATCAGGTGGCGGCTGAACCTCTATACGACAGACATCTTCAGGTATATGAGTAAACCCATACTCTCCTTTAGAGTTCGTTGTTTTTGTAATAACATCCCCGCAATCCATACGCAACCGCACTGTCACATCGGGCACAGGTGCACCAGCTGCATCAATGACACTGCCAAAAACGCCAAACCGCATCTCAAAACCAACGTTTCGGGCTAAGGCATTGATCTGACGTGAAGGCGGCTCAAAGGTTACATCATCAAAGGAGGGAGTGAGGGTATAATGTGCTCCATCGGATAACCAGTTTATACAAGTAAAAAGAAACTCGCCGTCAGAATCGCTAATCGCCGTATGTAATTGGGAACTGCCTTCGCTTAGATTCATCGTCACATCAGAACGGACAGATCCGGTTGCACTGGTGATAACACCGGAGACAGGTCCCTGGTCAACCAGGAACGTTTCATCAGCCCCTATCCGCAAATTTGATTCATAGTTCGGTTTAAAAATATAGCCAGTCATCTCTGGATTAAGCGTGTATGTACCGGATGCAGCCAGATCAGAAAAAACTACCAAACCATCAATATCACTAATCGCGCTATCATATGTCGAACCTTCCAGCTCGACAGTGATTCCCTCCAACGGGTCGCCTAGTGCTGTCTTGATTCGCCCTTTAATATTTGCCTGGGTACAGCGGAACTTAATTCCTCCCAGTCCACCGACAATGTTTTTTGAGGCTGGCACAAATGTAAATCCATCCATCTCGGCAGCGAGCGTATCCTCTGTGTTCACTCCATCTATGCAAAAATAGCCATCGGAATCAGTCAGATCCGAGACGTTTTTTCCCTGTATTCGAACGGAAACGCCCTCTATCCCGTTGTAAGTACCATCAACGACAACCCGTCCGGAAACCGGCCCGCTGGTGATTGTAATCAAAGCAGTGAAAAAACCTTCACCAGCTATGATTAAATCAGTAGTCTCAAAACCACCCGGCTCAAACTCATAACCGGTTATCACTGTGTCTGTAAACTGTTCTTCAACAGGAAATTCAGGATCCCTATATTCCTTAACTACATCTCCATCATTCAGAAGAGTAAGCTTTGAACCATACGGCAATACGGCAATCCTTCCTTTGATGTCCGTAACTGTGATAGAAACATTCAGCATCTGTGCGCCGCCAGCGGCAAAAGCCACTGCAGGAATTAGCAGGGTCATTAAGAACATACTGACATATATTTGGATAAAACGCTTCATTGTGCCACCTCCTCTCCGTTTAAAACAGCAGTTCTACTAACTCTCCTAAACATAAATTCGCCTTCAGTATAAATCGCTTTATAATGAAGCCCATGCAGGATTTCGTGAAACGTGCCGCCAAGCAGGTCACCTCCATAGCGCGGATCGGTCCCTCCATCGGGCGGAGAGTTCATAAATTCCAATGTCATATTCCGTGTGATTTCAAAAAGCTCGGGATACTTTGGATTAAAATCCACTCCATCATGATCCGGGTGATACCGATGCAGAAACGGATTGGTTGAACTGCGTTCAGCTAAAACCATATCGGCAGTCAAAGCTCCGGTTCCAAAGTCGCCATTCATCAACAACTCCGTATCCTCAAAATCATAGCCTGCTGTGCTGATGCGACGCCCGACATTTTTGCCATTCCGCAAAACACTGCCCTTAAACCTTGATGCCTGTGTCATGTCGGTAAGCAGAATATCATATCCCGGTGTAAGCGGATGTTTAAAGCCTTCAGGAGTGATCTCATAAGTACCATCCTGCCACATCTGGGCAACTTCCTTAAGCAATCTGGATTGACCGCTTTCATCAACATGAACAATCATGCGGAATACAAAAGGTGTTTCTACAGGCGTGGGAGTTATACGATGATCAATCTCATGAATCACGGTGTTTGTCAGGGTAATTGAGAACGGCACAAGTTCATCAATCTGGATTTGATTAACTCCAAATGATGACACCTGACCGGGAGCATAAACTACCAGATTAAATGGATAGCTTAGCCGACGACCGGTATCATCCTCAACAACCAGCTTAAGCGGATACTGTCCCACATCATCCACAGAGGGAGTTCCAGAGAGGTACAGCCCCTGGTTCTCTCCACTGAAATCACTTGTAATCCAGGCAGGCAACGCGCCGTCAATGCGAGAGATAAGCCCTGCATCATATTCATCCGGATCTGTCATATCCCAGTCGGTTACCTCAATATATGCCCAGAAAGGTTCATCAGCCAAGCCAGGTTCCAACCGGACATAATCTATCTCAGGCGAGAACTCACGATCCACAACCTCTACGGTAACCGTGCGGCTGGTCTCTCCTCCGCACGAATCTATAACCGTGATAACCCCGTCGAACTGATATCCGGGAGTCTCAGACTCATCCACAGAGATAGTTAACACTCCTCCTCCACTCTCCGGCACCAGACGCATAAGTGAGTTATTTGGATACTCCGTACAACTCAAAGAAGCTGCTGATTGATCTACATCGGAGAACATCACCTGATAGTCAACCACAGACCCCTGTTCAATCAACAGCAGTTCATCCGGCAATCCTGAGATTACCGGCGGGGTGTTCGAATCAATCACATTAACCCGCACCATCTTTTCATCAACGTTTTCACCATCCGTTAGCGTAATCGGAAACTCATAAATTCCAGCTGATCCCGGTGGTGGAGAAATGAACGAATCAAGATCAATTCCCTCTGCCTTTGTCCGGGCAACAAAACCCATCCAGCCGGGCATAATCCCACTCGTTGCCAAATTGTTTTCACCATAAACTCCATAAGCATCAGATGTCACAACGTCCATAGAACTGTCGCCATCCAGGTCGGCAAATGTCATGCGGGCGGGCAGCGTTGCAGCAGGCTCTATGCTGACAGGAATCAGAGAGGGGCCAGGCCCTCCATGCGCTGTTACAAGAGAGCGCTTCCAGCCTGCTTCAGTCCGACCGACAAACGCAATATCATCGCGCCCGTCACTATTAAGATCCCCTACACAGAGAGAGGAAATATCATACATCCAACGGTCAATCATCCGTTCTACATTCGTACAACGCTTATAGTGAGCATTGGCATAAAAAGGTGTATCAGTCCAGGCAAGCACCATTAACTCTGCAATAGGAGCATACTCTCCCGGACCGTAACTGATCAGTTCGGTAACTCCATCTCCGTCAAGATCCAACGTACGCACATATTTCCGAAGATCCCATTCAAACTTGGTTCTATACGACCACACACTGCCGGCATCGCAGGAGTGCACACGAAGGTAATCCAGTGTGTCTCCCTGCCGCTGCACTAGAAATACTGAGAGCCCTGGGTCTGACAACTGCGCACGCCCCACATCCATATCGGTTACAGTCCAGCCTATGAGCTCCGAGGTTGCCACAACATCATGATTTGTATACGGGTTTTCCGAATCGCCAGTATACTCAAGGCACCCGACCCCATAAGCTCCGCCCCCGTTTTGATAAACATAGAAAATATCTTGATCTCCATCCATATCATAGTCCGCGCCTTTCATTATCTTTATATCCTCCATCGCAGTAGATATAGCACGACAAACCGGATTAGTTGGCATACCCGTTATCCAGACAACTTGCGATTCACTGGACGGAACAGACAACTTTTCAATTGCAACCACACCGCCCTGAGCCGCATTGATATTGACCAGAGTTCCACCCCAGGCCGCATCAGGAAGCAAGCCTGGCACACCGACAGGGGAAAACACTCCCGCTCCGGTGTTCGCAAAAAACAAGTTTGTATCCGCAGAATAGTTGCTTTGCGGCAGGCGCAGTATATCTTCATCGCCATCACCATCAAAATCCCCTGTTGTCCAGCAGGCGGAATTATTGGCCAATATTGATTGCGGAGCGGAAAACCGGGTTGTACCCAGGTCAGCACTCCAGGCAAGCATATTCATTCCAGCGGAATCAGCGGCATCAATCATTCTTATAGTCCGCTCCACAGCAGAGCCTGCCAGCACCGCATAATCAGCCGGCAATCCTTCGTAAACTGGCAGCCCGTTATTCGCATTAACCGCCATATATAAGCTTTGCATCGAGCTGGCACCGTTCTCGCCAGTTACAACAACATCTATGATGTGAACACCCTCAGCACTGTCAGGGGGCACTCCCTCCAACCATGCAGAGCCATCATTATCCGAACGTAACATAAGCCAATCCGGCAGAGCGGATGTCGAAATGGATCGATACACAGGCTGCTCCGGTCCATCAGTCAAAACATGATATTGCCATAGTCTGCCAGCTTCGGCATTCAAAGGGTCAGGGAATGAAATTATTGAAGGTGCCTCATCTGCCGGATGTACTGTCAGTAAAAAGGTTTGATTAGTCGAGACACTGCCACCCGGCTCACTCTGACAAAGCAGGTTTATTGTGACCTCATGCGTGCCTTCATCTCCGGACATAGGCATACCGCCAATTACATCATATCCCTGACGTTTCAACCAGGCAGGACCATTCGGAAGCGACACATAGATATCATGATAGGGTTCATCCTCGATATATTGAACGTCAAACCTGTACTCCGTGCCGACAGTGGCATCAGGCAGGCCTGTTGTTACAAAGCGCGGTTTTGTGACAACATCATTCACATAGATAGTCAAATCCTCAGTAAACGCCCCCCATTCGCCATCAAAGGCGCAACTCAACCAGGTTGTTCCTCCCCACGCGGGAGGAGTACCACTGAAAGTGAAAGAGCCGTCCTGATTGTCAGTAACCTGAAGCCACTCTCCTCCAAAATCCTTCTCTATCTGAACATCCGGGTATATATATGAGATACCGCCATGCGGCTCACTGACTCCGGTGATCTTAACATCGCCAACCCACAGACCGGCCTTTGGATGCGTCGTTTCAGTAGACAAAACTGACAGGCCTCCTGTTGTGGAGGAAAATGACTGCCCCGAGATCGGAACCAAATACATTGTCTGCAGCTCATCGAAAACCACTAGATGATCACTAAATCCACCACTCCCCACCGCTGCGCGGTTGAATGCAAGTTGAAAAGTAAACACCTGTCCCGCTTCCAGATTAACTGCGCCACCATTTTCAAACGATTCCCATACATACCCATCTTTAGCACGAAGTCTCTGCCAGGACAAAGGAAGTGCTGCACCGCTAAATGAGACTACCCCCACGGACTGAGCATGATCCGCCACGTTTTTAACGGTAAAAGAGAGTTCCTGTATGTCGTCTGCATAATTAAGCCCCTGGTAACTTTTAACATCTATCTCCAGAGGAGCTACAAACTCCGAAGCTCCTTCCGACCAGACCCAATAGGCCTCTCCAGAGCTTAATTGATCAGAGGAAGCAACCCGCTCCCAGCGTCCATTACCAGCCAATTGCCATAGAGCCTGCCCTTCATGAGCAGTCGCACCTGCCAGATACGCACCTGCAAGAGGTGATTCATCAGGACGAATGGGAAAGCCTCTGAGATTGAGAGAGTTCGGAATCCATTCAGGAAAATCGAGAGCTGGTGTACCATTGATCTCAAGGGTAAATGGCACATTGTTTGTCATCTTAACCAGATAGGGACGATTTGCACGAACCGCATAAAGGTTATTGAGAAAACCCTTATCAGGATCACTCAACCACCGATGCCAACCAGTTTTCTGCCACGGTTCCTCCGTCATATTTTGAATGAACGTAACAGGCGTTGATCGTTCAACATATGTCCAGACGCTTTCAACCGGAGCACCGGCAAAAACATCAGCCACGGCATTCTCAGCAGGAGTAACCCCCAGCCAGATGGCATTCCATCCCGGTTGCAACTCCCACTCCTGAGTAACCTGTCCATAGATTGAAGACGTAAAAAAGGATAATATAACACAGAACAAAGATAACCTCATCTTTGCAAAGGAACGCATAAAACAGTTCATAAAACACCCCGCAAAAAAACAAGCCAAGTTGACTCATTGAACTTAAATTGTTTTACATTATATAAGGCTATATCCCTCTTTTCAAGTCAAATATGTAGATTACGAGTTAGGATTGTAATGCTTAGTCAATTTCAGCCCGAGGGTGTTAACGTGGCTCTGATATACGGGGAGGCAAATATATTCTTCCCTAATCGTCGGGCGTGGAGGTCGGCTGCGCCTCCAATAGTGAGAAGTAGGATGTGAAATGAAAACAAAGATCGGTTGACGATAACGGGCGACCCGCCTTCGAGCTGCGCTTGCTACGGCGTGGCAGGCTGAGAACGGTTAACGATCTGCCTTCGCCCCGCCTTGCGGGCTTGGGCCTTCGCTGCGCTACGCCCGCACAAGACGGCGTGGCAGGGTAGAGAGCAGAGATAACGATTGGAGCCTCGTCACTGCGACCAGTCACCGGCATTTGATAACGAAGCAAAACCTGCCGCTGATAAAATCACAGGAATTTTAAGTATAAATCACGTAATAACCGCATTCACAATTCCATTTCAAGTTTGCAATGGGTGGATTTCAACTAAATTGAATTGCACCCCTCTTACTTCATCCTGCTACCATCCTGTTAATCCTGCTCAATTTCTCAACTTCTCAACATCTTTTTTTAACATGGATATTCAGGATGTTCATTCCTGTCCCTTTTGATCATCCAACCTTTTCTGTATACTTTCCAGTTCAGACAGGTCATCAGCATCAGCCTGTGCCGCTTCAGCTCTCCTACGTGAATCATCAAATTTCTCATAATAGTCATGGACAATCTCTGTCATCTGTTCATGAGAAACTGAACCGGCATCTGTTAAAACAGGACGGTCATTAAACTTCAACAAACCATCAACATTCTCCCTCCAAAAATCCAAGGTCAGGCTCTTACGTTGTTTAACTCTAAGTTCAGCCTGTTCCAGAAATATCACAACAAGTCGATTAAGAGTGTCTATCTCATCTGAACTGAGATAATTCTTAGCTATAATAACATCCAGTTTCCGTACACGTGAACCACTCCAGTTTGTCAATGCCATATTCGGCTTATCAGGACTGGCTCTTGCAATTACAATCTCGGCAGCGGTTTGATGCGCAACGGCATATAGTAATTTGTTCTGAACTTCCGCAAAAAACAGAGCATCACTTTTTTCGTCTGAATGGTAGTCGGAACTTAGAGCAAAAAGATCACGGATTTTTTGATAAAAACGTTTTTCTGATGCCCGAATATCTCTGATACGCGCAAGAAGCTCATCAAAATAATCCCAACCTTTAGGGTCTTTAAGACGTTCGTCATCCATAACGAAGCCTTTTTGCAGATATTCGGAAAGATTTCTGGTAGCCCACTGACGAAATTCGGTTCCCCTAGATGAACGCACCCGGTAACCCACAGACAAAATCATGTGCAGATTATAGAGTTTTGTACTATATTTTTTACCGTCAGTCGCAGTTGTCAAGGATTCCTTGACAACTGCATTCTCAGAAAGTTCCCCTGCGCTAACAATATTCTTAATGTGCAGACTTACATTCTGTTTTGTAGTGTCAAACAGCTCCGCAATCTCAAGCTGCGTAAGCCATACTGAACCATTAACAGCCCGCAGCTGGATCTCTGCTCTTCCGTCATTACTGCGGAAAAGGATTATTTCACCAGCATTTTCATCCATAAACAGAACCTTTTCTTCGTATAATATTAGAAACGTCCCTTTTTTGCGACAAGACACAAGTAACCACCTGTCAAACAGCCATCAAAGCCACCCCTATTAAACAAACATTAGAATAGTATCAATTGCCTATCACTACTGTCAACTAATAGGCATATGATATTATTATTTTGAAGATGACTTAAAATGCCCGAATCACACGCTGAAGCGTGAACTACATACAGGTCTATTACGTAGTTGAGACTTTTCCTGCTCCCATCCTGCTAATCCTGCCATGCCACGGCGTAGCCTTTGCGGAGACGGGTTCATCCATGATAAATTTTTCTACATCTGTTTACCAAAGGTCATCAGAAGAGAGGAATCTCTAGATCTTTGCAGATTTTCTTTGCGGTGAAGTCGATTACTTCACGATGCCGAGGAATAGTAGAACACTTGTTGTTGGACGGATTATAAAAGACGGAATGACTGCCGCCCTCTCTTAGAAGAAGACAGCCATATTTTGAAAGGTGACGTATAAGATCACGTCTTTTCATGATACCGGAAGAGCAAATTGCTCACGAATTACATCCTGACCAGCCAAAGACTGTTCAGAGAGAAAACGGTTGGATTCCAAGATCAACTCAACTGCCTCAGCAAGATTCGTTCTTGCTTCGTCCAAAGTCGCTCCCTGTGTATTAGCACCGGGAAGCTCCTCCACAAAAGCTGCATAGCCTGCCGGAAATTTTTGAAATGCCGCTGTTAATTTCATTGCTCACCTCCATATATATTTAAATAGTACCTGATCATCGAATGTTATGCAATACTCACTTCACAAACAACCTAGCGACGGATGTAAGTAGCAACATTCTTGTCTTGCCCTTTAAATAAGTGGCTAATTAGTGACCATTCATGAAATTCGTGATCCTCTTTTTTAACATGGATATTCAGGATGTTAATTTGCGCGGCCCGGCTCCCATCCTGCTAATCCTGCTCATCCATGTTACATTTATTTAAAATTCAGTCTACAAACTCCACAGTTCTGAGGAGGCATCGCTGGGCATACGCCAGTCACCACGGGGCGAAAGGTTGATTGACCCGACTTTGGGACCATCAGGCATACAGGAGCGTTTGAACTGCTGCGAGAAGAAACGTTTGAAAAAGAGCTTCAGCCAACAATCAATCACATCGGGCAGATAGACTCCATCAAAGGCAATCTCCGCCAGAGCCTGGATCTTTGATACAGAAAAACCACAGCGGATAAAATTATAGAGAAAGAAGTCATGCAATTCATAAGGCCCGATCACATCTTCGGTCTTCTGGGAAATCTTTCCATCTTCATCCGCCGGAAGCAGCTCGGGTGAAACCGGCGTTTCAAGAACATCAAAGAGGGCTTTAGCAGCAACCGCGCCCACCTGATACTCCGCCACCCATTTAACAAGATAGCGCACCAGTGTTTTGGGAACACCGCTGTTTACACCATACATGCTCATATGGTCACCATTATAGGTGCACCATCCAAGAGCCAGCTCCGAGAGGTCTCCGGTGCCGATCACCATGGCGCTCAGCATATTGGCGCGATCCATCAGGATCTGAGTGCGTTCGCGCGCCTGCGTATTTTCATAGGCAATATCGTGTTCGACGACGCTGTGCCCTATATCGGATAGGTGCTGTTCACAGGCCTTGGTTATATCGATGGTCTCCAGTTCAAGCCCCAGTCCAGCTACCAGATCATGAGTGTTGCCCAGGGTTCGTTCCGTGGTACCAAAGCCGGGCATGGTAATCACATAGATGCCCTTTTTATCAAGATTGAGTCTGTCAAATGCCTCAACAGCCACCAGCAAAGCCAGCGAGGAATCAAGCCCACCTGAGAGACCTATGACCACATTTCTGCATCCGATATGGGCAAGACGTGTTGCCAGACCACTGCTTTGTATTGCAAAGATCTCTTGACAGCGTTGGCTACGCAGGCCTGAATCGGCCGGAACAAAGGGATGCGGATCAACCTCCCGCAACAGCGCTCGGGCGCCATCATCAGAGAGCTTTGCATCATGAGGCTTGCCACAACCTACTCTACGTCCGGGAGCTGTTGAAATCATACTCTGCTGGAAAACCTTGTTCTGATGCCTTTCGAAGGCCAGCAACTTGCAATCGATATCTCTAGTCAGCAGCATCGCTTGACGGGAGAACCTATCCCCCTGCCCCAGCATACGCCCATTCTCGGCAATCATAGCATCACCGCCAAAGACAAGATCGGTACTTGATTCACCTACTCCAGCCCCGCTGTAAACGTACGCAGCAATGCAACGGGCCGACTGCTGCTTAACCAGATCATGCCGGTAGGCATATTTTCCAACCAGCTCATTACTGGCAGATAGGTTGCAGATCAAGGTAGCCCCTTGCAACGCAAGTCTGGAACTGGGCGGCACTACACTCCACAGATCTTCACACAGCTCAACCCCAATGATACACTCAGAAAACCCCTCAAAGTGAAAAGTCAGATCAAGCCCAACCGGAATCTCCTGCCCCAGCAATTGAAAACTATCACTGTATAGATCGGCACCGGATGAAAACCAGCGCTGCTCATAAAACTCACGCGTATTGGGCAGATGAAGTTTTGGAACCACCCCGCAGACGCTGCCTTTGCGACAGATCACGGCGCAGTTCAGCAGCAGTCCGTTAATCCGCAGGGGCATGCCAACCACAAACAAAGTCTCCAGAGCGACCGTTTTATCTAAAAAAAACTGCAAGCCTCTGACAGCGGCATCAAGCAGCGTATCCTGAAAGAAGAGATCTGCACAGGTATATCCAGTGATTGACAGTTCCGGAAAGACCAGCAAATCAACCCCGGCGGCGGCGGCCCCTTCGGCGGAGTCCACCATTGAGCCAACATTATCAGCAACCGCTCCCGGTTTTACAACCGGCACCGCTGCCCCAACCCGGCAGTATCCAAATTCTTTATTCATGTTTTATCCTTTCTCTACATAGCGCATAGCGACACAACCGCATAACTCTCTCGACCGGATGACGAATTAATCAATGATACAGCCAGAAAACACACATCCCTGTGTTCTCACGGAGGTAAGCTGTTCTGCGCCATGCCCTCTGCGCCCTGCGTCCTGCCTGTTTTTTTACGCTAAAGTAAAAACCAGATTACGCCTTTTTAAAACAATACGTGACCTGCCTTTAAACCGATCATATAAGTCCCGGTTAAGGAACCGGGAACCCAGCAAACCGAAACTTATCTAGTAAACAACATTTCCTGATAGGTCGGCAGTGGCCAGAGATCATCAGAGACAATGCCTTCCAGTGTGTCGGCAATCTCACGCACGGCATTCATTGCCGGGATGAGAGTATCCGCAATATAGCGGCACTTCACCAATAAATCACCATCCGGCAGCTCTTTTGCCTTATAAAGGTCAGCAATGGCCTTCTGAAGATTAACATTAAGCTTAGTAACCTCTTCAAGAGATGCTGTGCATGCCTCCACACCTGCACTCTTAATTGCAATTACTGAATCCGCCAGAAGCTTCTGGTGCTTAACTACAGCAGGGAAGATCATCGTACGTGCCATATTATAGGTCAAGTTAACCTCAATCATAACATCCATGACATACTTCTCGCGGTAAATCTCAAAACGGCTCTCCGTCTCCTGACGAGTGAGCACATTGTATTTTTCAAAGACAGCATAGGAACTTTCAACATCCATTCCTTCAAATGCATCCACAGCTGTTTTATTATTCGGCAATCCACGTTTTTCAGCTTCAGCAGACCACTCAGCAGAGTAGTTATCGCCATTAAAGATTACAGCTTCGTTCTCTGTGATAATTGTCTGCAACAATTTCTGCACAGCTGCATTGAACTGAATAGGCTCATCTTTAGGGACCTTTTCCAATTCAGTAGCAACGTAATCAAGTGCCTCTGCCATGATTGTATTCAGGACAACCTGAGGACCGGCAATTGACTGATTGGAGCCAACAGCACGGAACTCAAAACGGTTACCAGTGAATGCAAACGGGCTGGTGCGGTTACGATCTGTCGCATCCTTGGGCAGTGGTGGCAATGTATCAACACCAACTGTCAACACACCCGCCTGCTTAGAATCTTTTGCACCACCCGCAGCAATCTGCTTGAACACGTCATCAAGCTGCTCACCCAGGAAGATCGAAATAATCGCAGGCGGTGCTTCATTGGCACCCAGGCGATGGTCATTACCGGCATGTGCAATTGAACCGCGCAACATGACCGCATGTTCATTAACGGCTTTGATTACGGCCGCACAGAATACCAGGAACTGCATGTTATCATGTGGAGTATCGCCTGGCTTCAAAAGGTTACCGACTTTAGGACCATCAATAGACCAGTTAAGATGCTTGCCGGAACCATTGATACCTGCAAATGGCTTCTCGTGTACCAAACAGGCCATTCCATACTTAGGAGCAACACTCTTAAGAGTCTGCATAACCAACTGCTGATGATCAGTCGCAAGATTAGAACTCTCATAGACAGGAGCAATCTCGTACTGTCCGGGCGCAACCTCATTATGACGGGTCTTAACAGGAACGCCCAGCTTATACAGGACGTTATCCACTTCCATCATATATGCCAGAACACGCTCAGGAATCGCACCGAAGTACTGATCGTCAAGCTGCTGCCCTTTAGCAGGCGGTGCTCCAAAAAGTGTACGGCCAGCACTTACCAGATCAGGACGGGCAAAATAGAGACGACGATCAACCAGAAAATATTCCTGCTCGGGTCCGGCACTGGAACGGATCATGCCGGGGTCAACATGGCCAAACAACTTCAACACACGCTGAGCCTGTTTGTTGAGGGCCTGCATAGAACGCAGCAGAGGAACCTTCTTATCAAGAGCTTCGCCAGTCCAGGCACAGAATGCTGTCGGAATGCAGAGAGTTGTGCCGTTACGGGCTTCCATCAGATAAGCGGGACTGGTCACATCCCAGGCGGTATAACCACGTGCCTCAAATGTTGCACGCAATCCACCATTAGGAAAACTTGATGCATCAGGCTCACCCTGAATCAGCTGCTGCCCGGAAAATTCTTTAAAGAGGCCGCCCTTGCCATCCGGACTGTAAAAACTGTCGTGTTTCTCTGCGGTATTTCCTGTCATCGGATAAAAGATATGTGCATAATGTGTAGCACCGCGTTCAACAGCCCAGCTGCTCATTGCAGTTGCAACCACATCAGCAACACTGAAATCCAAAGGCTCACCTTCATCCACGGTTTTACGCATTGCTTTATAAATGTCTTTAGGAAGACGAGCCTTCATCTCATTCTCACCAAACACATTCATACCAAAACAATCATCAATATTATCAAATGCCATCACAAGTTCCTCGCTTGAGTGATGCTCTACTGCATTCTCTATAGCTCTCTGCCGCGTAATACTCATCTCATTCTCCGGTTTTTACGTTTATAATTTAATTTTAAGTTCAACCCGATTTTAAACCTGCATAGTTTAATGCAATACACGTGCCATTCTAGCACTAAATGCATAAATTGTTATCTTTCAACATCTTACAAAACATGATAATTATTAGTAAAATGCGATATTAACAAAAAAGATCATTAACGCAGTAATCGCATGACAATTTTGTAACATATGGAACCGTCTTTTAAAGCTAAGATTATAACAATTTTGTAGAAGAGCAACAACACTGTTAATGTCCAATACAGACATGTATTATTTATATGGGGATCAGGAAACTCACAATTCAATTGTAAAATCCATTGTCAAAGCCCATGACTATGGAAGTGGTGGTGATCCTTCCTGGGAGCACCAACGTCCTCGTTGGCATCTATGCTCTTCATGCCGACGATCCTGGGAGCGCCAACGTCCTCGTTGGCTTCTTTGCTATTCATGCCGACGAGGACGTCGGCGCTCCCAGGTTTGGCGCTCCCAGGTTTGGCGTTCCCAGACTTGCTCATGCCTTGCTCCGTTCGGGGTTAGGAAAAAGTTGCTGCATCAAGCTAAAAACTCAACAACCCGCTGCAGCATATCTTCCGGTCGCTGAATTTTCATAATTGGACATGGCAGACTCTTTACAAAAGAGGAACCGTAGCGCTTAGTTATGATCCGGGGATCAGCAATCACAACAACTCCGCGATCCTCAACCGTTCTTATCAGGCGTCCAAACCCCTGCCGAAAGCGAATCACGGCCTGGGGCAAAGAAAAATCCCTGAAGGCATTGCCGCCGGCCAGCTGAATCTGCTCACAGCGCGCCTCCACCATCGGATCGCCCACCGCAGCAAAGGGCAGGCGTGCCATGACCACACAGCTCAAGGCATCACCGGTCACATCGACCCCCTCCCAAAATGAGTGAGTTCCCAGCAGAGCACATTTACCGCCTTCCCGAAAAACACGTGTGATTTGATCACGCGTGCCGCTTTTACCATGAACAAGCAGTCTGATCCCCTGCTCTCGCAACGGTTCCTCCAGTAAGTCAGCAACGCGGTTCATCATCTCATAGCTCGTGAACAGACCCAGTGCTCGCCCCTCGGTCCTCACAAAAAGCTCAAACATCATGCTGCTCAGATTATCAACATAGCTGACGCGTCCATCGCCAACTGGCTCCGGCATGAATCCGGCTGCGTATGTCTCGCACTGAGTCAGGTAATTAAAGGGACTCTCGGCAACAGACTCCAAAAAACGGTGCGGCTCTATCTGGTCAAAGCCCAGTCGTCTGTTAATATACTTGAATGATCCACTCACTCGCAGGGTGGCAGAGCAGAACACACATGAATCTTTGGTGCTGTACATGATCTCATTTAGCATTTTAGCTATACTCAGCGGGGCAGCCACAAAACTGACCCGCCTGTTTTTACGGCCACCCGGTTCCACCCAGAAAACATATTCAGGCTCTGTTGCGGCAATCACAAAATCAAGGTCAGCGGCAAACTCACGCAGTCGCTGAGCAGAGGACTCAAGATTCTGGGCCTGATCGCCAAAAAGCGATAACTCCCCATCCATAGTCTGGCGCAGCGTATCGCCCATTTCCTGCAGATTAGCAGCGACCTCCGCCACGCTCTGCTTGAAAGCATTCTTACAATACTGCATCATCTCTTCGTCATGCCCGGCGGGACAACTGACAAATGCGCCATTTTTAAATACCTGTCGCTTTAATCTATGCAGCGGGATATTTGCATCATATTGTCCATCCGGCACAACAGGATTATCCAGATTGGGAACGCATCTGAATCGCACCGATTCACTCTGTTTGATCAGCATATTTTCACATGCATCAAAAAAAATTGCTGAACTGCGTCGCACACGATCTATCAAAGTTCTGACACTATCGATTTTAGAGTCGAGGAGATCCAGAAGCTTCCTGTCTTTGGTGATAGCCCCTTTATCTAAATGGCGTTTAAGGACCTCTATACTTCCACCGCGCCTACCTTCACGTCCCCTGCTGATCCGTTTGAGCAGTATCAGCAGCCGTATGGTTGAGATCTCAACCGACAAGTGGCGCGTGGCAGCCTCTTCCAGATTATGAGCTTCATCAAATATCATCTGCGCATGCGGGGGAAAAATAGTACCGCCCGACTGTGAATCAGCAAAAACAAGTGAATGATTAGCAACAATAAGATCGGCATCCAGTGCTTTCAGGCGGGCCTGTTGCATAAAGCAGCGTTTGTAATAGCGACATGCTCTGCCGGAACACTCCTCGCCACTCGAAGCGAGTTTACTCAGAAACGCGGGATTTGCATGGCCCAGTCCCGCAAAGTTGTCGAGATCGCCATCCTCTGTCTGAAGTGCCCAGACCACCGCACGTGCGAAGTGACGCAGTTCCGGGCGTTCAAACTCAAACATGCTGAATTCAATCAGGACTCCCAGCTGACGCAGACATAAATAGTTGGTGCGTCCTTTCAAAAGTGCAACTTTCAAGGGAGCTTTGTTTTCTGTCTTTTCCTGATCTATTACCTGCTTTACAAGCGGCAGATCCTTTTCCATAAGTTGCGACTGCAAGTTACGGGTATTTGTGCTGACCACAACCGGGACGCTGTTCAGCTGCGCCCAGGCTGCCGCCGGGAGAAGATAAGCCAGACTCTTGCCAACGCCGGTTCCTGCCTCAACCACCAGATGTTTACGATCATTAAACGCCTCAGCAATCCTGCGCAGCATCGTGACCTGACCAAGGCGCGTTTCATAACCAGAGAGCATATTAGAGAAAGAACCGGCTGGCATAAGATGCGCGGCGACCCTATCCACATCGACTGACTCGCACTCTGCATGCGCTGGAAGATAACGTTTCTCAGGGTACTTATTGCGATAACGAAAGCTCTCTGCCCAGCTTCCGCAGTTTTGTCCGGTTTCTCTTACCTTTGCCGCAAACGAACCCGCCAGCCGCGATAGCGCCACCTCATCCAGATTGCTGAATATTACCCCCAGCAAATCAAGGACCCATAAAGGCATCGCCGCGAACTCACCTTCAATTTGAAGCCATAACTTCCATAACGGATCTTCGGTGTCATTACACTCCGGCAGAAACTTCTCAAGCGAATCTTCACCCCGTCGAATACCGGTCAGAGAACACACCTCCAGAATATCGACAACCGACTCAGACCCCTCAGGAAACATCCCCTCAAATGCAGGCAGATCGTTAGTCAGATAGATAAGATCTGCTTGAGCTACCTCTTTCTTCTGTGGGCATGGGTATACAGAAAAAGAGGAAGCGGACCCCTCTTTTTTCTCAACCCAAACTGTTTTTATTGTTAACATATTGATACGTGCAACTGTTATGCCCACATAACGGGAATTGTCAATTTATCATAGCACCGTGAATCTATTATCGGCGAACCCCCGCCTATCGAGGGAAACTCTTTCTCCATTTCGTCGACCAATGTCCCCAATAAACACTTACCCACTGTTACCGAATATTTTCCCCTACATGCTTTTTCATACCATGAAACAAGATTTTCTTCCGTAACTACGCTTTGAATACGAGCTTTCCATCCGATTTGATTCAGGATTGAGACTAAAACCGGACGTTCAACATCCTTACAAACAAAAATAATTCGATCCGAGGAAACACGGTCAACAATACTTTCCGCCAATTCAGAATCCAAGGTCAGGTGCTTGATCTGAATTGCTGGCCCCCAATTAGAATACATGTCCAGCCCATGGTCAACAGCATTTGTCACACCAACACGAAAGACTTTTGCAGATTGATTATATATTGGAGTCTTTAAATCCAATTGCATAATGGATTTTGTGAAATCTTCAAACTCTTTAAGAATTTCCAATTTATCTGGATTAATCGCAAGAGAAACTTTCAATTCCAATGCGTCAATGATCGTTATAAAAAGAGAATATACAACAATTTCATAAATTTTATCCAAACTGCGTTTTAATCCAGGGTTATTTCTAAACAACGCGATTAAAGTTTCAACCGAAAAATCTATTGGTGTTTTCGTAAGACAGTAGTCCATAACCTCTTGCATCATCACATGCTTGTTAACAAACTGTCTATAAATATAGGCTTCTACCGCTCCCTTTGTCCTGCAATTCTCCTTTCCCAGGATATCAAGAACTGACGGTGATGTTGCATTTTCTTCAAAAACATTATCTTGAAAACGCGCACTTGATGTGCAAACACAGCCAAGCAACTCTCGGCTTACAGCATTACGCCACTGCTTGCTCTTCGACTTGTAAGATTCAAGATCCAACAGATCTATAGAGACATCCATTCGCTTATGATAAAGAACTTCAGCAATTTGAATAGGTTTGTATAAATGAATACGAGATTTTGCGATTACTTTGTCTAAAGCCATCTTAGCTTTTGTAGGAGTCATGTTACTTTTCCTCGTTGAACAATGCGGCAACCATTTTATTTGCAACGGCTTTTATTACAGGAACAGCTACACTGTTTCCCGTTTGACGCTTAATTTGGCCATAATTAACAACAATTTTAAACTCGTCTGAAAACCCCAGAATCCGCAACATTTCACGTTCTGATGGGCGGCGGGTGTCGTTGACAAGAAGATAATTAGCGGAAGCCCCGGCACGTAATGCACATGAAAAAGTGTGAGGTGTAATAGAACCAGCCACGTTTTCATGTGATATGTATGGTTTTGGAAAATTTGGATTTTTCAATCTGGAAAATCGACTGTCCCTGATTTCATCCCGAACAAAGAGTTTAGTGCTAATGGAATTGTCTGGCTCCAAGATTTCTTTTATATGAACACGTGAATCATGTGAGACAGGAACCGGAAACTCAAACGAGGCAGGAGTTCTGAAACCACAAATAATAATACGCTCACGTTTTTGGGGAACACCGTAATCCAATGCGTTCAAAATCTTGTAATGCACATCATAGCCCGCACTCTTCAAATGTTCAATAATGATCTCGAAGGTTCGCCCCTTGTCATGAACAGTAAGATTGCGAACATTTTCCAACATAAACGCTTTTGGTCTTTTAGTTTTGATTATTTTTTCAATGTTAAAAAAAAGTGTCCCCTGCGTTTCATGATCAAATCCCTGTTTAGCTCCAATTATCGAAAATGGCTGGCAGGGGAATCCGGCAAGCAAAATATCAAAATCAGGCAAGGACTCTGGAGCGATTTTAGTTATATCTCCAAAAGGCATTTCTCCAAAATTGGCTTCATAAGTTTTTGCCGCATTCTTGTCCCATTCAGAAGAAAACACACATCTTCCTCCGACAGACTGAAAACCAAGACGAATACCTCCGATTCCTGCAAACAAATCAATAAAGGTGAATTTAGGATGGGTTGGGGGTGGAAATGGCACATCAAAAAGTTCTGAAAAGAAAGATTGCTGCACCCCTTCTTCGCAAACAGATTGTGATAAATCTAATTGATTAATAAAATCAGCTGATAAAATTTGCTCAGCAGCATCTTTATAAAATTTCTCAGCCGATGTCCCGCGAGCATGAATCCAATGTGATACAATCGCTCTCTCTTCACTTGTCGAAGTCACTTGGTCAAGATGAACAACCTTTGATTCATTGTATAACAAAACTGTTTTTTTTTGATTTTTCACTTTATTTCTCTTAAATTTTCACCCTTCAACTGATAACGCGCCGCAGGCGCGTTATCTCCCCATGTCAAACAACTTCAGACACCGCCTGAAATCTGCAGGCAGCGGGCTGTGCGCTTTAATCGTCTGTTTAATATTGAGCGGATTAGCCAGCTCAATTTCTGACGAATGCAACATAGGACGGGCCACTGTTACCAGCCTTGGGTCACGCGCAAACTTAACTCCATACTGTTTGTCTCCAAGTACAGGGTGGCGAACTGCAGCCAGATGGCGCCGGATCTGATGCGTTCTTCCAGTTTCAATCCGGACCTTTAAAAAACTGGCATCCTTAGAACAGGCCATTCGCTTGACCTGACTGATTGCACGTGCACCATCAAGTTCCTGATTAAGCAATGACGTATTGCGTTCAAACTTGCCATATACAATGGCCTGATACATTTTTATCACCCGGCGAGTTTTAAAAACCTCCACCGCCGCATCAAAAGCCATTCCACTGCGGGCACATAGCAGACAGCCGGTTGTATCCTTATCCAGACGATGAACAACCCTTGCATCATAGTTTTTAAGTTGTTCTTTGAGCTTAATCTCAACGCTGTCCTTATGATCACAGGAAATAATTCCGGATGGTTTATCTATCACCAGATAGTCATCATAATCAGACAGAATCTTTAGCTTGATGTCCTCCTGCTTTTTGGCTGTATGGAGAGCCGGCACCTCAATTGTATCGCCCTTGCGCACAATATGGTGCGCCATCCAGATACAACGACGATTCACCCAGACCGATTTGTCATCCAGTAATTTCTTTGCCGCTCTTTTTGAAAGTGCCAGTTTTTTTGAAAGAAATTCCTGAAGAGCAGATCCATCTTCCGGTTTGGACACGATAAACGCGACTGTATTTAATATTTTTGATTTCATTACCGCAGTATCCCGCTGGTATCTTCATTCAGTTTCAAGGTATTAAGTTCATCCAGCACAATTACCTGGTTCACCGTTCCTCCAAATTCCTCATTCCAGCTCCAGACAACATTATGATCCTTATCTAACTCAACCAGCTTGAGACCCGGTTTAAAATCCTTACGACTGTGTCCAGTCCAGTTACTCATTACAATGTGTCTGTTTTCCATTACCTGAAATCCAGCGTAAAAAAAGTTATGCAGCCCTTCAGGCTGCGAAATCACAGTATCCTTAAGCAGCTTGCCCTCTGGATCAAATGTATAGAACCCCTTCGAGTAACCGCCGGAAACGTATACTGCATTACCGTCAGGCGCATACAACGCCATATAGGCATTGCGCGGACGCGGTATCAAAAAACTCTTAACCAGGCGTTCTTCCGGTTGGAGGCCCTTCTTCAAGGAGATCTCAAAGGCACCATCATTGCAAGCCAGCAATAAATTACCTTTGGGCGTAAAACGCATCAAGCGGACATAGGTCACAACCTTGGGCATCTTGTACTCCGCAATAAAATCCTCATTCTGGTCAAACTCATAAATCGAGCCATTCTGATTCGCAAAGAAGGTGCGTCCGTCTGCCAGGCGACGCATTGACTTAATACCTCTCATTTTTTTAGAAGAGAAGCTTTTCGTCTTCTTCCGGGTCTTCAGATCATAGAGGTCATATCCCTTGCTGGTATTAACCATCACCTGATTATCACCCACCAGTTGCATATCCATAGCAGTCTGACCCAGCTTAACCTGCCAGTTATTTGAAGAATCAAACTGATCAACATAATGCAGAGACTTACCCATGAAATTATTGATCAGAAAACGATGTCTGATATCTTTTGCCAACAAAGGTGAACTAAGCGCCACGGCCAACATAATCATTAATATTCTTTTCATTTTAATATACTCCTTTTTATTCAATTTTTAATCAAGCCGTACAAATGCAAGCCCGGCCTGCCAGCAGGCATGCTGCCCTAGAAAACCCTGCAAAGCAGTCCTTTAAGATAAAAACCTTCAGGAAAACAAAGTCCTTCAGGGTGATCACTGGCCTGCTGCAGGCGCTGAACAACCTGGACATCACGTCCAGCATCAACCGCCGCATCAGAAACCACCTTATGAAATAAATCCGGGGTCATTAACCCGGAGCAGGAGAATGTTGCCAGCACTCCACCAGGCCTGAGTAGTTTCAGACCCAGAAGGTTAATATCTTTATACCCGCGGGCAGCTTTTATCAAACGGCCCTTGGAATCAGCAAACTTGGGAGGATCCAGAACAATCAAATCAAAAGATCGGGCCTGATCACGAAACTTGCGTAGAACCTCAAAGACATCTCCTTTGATAAAGGATGACTCATCAACCTCACAGGTATTCAATGCCGTGTTCTTCCTTGCCAACCCCAAGGCCGATTCAGATAGATCCACGTGAGTCACAGAAGACGCACCGGCGGTCAACGCCGCAATCCCAAAACCTCCGGTATATGAGAATGCATTCAGAACATCACAATTGTTTGCATAATGCTTAATAATTGAGCGGTTATCGCGTTGATCCAGATAAAAACCAGTTTTGTGACCTTGACGCACATTCACCATATAGCGACAATCCGCTTCAAAAATCTCAATCTGCTCCGGTGGTTCATCCCCGGCAAGCAGACCTGTCATCTGAGACAACCCCTCTTTATCCCGTACATCAAGATCGGAGCGTTCATAAATTCCGGCACAACCCGTCAAGCGCTGGAGAGCATTGACTATGACACCTTTCCAGCGCTCTGCCCCCGCAGAGGTGAACTGGCATACAATCCAGTCCCCATAATGATCCGCAATCACACCCGGCAAGCCATCGGCCTCTGAGTTGATCAAGCGAAAAGCATTGGTATCACCCTCGGCCAGAAAGCAGGCACGCGAACCAACTGCAGTCGCAACCCTGGCAGAGATAAAATCATCATCAACCACCACTGCTGGATCGAAACTCAGCATTCTGACACGAATCTGAGATTCAGGGGAGAAGGAACCAATGCCCAGCGGCTCTCCGTTGTGAGCGGCGACCCTGACGCTTTCGCCTGACTCCGGTGCCCCGTCAACATGCGCAACTGCCCCTGAAAAAATCCAGGGATGTCTGCGCATAACAGAGAAATCGCGACTCTTTTTTAACGTAACTGTTTTCATAGTTTAGTTCGTTAGTTCGTTAGTTAGTTCGTTAGTTGCTATATTCTCAACTTCTTGTTTGTTATGCACGTTTTTTTTAACTACGAAAACCACGAAAAAGGGAAGGCTACTTTTTTGTGTAAATAAAGTTATCCCGGAGTTTGTTTGAGTAAACCTTCCGAGGTCTCGACCTGTACTCGCCTGTCGAAATGGACCTTGGCTACAATAAAAGCTTTGATAGCTGTAAAACAACTTTTCGTGTTTTTCGCGCCTTTCGTAGTTAACTTATTGGGTAGCTAGCAACTCGGTTACGCCACTGGTGCTGCCTCTATAGCGGTCGCTCTGTGAGCAGCTGGTTGTGTTACCCACTGAACGACGCCAACAGCTTCTCCAGGCGTTCCAGTGTTGCCGCCAGCTCATCTCTGCGTTCCTGCTGTTGTTTCACAATTGCCTCTGGCGCATTTGCAACAAAGCGTTGATTGCCGAGCTTTGCCTCAACGGTTTTCAAGAAACCGCGGTTTTTGGCAATTTCCTCTTTAACACGAGTGGTCTCACCTTCAACGTCAACAAGACCGTCAAGCGGCAGATAGATGGTTCCCAGCTTACCAAGCGTTCCCGGCATAGCCTTTTCTTCGCCACCGGAGGAGATCTCGAGATCCTCAGAGCGCAGCTGCTTCTTCAGGCTGTCAAGATCAAGGCAAAGCTGCTCTGCAACCTCAGGGCTAACTGCCTCGATAACAAATTTAACAAATTTAGATGGCGCAATATTGTACTCTGCCCGCAGGGCGCGTCCAGCTGTAATCATATCGCGCTTGGCCGCAACCATGCGGACAACATCCTCAGTCAAACCCCACTCGGAGCTCTGCTGTTCAGAGAGCTTGATCGGCCAGGGAGCTTTCATAATGGTCTCGGTCTCTGTGCCGTACCCCATCTCGTGCCAAAGTTCTTCGGTCAAGAAAGGCATATAGGGATGTAGAAGCTTAAGCGCCTTGGAAAATACATTCGTCATCACAGATAGCACCTGAACACGGCGTTTCTCGTCATCCCCATACAAATCCAGCTTGGCATACTCAAGATACCAGTCACAGAATTGGGTCCAGACAAAATCATAAATCGCCAAAGCTCCATCCTGCAGACGGTAGTGCTCCAGGTGCTCTGTAATCCCGGCCACCGTTTTATCGCAGATCGCCAGCATATGACGGTCATCCGCACGCAGCAGATCTGCATCCAGTCTCAACTCACCGGTTGCAAGTTCATGCCAATCCACGCCCTCAACTTTTTCCATCTGCATCTGCATAAAACGGGCTGCATTCCAGATCTTGGTAGCAAAATTGCGTCCGATCTCAAATTTTTCCATGTTAACATACACATCCATGCCGGTAGATGTAATCTGCATCATAGTAAACCGCAGGGAGTCAGCACTGTACTTCTCAATAATATCGAGCGGATCAATTGAATTACCCAGACTCTTACTCATCTTGCGACCTTGATCATCACGCACCGTGCCATGCAGATAGATATGCTCAAAAGGAATATCCCCCATGAACTTGCAGCCCGCCATAATCATGCGGGCCACCCAGAAAAAGATAATTTCAGGGGCTGTTGCCAGATCGTTAGTGGGATAGTAAAAATCGAGATCTTCGCTCTTTTCAGGCCAGCCGAGGGTGCTGAAAGGCCACAGCCAGGAAGAAAACCATGTATCGAGAACATCTTCATCCTGGGTGATCGCGGTAGAGGCACACTTTGTACAAACTTTCGGAGTCTCACGGGCAGCCCACTCGAGCCCGCAATCGGAACATGTATAGACCGGTATGCGATGCCCCCACCAGATCTGACGCGAAATACACCAGTCCCGAATATTCTCCAGCCATCCATAATAGACCTTCTCCCAACGCTGGGGAGTAAACTTGATTCTGCCGGAACGAACCGCTTCCAAAGCAGGTTCAGCAAGTGGTGCCATCTTAACAAACCACTGCCTGGAGAGCCGTGGTTCGACAACGGTGTCGCAACGATAACAGTGGCCAACCGCGTGTTGATGATCCTCGATCTTAACCAGCAATCCCAGCTCCTCAAGATCGGCGACCACCTGCTTGCGACACTCAAAACGGTCCATGCCCTCATATTTGCCGGCATTTTCGTTCATTGTGCCATTGCCATGCATTACATTCAACATTTCGAGGTCATGGCGTTTAGCAACCTGAAAATCATTGGGATCATGCGCCGGGGTCATTTTAACCACACCCGTTCCAAAATCGCGGTCAACATAATCATCCGCCACAATATCGATCTCACGATCAGTCAGTGGCAGGAGAACTTTTTTGCCTACGATATCCTGATAACGCTCATCAGCCGGATTAACTGCCACAGCGGTATCGCCCAGCATCGTCTCCGGGCGCGTAGTAGCTACAACCACCTCGCCACCACCCTTTACCGGGTAGCGAATATGCCATAGTTTTCCATTCTCATCATGATGCTCACTCTCCTCATCTGAAAGAGCTGTATGACAACGCGGACACCAGTTGACAATATAATTGCCGCGGTAGATCAGCCCCTCATCATAAAGTCGGCAGAAAACCTCGGCCACAGCTTTGCTCAGCCCCTCATCCATTGTAAAGCGTTCACGCTGCCAGTCGCAGCTGGCTCCAAGTTTGCGCAGCTGACGCACAATCGTATCGCCATATTCGCCGCGCCACTCCCAGACACGCTCCAAAAACTTTTCGCGTCCAAGTTCATCGCGGGAGCTTCCCTCTTTGTGTAGAGCCTTTTCAACCACATTCTGGGTGGCAATTCCCGCATGATCGGTGCCAGGCACCCAGACCACATTGAATCCCTGCATCCTCTTCCAACGCACGATAACATCCTGGATCGTATTATTGAGAGCATGCCCCATATGCAGAATACCGGTCACATTGGGTGGAGGAATAACCACACTGAAGCTCTTGCCTCCCTCTTTTGACTCAGAATGAAAATGTCCATTCTGTTCCCACCACTCATACCATTTGTTCTCAACTAATTTCGGGTCGTACTTTTTTTCCATAATCAGATCACTGTTACTTTGTTATTTAAAAAAACAAGCAGAGTATTAAACCAAAATCCCCCCCGTTTTACAAACTCCATCCACCAAATCTTTTGGATCTTCACTGATTTTTATGGTTAACAAAGTTTTCTTCGACCGGATAATTCGTCTACGACCCGCAAATGCGGTACTAAGCCGTGTCACGGCAGGATGATCCGGATTTTATTCTTTCCTGTTGTTCAAGATTCTTTTTTAGACAGGATTACATGATTAACATGATTAAGATGATAAGGAATAGGTATACATGAAAAATGATGAATTGACTGAGAAGCCTATCGGCTGTGCATATAAAGTATACAATACAATGGGATTTGGGCATCTTGTATCTGTGTATGAAAAGTGTCTTATAATTGAATCGCAAAAGCTCATGAAGTGCAATACTGAACTACTTAACTGCAACAGGTAAAGACGTCGGGCTGGCTATTAACTTTAGTCCTGAAAATGTAGAAATCAAAAGGAAGTCGAAGACTCTTTTAAAATAATCATGTTAATCATGTAATCCTGTCAAAAAAATGCATCGCAAAGACACACTACGCACCCATATTTCTTTGCCCCATAAAAAAAAGTAAGAACCAAAAATCGAGGAAGAACCAACCTTTTAGCACTACCTATGTAGTGCTGGTTTCATACCCGATTTCAAAGTGCGCCTTAATCCCATACCTTCCATAACACGTCCTGCTTCCATATAAATATCTGCTAGACCATATCCTATAATCAGATCATCCCACTCTGTAAGTTTGCAGGCTCTCTCAGCAAGTTCAATAGCTCTTTTAAAATCTCTATGGTCCCGCTCTTTTTTTATAAGCACCTTTGCGTACAACATAAGGATTTGAGCATCATCCGGAGCCATTTCAAGTGCTATTTCGTACTGCTTTTCCGCGACTGCATACTGAGACATAGCAATTGCGGCCTCCGCAAACTCAAGCCGGTAATCAATCTGATCGGGTGCTCCAACCACCGCTCTGGCGAAATGAGTGTATGCATTCTGCTTGTCGTTATTTGCTCGCAGACAGTATCCCATACCATAATGTGCCTGAGGTGAACCATCTGAGAATGAGAGCAGATTCTCATAACAGCGGACAGCCCCTTTAAAATCACTTACATTAATTTTGCGGCGGGCCTCCAGCTCCAACATTTCAGAGAGCTGAATCAAAAGCACATCCTGTCCGTTCATCGCAGCCGCCTCACGCGCATAATGCAGGCCGGCCTCCGTCTTTTTACAGGCCATATTAGAAACTGCAATCACAGCCGACATCCGGGCACTGACGTTCTTGATGATTTTTCCTTTAAGTGCTGCATAGATATCATCATCCACAACCCCCTGCAGAAACCAGCTTTTGAGATCAAACTGACGGAACTTTTCCAGCATCCCCGGCAAAACAACCTTATTATCACCGCCAAAGACCGCTCTGGGGGCACTCCAGGCAACCTGGAAAAAAGGCACCCTCCTGCTCTGCTCCAGCCATTTATCTACACCTCTCGCATCACAGACCATACATGCAGCCAGATCGGCAATCGTAAGCTTGCCTGCCCGGACAAAATCCTTAAACACCTGATCCCGCTCAAAAAGTTTCAATGCAGCCTCGCAATCAAGCTTTAGCGGCATACTGGAACCAGCCAATACCCAGTCATAAATACCGCTACTCCAAACCTGCATATAAGGAAAAACCGAGTGCATTGACCCCGCCACTGATGCAAATCCTTCAGGTGAAAGCGCACGCGCATCAAGATGCAAAGCAACAATTCCATTTGGATTTAACGCTTTGGAGGCCCTTTTAAAGGCCCTTTTAGTGAAATAACCGGCCGTGCCCCGCATGTAGAGAGGCTCGGGTGTGAGATACACCAAATCATATTTTCCGGAAAAGCCTCCACGCTGTATGCTGGCCATACATGAGTTTGTTAAACCGCATAACTGCGCATCCTTTTGTACAGCCAGCTCTACAACACTGCTCTCCGCTTCACAATATGAAAGTTCCTCAACCCCGGCCCTCACAAAAAATGGTGCAAATAACCCGGCTTCAGCACCGGCCAGCAAAACCTTGCGACTCTCCAGATGCGCAATTAAAGGCAGATAGGCGTTCAATGTACGTGAGGTATGAAAACGATTGCCAAATATAAGCGACCGGCCATCCATCGCAAATACAAACTTGTAGTCCGGGTCTTCAAAGACCGAAGTCGTGTGCTGTAAACTGACATTATTAACAACCGGTTCACCCATGGCAAAGCCGCTATCGCGATACACAAGGCGTCCAAAGGTGCCCGCCGACAAAACACTATCCATATTAAATGATGCTGTATAAAACCAGGTGCCGACAGAGACCATAAAGATCAATACGAAACATGCCTTGACCTTAAGTCCTTTGTTAAAAGAGAGAGCCGGAAAGATAGCAGCCGTTAAAGCCAGCAGAAACACCAATAACCGCAGCGTCACTCCGAACCCGCAAACGGCAACACAAAATGCACCGAAGATCCACCAGCCGCACACAAAAGCCAGCGCGCCACAGGAACTCCATGAAAAAGCGAAAGCCATCTTTTTAGATCTGAATGCCGCCCCATAAGCAGCCCCTGCTAATATACCAAAAAACAGCACAAAAACTGCAGATGTCTTTAAAACCAGCTTCAGGTAACGTGCATAAGTCCGGGTTGTATCGACCAGAATGTTCTGCCATCCATTGGCAATACCATCCATTGCACTTAAAACAAAGATCAGATAGGCCGCTCCCGCCAGAAATACAGTGCAGAAAAGAGCTGTATGTGAACCTTTACTCGAGCCTCTGCAGAAAGATGCCGCCGCACCTAACAAAATTCCGCACGCGGCAACACCCAGGAAAATAGCAGCCGAAGACAGAGTCCTGCCGGCCATAACATCCAAACCTCTTAAGAGAGTTGCAAGCACCCCACCAAAAAAGATTGACCCGGCTATATACAGTACCATTGCAAACTTATTTTCAATCTTCTCGACTGCCTCACCCATAAAAACTCCTAAATCATCTCTCATTATCCCTTGATCCGGCCAAGCATCACTTCTGCACAACGAGCCACTACACCCTTGCGGTTAACTACCGCCTGCGCTGCCCGCGCACCCAGCTGCTGGCGTTTCTCCTCTTTCTCCAGCAGTTCCTCTACCTCATCCAGCAGCATATCTTCAATAGCAATCTGGATAATGCCGTCCGCCTTGAGCAGGTCGCACATCACCGGTCTGAAGTTCTCTGTATGCGGACCAACAATCACCGCGGCTCCACACATACATGGCTCAATCATATTCTGAGCACCATGTTCATATAGGCTCTTGCCAACAAAAACTATCTGCGAAAGACCATAGAAGCCCATCAGCTCCCCGGTAGTATCCGCCAGCAGGACCGGGGCCAACTTACCATAATTGTTCTCAGGAGAGCTGTCCCCACGGCTCTTACGCACACAGACCAACCCGGCACGTACGATGTTTTTCTCAACTTCAGCCGCCTTCTCAAAATGACGAGGCACAAGCACCAGCCGCAACTGTGGATAAGTTTGCGCCAGCTCGCGGTAGACATCCAGCAGAATCTGATCCTCGCCAGGCCAGGTTGAACCGCCCAGCAGAATCAGGTTATCTGCTGTCACATCATGCTCCTGCAGCCAGTTGCGCAGTTCGTTCTCTTTGGCCAGATCACGTTGGGCCACATCAAACTTAAAACTGCCGCAAACCTCTATGCGATCCTCATCCGCACCGGCTGCCAACAACCTCTTCTTATCCAGATCCGACTGTGCCATGATCAAGGTAAACATTCTGAAAACCGGTTCGAACCACCAGCGCATCTTTGCATATCTTGGTGCGGAGCGATCGGAGACCCGCGCATTGATCAGAAAGACCGGAATTCCTCTTGATGAGCAGCAGCGTATCAGGTTGGGCCAGATCTCAGACTCGGTCAGGATCAAAGCCGCCGGCTGAACCAGATTAATCACCCGCTTGACACAACAGGAGATGTCCAGCGGACAGTAAATCAGGACATCATCTGCCATCACCTGCCTCTGCGCCTGCTCCCACCCGGTGGAACTGGTGGTACTGAATAAAAATCTTACCGAATCATCCTGCCGACGCATCTCGCGCATCACCTGACCGGCAACAAAAACCTCACCCACGCTGACAGCATGTATCCAGATGCGCCCCGGCGAACTCTTCAGCTGCTCCGCAATACCCTCCGGCAGACGGCCAAAACGATCACCAAATCGCTCCTTATACCCCCCCCGACGCAACATTCGCAGGGCAAAATGCGGTAGCAGCAGCAGATAAAGCAAAGAAAAAACTATATTATAAAAAATCCAGCGCATCAAAATCCTGAAAAGTTTCAATAAAATATTCATTATACATCTTTTCTCCACTGCGGAAAACATAGAAGCCACACATATACGATATATAATCAGACTAAAGCTGCTTTCAACCGCAACCAAACTAAGCTCTTGTAATGTACGAGCCCATATTCTCTAAATGTCCCGTTGTGTGTTGACCGCCGCAGCTTTAGACAACAACGCTTCGCGTTGCATAGGAAGAAATAGGAGAAAGTATTTCCTTCAAGCTAATTAAGCGTTTCGTTCTCCGTGTAAACGGCGGACTTGCTGGGTAGCACAGTATATCCGCCGTTACACGGTGGATTGTCGTTCAAAAAGGTCGAGAGTTCACGGCTGTCTTGAATGCTACTTTAAGTGCTTCCACACAACAACTTATGGAAATATCTACTTAAGTTTCTTGTTTTTCACGACAGGAATTGAAAGAATAGCTACGGATCTTCCCCATGGTTCCTGTTCCACATATTTGATGAAATTGCGAAGGCGTTTCGACTCTGTCTTAATGGCACGAAGGTCATGCTTAAACTCAGATTCTCTATCCATATCAACCATCAGTTCATGAATCTTAGCGAGATAGCCAACGGCTTGCTGGTAACATTGGTTGTTCTTGCGTTCCAAAAGGGGTTCGACCTGTCGGCGGTATATGGGGACAGCCCTCTCTGGTGCTGTTTTCTCACTCAGCTCAGCCAGTTGCAGCCAGAGTATCTCGGTGCAACCACCCTTTTCAGCCTCCTCCCACGCACACTCCGTATTCTTCTCCCATAGAAACATCCGCACCAACTCTGAATTATAGTTTGAAACGTCCCACTGCCACCGTCTCAGCTCACTTCCGGAAACTGATTTAGTCCGACCCTTCCGCAGATATTCAATCGCCTTCTCTCTCCACTCAGGCCAGACGTCCACTTTGCCGGCATACTCCGCCAAAACAATATAGCGCTCCAAACGAGGAGTCGATTCAAATGAGCTCCATATCACATTAAGAGCATCATCCGACCGACCCTCTCTCAAATATTCATCAGCAAGAATCGCATGCAGTTCATATGACCGGAACTCAGGAAATGCGCCAAGCCCCTTCTCGGCCCACTGTAAAGCCAGTTCATGCTCCCCCGCCTCTCTACAGCATTCGGCAATAGAAACAAAATTATATGAATCGGAGAGCTTGCGGCTCATCACTTTAATGATTTCCTTTAAATCACCGTCATCTTTAGCAAACGAGAGCATCTGATCAAAAACAGAGCGTTGCCGACTGTCCCATTTAGAGTTTTTATCCCCCGGCTTAATGCAAGGCACTTTTTTCCACTCTTTCTCTGCGAGTTCCCGAAACCGCGCGATTCCTTTATCTCCAAGCAGCCCACCATAGGTCAATCTCCACGCACAAAACAAACTCCAGTCGGAAGAAACAGATGAGTTGTAAAGATAATCCGCCAGCTTTACAGGATCTGGTTTCGCCAGTTCACACGCTTTCAGATGAAGTTCCAACAGGTCATCCAGAATCATGCCCATATCTCCATCATCATCGACCAGTTCAACGGCATCCTCCCACAGCTTGATGCCCTCCTCCGCA
>Ga0307990_1000587_pt1 | contig 32108 bp, 29 predicted proteins | sample EllFjometagen129_FD_203168 | JGI IMG/M metagenome (GOLD analysis project Ga0307990, IMG submission 203168) | Marine microbial communities from Ellis Fjord, Antarctic Ocean - #129 | ecosystem: Environmental > Aquatic > Marine > Unclassified | place: Southern Ocean | collected 2014-10-08
GCACCACTCAGTCACTCGATGGAAGGGTAATCATCAACGAAATCGCCTGGGCAGGGACGCCAGCCAGCCCAGCCGATGAGTGGATCGAACTGCGCAATCTGGGCTCGATCCCAGTGGATCTCACCGGATGGAGCCTTGCCTGGTATCGGAAGGGCGATACGATCCCACCGGAGGACAACTGGACACGTGTGCCGCTCACCGGCACGATTAGCCCCTCTCCGATCGACCTATCTGCGCCGCGCTCTCCAGGTTCTCAGATCACTTTCGTGCAGTCAAGCGCAGAATCGTGGCGTGTGGTCGACATCTCGTGGTGGGCCGCCGGAAAGAAAGATGACGGAGGCCACGGCTACTATCTGCTGGAGCGCCGGGGAGAGAATACTGTGAACGACGTAACATCCGATCTGGTCTACGACAAGAGCACGACTTATCAGTACATCCTCCCGGATGGCGGAGCGGTAATACTCCTCATGGACGCAGATGGAAACGTTGTGGATACGGCAAACGGAGAGCACACGGACATAGCAGGATGGCCCGCGGGAGACGTCAACACCTGTGCTACAATGGAGCGTACCGATCCATTGGAAGGAGATCTCGACACAAATTGGCATACCAACCCCGGTATTCTCACCAGTGGCCATGACGCAGACGGTGAACGCATCATCGCCAGCGCGGGTGAGCCAAATTCGCCCTCGATCGAGGAGCTGACGTTCCTCGCGCAGGATAGAATCACGCCGATCCCGGCGACTGCGACAATCTCAGTGGATCTTACAGGTGACGGAAAGCCACGCATCCAAGTGGCGGCATTGGGTCTTGAGGCAGCGGCGGGCGGTGGAGCATCATCAGGGCTATCCTTCTCCACTCATTACTCCAATAAGGAATCACTACTTACCATCGACACGACGGCATTGGCCGCAGGAACGTACTTCGTGTGGATCACTAACAGCGCGGGGGAAGCCATTCTCGTGCCGCTTGCTGTGAAGTGAAAGCAGTACGGAAAGTCAATCCAGGGCGTCAGTGACAGTGGCGACGCAGCGCCTGCAGCGCCCGCTCGTTGTTGGAACAGGTGAGAACGACTAGGCCTGTTGTGGTTCCCTGCGGGACAGTGGCGTAAAGTTCGTCGATGGCGATCTCCTTGCGTGCCAACGCTTCACTAACGCGGCACAAGAAACCAGGATGGTGCGGGAGTTCGACAACTAGGACGTCTCGCTCTTCGACGATAAACTCAGCCTTGCGTAGGGCGTCGCAGGCGAAGGACTGCGAACTCGTAACGAGGTGAATCGCGGTTTCGGCGCCGTCTGTCTTTACAACGACAGATAGGAGGTTGATCCCCATGTCACTTAGGACACGGATCACCCTGGCCATGGCGCCAATCTCGTTTGTGTCACGAACAATGATCTCTTGATGCATACGTATTTCGCGCATTGTCTGATCTCCAGTCTCAATTCTATGAGAATCTGCCCAGTTACACTGTTCGCATGGCTTAGTGAGAACAGACATTCGCCCGCTTTGTTGATGATCTGGATGCTGTTGTTACCTGCCCTGAGGGTGCTCACCTATCGCTTCGAGAACGCGCTGTGCTGTATGTTCGATGCTTCCTTCAGCATCGATGTTGATTGTATGTGCCTCGTTTGGCGATGTGATATGGCGCTGCAGGTGATGAACGCGACCAGCGGTGCGCAGGCGTTCCTCTCGTGTTTCTCGGCTTGCCGTGAGCCAGAGGATTGCTGCGAACAAAGTGTAGTCTACGTGAGGGGAGACTCCGAGGAGTGCTCCCTCGACGAGCAGAATGCGCGTTCCCTTGGCTTTCTCCCTTTCTATGATCGAACGCAGTTTCTCGCTTAACGCTGGATGGACGATTGCATTTAGGTCCGCGAGCGATTCCTCGTCGGAGAAGACGACTCGCGCAAGCTTCGATCGATCGATCTCTCCACTTGTCGAAAGAATTGCCTTTCCGAATCGGGAGATGAGCCGATCGTATGTTAAGCTGTGCGGCTGGTATGTTTTCCATGCAAGCTGGTCCAGGTCAACCCACGTGACTCCTTCTCGTTTCGCTACGCTCTTCCCGACAGCGCTCTTTCCACAACCAGCCTCGCCGGCAAGTCCGATTACCTTCATCGATCCTCCTAGTTCCGGCTCTCAACCTCTCGTTCCTAGGCAAGAGCCTATTCATGAAACGATACCTGCGCTCACAGCTTATGGCAACACCAACGCGCAAGATGATCGGATGATAGGATTCATCTGAGGTCAGATGAAACCAGGGGCAGCGACGGGTGTAGATTCAAACGAGGTGATCAAGATGAAAAACTTTCAACGTCTCTTTCTAGCGGCCCTTCTTGTCGGATTAGTGTTGGTTCCAATCCTTGCAAACGCGCAGAGTGCGCCGACTCCATTAGGGATCGTCCCGTCTCCCAATCCTGGGAATCTGACAGTCAACGTATGGACGGATAAACAGACCTACGTTGTGGGTGAGAATGCACTGATCTACTTTGCAGTCAACCAACAGGCGTACATCTATATCTATGACCTCCAGCCAGATGGTGTCGTGCGATTGGTCTTCCCAAATGCCTATTCGCAGAACAACTTTGTAAGTGCAGGCACGCATGTCCTTCCTGATACAGGGTACAAGTTCCTCATTACGGCCCCCACCGGACTTGAGAGGCTGCAGATATTCGCCAGCCTCGTTCCGCTCAACCTGAATCCCGGCACGTACACGGAACCGTACCCACAGGTGAGCCCCCAGGGCATCCAGGGGCAGATCATGGGCATCACCCCGCAGGTTTGCTGGACGACCGCTTGGGCGTCGTTCACCATCGTAGCATCAGGTTACGGATACACACCTCCGTCCAACTACTGCCCGCCTCCGAGCTATACACCGCCTCCTTCCAACTGCTATCCGTACCCTCCGTTCCTCGGTTGGTTCCCAGGTGGAAATTGGTATTGGTCGAATGGACAGTGGCAGCAGGGGACGCCGTCTTCAGGTTGGTATTGGTACTACGGACCTGATAGCAAGTGGCACTTCACGATTCGTATCCACATTGGAGGGAATTAGAGATACCTCCCAGGCAGTCAATCGCCCTCACTGCCGAGGTAAGTAAGGAGGCTCGCAATCTGCGAGCCTCCTCCATTTTCTCGCTTTGCGAAGAGTAGTCGGACGTGCAACGAGTGGCCTGTTCTCTTAGGCTTTCTCTAGTTCGTCTCCTGTACGCTTCCCACAGCCTCTTCTTTCTCTTCGTACGCTGCGGTCTTTCTGATTACGTGGCGGGGGCACTTCTCGATAGCTGTATCGATCTGATCGACGTGGAAGATGGGGAGGTCCTTCTTCTCGTCCCATGTGACCGCGCCTTCTGGAGAAACCTTCTCGCAGATGTGGCAGTGGATGCATCCGTCCGGGCAGCGCTTGCGTCCCGGGATGTCGCGTTTAACTTGGTAGTTACAGGCGAGATACTGAGGTGTGTCTGCCGGGATGAGCTCCGTCAGCCCCTGCGGACAGGCTGCAACGCAGAGGCCACAACCGATACATGTCTCCCAATCAACAACAGCCACGTGCTTTTCCTGATCTATCGACATCGCCCCCGTGGGACAAACTCGCACACAGTCTCCCAACCCAATGCAGGAATACGGACACTCGTTAAATCCTGACGCTAGCTGTACCGCAGCGGCGCACGTCTGCACACCAATGTAGTCTGCAATCGCGTGCGAACCACCGGTGCAGTGCACAACCGCCTTCTTCCCAACGCCCGCCTCCGCCTTCAATCCGAGGTAATCCTCCAATCTTTTCATCCCGTCTTTGTCCTGTGAGAGAACCGGGCAAGGGGTCTTGGCGAATACCTGTTTATCGTGGGCCACTGCCTGTGCGTAGGCAAAGCACCCGGGATGACCACAGGCTCCACAATCGGCACCAGGAAGAAACTCCTTGATCCTCGCGGCCTCTGCCAGCGACTTATCCTCCTTCGGGAGGACCTTGCTTGCCACGTAGATCATCAACCCAGAAAAGAAGCCGATCGAGGAGAGTACTACAACAGTGAGTGTAGTGTTCACCTATACCATCCCCTGGAACGCAAGGAAGGAGAGGCCGAGGAGCATAGCCGTGATGAACGCGATCGGCGTCCCCTTAAACGCGATAGGTGTATCGGAAAGCTCCAACCGCTCCCGGATTCCCGACATGATAAGCAGTACAAGCAGGAACCCTGATCCTGCGCCAGCAGCGGCAAAGACCGATTCCAAGAACGTGTACGTTTGATCGACGTTGATGAACGTGATCCCGAGGACGGCACAGTTGGTGGTGATCAACGGCAGGTAGATCCCGAGAGCGTTGTACAGGGTGAGATTCGTCCGCTTAATCGCCATCTCGATGATCTGCACGAGCGAAGCAATCACGAGGATGAAGATCACCGTCTTCATTACTTCTACCCCGTATGGGACGAGGATGTAGTAGTAGATCGGCCATGTCACGGCAGATGCTACAAGCATTACCAGCAACACCGCTAGCCCCATGCTGACCGCGCTCTTCGTCTTCTTGGAGACGCCAAAGAACGGGCACAGCCCAAGGAACTTGGCGAGGATCATGTTGTTCACCAGTGCCATGCTGAAGAAGATGACAAACAGGTTATTCATTCTTGGTCACCCCCATCCACTTGAAAAAAGCAAGGAGCATGCCAATGACGAGGAACGCCCCCATCGGGAGCATGAGAATCGATACCGGATTCTCGCTGAACCCGGGAATAGTGAACAGGTGATGCCCGAATAGATCGAGCTTCCCCGTCCCCAGTAGTTGCCTGATGAACGATATCAGCAGAATCGCCACACCGAATCCCATGCCAATCCCCAGTGCATCGGCGATCGAATCGAGGACACCGTTCTTGCTGGCAAACGCTTCAGCACGGCCGAGGATGATGCAGTTAACCACGATCAGCGGGATGTAGATCCCGAGTGACTTACTCAGCGCGGGGACGAATCCCTGCATCATCAAGTCAACTATGCTCACCAACGTGGCGATGATTACGATGAACACGGGGATTCTCACCTTATCCGGAACGTAATTGTGAACCAGGGAAATGAGGATGTTTGACGCAACAAGGACGAATACAAACGCTGCCGTCATCCCGATTGCATTGTCCAGAGATGTGCTCACGGCTAGCGTTGGGCACAGTCCGAGCAGGAGAACGAACGTCGGGTTCGAACGCACGATCCCTCTTACAAGGTTTTTCCCGAAGGAACTCATGAATTCCCCCCTTTGTATTGATTGCCAAGCTCTTCTATGATGGCTTGCTTCACCCCGTTTACCACTGCGGTGGAACTGATCGTCGCTCCGCTAATGGCATCGATCTTCCCTCCGTTGCGCGAAAGATCTACCTCGTCCACTCCGACTCCCTTAAACTGATCGAGGAAGGAGGCGTTGATGATCTTCGCTCCCAAACCCGGGGTCTCTTGTTGGGTGATGATCTTGATCCCCTGCAGCGACTTGTCGTCCGGCTTCAGTCCGATGAGAATATCGATTGCTCCTCCATACCCGCGGCCCTGCGCCATGAACGCGTGCCCGATCGGCTCGCCGCCCGCGAGGACAGTGTACAGACCCCCATCCTCGTCATATGTGAACGACTCCATGTCTGAAAATAGAGTAGCAAGCATCTCTGTGATAGCATCCTGCTTCTCCTGGGCGATCTTGTCCTTGGTGATTCCGTCGGTCAAGGTGAGGGCGACGATGGAGATGACAACAACCAGCGTTAGAAAGATGACCGGCCAGAACTCTCTCTTCTTGCTCATGCCGCCTCCTTCTTCGTCTTCTTGACGAGTCCGAAAACCCGCGGACGCACGTGGCGATCGATGAGCGGCGTAAACGCGTTCATCAACAGGATTGAGTAGCAAACCCCCTCGGGCATGCTGCCGTAGACGCGAATGAGGACGACGAGTACACCTGCTCCGACGGCAAAGATGATCTTTCCCTTAGTCGTGATCGGTGTCGTTACATAGTCCGTAGCCATGAAGAATGCTCCCAGGAAGAGTCCACCGGCAAGGATCTGGAAGAGCGGATCCTGCCCCAGAGCCCAACTGAGTAGAGCAACCGTGCCGATGTAGAAGACCGGGACCTGCCACTTGATCACGCGGAAGGCAATGAGGATCAATCCTCCAATCAGAATGAGGAGAGCAGATGTCTCCCCTGCACTCCCTCCGACGTTTCCAAAGAACAGGGCCTTATACATCTCTGTCTTGCTCAATGTGTAGGCGAAGCTCTCGCTTAACGGGGTCGCGGTGGTTACGCCATCAGCGAGCATCAAGTGGACCGGAGCGATCCACCGGCTGAGGGCGCCGGCAAAGGAGACGGTGACGAACGCCCGTCCGGCAAGGGCCGGGTTAAACACATTGTGCCCCAGTCCGCCGAACATCTCCTTGGCGACGGCAATACTGAACACGGAGCCCACTACAACGATCCACAGAGGAGTACGCGGAGGCATCACCAGCACGAATAGGATTGCAGTGACAATCACGCTGCCATCGAGGTTGAACGGCCGCCGCCGCATCATCTTCGCCACATACTCGGTAAGAACTGCCGCAAGCAGAGACACAGCGAGCATCAGTAGGACATACAGCCCAAAGAAGTAGACCGCTCCAGCAGTGGAAAAGAGGAGGGCGAAGATCACCAGGTACATGTCTTTCTTGATGGAATTCTTACCGCGCAGGTGCGGCGACGGTGAGAGGACAAGTGGTTTGTTGCTGTCCATTACTTCACCCCCAGTTTGCGCAATTCGAGCTTGCCAAGCTTGATGTAGGAGACGAGTGGGATGTTCGCCGGGCAGCCGTAGGTACACGATCCGCACTCAACGCAGTTGTTGATGTGGTAACCCGGCAGGTGATCGTAATCCTCGTGCTTCACCAGGTTGACAAACTGCAGCGGCAGCAATCCCATCGGACACACATCGACGCAGCGCCCACAGCGGACACAGTCATGCTCCTCGCGGATATCGCTCTTCTCTAGAAGAATACAGTTTGTACCCTTGATTATCGCTGTATCAAGCAATGGCTGCGCGATTCCCATCATCGGACCGCCGAAGATCAGTTCATCGGCACTCGCATCGCTACCACCGCACAGGTCAATCAATGCGGAAGACGGGGTGCCAAAGCGCGCCAGGAAGTTCTTCGGCGTCTTCACAAGGCCGGTGACGGAGACCACCCGCTCCACGAGCGGCTTACCGAGGACCACCGCATCGTGGATTGCGGCCAGGGTGGCAACATTGTGCACGACTGCGCCCACGTCCATCGGCAACCCCCCCTCGGGGATCTCGGCACCAAGAATCGTCTTGATCAGCGTCTTCTCCGCTCCCATTGGGTAACGCCGCGGGACGACAAACACGCGCACCTCTCCAGGGAACGCACCTTGTGAGACACCCTCGCGCATCTTGGCGACCGCCTGCGGTTTGTTGTCCTCAATAGCGACGAACGCATGCTTTACGGAGAGTGCTTTCATCACGATCTTGAGTCCGCTTAGGATTCGTTCCGGCTGCTCGATCATCAAACGGTCATCGGCGGTGATGTAAGGTTCGCACTCCGCACCATTGACGATCACAACCTTGATCGGCTTCTCCGGCGGAGGTGAGAGCTTCACGTGGGTGGGAAAAGTTGCCCCACCCATCCCGACGATCCCCGCATCCTTGATCCGCGAGATGATCTCTGAGGGCGATAGTTTGTCCGGGTCAGCCGGCGATAGCTCGATCCATTCATCCTCCCCATCCGACTCGATGACAACTCCGGGAACAGCTTTCCCCGTCACCGAGCTCGCTACCGTCGGTAGCTGCTTCACCTTCCCCGAGATGGTGGCGTGGATCGGGGCAGAGACAAATCCGCCCGCCTCGGCGATTACCTGTCCCACCTTGACCTCATCCCCCGCCTTCACTAAAATCTTCGCCGGAGCACCGATATGCTGCTGCAGCGGAAGTGTCACCATTTGCGGTAGCGGCGATCGCTCAATCGCCGCCTGAGCCCCCAGCTTTCGTGATGGAGGGTGTACCCCAGCGGATCGCTTCAGGCCCAACACCTCTAGTATGTGTGTGTTCATTGCCCACCCTTCTCCTGATCGATATATGTGTCAATTCCAGATGATTTGAATATGCTCTGCGGATCTTCGTAGCCAACTATCAATGCCTCTACGCCGTCAAGCGAATTCACCAAGCTTATCCCATCTCTTGGTCCTAGGACGAACACAGCGGTGGCAAGCGCGTCCGCCTGTGTGCAACTAGCAGCGTAGACGCTCGCACTCGATGATGCGTGCGACGAGTATCCGGTACGCGGATCCATGATGTGCCCAACTTCTGCCGCGGGGTCGAAGAAACGCTCGTAATTGCCCGAGGTAGCAATCGCCCCATCTGTTATGGCAAACGTAACAAGGGACGAATTCTGATCCTTGGGATTTCGCAGGGCAAGCTCCCATTTCTCGCCGTTCGGCTTTCCGCCGAAGGCACCGATATCACCGCCGGCGTCGATCAGCGCGTGCTCAATCCCCTGTCGGCGCAGGACCTCGATCCCGCGGTCGACCGCGTACCCCTTGGCGATTCCACCGAGCGTGATCTTCATGCCTGGTTCAAGGATGATCGACTTGTCGGGAGAGGTGATCATCTGGATGCGATCGGCGCCGAGGAGCGTCATTGCCTGCGCGATCTGCTCCTGCTGCGTCTGTGGATCAAGCTCCCAAAACTGCACATCAGCCCCTTCTTTGTAGCGCCACAGATCGAGGAGCGGCTCCACCGTGATGTCGAACGTCCCATCGGTGATGGAGTAGTCGGAAATTGCCGCGGCAATGATCTCCCACAGGTCGTCGGATGGATTCTCCAATCGTTCTTGCTCATTCAGGCGATACGCCTCTGCCTGCGGATCAAAGATCGAGGCCTCGTGCTCGACCTGAGCCATGCGTGAGAACGCGGCATCGATCGCCGCTTCCGCCTTCTTTGGGCTGCGATCGTAGACCGTGACCGTCACCCAGGTGTCCATCATCTCGCGACGATCCTGAAATGCGCTCATCGGCGGCGGAAAGAAGGTCTTATCCAAGACGAACACCGCTACCAAAGCCGCTACGAGCAGCAGGGGGATGAGGAATCGCGTTCGACGTAATCCGACCCTAGTTTGTAATTGCGGTGACAAACGCCCTCCCCGAAGAAGAAAGTCAAGTCTAGCGCCGCATTGTAGCAACCATAGCGAACGTTAGCAACTTCGGCCGCGGTGCTCAATACTGTTGGGTGAAGCCACGGGGGATAGGTGAAGCAGCCTTCCGGTGGCCTGGGAATCGCCCCATATGTTAGCCCACGGTCTCTATCTCACGCAGGTACCGTGCGGCATCCTCCGGTGGCACGGGATTGATGTAGAAGCCGGTTCCCCACTCGAAGCCAGCCACGGTGGTCAAGCGTGGGATGATACTCATCCGCCAGTGATAGTCATACTGCAGCGTCGCCCAGTAGCCAGGCTTTCCCGGTCGCGGAATCGGGTTGGGCGAGTTGTGCAATACCAGGTTGTACGGCGGGTCTTCCAGGAGCTGTTTTAGACGATAGAGGGTGTTCTTCAGGATGCTGGCAAGTCCGCGCCTCTGTTCGTCACAGATATCGGCAAAGTCGTGCACGTGCTTCTTCGGCATGATGGTGATCTCGAAGGGAAAGCGCGATGCGTACGGGGTGTACGCGACGTAGTCGTTGGTCTCTTCGACGATCCTCTTCCCGGACTGAAGCTCCATCACCATCACGTCGCAGAAAAGGCATCGCTCCTTCTTCTCGTAGTATGCACGTGCTCTCTGTAGCTCGTGACGGATGAGCTGAGGAACGACCGGCGTGGCGATGATCTGGGAGTGTGGGTGGCTGAGTGATGCGCCCGCCCGCTTGCCGTGATTCTTGAACAGGAGAATATAGCGGTACCAATTACTCTTCTTGAGGTCGCGCAGCCGTACGGCGTACGTATCAACGACTGTCTTTACGTCATCGAGGGGGAGATCCGGGATCCCTCTCTCGTGGTCTGGACTCTCGATGATCACCTCGTGCGTCCCCACCCCGTTCATGCGGTCGTAGAACCCATCCACACCCGTACGCCCTAGTTCAGGGTAGTCGTGCATGGCCGGAAACTTGTTCGGCACCACTCGCACTTGCCATGGTCCATCCTTGCTTGACGCACGATAGATCTCCGGCGGCGTCTTATCCTCGTTCCCGGCGCAGAACGGGCACCTGTCTTGTGATAAGCCGTTTGATTTCTCCTCGCGTGAGATAAAGTCTGATGGCCTCTTCGCTCGCTCCGGGGCGACGATCACCCACCGGTCCGCAATCGGGCCTCTTCTTAGTTCAGGCATTTTTACTCCTAGTTCGTGCCAGTTAATCTTGGATCATTTCATTTAGCAGCTTGAGCCAGTCGAGCAGCAGGCGCGTCATCAAGAATCTTTCGCGCACGTGCTCGCGTCCTGCCACCCCCATCGCGGCACCTAAATCGCGCGACGCGAGTATCGCAAGGACACGTTCACTCATCGTCTCATAGTCCTTTGGCGCCACAAGGTAGCCCGTCTTACCATCCTCGATCTGTAGCGGGATCCCGCCGACACGGGTGGAGATTACGGGCGTTCCCTTCCACAGCGCCTCGGACACGGTAAGGCCAAACCCCTCCTTAAGTGATAACTGTAGGACCACAGCAGCCGAGCGTTGCAGTGCGTTCACCAGTGCGGGATCGGTTTCGGTGATCAGGTGTACGTCTTTCATCTGTGCCGCCTTGGCCGCCACCTGCCCGTAAATAACCGGACCCTCCGGATCGTCACCGGCCATGTTCCCGAGCATGACAAGGCGGCAATCCAACTCCTTGTGTACACGTTCAAACACATTGAGCACCCCGACCGGATCCTTCCACTTGTCGAACCTAGAGACCTGGACTACGAGCGGTTTGTCCTGTGGGATGTCATATTCTGCCAGTTTCGCGTTCACTTCATCGGCGGACATGTCTCGATTGATCGTCGAAAATGGATCGATTGCCGGCGGAATGATGTACGTCTTCACAGACAGGTCGGGTTTGCGAAATGACTCGGCGGAGACAACCATGGCGTCGTACTCCGCGATGTACGGCTTAAGCAAACCCCAGACGCGTTCGGAGGGGGCAGAGGGATCGATGTGACAACGCCAGATCCAGGGTTGAGCCTTCCTGCGAAAGTGAAGCGTCGGAAGTGGTTGTGGGTCATGGATGATCACCGCGTCGTGCATGATGGGCGTATAGCGGGCAAACGCTTCATTCACCGAGAGATATGTGGCAAGCTCCGCCGGCGATATGTCCACATCCTCACCCTGCAGGCCGTTGTGCAGCTTCTTTGTCATGTGGAAGAGATCCGGGTGGCCATACAGCAGGCTCCAATCCGCATCAAGCCCCATTGCATTCATCAGCGGGAGGATTGTGTACAGCATCTCGGCCACTCCGCCTCCGTAGTAAGTGGCGTTTACATGTAATACTCTCTTTCCACTCAGTGGCTGTGCCGCACGGCTGATGTCGGCGATCACATCCTCCCCAACGATATCGATGTAGTCTTCCGGTCTCATACAATCTCCTTGTGTCATGCTGTTAATAGAATACTTGTGCTTGAGAATTCGCCTGGTATTCGTGTCTGCTCAAAACAACAAGCTTCCTCGATTATGGCCCATTGGTCAAGAGACACGATAGAGCAACAAGTCTCAGCACGGCATCACATGCACCCACAACGTTTCATGTGTAGTCTTATCCCTTGACCGATCCCGCGAGGATCCCTCTCACAAAGTAACGTTGCAGTGAGAAGAAGACAACAAGTGGTAGCACCATGGAAACAAATGCTGCAGCTGTGAGGAGCTCCCAGTTTCGTCCCATGTTCGTAACCATGTTTGCTATGTTCACGGTCAGAGGAGCTACAGCAGGCTTCGCTCCTAGGTATACCAGAGCAACGAGGAGATCATTCCAGATCCAGAGGAACTGGAAGATGAAAACGGACGCAAGAGCCGGAACAGATATTGGAATGACGATCCGCCAGAAGGTCGTAATGGGGGATGCACCGTCGATTGACGCCGAGTCGAACAGATCCTTGGGAATTGCGACCATAAAGTTGTGAACCAGATACGTTGCAAGTGGTAGCCCATAGGCGGTATGCGCCAGCCAGATTCCGGGGAAAGTGCCAGTTAACCCAAGCTTGCTGTAGATCGGCAATATGGGAATAAACGTCATCTGCAGCGGAATGACCATTAACCCAACAAGAAGCATGAACAAAATGCGGCGACCGGGGAACTGCATCCAGGCGAACCCGAACGCAGCGAAAGAAGCGATGAACGTCGATATCAACGTCGCCGGGATACTGATACGTAGGCTGTTGAAGAACGCGTATCCGAGTCCTTGTTGTTGAATGACGCCGACGTAGTTCTCAAGGGAGAACTGCCCGCCGCTGAATAACTTTGGAAAGACTGTCCACCATCCACTGGCAGCGATGCTGGTGGGATCTCGGAGCGAGGTGATGAGCAAACCGAGGGTCGGGATGAGCCACATAGCTGCGAAGACAAAAATGGTGAGGTGCAAAGGGGTGCGAGCCATGATTCTGCGTAAGTTCATCAGCGTCCTCCTTCTTGCGCCACGAATCGACGGATATTCACGATCATGAATGGAACGATTAGAATCAGGAGTACAACGGCGATCGCACTGGCACGACCGTAGTTGAAGAAGTTGAACATCTCTTTGTACATCCGGTTCGCGATGACCTCCGTGCCGTAGTTTCCGTTGGTCATCACGTAGACGATATCGAAGACCTTCAAGACTGTTACAACCATTGTCGTTCCTACAACAGCTACGGTAGGTACTAACAAGGGAAGGATGATCATCCAGAACACATGCCACTCGTTAGCACCGTCCATACGTGCCGCTTCCATCAGTTGCTTAGGGATATTCTTGTACGCTGCCGAGAAAATGACCATGCAGAACCCGGTCCACATCCAGATTCCCACGGCTATGAGGCAGATGTTGTTTACCCAAGGACGCTCGATCAACCATCCAATTGGTTGCCCTCCGAGTCCGACCACAATCGCATTAAGTACACCAATCTGGTTCATCGATGCCGGCCGATATGCATATATGAATTTCCAGATGACGGAAGCGCCAACCATCGAGATTGCCGCAGGGACAAAGATAACTGATTTCACGATCTTCTCATAGCGAACACGATCCAACATGACGGCGAGGAGCAGGCCAAATCCAACGGTGCAAGTTGTGAACAAAACAGCCCACAGCGCGTTGTTCCGCAGTGAGGTGAGCATGGTCTTATTGGTAAAGGCGTAACGCCAGTTTGCGAATCCTACGAATTCTGTATTAGGTCCAAATAGACTCGCCCCACGACCGAAGAATGAACGGGCGATCGTCATGATCGTTGGATAGACGAGAAAGAACACAATAAGAACCAGCGCCGGACCAACAAACATCCACGGTCTCCATCGCCCCGTATGCAGCATGATGCTACCTCCCTGCGGATAAGAAAGGAGCCGAGGCTATCGCCCCGACTCCTCGATTAGTTTTTTCTAGTAGGTGTCCTTTGCTGCCGCCTCGATAGTCTCAAGGACAGTATCCAAGCTGACGCCACTGATATAGTCAAGCACCCCGCTCCAGAACGCGCCCGCACCAATAGCACCAGGCATCAGGTCGGAGCCATCAAAGCGCGAAACGGAAGCGCTCAACAGCATCTCCTGCGCCTTTCGGGTGATCGGGTTATCGAAGTCGTCAGCGCTTGCACCGACGTATGCCGAGAGTTCACCGAGTTCGCTGCTCCAGATGTTTGCTGCCGTCTCAGAGGTCAAGAACTGGGCAAACTTGATGACCTCAGGGCGGTTGTTGAAGACGGTGACCACATCGCCCGAAACGAGAAGCGGAACCGAGCCATCTGGTGTCGCCTGAGGCGTGATCGTCGGCAGTACGAAGACGTTGTAGTCTTCACCCGCCACGAGTCCGTCGAAGTGATCGTTAATAAAACCGGCAATGAAGGTTGCCTGTTTGTGCATATAGGCCGTCGGCGGTGCAGTGAATAACGCATCGGGCGCGTCACCAAAATTGGTGGTTAATGCGCCGATCTTTCCACCGAGAACGTACCCATCGTCGAACAGGTTTCCGAAGATCTCGAACGCCTTCTTCACGCGTGGATCGGTCCAAGATATTTCATGGCTGACCCACTTGTCGTAGACATCTGCTCCAGCAGTACGGAGCATGATGTCCTCAATCCAATCCGTACCCGGCCAACCACTCGCAGCACCAGATTCGAGCCCGATCGACAGCGGCACGCCGCCATCGGCCAGGATCTGTTCGTTCAGGGCGAGAAGCTCATACCAGGTGGTCGGGATCTCGTATCCGTTGGCAGCGAAGACCTTTGGATTGTACCAGACCAAGCTCTTCACGTTCGGGAAGATGAACAGGCCGTACAGGCCATCATCGTACTCACCGATCGGAACGAGCGCCGGGTTGATATCAGAGGTATCGACCAGTCCCTTCAAATCGACAATCTGGCCAGCATTGGCCCACTCCTTCATCAAGCCAATCCACGGATGTGGTGTGAGATCGGGAGGATTGCCTCCTGCCAGCCGTGTGGCCAAAATGGCCGGTCGGTCACGACCAACAATCTCAACCTGGACATCGATGTCTGGGTTCTGCGCTTCAAACGCATCAACAATCATCTGAAAAACCGGTGCCTGCTCGCCAGGCCAGCCATGCATTACATCGACGACTTTCTTGTCCGCGGCGAATACACCAACGCCAACTACCAATAGTCCTATGAGGAGCAACGTGACAATCTTTCTCATTTTTCCTCCTTGTTTTCTGTTCTGTCCTTCTTTACTGTTCTACCTTCTGCGCACTGCTACACCGTTGTGCTCTGTGTGCTGCCCTCAGCAATCACCTCCTTGGAGAGATCTTCATGTCTTTTTTGTTGGGGCATATGAGTTGCCCCTATCACCCCATGGTTTTCTACTGCAAAGGATGCCGTAACAAGGATGTCAGCCAGATTCTTGTGAGTGGAGATAATTTTATGTTCAATTCGTAGGACTCGCTCTAGGAATGGATCTGCTGGTTCACGATTGCGCTTCAGTCTTTCATTTCTGGTCTGTTCGTAGGTGCAATCGATAAATATGCGGAAATCCACATTCTTGAGTAAAGTGGTATACGTCCCCTCAACGATCACGACATCTGCTCCAGCAAGTGGCACAACCTCGCTCGTGATTAGGTCTTCCTGGTATAGAACCAGAGGCTTGTCGATTTTTGTGACGCCATTGATGATCGCTCTAATGTGATCGTCCAGAAGGTCGAGACGCACTTCGGCGGGCCCTACACGAGTTATATCTTTCCTGCGCCGTGTGTCGTTTGTATGCGGAGGATAAGTGAAATAGTCATCCTGTTGGAGAATGAGGGTGCCAATTCCATGCTGCTCCAAGGCTTCTGCAGTAGCGATGGCGAGTTCAGACTTGCCGCTACCCGACTCACCCGCAATGCTGACGGCGAATCTGCTATCTTTGTTCGTCAACCTGGGTAAGAGGATCTGAGATATCGCGCTTGCAGCCCTGTGGTGCTTTTCCTGAACAAGTATCTTGTCTCCTCTCATTTGCCTTAGCCTCCGCTCCTGGCAATGTCAGCGTAGAGACGTAGATGCCGTTTTGCCAACGTCTCCCACGAGTACTTGCTCTCGATGGTCTTTCTCGCCTTCTCTCCCATTCTCTTTAGCTTGTTGGGATCTTCGAGCAACTCTGTCAGGGTCCCAGCGAACGCCTCACTATCGGTCGGATCCACAAGGCGTCCGTTCTCGCCATCAGTAATTACCTCTGGTGGTCCGCCAAACCTTGTTGCAACAACAGGAACTCCACACGCCATCGCTTCCAGCATGACAATACCGAACAGCTCATAGCGTGAAGGCATAACGAACACATCGGTCGCCCCGTAGTACCGTGGAATGTCGCCCTCTGGGATTACTGAACGCCACGTGACGCTATCCTCGATGGACAGAGCCTTCAGCAGTTTCTGCAAGCGGCTTCGTTCCTTGGCTTCGTGTACGTTTTCCTTGCTTGTCCCTGCGCTCAGTACAAATTGAACATGGTTCTTATGATCCACATGTTCCTTTACTTGCGCCACCGCGCGGAAGTAGAGATCAAATCCCTTTCGTGCGTCGAGCCGCCCAAGTGTAAATACCACTGGATCCGTGGAGAAGCCGAGTTCTTCCTTTAGGGATTGCTTGTCGCTGGGTGGGTGAAAGCGATTGGCATCCACTCCAGGGGGAATGACAGTGATCTTTGTTTCGTCTGTACCGTAGAGTTCAATAAGGTCCTGTTCTTCTAGTCCAGTTGAAGCGATAACAGCATCGCAGCCTTGCAGAATATCGGTTTCGATTGCGATACGGACCTTGTATTCAGCAGGATTAGCGTCAGGGAGCGAGACAAGTTTTCTCTTGCCCAAGGAGTGAGAAGTGTGCACCCACCTCTTCGGGCCTTTCAGAAGACCGGCCACATATCCTCCATCCCAGAAGTGTGAGCTGATGATCTCGTTGCCGCTTAAGTAACCACCAAGTCCAGCGGCAAACTCTCCAAGATACGGCAAGATCTCTTCTTTAGACAGAAAGCCTCTGGGCCCGCAAGGAATGCGGATTACGTCTGCTCCGGGAGCCATCTGCTCCCGCTTCGGCTTGCCATCGGAACGATCCCTAGTGAACGCGAGGACCCTGGTCCCCTGGGCTGCGATCGCGGTCGATAGCTCACGGATGTAGACGCACTGGCCTCCGACATCTGGTTCTCCGATACGTCCCAAGGGATCGCCATGCGGCGTGATCATTGCGATTGCTTGATTAGGCAACTAGAACCTCCATCTTCGACTCACGCAATTCCTCTAGCATTTGTGGTGCGATGCCCGAATTGGTCACCAATGTGTGCAACTGTTCCAGCGGCGCTAGGAAGGCAAAACTAGCGACCCCGATCTTGGAAGCGTCAGCCAGTATGATTACTTGGTCAGCAGCATCAATCATTTTACCCTTTATCCCTGCTTCTTGGACATTATTAACAGATATCCCCTTGTTGTTCACGCCGTTCACTCCGAGAAATACTTTGTCTACGTGAATCTTGTCAAGAAGTGCTTCTGCCAGCGGCCCCACGAAACTCATGCCTGGTTCATAGAGGCTTCCGCCAATCGTAATCAGCTCAATATGCGGGGCGCCTACGAGTTCATTCAGCGTGTAAACCGAGTTAACGAGGATGGTAAGCCTGCGCTCTCTCAGTCTGCGGGCTAGCAGCAGGGCAGTACTACCGGAATCTATGAGGATGCGGTCTCCATCCTCAATTAGTTCTGTCGCCCGTTCGGCAATGCTTTGTTTCTCGAGGAGATGAACGCTGGTCCTCTCTTGAAATGCTGGTGCAAAGCGCAAGACCTGTGGCGCAACAGCTCCTCCGTGATTACGCTTCAATAGACCCAAGTGTTCGAGTGCCTCCAGATCAGAGCGTACGGTGACAGGCGAGACGCCGAATTGCTCGCTCAGCTCGGTTACTGTAGCTACGTTCCGAGCAACAACCAACTGTGCAATCAGGTGTCTTCTTTCGTCTATTAGCATTTCACTTCCGTATTATGTGCTTATGCTTTCGCATTCTAACGCGTTCTGCACCACCTGTCAAGCGTCACCCTTATCGGTGGCGCCAGTCATGTGCTCCCTTAAGTAGTGCTGTACAGACCTCCTTCTATTCTAGGATGGAGAGGCAACTAGCTCCTTCATCAACTCGTCTGATCGACTAAACAGTCTCTGCAACACGAACAATGCACCTCCCTTCGCGCAACTGAAGGATTGATCCTGCGCCTGGCGTACTTCGATCTCCCAATCGAATTCGCTACCAAGCTCAGTGCTGAGTTGAGTATCTATCTGGTTGATAAACGCCGTTTCCGCAGAATCAAGGATTTTCGCGTTGATGACGAGTCGATTTGGGTCAAAGAATGTCACCATCTGCTTTATTGGTTCGATCAGCGAAGAAGCTATGAGAGAGGCTAGTTCTTCGGCTGCTTGAGCTGATGAAGCAGCTTCTTGGCTTCGTTGTGCTATATCATCGACTTCCACATAGGCATGCTGTAAGGAAGAGGCATTCCCGCATCCCCCATGGAAAACCTTTCCATCAAGAAGAGTACTCCCTCCCATGCGGACGTCATTTCCTACACCTTTTCTCAGGGCGATGTAGCTCATCACCCTGTCTTGGTAGCCCATAAAGTGATTTTCCGCTAGCGCCATGAAGTTGACATCCCTGTCCATAACGATGGGGATATGTAATTGCTCTTCGAGCATTGATTGCACTGGCACATGTTTCCATTGTGGAAGGTTTCGGCCGGAAATGGTGATCTCGTTTCCTTTGAGGAATGCGGGAACTCCTAAGCCCATACCGATGACTTGATTGAGGTCTTTTCCTGCCTTACGGAGCATCTCTTCGGTTTTCCGTTTAACAACAGACAGCGCCTTCTCCGGCTCCGCAATATCCGTTTTAGTAAGTGTGGAGTTTTCCGAGAGAATCGCTGATCCATCCAACTTACACAGAGTGAGATTAAGCTCTGGCAGTTCGAGGTCGCCTCCGATGGCATATCGAGCGGCGTTGTTAAACGCGAAGAGTACAGCGCGGCGTCCGCCTCCAGATGGTCCGTGGCCGTTGCGTACCACTAGATTCTTGGAAAGGAGACTTGCGATTGCTACTTCAACTGTGGGACGGCTAAGGTTGAGGGATTTGCAGAGCTCGTTCCTTGTGAGGGGAGAATGATCTCTCAATGCAAGCAAGACACGAATGACGTTGTTCTCTCTCACCTTCTGTGTCGTGACCGCATCCTGTGGCATATACCCCTTCTGTAGAGCGTTTCCTGCAGCTTCTGTGACGTACTTTTGTAAAAGACTCTAACATTACCCTAGCACAATTATCGCCGATAGTCAAGAGGAAGCAAGATATCGACGACTGCAAGCAGCTTGCGTCGATCTCTCACGCCTCTTTGGGTGCATGTATAGTCGGTTCTCTTTTGCAGAGGAGTGAAAAACGCGCCCTTGGGCCGGTCATCTGCTGTTGCCAATGCCTTCGAGTGGGCGTACACTTCCGAGAAAAGTACTATGGATGGCACTTCACGTTAGAACGTCCACAACGAGGTATCAGTTATGAACACGCTACTAATACTTGGTATAACACTCACCGCGGGGATCATACTAGGGGAGCTGGGAGAGAAGCTGGGATTACCCCGCGTTACCGGGTACATCCTGGCAGGCGTCCTGCTCAATCCTGAGGTCTTCCACATTGTGCCTGTCTCGTTTGTTCAATCATCAGAGCCGATTACTAATGTCTCTCTTGCTCTCCTCACCTTCTCTGTTGGAGGTACGCTTGCCCTCGGTCCTCTGCGAGAGCTTGGAAAGGGGATCGCGTTCATTGCGTTGGGTGAGGCTGAGCTCGCCGCGTTGATGGTGACGGCTGGCGCGTTGATCACCCTTCCTCTCATCGCCCACATTCAAGGTGCGACGTTCATCGCCACATACCTACCCTTGGGCCTTCTGCTGGGCGCGCTCGCTTCTCCCACGGATCCATCCGCAACACTGGCAGTCATACACCAATACAAGGCGAAAGGCCCCGTATCCTTTACCATCATGGGTGTCGCGGCTCTCGATGATGCACTGGGGATAATCAATTTCAGCTTCGCGACCGCCCTTGCCGCCATCTTTAGCGCAAATACGTCTCTGCACGTCGGATCACTCCTCACACCGCTCGGGGCAATTGCTGCATCGATAGTCCTTGGTGTGGCATGCGGTCTCCTGTTTCACTTTGCCACGGGTGCATTGCACAATGTTCCCGAGGGGTTGTACATCGTCATCATCGTCGCTGTCCTTTGTCTCTGCTATGGAATTGCCAGTCTACTTGATTTTGACCAGTTGTTGGCCACGATGACGGTGGGGATCACTGTGGTCAACTTCGGACGACAGCGGGATCGCATCTTCCGCCTCATTGAGGAGTATATTGAGCCACTTATCTTCGTCCTCTTCTTCACTATCAGTGGGATGTACCTTGATTTTTCCATTTTGGCCAAGTTCCTCCCGTTTGTGCTACTGTTCGTCGTGTTTCGCGCTATTGGCAAGCTCAGCGGCGCGTTCGCTGGAGCCACTCTTGCGCATGCATCGAAGGCTATAAGGCGATACACCGGTTGGGGGCTTCTGTCACAAGGAGGAATCGTCATCGGTCTTGCGTTGATCATCCGGCAGAACCCGGCGTTTGTTGATATCAGCAACATCATCGTAAGCGTGACTATCGGAGCAACGGTCATTCACGAACTGATTGGCCCAATCACCTCAAAGCTTGCATTACAGAAGGCTGGAGAACTCCCGGGCCTGGGCCGTCACACAGGATCCCAGAAACCTTAGCTCGAAGCAAGTGTCCCTCTCCGGTTTCTGCTATACTACGCAGACAAGGAGGGAACAATGGCAAAACGATTCTGTCTGACAGTGTTGATCGTGGCTGTCCTGTGGTTGCCCGTGCTCGGTGCTGATGAGCTCACTGTCCTTTCGCCAAATACGAATGCTTACTCTGCTAGCGAACTGCTCTCACTGCAAACTGCAATGAGAAACCTTCAGGACCTGCTCGCCGATTACGGGCTCGGCTCCGGTCGCTACTTCGCCTCAACAGAGTGGATGAGTCCCGACTTTGCTGCCTATACGGCAGGAGTACTGGCGTCCAATGGATATCAGACGCATCTTGTTGCGCAAGAGGGTTGGCCCGATGGCGAGCATGTCTGGGTCTTGGTCGGGATTGTGCTTCCCACGCGTACGGCCTGGATTCCCGTGGAGGCATCGCCCGTAATGGGCAAAGCTCAGCAAATCCTTGGCACAATACCAGAATATGTCGACAACGCGGGGCAGATGTGGTTCCAAGAAGAATACACCACGTTTGATCGAGAAATCGTCCTTACCGGCAACGCCTCACCGGTGGCGTCGATCCGCGTAATTCCCACCCAGGGGATCGTCGGCCAGCAAGTGACATTCATGGGCCTTGCCTCGTATGACCCTGATGGTGAGATTATTCGCTACAGCTGGGACTTGGGAAGCATGGAAACCTCGAAGCGAAGCACGATTCGTTACGCTTTTGCTACGGGGGGAACGTACAAGATTGTGCTTTCTATCACCAACTCACGGGGAAAGATTACAACAACGAGTATTGACTACCTGGTAAGAGAGGTTCGAGAGCCCGCCACGCCTTCTTCTGGTGGCGGTTGCGGTTGCGGCAGCTAAAGAAGATTTCTACTTACGTGTTATGGTGCATGTTGAGAAAAGAGTCCCCGTCATATCGGCGGGGACTGCTCTATCTACCTACTGGTCGTTGTCGCTCTTTTCCAAATTCTCGAGCTCGCGCGTGATGTTGTCCAGCGCCATCTTGAGTTCATCTGCCTGAGCATGCAGTGCACTTGCCCGCGCTTGCGGATCAGGGTTATATGCTGGTGGAGCGTATACTGGTGGAGCGTACGCAGCACCGTACCCCAAACCAACGCCTCTTCCATAGCCACGACCGAAACCGGCACCCCGGCCACCACCACGACCGAAACCACCACCACGCCCGCCCCAACTGTTCATGTATCCCGGGACAGGACTTCCGCTACAGTATCCTAGTCCTCGACCGGTTCTTGGGCCCAAGCCCCCCGGTCCTGTGCGATCTCCTAGTGGCATGATCCACCTCCGTTGTTATTTATAGCATATGCACAGTATATGCTTGAGAAGGCACTCTGTCAAGGCACGTGAGCGCTACGAGATGTCGTTCGCTAAGGGCGATTCGATGCGCACTTTACAACGTCTAGCATGATCATCGGCGTTGTCACCGGCCCAACGCCGCCGGGAACAGACGTTATCAGACGTGCTTCTGGGCCAACATCCTGATGGTCAATATCCCCAAGTATGCCCCTCTGACGCAACGTAAATCCCGATGTCCATCGCCACCGCGAGCTCCCTTACGAAGCCTGCTGTAAGGAAACGCGGATGAGCAACAGCAATGCGCACAACATCGGCCCGCTCGTGATTGTCTCCATGGAACGGGTCTTGGAGTGGCGAATTATCATCGTTGCCGCTTCTGTAAGCAGAAGACGGCGGGGCTTCCTACCGAAGAGGCTGCACCCAACTACGACCGCTTCCCTGCCAACAAGGTCCGTCACGCCACCGCGTCGCTTCTCGTGCCACCTACGTGCAATACCTCTTCGTCGATGATCGGCAATACCCGTCTCCTTCTATTCTCCCACTTCGATCTGCGTCGAGCTCGGTGCGTAGCGTAAGATCGCCTCGGGAAAAGCGAGGATCGATGTATATACCCACACCTGTCCGCTTCTGCGTTCAATCCCTACTCGCAAGCAATCGTAGAAATCATGGAACAAACCGAAGCTCGGATTAACGATCGCCTGCGTTTCCATGTCCAGTTGCCCGCCCAGGCTGATTCCCCATCCCGCGCCGTACATCATTTCTGTCTCCAAGGTAAGCCGCGAGAGTTCTGCCTTATTGAGATCAAGCTCTCCCGAAAGGGATATCGTCCCCACCTCAGAGCTTCCTGCGTGAAGTTTGAGAGTAGAGGATTCGAACGTATCGTTCGTCGCGTCAAAGGGAATAGTCCAGTCCACGCCCACATTACCGTATGTGGCATTCCCCGATAGATCGATGTGAGTGAATGCAGAGGCTGGGATGTCGTACGTGGCAGCAAGAGCGATCTTCGCTCCCGGCGACCAGTCGACGCGTAGCTGCAGCGGATCCACGGTGCCGTGTGCGAGATCGATACCTCCGGCCAGTCGCAGAGCAAGTTCAGTTCCCGTCGCCACGTTTAGGCCAATGTGATTCTTGGCTACCAAGTGGTCGAAGGCGAACGGGCTCTCCCCATTGATCTCTTGGTATGCGTACGTAAGTTCCATCCCGGGACGTGAAACGGAAACGGTAAGAGTATGCGCCTCCCGACGACGGGTCATCGCCCCCGCTTCGTAGCTCGTCAATCGCAACGACACGGTCGGCGTGATACTGAACCCAATGAGTGTGATCGGATTCAGACGCAGGGTGATAGATCCGTCTGCGCGCAGTGAAGAGCCTGTGAGGGAATCTCCCTCCCACTCGCGGAACCACCCCACGCTTATGTGCGGAGTGACGGAGAGCTTGCCCCACGTGAACGCGGAACGGGAGAGGGTCAGCTCCGGGAGGCGCTCATCGATGCGCACTTGCTCGTCTTCCTCGGTCCTGTTGCGAGAAGTAGAGAGCACGAAGTTCCATTGGTCGATCGGGCCGCTGGTGGACGACGAGAATATGAGCTCATGCGCCGCCCCCTGTTCGCGGTACGTCGCGCTCCCCGTCATCTGCCAATCGCCCGGGAGGGTTGCGGTGTGGGTAAGGGATAAGTCAAGTTTGCTATCGCCCACCTTGGCCGGGAAGTAGTAGCCATTGACGGATCCCCTCTGCGCGCCGAAGGCGTAGCGCAGGATCGCTCCGAGACCCACCTCTTGAAAGCGGCTGAAGTAGTCGAACAGGAGGGCACCGTAGTTGTCCTTGTTGATGAAGAACGGGAGGTTCCACTTGAAGAACCAGCCGTGAACGCCGCTGTTCCCGATCGCCGGGAAGAGCGGGCTATCGAGGGTTTCCTTGAGCGGCTGCACATAGACCGGCAACCAGAACACGCGCGCTCCGAACGAGCGCACGGTGAGGTTGAACGCCACAATCAGCTGATCCGGGTAAAGGATAAGCCTCCCGGTTTCAATGGAGTATGGTTGAGAACGAAGTATCCCCCCGCAGCAATCGCACGTGGTGAGTGTAGCGTCTGTTATCTCGATACGAGACAGGCTCCCATCTTCGTTGTACGTAATGGTCCCTTCGTCTCCGCGATAAACGAGGGTGTGCGTCTCCCCATTGGAGTTAACAAAACTGCTCTTACCGCTGAACGCATTCGCCGTTGCCTGTTGTGTGCTCAAGGATTGATCTGCAAGAGAGAGGAGAACATCGATCCTCTCACCGGAAAGGGTGAAGTCCTCCTCAACTGTCAACTCAACGTTCCCCGTCGCTTGCAGGTGCCACTCGTTGTCGCTTCGTTCATCGACGAGGGCAGTATCGGCGGACAGTACAGTCTTCTCGTAGACCAGACGCACGTTCCCCTGCGCCACCACATGGCGACGATCGGAGGAGATGGTCAGGGCATCGCACCTGATGTCGAGCGGTGCCGTCTCACTTGCCGTCTGCGGTACTGTACCGATCGGATCGGCAGGCAGTGGCGGGTAATCCGCGTGTGCAATACCCACAAAGGCAATTAGGATAACGAAGAAGGGGATGATCCGCCGTACGTGCTTCCACAGGGAGGGGTGATGAAGACGGTCAAGCTGAAAGAACAATGCTATGCCGATCGCGCCAAACAAGATGTCTGGGAGCCAGGCTCCCAGAGGAGGGGAGATGATCCCCCGTCGTCCCAGGGTTTGCGTCCACAACAGGGTCCCCTGGAACAACCCAACGAGGAGGAAGCTTATTACTACACCCACCGCGCGGCTTCGCCAGCCGAAGATAAGGCTCGCGGCTCCGCCGAAGAGGACGAAAACGAGGGTAGCAAAGGGCATCGCCACCTTAAGGTTGCACTCCACGATAAGGTCGTCCACCACCGCGCCACTCTTACGTAAAAGGGAGATCTGCTCACGCAGTTCGCCGATTGTCATCTCAGACGGGGTGCGCGATCCAAAGAGAAAGTTGGCCCCAACTTGTCCCGCTGCGATCTCAAGTGTTGAGAAGCTGCCAGTGTAGGTAAGCGTTCCGTCGTGATCGTAGCCGTACACCTTCCCCTGATCGAGCACCCACGAGCTTCCCTTCCAGAGTCCCGTTTCGGCGGTGAGGATCGTCACTGCAGCCTCCGCCTGCGGAAAGAGCTTCCCCGTGACATCGTAGACGAGGACCTCGTTTAAGACTTCCGTCTTCTCGTCATAGCTTCTTACGTAGAAGAACTCTCCCTCCTGTCCCTTGAAGAAAGTATTTGCCCGCACGTGCGGCACTCCTCCGCGAAAGATGATTCCCCTCAGCGTCTGTTGGTAGAGGTGTTCCGATGATGGAACAGCCCAGTTGTACAGCGCAAAATCCGCTCCAGCGACGAGAGTAGCCGCAATGACGAGCGGGAGGAGGATCCGTCGCAGGGAGATTCCAGCCGCTTCGAAGGCGATCACCTCCCTATCATGCACCAGGCGCCCCAGCCCGAGGAATGTGGCGAACAGACCGCTCACCGGGAGAGCGAGGACGAGCAAGCTGGGAAGCTTCAACACCAGCAGATGGATGAGAGAAGCGATCCCTACCCCGCGATCGACCATCAAATCTGATAGAGAGAGGATCAGATTAAGGAGGATAAACAGCAATAACCCACCCAGTGAGACGAGAAACGGGCCCACCATCTCAGAAAGGATGTATCGGTCGTAGCGATGGATGATCATTGTCATGTGGATAATACACAAAGAGACCCTCACTGCCCAACGAGAGTGGAACCGCGTGCTCAATTTGATGTCAATTGTCGTTGATCCCCCTCGATTGATGAGGTATATTGACTATGATCGAAATGACCAAACGTCTGTACGTAGAAACCTGGGGATGCCAGATGAATATCCATCAATCGGAGGGGATTGTTGGTGTCCTCGAACGTGATGGATTTACCCTCACCAAGTCGCTCGCCGACGCAGACGTCGCCATCTTCAACACCTGCATGGTCAGACAGAAAGCAGAGGAGAAGGTATACGGTCGCATCGGCGCTGTCGTTGAAGAAAAGCGCAAGCGCGAAGTCCTCCTTGGCGTTGGTGGGTGTCTGGCGCAGGTGCGAGGAGAAGATCTGCTGAGACGGTTTAAGGCAATCGACTTCGTCTTCGGATCGAACGACCTTGCTGCACTTCCTGGTATCGTGCACGATGCTGGTGAGGCGCGAAGCAAAAGGATCGCCCATCTAGTTCCACCCGTCGGAATCGATGAGGTTCCATCTAAGAGGCAGAGCCCCGTCACGGCAATGGTCACAATTACGCAAGGGTGCTCGAACTTCTGTTCGTACTGCGTTGTCCCCTACGCGCGTGGGCCGCTGCGAAGCCGTGATCCAAACGAGATCCTCCGCGAGGCAGAACAAGCAACGCGCGATGGCTACCCCGAGATCCTACTCCTTGGGCAGAATGTCGATTCCTACGGAACCGATCGACCCCAATACGGAAGCTTTGCTAACCTATTGGAGCGCATAGCCGATATCGGTACGCCTCGCATCCGTTTCACCAGCTCGCATCCCAAGGACATGACGCCGCAGGTAATAGAGCAGATTGCCGCTCATGACAACATTTGCAACCATATTCATCTTGCTTGCCAATCGGGGAGCGATCGTATCCTGCGAGAGATGAACCGTGGCTACACGCGTCAGGGGTTCCTCTCTATTCTCGAAGGAGCCCGTAGTGTAATTCCGGATATCAACATCACGACCGATTTAATCGTCGGCTACCCGGGTGAAACGGAAGAGGATTTCGCGGATAGCCTCGAACTCATCAGGCAAGCGCGCTTCGGGTCGATCTTCGTCGCCATGTATTCACCACGGCCGAGGACGAGGAGTGCCCTTGTGGCTGATGATGTCACGCCGGAGGTGAAGAGCGCCCGCTTGCATCATGTCCTCGATCTGCAGCGCGAGATCGCTCTTGCGCAGAACCGCCGCCGGATCGGGGTACAATTAGAGATCCTAATAGAAGGAAAGACGCGTAATGGTGAGGCCTATGGGCGTACGGATGATCACCGTACGGTAGTGATTGCGGGTAAAGGGGCCGTTGGGGAGTTTGTTCCAGTGTTTGTCGAGGATGCAACAGCAGCCGCGCTGGTCGGAAAGCGGGCGGATTCTATGGTGCCACAAGGAGCGCAATGATCATCACAGTCACACCCAATCCAGCGATCGACAAGATCTATTGGGTTGATCAGCTGAAGATGGCGAAGGAAACGCAGGATGAGTTCCTAACGCGGGCGAGGAAGAGCGACACATCCGCCGGGGGAAAGGGAGTCAACACAAGTATCTTCCTTTCTCGCCTGGGAGTGGAGAATGTGGCGATGGGTTTTGTCGGTGGATACATGGGACACGTTGTCGTACGCGACCTGCGCGATGAAGGGGTGACGACGAACTTCGTGTGGGTAAACGGAGAAACGCGCACCAACGTGATTGTGCTCGAGCGTGGTCACGAATACGTCCCGATAATGATCAACGAACCCGGCCCTGCAATAATGCAGGAAGAGATCACCCGTTTCCTCCGCCGCTACAAGCGGATGCTTAAACGTGCTACGTGGGTTATCCTCGCGGGAAGCCTTCCTCCTGGAGTCGATGGTGACCTATACCGAGTTTTAGCGAGCATGGCAAAAGAGGCGGGAGCGAAAGTTGTCATCAGCGCGGCGGGAGATGCATTAGGCCGCGGGCTCCTTGCCGCACCGTACATTGTTAAGCCGGATATTCGCGAAACACCGGTTATTGATGGCCTTCCCCTTGGCACGCGCAGCGAGATCATCGATGCCGGTAAGAGGGCGGTGGACGATGGCGCAGGTATCGTCATCGTTTCCCATGAGGTAACCGGCGACATTGCGATCACGGCTGATGGGGTGTGGGAGATATTCGCTCCTGCAAAGACGACCAAATTCAAGAATTTCGTAGGCGCGGATGACGTGTTGCTAGGTGGAATCGTGCACATGCTCAATAAAGGCGAAAGCCTGGAGGATGCGCTGCGCTTTGGCATGGCAGCAGGCATGATGAGCGCGGAGAGCGACAAGAAGATCTGCTCGGACATCGATCAGATCGAGAAACACATGGAGACAATCTCCATCAACAAGTTATAACAGGAGGCTCCGTAATGAAGGTTCGCGACATCATGACCAAGGACCTAACATCGTGTGAGAAGGACGTGTCGATACGCGAATTGATCTTCATCCTCGATAGCGCCGGTGTACCGAACATGCCTATCGTCGATGAAGAGGACAAGGTCATCGGCTTCATATCGGAGAAGGACATAATCAGGGCCTGCCTCCCCGGGTACTTCGACATGCTCCACACCGCCTCGTTCATACCTGATATGAACCAGATCTCGAAGAAACTTGATCAGATCTCGGACGACCCAGTTGAGAAGTACATGCAACAGGACATTATTGTCGTGACCGAGGATGATGACGACCTGCAGGCAGCGGAGATCATCATCCGCAAAAACATCAAGAACCTGCCAGTCACAGACAAGTACGGACGTCTGGTCGGGAAAGTCAAGAGGATTGACCTCCTCCGCCATCTTCTCTGAAGAGATGGCTGTGCCGTGGAAAGGGATCGGCCTGGAGAGAGTACGGGTCGCCGCCGATGGAAGGACGGCTCTATTCGTACAAGGGCGACTGTCTGAATCTGAATGTGTCCCAGCGGAAGAGGCTGTGCGTGTTGCCTATGTTGGCGACAAAAAGACGGTAGACCTGCATCTGTTGGCCCGCACTCTCCACCCCACGCTCCCCGGGCATGGACTTGCCAAGCTCTGCTCACACTACAGCATAGCGCAGGGGAGAGATCCGGAGACGGTCTTCTCACTTTTCTCGTTGTTGATCAAGGGCTTCCTGAGGCTATCACCGGAATTGCTCTCGCTCCTGGCTGAGCTCCTCCCACCCCCGAACAGCGATCTCATCCGTCGCATGATCAGATTCGCGCATCCTGAGGAAGAGGCGCCAACGGGTGAACGCTCTCCTTCGACAAATCCGCCTCAACTCTCTCTTGCTGACCTGCTGGCACCTGAGGGTCCGCTGGCACGCGACCTGAATGGATTCGAAGCGCGCTCTGGGCAGAAGGAGATGGCGGAACGCGTATTGAACGTGCTGGAACACGGCGGGACAACAGTAGTGGAGGCAGGCCCGGGCACGGGGAAGACGTTCGCCTATCTCATCCCTGCCCTTATCCACTTGCGCGACCATGAGGGTGTGCGCGTTGTCCTATCCACACGCACAAAACAGCTCCAAGAGCAGGTATTTCACAAGGACCTTCCTTTCCTCTCCGGTCATATTCTTCCGTCTCTGCAGGTGTCCCTCTTGAAAGGCAGGAGGAACTACATCTGCCTCCGTCGCTGGCAGATCGTACTGGGAGAGCTCATCGAGGGGTTAGAACGGGATTTTCTGACCTGCCTTGCTCCCGTCGCGCGCTGGTTACTTGCGACGCAGACGGGCGATATCGAAGAGAACGCCGCCTTTCTCAGCGACCCGCAAGCAAAGGTGTTGTGGCGGCGCATGTACGATGATCCTCACCGGTGTCTGGGTCAGTCATGTCCATTCTACGATGACTGCTTCTCCGTCGCCGCGCGGCGACATGCGCGCAGGGCTGATCTGGTTGTGGTCAATCACTCGCTTCTCCTGGCAGACCAACAGACAGATCAAGGGATCCTCGGCGACTATCAGCGCCTCATTGTCGATGAGGCGCACGCAATGGAAACCGCCGCGCGACAGGCGTTTACAATCACCCTTTCCACGCACAGCGTGGATTCCTTGTTACGCGCGATCGAACACCCACTGGGCAGACGCACCGGCGGGTGGCTCGCTCGCCTGCCGTACGCACGAACCGATGCCAGAATCGGCAAGGTGCACGATCTCCTGAACACCCTGCGCGGTGCGAACACACGCCTATTCTCCTCGATCGCCCACGGCCTCCCTCCTGGCCGCGGACGCTCACCAGACCTCTCCCCGTTTGAGGATCAGATGGCTGAAGTAGTGCGTGAGCTGGAAACGCTCACCAGATCCATCGAGAGCCTTGGCGATGCCCTGGAAGCACCGGATCTCGAACGCGAGGCTGATGGACTGATCATCGAGAATGTAGAGATCGTCGCTGCGTTTCACAAGCTCTTCTCGCCGCCGGATGAGAACAGTGTTCATTGGTACGAATTCATCGGCGATGAGCCGTATCTTCACATATCACCGCTCTCCGTCGCCCCGTTCTTGGAGAAGTCGCTCTACCCGCGTGTTGAGTCACTCGTCCTCACATCAGCCACTCTTTCGCAGGGAGGAGATTTCACCTACCTCGAAGAAGCTCTCGGCCTTTCAGAAGCTCCCGGCGAGGAAGAACCGGCAGTCGTTCAAGGCCCCTTCTCTTATGAGAATGAGATGAAGCTCTTGATTCCCGAATTCTTCCCGCCAGTGACGGCGACAGACAATACCTACGTCGACGCGCTCACCGAATGCATCCAGGGGATCGTAAGCGAGGTCGGACGCAAGATCCTCATCCTGTTCACATCGTACAAGTTACTGCGTGCGATCCACGACGCTCTCGATGAGAAGGCACTTGTGCTCGCCCAGGGGATCGATGGGCCACGCAGCAAGCTTATCGAACAATTCAAAGAGAGCGAGGGATCGGCGGTATTGCTAGGAACGGATAGCTTCTGGGAGGGGGTCGATCTACCGGGAGACGCATTGGAGATCCTCATTATCACGCGCCTTCCTTTTCCCGTCCCCACCGATCCTGTCTTCTCCGCGTTGGCCGACAGGATTGCGAAACTCGGCAAGGATCCCTTCTCCGACCTATCAATCCCCCGCGCAATCCTCAAGCTACGGCAAGGAGTGGGACGTCTGATTCGCACCACGAGCGACCATGGTGTCGTAATCATCACTGACCAGCGCATCCTTCGTAAGAGCTATGGAAAGCTGTTTACTGCTGCTCTTCCTGTGGTGGGCGAGAGAGTCGCTAGCTTACAAGAGCTCCTCTCCGAGGTCAAAACATGGCTTCATCCAGAAAGCTAGCCTTGCGCCTCGAATTGACTTTCTTTACGGAAGAGAGTAGAATGTTATCAATAAATTATGCTGTACCCATCATTCATCCACACGAGTCATGAACCTATGAAAGTTTCCGTAGTAGTGCCTGCATATAATGAAGCCTCTCGAATCGGAGCTGTACTGAAGCCCCTTGTTGGTTGCTCCGCCGTTGATGAGGTGATCGTCGTCGATGACGGATCGGACGACGGAACGGCAGAGATGGCACGTCAGTACCCTGTTCAGGTTGTCAGGCTAGAGGAGAATTGTGGCAAGGCAAGAGCCCTCAACGAAGGAGTCATGCGTGCTCGCAACAACGTTCTTCTCTTCCTCGATGCGGATCTTGTCGGGCTAACGGACGCGCATGTCGAGAAGTTCATTCATACATACGAGGATAGCGGTGTCGACATGGTAGTCGGTGTCTTTGCCAACGGACGGAAGAACACGGATTTCGCCCAGAAGTTCAACCCGTATGCCTCCGGGCAACGCATGTTGACCAAGAAACTGTGGGAGCGGGCCAAGATAAACGTAGACGAGATGAACTACGGGATCGAATTCGCATTGTCCAAGCTCGCCGTGAAAGAAGGGTGGAGCAAAGACAAAGTGAAACTAGAGGGAGTTACTCACGTCCTCAAAGAAGAGAAACGTGGGTTCTCAAATGGCATTCGTGAACGATTCAAGATGTATGGAGACATGATCAAGTGGCTATTCAAGAAGGTCTGAAATTGTGAAAATAGCTATAGGTTGCGACCATGCAGGAGTGGACTTGAAGCGTACCCTGCTCGATTCTGTCCTCAAGGAGCACGAGGTTACCGACGTGGGGACAAATTCCAAGGAATCCGTGGATTATCCAGATATAGCAAAGCTTGTAGCACGCGCCGTGGCGTGCGGTGAGGTCGAAAGTGGAATCCTCATATGCGGCACGGGGATTGGCATGGCGATGGCTGCGGGAAAGGTGAAGGGAATTCGCGCTGCGCGCTGCAGCGAACCATATTCGGCCGAGATGAGCCGAACGCACAACAATGCCAACGTGCTCTGCTTCGGGGCACGCGTAATTGGAAGCGGTATGGCGGAGAAGATCGTCGAGAAGTGGCTGTCCACTCCGTTTGAAGGCGGTCGGCACGCGCGGCGGATCGGCAAAATCGAGTAGTGCACTTTAAGAGAAATTGCACGAAGTGGATGTTGCTCCGATCACACATGAGTTTAACACGTATCGAAGGGTTCCAACGTGTTGGTTCCAACCTGCTGAGTCCAACCCACAGGTTTGACTCAAGGAGTCTGATTACCTGATGCCAATCCAATGGATCATCTTCCTTCTCTGCTCACTGGCTATCATCCTTGCCGGTGTGAAGCTAGCGAAGTT
>Ga0307990_1000588_pt1 | contig 32099 bp, 27 predicted proteins | sample EllFjometagen129_FD_203168 | JGI IMG/M metagenome (GOLD analysis project Ga0307990, IMG submission 203168) | Marine microbial communities from Ellis Fjord, Antarctic Ocean - #129 | ecosystem: Environmental > Aquatic > Marine > Unclassified | place: Southern Ocean | collected 2014-10-08
CTGAATCCTTGACCCCTTGAATCCTTTCAGGATCATCAACTAATTTGGAGATGATCCATCAATTTCAACTTTGAATTAATTAAGAATGGCATAACACGTGTTGCAAGCAATTTTTGACCTTTGCGAGAGATGACAATCATCCCCGATGAATCGGGATTTCAGCTGCGCTTCAACAATAGCCAATCAAAAATCAAAAATTCAAACAATCCCCCTGAACCACTCCGGCTATTTTGAGAAGTATTGTACTAATTGATCTGCATGAATGGTGCCGTCAAATTCCTGGCTTTCAAGTCCCTTGCTCAGTGAACCCTTTTCCCCGTCAGGGTCACCTAAACAAGTAACTATGATGTCTGCTTCACTTAAGTCTTCTCTTTCCGTATAGATATTTGTAGTGGCAATAATATGCATGCCTGTCTCTTTTGCCGCTAAAACACCGTTTCTTGAGTCTTCAACAACAATGCATTCTTCCGGTTTAAGGCCTGTTTTCTCAAGGGCAAGGAGGTAGATTTCCGGGTCCGGTTTTTTTCTGCTGACTACATCGCCGGCAAGGACAAACTCAAAGTTTATCTCTTTTAGCATTCCCATGGCTATTGAATTGGCTGCCCTTTCATTGGCTGTTGTGCAAATTCCTAATATAATTCCAATACCCATTGCCTCCTTCATAAGTCTTTTGATGCCAGGTCTTAAGGGAAGTTTGCCGCTTTCAATGAGTTTGATGAATATTTCTGTTTTTGTCTTATGAAGCTTTTTTATCAGTTCGTCTTCTTCATTTTTGTTTAAATCGGAGAAAACACCTTCAGTTTGAAAGTAGTGTCTCATCCTTTCCTTTCCCCCGGAAATCTGGAGAAGCTCATGATATTTTTCTACATTCCACTGAAACTCATAACCAAACTCTTTAAATGTTTCATTAAAGGCCACTCTATGACCATCCTTTTCTGTGTCAATGACAACACCATCCTGATCAAAAAAGATCGCCTTTATTTTTGACATAATCATGCCTCCTCAGTGTTATTTGTTTAAATAGTTATACAGGAAATCCGAACATTGAATCCGGATTCCATTGGGAAACCCTGAACTTTAAACCATTACGATAGATCTCTGCAGATATTATGCCTTGCCTGCGCAACCAAGAAGATCAATCCAGTAGTTTATTTTTTCCATGATAGCGGACTTAACGGCTAAATCAATTTTACCTGGATTATATTCATCCCTGTGAGATGACATATATTCATAAGAGGCATCAATGAGTACGTGCTTTAAATCCGTTGACACGTTAAACTTAGAGCCTCCAAGAGACACCAGTTTTTTTACTACATCCGGTTGCAGGCCTGTTCCACCGTGAATGACAAGTGGGATTTTCGGTTCATCACCATTGATTAATTCGGATATTTTCTTTAGCCTTTCAAAATCCAACTTAGGGTTTTTGGTTTTGTAAACTCCATGGGCTGTGCCGATTGCCGGCGCAAAAATATCCACACCTGTCTCATTAACAAATTCTAAGGCGTTTTCAGGATCACACAGGGCGGCCTCATCCTCTGCCACTTTTACCTGATCCTCGATGCCGGACACTGTTCCAAGCTCTCCTTCCACTGAAATATCACCAATATTATGGCAATAATCACAGATTTCCTTAGTTTGCCTTATGTTTTCCCTGAAGTTTGCTTTTGATGCATCTATCATGATATTCGTATAGCCGGCATCTGCACACTCTTTGCAATATTCAACGGTATCGCAATGGTCCAGGTGGAGGCAAATAGGTATGGTGGCGGATTCTGCTATGGTTCTGTAAACAATGGACAGCACCTTGGGACCTATAAATTTGGATGGCGCAACCGATGTTTGGATTATAAGAGGCGCCTTATTTTTTTCAGCAGCCTCTACTACTGCCTCCATTTGAATTACATTGGTGATATTAAATGCGCCTACAGCATATTTTTCCTCTGTGGCCTTTAAAAGAATTTTTGTTGCGCTTACTATTGACATTTTTTCCTCTCCTTTTAAACAAAATAGTTTTTAAGAAACCTTATAAATCTTTCATTTTCCTCATTGAGGCCGGGAGTTACTCTGAAGTAACCATCTTTACCACGTATAGGGGCAATTTTTTTAAGGAATATTTTTTCCATATCTATTGCTGCCTGAAGGATTTCGTCAGTGGTTTTGCCTGTCATGGTTGCATCTATGAGCATATAATTTCCATGGGCACGGTAAGGGTTAAGCCCTGCCTTTTTTGCCTCTTCGAAAAATATATCCATCCATCGATTATTATGTTTTACCTTTTCCTCAATCTCCTTAGGATTGTCAAGAATTGCCTCTGCCGCTGCCATTGACATCAGGCTCACATTCCACGGCAAAAACATTGTTTTAAAGGCGTCAACCATCTCCTTAGCGCCCAGCACATAACCAAACCTTACTCCTGCAAATCCATGGGCCTTTGACAGGGTAACGGATAAAAATACTTGAGGATATTTTTTTATCAAAGGCGCCTTTGATGCGATTTCCGGATGATAATCAAGGTAGGCCTCATCAATGCACAGGGGTATCCCTGTTTCACAAAAACGCTCAAGGTCGGCGTCATCAATGAAAACACCTGTTGGATTGTTTGGATTAATTATAAGTATTAATTTTGTCCTGTCTGTTATGGCATTTAGCATTGCATCTACATCATACTGCAAATCACCTTCTCTTACAGGGACGGAAATTACCTTTCCGCCGCATAATTCCGCCCTCGGTGGAAATAAGCCAAAGGTTGGGTTTGACATTATAATTTCATCCCCTGGTTGCAAGAAAATGCGCATCATGCTGTCTATAATCTCTGATGATCCATTGCAAAGGGCAATATTATCAGGGCCAAGCTTATACCCTTTAGCAATTTTAGTTCGTAAGTTTAGCATGCTATCAGGATAGCGGTTACCGTTTTTTACTGCCTCGGCCACTGCGTTTACAACCTTGTCTGATGGGGGGATAGGGTTTTCATTAAGCATAAGCCTGCCTATTTCAGGATGAGCCCATGCCTTATCTAAAATACTTGTATTATATTCTCTTGCAGTTAGCAGCCAGGGAACATACCATTCTTTTAATTCCTTCATTCTTTTCTCCTTATTAATTTGTAAAATTTTTAACAGTTATATAAAGTCGAAGCCTTACAGCCACCTCTATGCTTTAGTATATAATTTGTGACCGCTCACGTAGTCAGGTTGAAGTTGTTTAGGCTGAAGGCTGAAGGGGTCCAAAAAGCACGATTGACGCACTTTGGTGAAAATAGAGCAGATTCTCGCACTAAACATGGCTTCAAAACGAGCTGTATTCCCGTTTTTCCTAATCCCGCCTTTAGCGGGACCTTCAGTCTAACCACCTGAGTAGTTACTATAATGTTTATTAATCTCTATTGCAATACTGAAGGACGTTTGCTTGTCTTTTTTTGCACTAACTGTAAGATACCAAGCATTGCCATAACAATAACTATGATAACCGTACACATTGCATTTGCGCTTGCGGTCCACCCATCATTATCAAGCATAATAATCTCTATAGCCGCGAGGTGAACAGTGGCGGAAACAAGAAAAATAACAGCGCTTATTGTGGTCATGGATCTCATGAAAAAATAGGTAAAATTTTGAAAAAATGCAACCTTTGAAAGGGGAAATATTATCTTAAAAAATGTCCTCAGTGCATCTCCGCCGAGACTTATCGATGCCTCTTCGATAGATGGGTCGATATTCCTTAGATTTGATATGCTGGATAATATACCAAGGGTAAAATTGCATATTACGACATTTATAACAATTATCCATGGTGTGCCATAAAAGATGTAATAAGGCTTATTAAATGCAAGAATATAGCCCAGCCCCATTACAAGGCCTGGAATGGCAGCGGGCATGACGGATAGGAGGTATAGCAACTGTTTGAAGTATGGTCTACGTGTCTCCATAACATAACCTGCAACGAGGGTTAAAAAGGCCCCTACAATGCCTACAATCAAAGAAACCCACAGGCTGGTCCATATAGCGGAATATCCACCTATAGATGGGAAGTGGTAATGCTGAAATGTGAGAGACCAGTCGTAAGGCCATGTTTTAACAAAAGATCCTACAACCACTGTTGCAAATACCAGAATTATAGAAAAGGATACAAGGATGCAATAGGTTTTATATAATATTTTTTTTAATGGCCTTGAAGGTGGTATTACAGGTTTTGCAGCGCCGCTTATCATAGAGAATGTCTTACGGGAAATATAATAATTAAACATAAATGCCATAAGGGAAGGAACAAGCAGGATAATGCTTATAGTCGCACCCAGATCAAAGCGATAGAGGTTTGTCACCTGCGCATAAATTTCAGTGGCCAGGACATGGTAGTCTGCGCCAATAACTACGGGATTTCCAAAGTCTGTAATTGTCAAATTGAATGTAAGGGCAGCGGCGCTGAATATACCATACTTTGCAGACGGAAGTGTTATACGTGTAAATACCTTAAAGGGGGTTGCTCCCAGACTCTCGGCCGCCTCATCCAGCCTGATATCTACAGCGGAAAGCGTTGTATAGAGAATTACAAATGCATGGGGCAAACAATAGAGAACTTCTGAGACAATAATCCCTGTTGAGCCGTATATATTCCAGTCTATTTGCAAAAGATGGGCTGTGATTAATCCATTTCTGCCGAAGAGATAGATCAGCGCCAGGGCCTGGACAATGGAGGGGGCTATAAGGGGCATCATGATAATATTTCTGAAAAAGGGTTTTCCCGAAATAGTTGTCCGCGTCATGGCATAGGCAAAAAAGAAGATTATTACAGTTACAATAACCGTGGTTACAGCAGATACATAAAGGCTGTGCCATAGTGCATTTAATGTATATGAGGTGGTAAAATATTTATGATAATTTTCCAGGGTAAAATTCAAAAGGCTAAACTCACCACCCTTAAAAAAACTCATAGTAAGGATTGTCCACAGTGGGAAAAGCATGAAAAAACTAAGCAGCAATCCTATAAAAATTGTAACGGCTGGTACGATGAATTTATCAAATTCCATTCGTGCAGGCGAGACAACATATTGATTGATTATGTCATGTTCTTTCTGATTTGTATTCATTTCCGCGCTTTTTTTATTTGATGGTTTTGCATTATATCAATTTATCGAAAAACTCAGAATAGACATGGAATGTGTCAGGCGGAAAATAAAGCCTGATTTTTTGCCCTCTTTTCAGGCCTGATCTTTCAAACTCTTTCTCCGGTAGATCAAAGACCATTTCCTCTCCCTGGAGCATAAATGTAATCCTTACAACGGCGCCAATAAAATTGACAACTTCTACAACAGATTCAACAACATTGGATTTGACACAATCTTCATAGGAAATTGTGGTCCCCACTAATTCAATATTTTCAGGCCGAATAGCAAGATATACTTTTTCATTTTCCACTTCATTGAGATTTGAAGACATGAATTGCAGGTTACCAAATTTTACAGCCCCGTTATTTTTTTTGCCTGAAATAAAGTTGGATGTTCCCACGAACTCGGCAACAAAACTTGTCTTTGGTTTTTTGTATATATCAAAGGGTGAATCTATTTGTTGAAATTTACCATTTCTCATAATTACGATTCTATCGGCAAGAGAAAGGGCCTCTTCCTGATCATGGGTTACATAAATCAAGGTAATACCAAGGTCTTGTTGCAGTTTTTTGATAACTACTCTTAGGCGCACACGTATTTTTGCATCAAGGGCGCTCAAGGGCTCGTCTAAAAGAAGCACCTTGGGCTTTATGGCAAGGGCCCTTCCAAGGGCGACCCTTTGCTGTTGGCCACCGCTTAGTTGTGAAGGGTAATGTGTCTCCCATCCGCTCAGGTCTAAGAGTTTTAATATTTCTGCTACCCTCTCATTTATGAGTTTTTGGGGAACCTTCCTCATGTTTAAACCGAATGCTATGTTTTTTTCTACAGTCATATTCGGGAAAAGTGCATAGGATTGAAAGACGATTCCAAAGTCTCTTTTTTGCGGAATAATGTCATTTATAATATTTCCATCGTAAATAATATTTCCTGATGTAGGCTGCTCAAATCCGGTTATCATCCTGAGAATTGTTGTTTTTCCGCATCCGCTTGGTCCTAAGAAGCAAATAAATTCACCGGGTATTATATCTAAGCTTACATCATCAACCGCTATTAAAGGACCAAAGGTCTTCCTGACTTTTTCTAAAACCAGCTTTTTTGACATTGCAGCAAATGCTCCTTTAAGGTTTGTAGTAAACCAGGGTTAGGTCTACACATTTGACAAAAACAACTTTCTCTTTATCTTTGAGATTTGGTTCCTTCCCATTTTAAGTGGTTAAACTTCTCTCCTTTTGTTTTTCTCGCGCAAAGGCGCAAAGTCTATAAGTATCTGCTCAATAAATCGGGGGAACCCCCTCAATCCCGTATCAAATACGGGGCAGGCTCTTACCCTCTCCTGCCAGGGGAGAGGGGATTAATTGAGTGAAATTATTTAAAAAACTCCCTCCCCCTTGACGGGGGAGGGTTGGGGTGGGGGTGAAAAGCCCCAGTTTATTGAGCTATTACGTTTATAACTTATTTACAATACGGGTTATACCATTCTCATCTATTTATCTTTAAATCTCTTTGTGGCTTTGCGCCTTTGCGAGAGAAAACAATCGTCAATCAAAAATCCTCAACCAGCAGCTCAACAACCCCTCCCACAAGGGGAGGGGGATAACTTATCCGCTCATTTTGAGATAGAGCCTATCTTAATGAAGAAAAAGCTCTGACCACACGTCAAGTATTTTCGCGCGATTTTTTGACTGCCATGGAAAATCCATGGGGGCTAATTTAATTGTATCTAAGGCGGGCAGGGATTTTGGCCCAGGAATTCCTGGATATGCCACCCCTAACTTAAATTTTGCATAGTTTGTCATTGCACTTTTTGATATTGCCCAGTCAAGGAATTTTTTTGCCGCCTTTTCATGCTTTGCATTCTTCAACAGGGAGTTCACTTCCAACTCAAATCCTGCACCTTCCTCAGGGATAATCATTTCAACTGGAAAACCCTTCTTTTTCAAAGATGAGTAAACAAAGGCAAATGAACAGCCTATTGCATATTCACCGGCAGCGGTCAGTTTTGCCGGCTTTGAGCCGCTTTTAATGTACTGCCCCATGTTCTTGTCCAGTTTTTTCAGGAAATCCCATGCCTTGTTTTTTTCTACAGGTTTGTTTTTGTAATCCGGGTCGAGCATAACAAGGAGACTTGCCACCTGCAAGAAGCCTGTGCCCGAGCTTGCCGGATTTGGCATTATAAGTTTTCCCTCATAAGCAGGATTGAGAAGATCATTCCATCCCTTAGGCATTGGAAGGTTGTCTTTTTCCATAACTTTTTTATTAGCTACAAAAGCGGCTGCATATAAATCTATTGCGGTCCAGTAGCCGTTAGGATCCTTAAAATTATTAGGGATTTTTTCCCATCCCTTAGGCTTGTATGGAAGGAGCATACCCTTAGGAACAAATTCTGACGTGTTTGTTACTGCCCATCCCCAAACACAGTCTGCCTGTGGATTGTCCTTTTCCGCCAGCATCCTTGCGCCCAATTCGCCTGTTGAAAGTCGAATGGCCTGTATATCAAGATCAGGCAAGTCTTTTTTGGCAAGTTTAAGATAATCAACTACCTCTTCATTCTCTAATGAGGTATAAATAACAACTGTGGACTTTGCCACTGCCGTTCCCATAATAAAAAACATTGAGATTAAAACACAAATAATTGATAAACCTAATTTTTTCATTTTCACCCTCCCTTTAAATGTTATTAATATTTTATTATAAAGTCACTAATACCATAATTTTACTAATATTCAATTAGAAACTGAAATTTAATAGAAAAGTATTTATTCAGCCACCAAGACACGAAGACACGAAGAAAAGAATTATGTCAATAAAGAAATACATATATGGATAGGTTTTCTCAATAATATCAATACGCCATATATCAAGCAGGCATATTAATGAAGTAATTACATAATATTTTTTAAGTGAGCCTCAGTGCCTTTGTGGCCGGTTACATTTAAACTTGCCTTTTTTTATATTTTATTATACTCCTTTCGTATCTATTTAGCCGCTAAGGCACTAAGACACAAAGAAAAGAATGATATAAATAAAATAATACACATGTGGCCAGGTTATTTTTATAATATCAATACGCCAAATATCAAGCAGGACCATTAATACAATAATCTATAATCTTTGTGGCTTAGTGACTTTGTGGCAATATACCTGAGTAGTTACCTTCTTTCTACAAAAAAAGGAAAATTTATATCTTAATCAAATGAAAATCGGCGTAATCTCAGATACCCACTTAAGTGGTGTAAATTCTCGGCTAAAAGAAATATACAATAATTATTTCACCGATGTGGATATGATTATCCATGCCGGAGATGCGGTTTCCGCAGAAATAATAGAATTTTTGGGACAAAAGCTTCTCCACGCTGTCCAGGGCAATATGGACAGTCAGGAAATAAAAGACCGGCTTCCAAGAAAGAAAATATTTGAGGCCAACGGTGTTCGCATTGGATTGATACACGGATGGGGTTCTCCGATTGGAATAGAAGAGAGGATTAAATCGGAGTTTGAAGATATCCAGGTTATTGTTTACGGACATTCTCACATGGCTGTTAACCATATTCATGATGGAGTACTTTTTTTTAATCCAGGCACTGCAACAGGTTTCTGTGCTGATGGAATTCACTCAATTGGGATTTTAGATATCGGAAGGGGTATTACAGGTAATATAATTAAAATTTGAGGTTGTATATAATGAAAGTTTTATGGGCCCCCTGGAGAATGGAGTATGTCAGCTCTGATGATATTAAAGGGGAATGCATATTTTGTCCAGGTAAAGATAGGAGTAGGGATGAAGAAAGATTGATTTTATTTATCGGCAAATGGAGTATTGTTTTAATGAACAGATTTCCATATATAAATGGGCATCTTCTTATAGCCCCGTTGAGACATGTATCGACATTGGATGAGTTGTTAACTGAAGAGAAACTTGACCTAATAACAATGGTGGAAAAATCCATTGACATATTAAAAATGGTTATGAATCCAGGTGGGTTTAATGTGGGCTTGAATATGGGCAAGGTAGCAGGAGCAGGCGTAGAGGACCATATCCACTTCCATGTTGTGCCTCGATGGGAAGGGGATACAAATTATATGAGCATATTTGGAGAGGTAAGGGTTATTCCAGAGCATATCAAGGGTACATATCAAAAATTATTGCCTTTTTTTGTAACTATTTAGCCACAAAGGCACAAAGCAACAAAGGATAGATATATATTTTAACTCTTGTATAAAAAGATGCAATTTTTGACTCTAAATTGTCACCATCTTTCTACGTGAGTTGACACATAATAAGGGAATAAAAAAAGGATAATCAAAAGAAAATTTCATAATCTTAGTGATTTGGTGCCTTGGTGGCAAGATATCTAAGGAATTACCTTTTTTTTAAAAAAATAACAGACAACAGGATTTCTATAGATAATTTAGGAGGATTCCATGAAACACGTAAAGGCGTTTATAAGTATAATAATTATGCTGCTCGTAGTAATAATTATTGTTGAAAACCTTGAGCAGTTATCAACAACGCTAACACTGAAAATAAACCTACTTTTCTGGGACAGGCAAACACCGCCAATGGCTTTCTATCTGGTTGTAATAATAGTATTTTTATTAGGCATCATTATAGCCGGCCTTTTTGGAATAGTAGAACGTTTTAAATTAAAGAAGGAAATAAGGAATCTTTTAAAAGAGAATAAGGGGAGAGACAAGGAACTGAATTCTTTGAGAAACCTTCCTATTGTTCAGAGCAACATGGATGACAAGATAGATGAGAAAGGTGCAGAAGAAGTAGATTAGATATAGAAGGGGGTTCACATTCGTCATTCCGGCGGAAGCCGGAATCCAGAGAGGCATAAGTGAACAAATAGACAAATGTGCAGACCCTGGAGATTGATGATTGTTGATTGATGATTGTTGATTGTTTATCTCTCGCAAAGGCGCAAAGGTTAGAGATTGTTTACAATACGTGTTATGCCATTCTTGATTAATTCAACATTGAAATTGATTAATAACACCCATGTTTGATGCACTCGTAAAAAGCCGTCACTCCGGTGAAAACCGGAGTCCAGAAACGTGATTTCTCAATAAGACAGGAGATTCCTATAGCTTCCCCCTTTTAAAAAGGGGGATTGAGGGGGATTTTTTCTAAAGCTGCCCAGACTTATTGAGGTGTTACCCAAAAATTTTGTAACCAATTGAAAAAACTGGATTCCGGCTTTCGCCGGAATGACAGAAAGTACGCCGGAATGGCGCTGCAAATAAATTAGCGCTTATGGGGCAAGGGGGAGAGGAAATAAAGAGAGAAACTCCCACTAAGGGAGGGGAATTTACCCGCTTAAAATGGGAAGGAACCAATAATGAATTATTTTAGAGTTTTCGTGACTTTGTGGCTGAACTAATACCAACGAACTATAATGCAATAACCGGGTTAAATTTTTTATGTGGCAGCAGTTTAAATACTGGTTTTTTGATTTGCAAGGTCTGAATACAGGCATTCTGTTGTTATCTGCCTTTGTAGGGATTTATATTATCTACAGGTTTATTCAATCAAGAAGTGCAGACAAGTTCAGGAAAAAGTTGGATAGAGGTGACAAGGCCTTTTTCCAGGGCATTCAATACATGCTCTCTAATGATACAGATCAAGCTATTGAGCAATTTACAAAGTCTGTTCAGATTAACTCGGATACAGTTGAGACATATATTGCCCTGAGTAATATTTATAGATCAAAAGGTGATTTTGAAACAGCTATAAAAATCAGGCAGGGCATAATCTTAAGACCTAATCTTGATAAAGATATAAGGCTAAGGGCAATTTTAGATTTAGGGTCTGATTACAGGAAGGGGGGTTTTTTACAAAGGGCGATATCAACCTTTAAAGAAGTTCTTAAAAACGATCCAAACAACATAGATGCCCTTGATCAAATAGGACGAATTTATGAAGATGTCCATGATTGGGATAATGCCTTTAAGACAAAGCAGGTTATTTCAAGGTTGGTTAAAGGGGAGTACAAAAATGTTCTTGCACACTACCAGACGGAACTTGGAAAAATTCAGGAAAAAAATAACGATAATGAGGGCGCTGAAAAGGCATTTAAAAAGGCAATTTCTGTTTGGAATAAATGCATTGATGCCTATCTTCATTTAGGTGACATTTACTTTAAACGCAAAGAGTATAAAAGAGCTTTAACTACATGGAAAAAGGTAGCAGACATTGAACCCCAGTTTACCTTTCTCGCATATCAAAGGCTTGAAAAGGCTTTTTCAGATATTATAAACATTAAATATATTGAGGATTTTTTATTTGAATCCGCCCATAAGAATTCTCATGGTTTTACTCACTTATCCCTTGCCAAATATCTTTACAATAAGGGAGAGATTAATGCCGCCATTGATAAATTGAATGAGGCTATCACATTATTCCCATCCTTTTTAGATGCAAGAAAATTTATGGGGGAAATACTTTTAAAAGAAGGTAGGGATGAAGAGGCATTAGAGGCCTACAGAGAGCTCCTCTCAAAATTAGATTTTCCTTACTTAACGTTTCAGTGCAGCAATTGCGGATTTATGCCGGATAAACTCGTTTGGAAATGTCCCCAGTGTCAAAAGTGGGATACTATAAAGGCTTTAGAACCGTCTTCTTCTGAGCTACCCAGTGAAAATACCATTCCTTAGACTTTTTGTAACTGCTTATTGTGGATAGACTGAAGTCCCAAGAGTGACAGGGACGAATCATATATGATTGTAAATAAGGCTTTTTGGATGATAAAAAGATATATTCAAGTTAGGTGCAAGACAGTTTTTTTTCTTTTGATGCTATTCTTTTCAATTGCATTTGGCCAGGGTGACGCTACTGCCTCCGCCAATTCTAATAGAGCGCTTTTACAAAGGGCCCGTTCATGTGCAAAATACCTTTATAAATCTTCAGCCAAAAAGAAGTACAGGCACAATTGGGACCGGTGCATTAAAAGATATGAAAAGGTTTATAAGACCTCAGCAGGCACTGATGAGGCTATAAATGCCATGTTTGAGGCTGGTAAGCTCTGGACAAATCTATATAGATATTCATCAAGAAAATCTGATTTAGAGAGGGCTATATCCCTCTACAGGAAAATTGTTGACAAGCACAAAGAGCATAATCTTGCTGACAACTCCCAATATAGGTTGGGGGAAATATTATACAAATATAAAAAAGATGCCAAACAGGCATATGTGGAACTTTTAAAGGTAGAGATAAAGTTTCCCCATGGAGATGCAAGGTTCAAGTCATCTAAGATGATGGCAGAGCTTGAGCGTGTTTTAGGGAAAAAGAAGACAGTCAATGACGAGAAGAAAAGATTAAAGAGCAGAAAAAAGTCCATAGTGCGGGATATAAGACACTGGTCAACACCTACCTACACAAGGGTAGTTATAGATGTAGATAATCCAGTTGCATACAAGAAGAGGCTTTTAAAGAGAGATATAAAAATGAAAAAGCCGCGTCGCCTCCTTGTCGATATGTATAACGCATGGATTAGCAAAGACATTGAAAGCTCCATATCAATTAAGGACGGCTTATTAAGGAGGGCAAGGGCAGCCCAGTATAACAGAAAGACAGTCAGGGTTGTGCTTGATATTGATAACATGGAGGACTTTAAGATTTTCCATTTATACGATCCCTTTCGGATAGTAATTGATGTGCAGGGTAAGGCGGAGAAGGCAGAGGCTGTAAGGCAAAAAATACCGGAAACTCCGGCCGAAGGACAGGAGATTTACAGAAATAAAGAGAAGGAAATGTCTCTGGCAAAGCAGTTAGGCCTAGGGGTGAGGAGCATAGTAATTGATCCGGGTCACGGAGGAAGAGACCCCGGCGCTATTGGGCCAAATGGTCTCAGAGAGAAGAAAGTAGTGCTTAAACTTTCAAAATTGTTGGCCCGGAAAATAAGGGATGACCTGCATTGTAAGGCAATTTTAACGAGGAGTACGGATGTATTTTTACCTTTAGAAAGAAGAACAGCCATTGCAAACATGAAAAAGGCGGATTTATTTATATCCCTACACACAAATGCCCACAGGTACAAAAGTGCTCAGGGTTTAGAGACATATTTTTTAAACGTTGCCCTTGATGAACACAGCATGAATTTGGCTGCAAAAGAGAATGCTACCTCCAAAAAAAATATAAGCGACCTGCAGGTCATCTTGAATGATCTTATGCTTAACACTAAAATATTTGAGTCAAGCAGCCTGGCAAAATTTGTGCAGAGGGGCTTGTTAAGCGAGGTGCGGAAAGGTTACAAAAGAGTCAGGGACAGGGGTGTGCGGCAGGCCCCATTTTATGTATTGATTGGCGCTGAGATGCCTTCGATTTTGGTTGAAATTGGATATATTACTAATTCAACAGAAAACAAACGTCTTGGAACTGATGCATACTTAAACAGGGTTGCCGCCGGTATAGTGAAGGGCATTGATTCATATATAAAGGACTTGAATTTAACATACAAAGGGGGCTGATGTCCAAGGAGGGGGGCAACGATGCCTGTATTATGAAAATAGAGATATTAGGCGCAGAGTCTTTAGGTGTTAGAGGGCTTTGTTGCTTTGTAAAAACGAAAAGTAAAAGAATATTAATCGACCCCGGCATAGCGCTGGGGTTTTTTAGGTACAGGTTGCCTCCCCATCCGGTTCAGATTGCGGCGGGAGAGAGAATACGGAAAAAGATTGTAAAGGCATGGTCTGAGGCCACTGACATAGTATTCAGTCATTTTCATGGTGATCATGTTCCTCTAAAAAATGCCAATCCCTATCAGTTAAATATTGATAAGGTAAAGGGATTAAACTCAGCCGTAAGGATATGGGCAAAATTATCAACTCTTTCCCCTATAGAAAAAACAAGGGTAGAGTCTATTTCTGATTCCCTGGGAAAAGAACTGATACCTGCGGAAGGAAAAGAAAAAGGGGTATTATCTTTTTTCGGGCCGGTTCCCCATGGAGAAGGAAAAAATAACTTAGAGAAGGTTATAATTACAAGAGTAAAAGAAGACTCTGTTTTTGTTCATGCCTCTGATCTTCAGCTACTTAACGATGAGGCCGTTTCACAAGTGCTGTCATTGAAACCCGACATATTATTGGTAAGCGGGCCGCCTCTTTATTTATCTAAAATGTCTAATGAACTAATTGAGATAGCGTGGAGAAACGCTATAAGGCTCTCAAGAAATGTTAAAACCCTTATTCTTGATCATCATTTAATGAGAGATAATAACGGCGTTTTATGGCTGGAAAAATTGTCGACAAAAACAAAAAACGCTGTTATATGCGGCGCTGACTTTATGGAAAAACCAAGATTGCTACTTGAGGCCCGGCGCAGGGATCTTTACAGAAATATACCTGTGCCTGAGGGGTGGCACGAGGCATATGGCAGAGGTGAGGTTGACGCAGGACAATACTGGGATATGGCGAAAAATTTTTTGAGCTGACTGTTTGACCCGAATTAAAATAACCGTAGCCGTTCACGGCTTGAAACTTGTCGAAGATCCCGCCAAACGGGGAAATTGGAAAATAGAAATTTGCCAGGGATGAAACGAGTTTACGAGTTGGATGTTCACAAACTAACAAAAGAGTTACCAGGTAGGGTCTGGCACGACTTTGATAAGTGATAGCCGTTCAAAGCAATAGTTGAAAAACTCGGCCCAAAATTGAATGTGTTCATCAACAGTACAAAAGCATGAAGTCCAAATTTCCAATACCGCCCTGCGGGACTATTTTCTAATTTCAGCGTTCTGTGAACGCTTACAAATAACCGTAACGTAGAAATAATGGGGGGGGTAAAAGGTGACTGAGCCTAAGTTTATTCCGCTTACAGAATATCTTGAGTATTCTGAAGCAGAGATGCAGAAGAGGACGGTAACGTTCTATGAAAATATTAAAAGACGGAGGTCGATTCGTCAATTTTCAGACAGACAAGTTTCTCGTGAGATTATAGAAAACTGTATTCGGGCTGCTGCATATGCGCCAAGTGGAGCAAATATGCAACCATGGTATTTTGTAGCGGCCGGAAACCCGGAGATAAAGAAGGAAATTAGAGAGGCCGCGGAGAAGGAGGAGATTAATTTTTATAAAAAACGGGCCCCGGAAAAATGGCTAAACGCCCTTAAACCTCTGGGCACTAACATTCATAAGCCCTTTTTAGAGACCGCACCATATCTGATTGTCATTTTTGCCCAGCGATATCATGTACTGTCTAACGGCAATATTGAAAAACATTACTATGTTAATGAATCTGTTGGAATTGCTACAGGTATACTTATTACAGCCATTCACAATGCCGGACTTGTCTCCCTTACATATACACCAAGTCCTATGGGTTTTTTAAACAAAATACTCGACAGACCATCAAGTGAGAAGGCTTTTTTAATACTCGTGGTTGGGTATCCTGATGAAAATGCTACAGTGCCGGAAATAAAAAAGAAATCCTTACAGGAGATATGTGAGTTTGTTTAAATAATGTCCGGCTTGTTCGGTAATTTCATTTATCCATTGGTTGTATTATTCACCCTGCCCCTTGCAGCGGCAGGGGGATTCATCGGCCTTAGGCTTGTTAACCTGTTCATCCAGCCCCAATCACTTGATGTATTGACAATGCTCGGTTTTGTTATACTTATAGGTGTCGTTGTAAATAACGCAATATTGATTGTTTATCAGGCCCTTAATAACGTAAGAGTTCATGGTATGAATTACCGTGAGGCCGTCATTGAATCTACAAGGACACGGCTGAGGCCTATTTATATGAGTACATTTACAAGCATATTCGGCATGCTTCCGCTTGTGGTGGCGCCTGGGCCGGGCTCGGAGATCTACAGGGGGCTTGGCAGCGTTATTCTTGGCGGTCTGGCCCTGTCTTCTATCTTTGTTATATTTATCATACCCTCACTTTTAATGTTCTTTATAAAAATGGAAAAGACAGGGCAGGTAAGTTAGGTTCTTCCTTGGCCAATTTTAGAATTTTTCTCTCACAATTTATAATTGGCTGATAATTCTAAATAACCCTCTGGGAAACTGGAAAAAGGAACCTTCAGGCTCTTCTGCTCTCAAGTTTCCAGTTTTAAATTTCAAATATCTTTGGTTTTATCTCCAGTACCCAGGTCTGTGAATCACCTCCCAGTAGCCGGATATCCAACGTCCACGCCCGTTATAATAGCCCTTATGCCGGACCCTCTCTCTGGCAGGCGCAACCCATATTCTTTCAGGCCTGCAATACCGGTGTGAGCGAACTGCTACTCTTCTTGTCCGAGGGTGATAATACCGGTCATGGGAATAGCTTTGATTTGCGGCATGCACAAAGGCATCTATCAGAAATGCGGTGCCTAAAAAAATGGCGGCACCTTCAAAGGATCTGTGTCTCTTGGCCCATGCTGAAGGCACCAGTAAAGTAATGCATAATACCATGGCAAGCGCTATGAGAAAAATATTTTTGTTTTTCATTTTTACCTCCATCTATGTTTTATAATATTAGACGTTTCATATTTAAAAAAAGTTTACAATGAATTGTAAATTTAACTGGACTGTTGATTATTTTTAGTGAAATATAGTATCAAATAATTGCGACCTGTGCGGTTAGCCATTAGCATCTAGCCATTAGCATTAAAAAGGGGTGGAAATGAGAGATTTTAGAGAACTTAATCAACAGATTAATGAGGTAAAGAGGATATTGAACAGTTTTATCCAAAAGCTAATCCCGCTTTAGGCGGGACTAAAAGCTTACCGCACAGGTCGAATAATTGTAAAAATAGACTTTCTAAACAGTTATAAAGAATAGCTGATTTATCTGTCCTAACAGAAAATTTGTAACTCAGGTATATTGCCACAAAGGCACTAAGCCACAAAGATTATAGAATTATTGTATTGATGGTCCTGCTTGATAGTTGGAGTATTGATATTATTTAGAAAACCTGGCCGCCTATGTATTGTTTTATTGGTAGCCGTTGACGGCTTGAAACTTGTCGAAGATCCCGCCAAACGGGGAAATTGGAAAATAGAAATTTGGGAGACCTGTCTGCGCCTGCCTGTGCGATATACGCAGACAGGTGGTGGAACGTACAGGCAGGAATGAAACGAGTTTACGAGTTGGATGTTTACAAACTGGCCGAAAAATTATTAGATAAGGTCTGGTAGGACTTTGACAAGCGATAGCCGTTCAAAGCAATAGTTGAAAAACTCGGCCCAAAATTGAATGCGTTCATCAACAGCACAAAAGCATGAAGGCCAAATTTCCAATTTCTATTTTCTAATTTCAGCGTTCTGTGAACGCTTACTTTTATTGATATCTGTCTTTTCTTTGTGTCTTCGTGTCCCTGGCCCAGACTTGGCTTTGCAAGATAGGCATACATAGCTTCATTCAGTAGATTTAATGGCTGCTTAACTAAATTATACAAAAGTCTCACCAGGGCAGGCTTAGTGGCTGAATAGATACGAAAATATTACAAAAAAAGGTGAAAATATGAAGAAATGGCCTTACGTAATTTTTATTTCCCTTTTTCTTTTACTTTATCTTAATCCGGTTTTTGCCGGTAATGAAAAGGGGAACCAGGATACTATTCAGAAAAACATAAAAGAAATACTGAATTCGATTAATCAAATCATAAAGAATAGTATCGAGCTTGCTGAGGAAGAACTTAAAAAACTTCGAAACAACTTAAAAGATAAGGGCTCTACTATAAAGAAAGAAACAGAAGACACAATAGCAAAAGGACTAAAATCCGCATTAGATAAGCTGAAAAGGTTAGAGATGGCCCTTAACAGAACCCTTACTGATAAAAAGAACATGACCAAAGAAAAATTAAATCAGTATCTGAAAGATCTGGATGAAATAGAAAAAAAAATAGGCGGATTTAGAGACAAGGTAAAAAAATTTTCTGATGGTGTGGGCAAGGAGGGTAGATCACTAAAGGACTCTACCGTTAAAAAGACCCAGGATGTTCTTAAAGAGATAGAAAGGGCCCTTGATAAAATGGAAAAAAGGATCAAAAGGCAGAGGCAAATAGATAAGACTGACTCTGCCTAATTTTTTTATAAGTTCAAGTTAAGGGTATAAACCTTTCCTGTTTCTTTTTCTTCAAGCTGCAATCTGAGTGACTTGACTGATTCTGCCTCCCCTGGAAAAAATATAAACCCATAGCTCAGCCTATTCGGCGGAAGTGATTTATACTGTAGGTTTTTATCTTCAAAATCTTCCATAACCTTTCTGTTGGCATCCTCTGCCGAAGCATAGCCTCCCAATCCGCCAAGCACTGCCCCGGAAGCTGCTCCTACGGCCGCTCCCTTGCCTGCTGTGGATAAAACATTCTCACCTGTAACAATACCAATAGCTGCGCCGATAATTGCACCGGCAGCGCCGGAAATTACACCGGAATATGCGCCGTCTTTAAAGATCCGCTTTGTTTGTGCATATTTTGTGACCCTCTCATAGGCAAACTTTTCAGATAAGACAGGCCAGAGATTCCCTAAACTATCCTGAAGGAATGTCTGATCCGCCTTAATAGATAAACCGCTGTTTCCCTGATTGTCTACTACAATTCTGACCGGCATCATTCCTGCGCCTCTGACGTCAAATCCAAAGGCATTAGCGGCCTCCTCCTTTTCAACAAATGCCCTTGCTCCGATAGTGGCGCCTGCCACATAAGCAGCATTCGGATATGCTGATGGATGTTTAAAGGGCAAAGGTTTGGCCTTATAAGATGTGGCGCAACCAATGCAGAAAATTACAAGTATTACGATAAGTGATAAGATGTAATTCTTTTTCATCATGTCTCCTCCATAGGGTTAATCTTGAAAAAATTCCCTTGCATTTTTAACATCCTGGCCTATCTGCTCGGAGAGCTCTTCAATGCCGGGAAAGGTTATTTCATCACGGAGGCGAAAAAGGAAATTTAGTCTGATATCATTACGTAGAATGTTTTTAGAAAAATCAAAGATATAGGTCTCAACAGACAACTGTTCGTTATTAAACGTTGGGTTATAGCCTATATTAGTTAATCCTTGATAAGTTTTTCCCTCAATATCTACTGTAACAATATATACACCTTTTTTAGGGATTAGCTCATCCGAAAGCATTAGATTTGCAGTCGGGTAACCCAAAAGAGACCCACCTCTGTTTCTGCCCTTAACCACCTTCCCTCTGATCTGATAGTTCCTTCCAAGCAGTCTTTTTGCCTCAGTTATATCGCCGTTTGCTACGAGATCACGGATTGATGTGCTGGAAACCAGTGTTTTTCCAACATAAACAGGTCCTATTTGATGGACGGCAAAATCAAAGTGTTTACCCATTTTTTTTAAGAGATCGATGTCACCCTCTCTATTACGACCAAAGACATAATCATATCCCACTACTATCTCTTTAGCGCCTAATCTGTCTACAAGGATGTTCCTTACGAAGTCTGTTGCAGAAACAGTTGAGAACTCCAAGGAAAAGTTTATTATGATAAATAGGCCAATTCCCTGGTTTAATATGAGTTCCTGTTTCTGTTCCAAAGGGGTTATGAGGGGGCGTGCTTTATCTGGAGACATTATTTTTACAGGGTGTGGTTCAAAGGTAATAACCCCTGGTGTGCCCTCTATTTCATGGGCACGTTTTATAACTTTTTTAAATATAGTCTGATGCCCCCGGTGTACACCATCGAAATTACCTATTGTAACTACAGGGTTTTTGATGTCATCGGGTAAATCATCAAGATTGCAAACTATAGACATAAGTGCTTAACACTATTTTTGGAGTTAGACTGACTTTTAAGTTAATTCTTTTACTCTCTCTTACTTTATTCACGATGAGGGAGTTTAGGGGGAATTTAATTTATATATTGCCCTTAATCCCTCCAATGTAAGAAATTTTTCTATATGATCAATGTTCTTGGACTCAGATTTAATTAGTGTAGCCAGTCCGCCTGTTGCAACAACGGTAAGGTCAGGGCCTTTCTCACCCTTTATTTTATCCACTATACCATCTACAAGACCGGCATATCCATAAACTAACCCTGAGTTTATGCTGCTCATTGTTTCCTTGGCAACAACTGTTTTAGGCTTGGCAAATATTTCAACCCTCGGCAATTTGGAGGCTTTCTGGAAAAGGGCCTCAGCAGATATTATTATCCCGGGCGCGATTGCCCCCCCCTCATAAACTCCATCATTAGATATGTAATCAAAGGTTGTGGCTGTGCCGAAATCTACCACAATAAGCCCTGTTCTGTATTTTTGGTATGCAGCCACTGCATTGACAATCCTGTCGGCACCGACCTCTTTTGGGTTGTCATATTCAATAGGCATCCCTGTGTTTAAGTTGTGGTCTACGATCATTGGTTCTTTATTGAAATTAAGGATGCAAAACTCTTTAAATGAACTAAGGAGTGGCGGCACAACGCAAGAGATAATCACATCTTTGATGTCCTCAACCTTTAAATGTAATGGGGAAAATAGGTTGTTGATCAGTGCGCTTAGTTCATCACTGGTCATATCCCTTTCTGTTCTGATACGCCAGTGATTAACCATTTGATCATTTTGAAAAATACCAAGTACAATATTTGTATTTCCTATATCAATGCAAAGAAGCATAATAAATTCACCCAAAGCTTATGGATTAAAAATTTGGTGACTTCCTGGTTATTTAAAATATTAAATACCATTGCCTATATATCAGGACAGGGGAATCTCTTTTTGAATGGCCGCAACACACATAGTCTTAGAGTGTATAGAACATCCCTGTTTGTTTCTCTATGCAAAGGTAAGCAGAACCGTGTATCTTCTATGGTATTGCCATAAGAAAATAACCTTTAAATTTTCCTGGGCAGAATACTTAATGTTATCTGCACCCCATGAAATGAGGCATAATATTTGCGGCCGAAAAAAGAGATTCCCCTGTCCTGATGAATTGTAACCTGATGCCATTTCTTAAATCATATTGCCTTAACGAGGATGGGCTTTTCTTCAGCTCCCACCGGGGTGTAGGTCCTATCCTCCGGCCTGTCCATGTAGTATTAGAGAAGCTTAAATACATTTAGGAATCTGCTCTACCAGACTTTATAGCATCTATAATAGTTGCTGTTTCCCTTGCGGCCTTCACATTATGCACCCTGACAATGTTTGCGCCGTTCATAATGGCGGCTGCAACCGTGGCCATTGTGCCATTGTCCCTTGATTCCAATGAGGGGCCAAGAATGCTGCCTATAAATGCTTTATTTGATGTGCCGATGAGAATTGGTTGTCCCAGGTCTGAAAATTTATGTAACTCTCTTATTATTTTAAGATTGTCTTTGAAAGATTTCCCAAAACCAATACCTGGATCAATAATTATATGATCTCTTTTTATCCTTGCTTTAATGGCAATCTCTAATTTGTGATGAAAAAATGATGTTATTTCGCCAATAAGGTCATCGTATGTTGGATTAGACTGCATATTTTTTGGCGTACCCTTAATATGCATCAGGATGACGGGAACATCCGTCTCTGCTATCAATGGCCCCATTGCAGGGTCAAAAGCTAACGCACTTATATCATTAACAATCGTGGCGCCCGCCTCTATTGCCGGTCTCGCTACCTCACTTTTATATGTGTCTATGCTTATAGGGACTTTTGTTTTTCCTGAAAGACTTTCTAACACAGGTAACACCCTGCTGAGTTCTTCATCAAGGGAGACCGGGTCTGAAAAAGGCCTTGTTGATTCACCTCCTATATCGATTATATCTGCGCCTTGCCTAACCATCTCTAAGCCGTGTTCAACCGCACCATTCTTTTCAAGATACACGCCTCCATCAAAAAAGGAATCCGGTGTAACATTCAAGATACCCATAATCAGGGTTTTATGATTATGATTTTTGTTTTTATCCAAAAATTTTAAAAGGCCTGCAGTGTCCATATGGAAAATTAATCTTCCTTTTTTGTTTTTTTCGCCCTTGTCTGCCTTTTTTTTGTCTTTTTTCCCATAATTTCGTCAATCTCCTGGCCGCTTAACGTTTCTTTTTCTAAAAGGGCTTTTGCTAAATTGTTAAGCGAGGTAAAATTATCTTTTAAAAGATTAACTGTTTTTTTGTAGTTTTCATTAATTAGATTGTTGATTTCTTGATCGATTTTTTGTGCTGTCTCCTCACTGTAATCCTTGTGTTGAGTTATTTCGCGTCCCAAGAATATCTCTTCTTCCTTTTTCCCGAAACTTAGGGGACCAAGCTTTTCGCTCATACCATATTCGCAAACCATCTTTCTTGCAATATCAGTAGCCCTTTCTATATCATTGCTTGCGCCGGTTGTTTGTGTCTTTAAGGCTATTTCCTCTGCGATTCTACCCCCCATAAGTATGCTTATATTATCCAAGAGATAATCCTTTGTATAGGTATGTTTGTCATCTATTGGAAGTTGTTGGGTCAGGCCAAGTGCCCTTCCTCTGGGAATGATGGTTACCTTATGAATAGGGTCGGCATTAGGGAGAAGTTTTGCAACCAGTGCGTGGCCAGACTCATGATAGGCGGTAGTTTTCTTTTCTTCGTCGTTTATAATCATACTTCTCCTTTCCGAGCCCATAAGCACCTTGTCTTTTGCATCTTCAAGGTCTTGCATTTCAATATTATCTTTATCGTTTCTTGCAGCAAGCAACGCGGCCTCATTAACCATATTTTCAAGATCTGCGCCTGTAAAGCCTGGCGTTCCTCTTCCAATCACAGAAAGATCAACGTCATCTGAGAGCTTAGTTTTTTTAGTGTGCACCTTTAATATGCCTTCTCTCCCCCTGACATCAGGCACAGGTACTACTACCTGCCTGTCGAACCTTCCCGGTCTTAACAATGCAGGGTCAAGCACATCAGGCCTGTTTGTGGCAGAAATGAGTATAACCCCCTCATTTGATTCAAACCCATCCATTTCAACTAAGAGTTGGTTCAGTGTTTGCTCTCTTTCATCGTGGCCTCCTCCTAAGCCGGCCCCTCTGTGACGTCCTACAGCATCAATTTCATCCAAAAATATAATGCAAGGGGCATTCTTTTTCCCTTGCATAAAGAGATCCCTAACCCTGGAGGCGCCTACACCAACAAACATTTCTACAAAGTCAGAACCGCTTATACTGAGGAAAGGAACCCCTGCTTCTCCTGCTATTGCCCGAGCCAGCAGTGTTTTACCTGTCCCAGGCGCACCTACAAGAAGGACTCCCTTGGGTATCCTGCCGCCCAGGCGTGTAAATTTTTTAGGTTCCCGCAGAAATTCTATGATTTCATGAAGTTCCTCCTTTGCCTCGTCTATGCCTGCCACGTCATCAAAGGTAACCTTATCTTTTTGTTCTGTTACAAGCTTGGCCTTGCTTTTACCGAAAGACAGGGCCTTTCCTCCTCCCACCTGCATCTGTCTAATAAAAAAGATCCATACGCCTATTAAGAGAAGCATGGGGAACCATGACATGAGTATTGTCATATACCATGGGGCTACTTCGTCAGGTTTAGCAGAAATTCCTATATTTTTTGTGCGTAAAATTTTGATTAACTCAATGTCTTTTGGGGCAAATGTTTTAAATGGCCGGCTCTGGCTCGTTATGCCGTATATTCTGTCTCCTTGGATAGTAACCTGATTAATGTCACCGCGCTCAACCATATTAAGGAATTCGCTATAAGCTATCTGTCCGGTTTGTTTAGTTTCTTTTTTGAACATCTGAAATAATAAAACAAACATAAGGCTGATAACCAGCCATAAGGTCAAATTTTTTGAAAATGAGTTCAACTATGATTCCCTCCGTTACGAAGATTAATTATTATTATGCAAGACTGTCAACCGTGAACCGTGAACGATTACAGATAAATATAATAATATAACACACTTTATTCAATAGCGCATTTTAAAATTCTTTTTGTATGCTCCTTTATTTTGTATCTTTCGTCAATCCTGATACCTGGTATCCATATTATATCGTTATGGTTTTCAAGTATAATGGTTTTTTTTCTATCTTCAATAGGAATTTTGTTATCTATAAATATATTTTTTACTTTTTTAAAACCATTAAGGCCAAGGGGAATAAATTTGTCACCTTCCCTTAAGTTTCTAATCTTAAGGGGCCATTGAAGGGTATCAAGGTCAAGGAATGCCAAAAATGGTGACGCAGAATACGGTGAGAAATCCTTTTTAGATATTTCCTTCAATATTATTGTTTGGTCTGTTTCATGGATATGAAATTTTCCAATATTCTTTAAGGAATAGGAAAAACTCTCTAAATAAGTATCATCGTCCAAATTAAATTTAAGCTTTTCGTATATCTTTTTCACAACGAGGCCTTCAGGAAGATTGATTTTTATCTGCGGCTTGCTGTTGTCTATAAGTCCTGCAATTCTTTTGATATGACCTAAATCTATTCTTCGTAGATTTCCATTTACTTCTTTTATGGCCTTTCTGATAATTCGATATTTAAGTGCAGGAGGGGCTATTTTAAGCAAGGGCAGGGAAAGTTCTAAGGATTTTTCCCGTGAATCAAGTGACATAATCTTCATAGCTTCTTGGGCCTCTTTTTCCAGAAATTGATCTTCATGCCTAAATAATCCGGCACTGTCACTTAAATGCTGAATAAGCCTTGGCTGATAGGATAGAAGTAGCGGGATTAATTCTAAACGTAACCTATTTCTGAGATATCGTTTATCGAAATTTGAACTATCAGTCATAAATGATGTGTGGTTTTGATTTAAATAAGCCCTGATTTCATTACCCCTTACAAACATAAGAGGCCTGATATAATGTTCATCTCTGATTGCAGGCATTCCCGATAAACCAGTTATTCCGGCCCCTCTCAGAAAATGGATGAGCACAGTTTCCGCCTGATCATTCATATTATGGCCAAGGGCAACCTTTTGACCATTGTGTTTATCTAACACCCTTTTTAAAAATTGATACCTTTCTTCCCTGGCCCTTTCTTCAATGGATGACCCATAGGTATTTATTGCCTTCTTTGGCCTGTCATATACGAATGTGACATTTAATTTTTCGGCAAGATCATATACAAACTTTGTTTCTTCTTTATCTTCTTCTGGTCTTAATCCATGATCAAAATGAGCAACTATTATAGTAAAATCTAATGATTTATGAAGCTGGTAGAGGATTTTCAAAAGGCAGACGGAATCCGCCCCCCCTGATACAGCAACAATAATCTTGTCTCCCTTGGTGATCATCTTGTAGTCAAGTATAGTGGATAAAACTTTTTTTTCGATTGGATGAAATTTCATAATTTAAATTGACCATTAATGGCAATTTTATTAAAATAGCATTATTTGTTATATGGACAAGACTTTAGATTCTTATATTTTTTTGTTATAACCTTTTTTCATGTCAAAATGAACACTAAATAAATCGACTGTCAATTTGCAATTTAGAAGTTAAAGGAAATTAGTTTGAAAAAGAGTAAAGTTTTAAAAGATATAAAAGAACAACAACGTATTTTGGAAAGGGACAGGCTTTCATCTTATGCAACCCTAAGTATTCAGTCAAAGAGAAGGGTATACGAGCAGGAAGTGGAGGATGGGCACAGGGAAAATTTTTCTATTGATTCAGACAGAATTTTGCATTCTTTAGCCTATTCCAGGTATATAGACAAAACGCAGGTATTTTATCTCATTAAGAATGATCATATTACCCATCGTGTCCTTCATGTCCAATTGGTATCCAAGATTGGCCGAACTATAGGCCGTCTTCTGAATCTAAACGAGGATTTGATTGAGGCCATTGCCCTTGGACATGATATAGGACACGCACCTTTTGGGCATGATGGCGAGAGATTTTTATCGGATTTATCTAAAGGTCATGACCTGGGTAATTTTTTGCATAATGTACAGGGAGTTCGTTTTGTAGATGTAATAGAAAAAAAAGGTTGCGGCTGGAATCTTTCACTACAGGTGTTGGATGGTATACTTTGTCATAATGGTGAGGTGCATAATGTAAGACTGTATCCTGATAAAGACAAGGATTTCAATTTGCTGGATGAAGAAATAAATAAGCTTAAAGAGAATCGAGATTTTTCTATATGGCCTATGACCTTAGAGGGGTGTGTAGTGAGAATGGCGGATACTATTAGCTACATAGGCAGGGACATAGAGGATGCTATAAGACTTGACTTGATTAAAAGAGATGAAATCCCCGAGGCGTGCCGCAGGATACTTGGAGATACCAATGGTACTATAGTCTACACACTGGTTGAAGATCTTATATCCGAGAGCCTTGAAAAACCATATATCTCTTTTAGTCCTGAAGTGGCGGATGCTATGAAAAGGCTTAAAGATTTTAATCAGGAGTTTATATACAGAAACCCAAAGGTAAAAAATCAAACTAACAAATTGAAATTAATGTTTGAGTTGCTATTTGAAAAATATTACGAAGATCTTATGTCCGGCAATGACGGTTCTGTTATCTTTAAAGAATTTTTAGATGGAATGTCCTCCCAATATGGGAAAAAAACACCTGCTGCAATGATTGTCCGTGACTTTATTGCAGGCATGACGGACGATTATTTTTTGCGGCAGTGCCAGGAAAATTTTATGCCAAGACTTATATTAGGCCATTATTAAAAAATGAAAAGGGTCCGGTTATTTTTTTTAAAAGTTTTTTAAAAAGTTGTTGACAAATTGTTGAGAAAGATTAATAAAGGGAAAAATTTCTATTGCAGTTTAAACATAAAGTATGGTAACAAAAACATTAGCATGGAAATAACACAAGCATTTAAATTTTTTTTGATATATATTTCAAGCTCTTATCAGATAAACGAGCAATTGTTAACAATATAATAAAAAAAGCCTGTCAATAATGACAGGCTTTTTTTATTATATAATGATGTAAGATGTCATAATTTTAAAAGCACAATTTGGAGGCTTAACTGTTATGGATAATTCGTCTGAGGTGAGGGAAGGGGATGTCCTTCTAAAACTGGAAAATATTCTTATGGCATTTGGGAAGGTCCAGGCCCTGAATGGCGTTAGTCTGGAGGTAAAAAAAGGGGAGATACATTCCATCATTGGACCAAATGGCGCGGGAAAGACAGTAATGATGAACTGTATAAACGGACTTTACCACCCTCAACAGGGAGATATCTATTATAAGGGGAAAAAAATTAATCACCTTTCTCCTCATAAAAGGGCTGAAATTGGTATTGGGAGGACATTTCAAAAGCTTGAGCTCTACGGTGGGATGTCCGTGCTTGATAACATAAGAATGGGCTCTCATGTGCATTTAAAATCCGGAATTGTAAGCGGCTCTATCTATGCTGGCAAGACAAAGAAGGAAGAGTTAGAAGACCGGAGATTTATTGAAGAGGAGATTATAGATCTCCTGGAGATTGAGGAAATTCGAGATCAAGTTGCCCATATGCTTCCCTATGGGCTCCAAAAGAGGGTGGAACTTGGAAGGGCATTGGCTTTAAGGCCCGAAGTAATTCTTCTTGATGAGCCGATGGCTGGGCTAAACCTGGAAGAAGTGGAGGATATGGCCAGATTTATTCTTGATATAAACGAAGAAAAACGCTGGAAAATGACATGTATTTTAGTTGAGCATGATATGGGGGTAGTTATGGATATATCTCATAATGTATTTGTGCTTGACTTTGGAAATATGGTTATAGATGGAATCCCTGAAAAGGTTAGCAGTGACCCACAGGTTATTAAGGCATATTTAGGAGAGGAAGATCTTTACGCAACAAGGAGATAAAATGACCGAGGAAAATATAAAAATAACAGAAGACCTGACAATCCCCCAGTTATTTTTGCATCAATGTAAAAGATATGGAGACAAAAAGGTTGCCATGAGGGAGAAAGAATTTGGGATATGGCGGCCTTTTACCTGGCAGGACTATCTTGAAAACGTAAAATACCTTTCCCTTGGAATGGTAAGTCTCGGGCTAAAGAGGGGAGACAAGGTTGCCATGATTGGTGATAACAGGCCGGAAGGCGTGTGGGCGGAGATGGCCGCCATGTGTGCCGGAGCCATCCCTGTTTGGCTTTTTCAGGACTGCATGATGGAAGAGGTTAAATATATTATAGATCATTCAGACAGCAGTTTTTTTGTAGGAGAGACACAGGAAGAGGTGGACAAAGGAATTGGAATTATGCCCGATTGTCCGAAATTAGAGTATATAATCTGGGATGATCCAAAGGGGATGAGGCGCTACAATCAGGATTTTCTCAAAAGCATAAAAGTTGTTCAAGAGTTGGGAAGGGAACTGGATAAAAAAGAACCGGAGCTTTTTGAAAATCTGATAAAGGAGGGCAACGGAAATGATATTTGCCTGTTGTTTTACACATCCGGAACAACAGCGCTCCCTAAGGGCGCTTTGTTGACGCATTATAACATGCTAAGCATGGGTGAGGATCTAATGAAAACAGACCCCTGTTATGATACGGATGACTTTGTTTCCTATCTTCCATTCGCATGGATAGGAGAGCAGATGATGTCGATTTCATGCGGTCTTCAAATTGGATATACCATTAATTTTCCGGAGGAGCCTGAAACAGGACAGCATAATATAAGAGAAATCGGCCCCCATGTTATGTTTGCCGCCCCCAGGCTTTATGAGGGATTAACGAGGCAGGTCCAGGTCAAATATTTAGATTCTACATGGATAAAGAGAAAGATTTATGAAATAGCAACAAAGATAGGGTATCATGTGGCAGACCTAAGGTTTGAAAAGAAGCATATACCATGGTATTGGAAGGTATCTAACTGGTTTGCATATATTACTATGCAAAAAAAAATGAAAGACCATCTCGGGATGTCGCGATTAAGGTACTGTTACACAGGCGGCGCTGCAATGGGGCCTGACCATTTTCGCTTTTTTCATGCCCTGGGTGTAAACCTGAAACAGATTTACGGCCAGACTGAAATAGCAGGAATATCGGTGGTGCACAGGGATGGAGATATAAAATTTGACACAGTGGGTACACCTTTGCCTGGAACGGAAATCAAGATAACGGAAGATGGTGAGATTCTTTCAAGGGGCCCCTCAGTCTTTAAAGGGTATTATAAAAACGATGAGGCAACCGAGAAGACACTGAAGGACGGCTGGCTTTATTCAGGTGACACTGGTTTTATAGATGACGACGGCCATCTGGTTGTATTTGACCGGTCAAAGGATGTTATGTTGCTCAATGATGGAAAACCTTTTGCGCCTCAATATCTGGAAAGCAGGCTTAAGTTTAGCCCTCATGTTCAGGATGCATGGGTCATAGGTGATAAACTTCCCTATATAACGGCTGTTATGTGTATAGATTATTCAGTTGCAGGCAAGTGGGCCGATGAACATAAGATTAATTACACAAGCTACCCGGAACTATCCCAGGATCCAAGGATCTACAATCTAATCCAGGAGCAAATTGAAGAAGCAAATGAGAGCCTTCCTGAGCCGGCAAAAATAAGGAAATTTGTTAATCTCTTTAAGGCATTTGATGCGGACGATGATGAGCTAACGAGAACAAGCAAACTCAGAAGGGGTTTTATGGCGGAAAGGTACAAGGATATCATAGAAAACCTTTATAAGGATACGGATATTGTTCACTTAGATATGACCATAACCTATGAGGACGGAAGGGAACAGCCCATAAAGACGGATCTGAGGATTCAGGAAATTGAGAGTAAGCAGTAAGAAGTAATAAGTAAGCAGTAGGGAGTAAGCAGTAGGGAGTAAAGGGAAAGGGAAGTGTATGTGACAAAGAATGAATATCGAGGATATAGGGATTTAGAGGTTTATCAAATGGCTTATCAGATTGCCTTGGATATTTATCAGCTTACAAAAACCTTTCCGAAAGAAGAAAAATATTCTCTAACAGATCAAATAAGACGATCTTCACGAAGTGTGGCTGCAAACTTGGCTGAGGCATGGAAAAAAAGACGATACGAAAAGGCATTTATTAGCAAATTAATAGACTGTGCTGGTGAGGCTGGTGAAACTGAAGTGTGGTTAGATTTTTCAAAGGATTTTGGATATATAAAAGCTGATCAATATCAACAGCTTATGGAAAGGTGTGATGAAGTAAATAGAATGTTATATGGTATGATCGATAAAGCAGACAAGTTCTGCCGATAATTGTTTTTCTTACTGCATACTGCTTACTGCATACTGTTTACTGCTTACTGCATACTAAAAAAAGGGGGGTAGAAAAGAATGGAATTATTTTTAATGACACTAACTACCGGGATTATGGTTGGAGGTATATATGCGCTTGTTGCGCTTGGCTGGGTGCTGATATATAAATGCTCAGGGGTATTGAACCTTGCCATGGGAGAGTTAACCCTTATAGGAGCCTATGTAACGCTTTCCTTTTATACAGCAGGTGTGCCATTTATCTTAAGTGTAATATGTACCCTTATAATAGGTATTGTTCTTGGTATTCTTGTGGAAAGAATCTTCTTAGACAGACTTATTGGAGAGCCTATCCTCGCCGTAATTATGGTTACTGTTGGACTTTCTTTTTTCCTTAAGGGAGCAATTGGATTTATCTGGGGCACGGACACAATGGTATTTACTCCGGCTATTTTTTCTCTTAAGCCTTTTACCATAGGGTTTTTAAAGATTTCAACCGTTTATTTCTGGTCATTTATTCTGGCAATTGTGCTTTTTCTTGTGTTTGTGGCCTTTTTTAAATATACCCGTTGGGGTCTCTCTATGCAGGCAACAGCGGACGATGAGACGGCAGCCCTGTCATTAGGGGTAAGCGCCAGATTTGTATATGCGGCAGCTTGGGCCATTGCCTTTATGTCGGCCGGTGTTGGAGGCGCTCTTCTGGGAAATATCAACGGGATTAACATATCTATCGGTTATTTGGGGTTGTTGGTTTTACCTGCCGTGGTCTTAGGCGGTCTAAACTCAATCCCCGGAGCAGTAGTAGGGGGAATTACTATTGGTATTTTACAGAATTTTGCCGGCACTTACTTAGACGGATTTTTCCCGGGCGGGGTTAAGGAGATTTTCCCGTTTGCTTTTATGGCAATTTTCTTGCTGTTTATGCCTTATGGTTTCTGGGGCTGGGAAAAGATTGAGAGAATGTAGCATTGAATTTTCAATTTTCGATTGTCAATTTTCAATTGAAGGAGATTAGTCTATGACAAGAGTTTGGCTTCCTTGTGGAGATTATCATCAGTACTATGCTGAGGATCAGGGCTGGTGGCAGACCAATGTAGTAAAGGGGAAAATGATTTTTCTTTTGCTCATCGTATTTGTCATAATACCCTTATTTGCACAATATGAGATTATTATAGATGGATACTGGCTGGGTGTAGCCAATATGATAGGATACACTGCTCTTGGCGCACTGGGTGTTCAGCTTCTTATAGGGTATGCCGGCCTGATAACATTAGGCCATGCCGCCTTTATTGCTGTGGGAGCCTATACAAGCACCCTTTTAATCCTGAGGTTTCCATGGCCTCAGTTTGCCATTGACTGGGGTATTGCTTACCCTATAAGTATAATTATAGCCGGCCTGGTTGCTGGCCTCTGGAGTGTGCTATTTGGTCTCCCTTCAGCCAGGGTAAAGGGTTTTTATCTTATACTTACTACCATGGCAGCACAGTTTATTACCGTTGATTTTGTGCTGACCCAGTATGTAAGCAAAATTGGTGGTCGTGGCCAGGCCTTTTCCCTTCCGCCAGGCACTATCAAGATTGGCCCATGGTTTATAGACACGGATATTAAGGTATATTTTTTAATGATAATTCTTCTGACACTTACGGTCATGGTTATGGCTAATTTGTTGAGAAGCAGGGTAGGAAGGGCCTGGATTGCAATCAGGGATAATGATATTGCCGCGGAGACGCTCGGTATTAATATTGTATGGTATAAGTTATTGAACTTTTTTGTCGCAGGATTTATGGGAGGTATTGCCGGGGCATTCTGGGTAAGCAACTGTGCGGCCTTAAGCCCTGAGCATTTTCCATGGTTCTGGTCTCTCTGGCTGGTAGGTGTAATATTAATCGGCGGAGGAGGGATTGACGGGGCCATTTTTGGGTCCATATTTATGGTGATGGTAATGGAACTGTTGCAGATGGCGGCCATACCTCT